>Ga0247831_1000015_pt1 | contig 308403 bp, 293 predicted proteins | sample LaCruzMarch2015__9_FD_192406 | JGI IMG/M metagenome (GOLD analysis project Ga0247831, IMG submission 192406) | Freshwater microbial communities from meromictic Lake La Cruz, Castile-La Mancha, Spain - LaCruzMarch2015_1m | ecosystem: Environmental > Aquatic > Freshwater > Lake | place: Spain... | reverse complement strand
CGCCCAACGCCCAACGCCCAACGCCCAACGCCCAACGCCCAACGCCCAACGCCCAACGACACCTTGTTGACAGCACCCCGCCGCACTGCCCGTTATGCTTGGTTTTGTTTTTTGTATGACAAATCCATGGGCCCGCACTTCACCCCCGTTTCCAGTGGCGCACGCCTGTCCGACCAGGTGGCGGAGCAACTGAGCGCCGAGATCAAGCAGGGCCGCCTGGCGCCGGGCGACAAGTTGCCCACCGAGGCGCGCTTGGTTGAGCAATTTGCCGTCAGCCGCACCGTCGTGCGTGAGGCGGTGTCGCGCCTCAAATCGCTGGGTCTGGTGGATTCGCGCCAGGGCAGCGGGGTGTTTGTCAGACAGCAACTGCCCTTTGCGCCGCTGCAGTTCGAAGCCCGGCAAGCCGCATCACAAGAGGCCGTGATTCAGATGGTGGAGGTGCGCCGCGCCTTGGAGGCCGAGGCGGCGGCGCTGGCGGCCGAGCGGCGCAGCGCCAGCGACCTGCTGGCCATCGAACGATCGGTCCAGGCTCTGGAACAGGCCGTCCAGTCGGGCGGCGATGGTGTGGCACAAGACGTGCATTTCCACAGGGCGATTGCCGAGGCCACACACAACCCTTTTTTGATTCAGACCTTGGGCTACCTCAGCCAGTTCCTGCACGGGGCCACCCAGGTCACGCGGGCCAACGAGGCCCGGCGGGGCGACTTTGCCGCCGCTGTGCGCAGCGAGCACCAGGCCATTTTGCAGGCCGTGCGGGCCGGTGATCCTGTGCAGGCCCGGCAAGCCGCCGCCGCGCACATGGGCAACGCCATCGGCCGCATCCGCAACGCCGACCCGGCCTTTTGGGTGCAAGAAGGCGAGCGGCTGGCGCAGCCCCTGGTCAAAGGGCTGCAGGGCTGAATCACTCGGCCTTGATGCCCGCCGCTTTGACCACCGCCGCGTAGCGCGACAAGTCACGCGCCATGTCGCGGCCAAAGCGCTCAGGGCCGCCTGGGCTGGCGGTGATGCCCAGGGTGTTCAGGCGCTCGCGCACCGCGGGGTCGTTCAGCACGGCGTTCAGCTCGGTGTTGAGCTTGTCCACAATCGCCCGGGGTGTTTGGGCCGGGGCCAGCAAGCCGACCCAGGAGTTGATGTCGAAATCGGCCACGCCGCTTTCAATGAAAGTGGGCACATCGGGCATGGACGGGGCGCGTTGCGCGCTGGACACCGCCACCGCATGCAGCTTGCCCGCCTTGACGTGTTGAATGGCACCCGCCACGGCGGTGTAGACCAGCGGGATGGAGCCGCCCATCACGTCGATCATGGCCTGACCGCCGCCTTTGTAGGGGATGTGGGTGAGGTTGGCGCCGGTGCGCTGCTTGAGCAATTCGCCGGCGATGTGCGGCGTGCCGCCTGTGCCGGAAGTGCCGTACGACAAACCGCCTGATTGTGTTTTGGACAAAGCGATCACTTGTTGCAGTGTCTTGGCGGGCACACCGGGGTGCGACACTAAAATCAAAATGGCGTCACCGATCTTGCCAATCGGCGCGAAGTCTTTGGCGGTGTCAAAACCCACTTTGGGAAACACATGCGGGTTGATCACCAGTGTGCCGTCAAAGCCCAAGAGCAAGGTGTAGCCATCGGGCGCGGCCGTGGCCACCATTTGGGTGCCGATGTTTCCCGAGGCGCCGGGCTTGTTGTCCACGATCACCTGCTGGCCCAAGCGCTTGGACAGCTGCTCGGCGATCAGCCGACCACTGGTGTCGGTCACGCCACCCGTGGCAAAGGGCACCACCAGGCGGATCGGTTTGGCAGGGTAAGCAGCTTGCGCAGCAGCCGTGCTGGCGCTCAGGGCCAGACCGCCGAAAGCCGCTGCCATCAGGGCTGCGTTCAAAGTGGTTTTGAGCCATTGGCGGCGGGGGGTTGAGGTCTTCATGGGCATCGTTGTCTCCTGGTGGTTTCAGAGGTGAATCAATCGGTCTCGGCGTAGCGCTTTTCGAAAGCCCACACGTCTTCAAAACCCATGAGCCGGGTCAGGTCGGCGAAGTCATAGAGCGGCGTGCTGCCCTTGGCAGATGAGCCCGTCTCTTTGAACTGCTGGTACACCTGCGTCATGGCCTGTACACCCGCCAACAAGGCGGTGACGGGGAAGATGGCGATCTTGTAGCCCAACGCTTCAAGGTCTGGCTTCGTCAGCACCGGGGTCCGGCCTTTTTCGACCATGTTGGCCACCAGCGGCAGGTCAAAGCTTTGGCCAATGCGGCGCATTTCATCTTCGGTCTCGGGCGACTCGACAAACAAAATGTCGGCCCCCGCCTTGGCATAAGCCTCGGCCCGGCGCAGCGCTTCATCGAGGCCCAGCGTGGTGCGAGCGTCGGTGCGGGCGATGACCAAAAAGTCTTTCGACGCGCGCGAGTCAACGGCCACCTGGATCTTGCGTACCATGTCGGCCGTGGGGATCACGCGTCGCCCCGGGGTGTGGCCGCATTTTTTGGGGAACTCTTGGTCTTCGAGCTGGATGGCGCAAGCGCCCGCCGCCTCATAGCCCTGGATGGTGTGGCGCATGTTGAGCAAGCCGCCGTAGCCGGTGTCGGCATCGGCAATCAGCGGCGTGCGGGCCATGCCCGCCATGGCGGTGACGCGGCCGACCATGTCGCTGTAGGTGGCCAGGCCCGCATCGGGCAGGCCCATGTGCGAGGCCACGGTGCCGTAGCCGGTCATGTAGAGCGCATCAAAGCCAAAACTGTCGGCCAGTCGCAGCGAGACCATGTCAAATACACCGGGGGCGACCACCAGACCCGGTTGGTTCAAACGCGCACGCAGGGCAGAGGTTTTGGTGTTCATGGGGCAAAGGAAAAAGAAGGGTGTTTAAATCACGAAATCCAAAATGTCATTTCATCAGAAGAGTCCCCCATGAATCTGCACCTAAGCGACAAGCATGTTTTGATCACTGGCGGCAGCAAAGGCATTGGCCTGGCTTGCGCTCACGCCTTTCTGGAAGAAGGCGCGAAGGTCACGCTGGTCTCGCGTGACGCGGCCAACCTGAACAATGCCCTGCAAAAACTGCATGTCCATTTTCCGGCCGAGCGCATCCACACAGTGGCGGCCAATTTGCGCGATGCGGCGCATGCCCTGGCGGCGCTGAACTCGGCCGAAGCCGCGTTTGGCCCGGTCGATGTGTTGGTCAACTCGGCTGGCGCGGCCAAGCGCACGCCCGCACCCGAGCTCACGCCCGAGGCCTTTGCCGATGCGATGCAGGCCAAATACTTCACCACCATCCACATGCTCACCCCCACCATCCAGCGCATGGCTGCGCGCGGCCAGGGCACGGTGGTCAACATCGTGGGCAATGGCGGCAAAGTGGCTAGCCCCATCCACTTGCCTGGCGGTGCGGCCAACGCGGCTTTGATGTTGGTGAGCGCGGGTATGGCCGCGGCTTACGGGCCACAGGGCATTCGGGTGAATGCGGTCAACCCCGGCCTGACCCTGACCGATCGCCTGCAAGAAGGCATGGTGGCCGATGCGCGTATCAAAGGGATCGGCACCGATGAAGCCATGGCGCAAGCGGTCGCCAAAATTCCCTTGGGCCGCATGGCCGAGCCCGAAGAAATAGCCCACGTCGTGCTGTTTTTGGCATCCATCAAAGCCAGTTACGTCACCGGCATTTGCATGAGCATGGACGGTGCGATGAACCCGATCGTGGTGTAACCGACCGACCCGGTGCGAGCGCTGTGGCAAGCTGCTTCGCAGCGGCCCAGACGCCCTGCGATACCCCCGAAAGGACCCCACCATGAACCCCACCCTCAACCCTGCAACCCGACCGTTGAACGCGCCACACCGACGGGCCTTCCCAACCGTTCATTCCGCCCTGACCTGCATGGCTGGCGGATGGCTGGCCCTGACCCTGAGCGCCTTCACGGCCATCGCCCCAGCACATGCCGAACCCGCGCCTTTGCAAACCGTGCCCTCGGTAGATGTGCCGCGCTACATGGGCACCTGGCACGAGATCGCCAAATACCCGAACTGGTTTCAGAGGAAATGCGCCAGCAGCACGCAGGCCACCTACACGCTGCAAGCCGATGGCCGGGTGCAGGTGCTCAACCGCTGCAAAACCGACAAAGGCGAATGGACCGAGGCGATGGGGGCAGCACGCCAAATCGGCGGACCTAACTCTCCACGGCTCAAGGTGCGCTTTGCCCCCGAATGGTTGTCGTTCATTCCGCTGGTCTGGGGCGATTACTGGGTCATCGACCTGGACCCGAACTACCAATGGGTGGTGGTGAGCGAGCCGAAACGCGAGTACCTGTGGATTTTGTCGCGCACACCGCAAATCCCTGCGGCCATTTACCAAGATCTTTTGGGCAAACTGCACGACCGCGGCTTTGACCTGAAACGGATCGAACCCAGTCGGCCCTGAGCTAAGGGATTCGAGCAGGGCCACCGCGTGCAGGTGCAGCGGTCCAGGTCATTGCCCTTGGTCCTGCAAGACTGCGCCGGCTGAACCACACTGGGGTTTTTCCAAACCTGCAGGCCATGGCCAGTTTTTCATTTTTTCAATCCCCTTGGCGCACGCAGCTGCAAACGCACCTGGAAGCGCAGATCAAGGACCAACTGGGTCAGCGCGTGCGGGCCATGACCGGGGCCACGGGCGATGCGCGCGACTTTTTGCAACCTGCGGGCGACCCCGGCCTGTTCGGCCCCGACTCGGCCGCTTGGCAGGTGCACGCCCAATTTGTGGCCATGATGACCGGGGGCTTGTCGTCGCTCATGTTGCAAGCCCTGCACCCCCGCGCTTTGGCCGCTGTGTGGGACCACTCCAGCTTTCGCACCCAACTGCAGGCGCGCTTGGGGCGCACCGCCTTGTTTGTGGCCACCACCACCTATGGCGGCACCGCTGCCGCCTTGCAAACCATTGAGCGGGTTAACCGCATCCACGCGCACATTCGCGGCACGCTGCCGGACGGCACGCCCTATGTGGCCAACGACCCGGAGCTCATCCGCTGGGTGCACCTGGGCGAGACCACCAGTTTTTTGCGGGCCTACCAAGACCTGTCGCTTCAGCCTTTGCGCACGGACAGGCAAGACCTCTACTTTGCCGAAATGGCGCACATCGGCGAGCGCCTGGGCGCGCACGACCTGCCTCTGACGCGCCACCAAGCCTTGAGTCAGCTGCAAGCCTTTCGGCCCGAGCTGCGGGTGGACGAGCGCACCCGAGAGACGATTGCGCTGATCGAAAACTACCCGTGTGCCCCCTTGGACCGGCCCTTGGTGAATTTGATCGTGCGGGCCGCGTTTCAGATGCTGCCCGATTGGGCGCTGGAGATGCTGGGGCGCGAACGCAGTTGCGCTCTGGAGCAAGCCGCTGTGCGCACGGCCTTGCAAGGCATGGGGGCCTCGCTGGCCTGGGCTTTTGCCGACACGGGGGTGGCCGCCCGTGCCCACCAGCGCATGGCGCCTGAACTCAAGGCTGTTGGATCGTCTCCAAGTATTTGAGTAAAGACACGATGCGGTTGCGTGCCGACCACTCAGCGGTGCGTGGTGAGTCGCTGGGGTGGGTCAGGGCACGGGCTTTGAACTCGTTCCCCCACACTGGCATCTCGCGCGAGCCATGAGGGCCGCCTTCACCAGACCAGCGGCCATCGATCACTTCCCACATCAGCTCTTGTGGAAATGTTCCGCCATGGCGTTGCGCAATGGTGGTCAGGTCAGATGGCGGCTTGACCAAAAACGAGTGCACTGGGCCGTCGCCTTTGCCGGAAGCCCCGTGACAGCTGGCGCAGTTGTCCTTGTAATCGGCGCGGCCCAGCCCGACCGAAGTCTGTGCCCAAGAAGAGGCGGTGATGCTGAGAACGCTGGCAATCACGCAACGGCAAATGCTTTGCTTGTCCATGTGGGCTCCTGTTGTTCTATGAGAGCCTCATGATCGTGATAACTGCAGCCAGCGTCTGTGCGTTGGCACGCCAAAACCCGAGGACAGGTCTACCCGTTTGCATGTGATGGGTTCTGGCGCACAGGCGGTACCCTTGATGAACAGCCCCCTTGATGAACAGCCCCTTTGTAGAAGCCCGCCCCGTGGGCGATGGGCGTGGAACACGCCCTCAATTCAGCTCAAAGTGCCGCCACTGATGGTCGCATCGCCCAAGCCCTGCTGCCGATGCGCCACCAGCACTTTCAGGGCGTGCTGCGCCGCCGCGATCTGAAGGCTGGCAGGCCAGCTGGGCAGGGTAGGGCCCTTCCAATGCGCGGCTTGTTCGGGCAACAGCGGCAGATGCACAAAGCCGCTGAGCACGCCTTGCCCCGCCAGCGCGTGCTGCAGGGCATAAAACACTTGGTTGCAGACAAAGGTGCCTGCCGTTTGCGACACCGATGCCGGGAAGCCGCCATCGCGCAAACCCGCCACCAGCGCCTTGATGGGCAAGGTGCTGAAGTAGGCTGCCGGCGCTCCAGCCACCACGGGCACATCGATGGGCTGCGCCCCCGCGTTGTCGGCGATGCGCGCATCCATCACGTTGATGGCCACGCGCTCGACCGAGAAATCGCAGCGCCCCTCGGCCTGGCCCAGCGCCAGCACGATGTCGGGCCGGTGCTGCGACAGGGCCTGCTGCAAGGCGGGCAGCGCCTGCACAAACACACAAGGCAGCTGCACCGACACGACCTGAGCTCCCTCCAGCGCCAAGCCATTCAAAGCACGCGCCACCTCCCACGACGGGTTGAGGCTTTGCCCGCCAAAGGGTTCAAAGCCCGTGACCAGGATGCGCACCACGGCCATTTTCTTCAGGCGTTGAAGATCGACACCGTCTTGGTGTTCAGGTAGGCCTCCAGCGCCTCGGGGCCGCCTTCGGAGCCGTAGCCCGAATCCTTCATGCCGCCAAAGGGCAGCTCGGGCCAAGGCGCGGCGGGCTGGTTGACCCACAGCATGCCCACGTCCAGGCGTTGGTTCAGCAGGTGCAGGGTTTTCATCGAGTTGGTGAACGCGTAGCCGGCCAAGCCAAAGGGCAGGCGGTTGGCTTCGGCGATGGCGTCTTCGATCTTCTCGAAACTGCGGACCGCAGCGATGGGGCCAAAGGGCTCGTTGACCACCACATCGGCGTCCAGCGGCACATGCGACAACACGGTGGGCGCAAAAAAGTTACCCTGGGTGCCGATGCGCTCGCCACCGGTCAGCACCTTGGCACCTTTGGCGCGGGCGTCTTGCACGATGGATTGCATGGCCGCCAAGCGGCGCTCGTTGGCCAAGGGGCCCATTTGGGTGCCTGCAGTCAGGCCGTCGCCCACCTGCAGCGCTTGGGCTTGCGCGGCAAAACGCTCGGCAAATTCATCGGCTATGGCGTGGTGCACCAAAAAGCGGGTGGGCGAGATGCAGACCTGGCCCGCGTTGCGAAACTTGGCCGCACCCGCAGTCTTCAGGGCCAAACCGATGTCGGCGTCTTCGGCCAGGATCACCGGGGCGTGGCCGCCCAGCTCCATGGTCGCGCGCTTCATGTGCTGGCCCGCCAGTGCGGCCAGTTGCTTGCCCACGGGGGTGGAGCCGGTGAAGGTGATTTTGCGGATCAGCGGGTGCGCGATCAGGTAATTCGAAATCTCGGCAGGGGTGCCATAGACCAGGCCGATCACGCCCGCAGGCACGCCTGCGTCGTGGAAAGCGCGGATCAGCTCGGCTGGGGCTGCAGGCGTTTCTTCTGGCGCTTTGACGATGATGGAGCAGCCGGTGGCCAGCGCGGCGGACATCTTGCGCACGGCTTGGTTGATCGGGAAGTTCCAGGGCGTGAAGGCGGCCACAGGCCCGACGGGTTGCTTGAGCACTTGCTGCTGCACGTTGATGTTGCGGGGCGGCACGATGCGGCCATACACGCGGCGGCCTTCTTCGGCAAACCACTCGATGATGTCGGCCGCCGACATGGCTTCGACCTTGGCTTCGGCCAGGGGCTTGCCTTGTTCTTGTGTGAGCAGCTCGGCGATTTGCGGGGCACACTCGCGCATCAGCGCGGCGGCTTTGCGCAGGATGGCGCTGCGCTCGTTGGCGGGGGTGTCGCGCCAGATTTCGAAGCCCTTTTGCGCGGCCTGCGCGGCACGCTCCAGGTCGGGGATGCCCGCATGGGCCAAGCGACCGATTTCGATGCCGGTGGCGGGGTTGAACACGGGCAGGGTGCGGCCACCCTCGGCATCGCACCATTGGCCGTTGATGAAGAGTTGGGTGTTGGGGTAGGTCATGTCGTGTTCCTGAATTCGAGGGGGTGGCGGTGAAAAAAATAGAGGCCTTTGGCCATGGGCAAATTGTGGCCGCATTTTGCGGCAAGTTGGTCAAACCCGAGACAGACAGAGAAGTGTCCGTTGCATTGGCCTAAAGTCGGGCACCTCAAAGCCACATTTTGAGAGCCAAATAGGAAGAACCAAATCAACGCCATGCACACACCTTCATCCGTTTTGTTTGTCCCCCATGGCTCGCCCATGTTTGCACTGCACCCCGGTGCCGCAGGCGCGGCCATGAGCGCACTGGTGCCCCAATTGGGCGCCCTGCGCGCCATTGTGGTGGTCAGCCCGCACTGGGAAACCGCTGTGCCCACGGTGGGCTTTGCCACCCGACCCGAGACCATTCACGACTTTGGCGGCTTCGACCCGCGCCTGTACGAGATGCAATACCCCGCCATGGGCAGCCCCGAGGTGGCGGCCCAGGTGGTCAGCGCGCTGCAAGCGGCAGGCTTTTCTGTGGCGCATGACGCCCAGCGCGGCCTGGATCATGGCGCCTGGACGCCGCTGCGCCAGATGTTCCCCGAATCCGAAGTGCCCGTGGTGCCCCTGTCGGTGCAAAGCCACTTGGGCCCCGAACACGCTTACCGCGTGGGTCAGGCGCTGGCCCCTTTGGCGCAGCAGGGCATTTTGGTGCTGGCATCGGGCAACATCACCCACAACCTGCGCGATTTGATGGCCGTGCGCATGCAAGGTGGCGCCACGCCCGCCTATGTGCAGGACTTTGCCGACTGGATCCACACCCACATGACGGCCCGTGATGTGCCCGGTCTTCTCGCTTACCGTCAGCAAAGTGCAGGCCAGCGTGCCCACCCCACGGATGAACACCTGCTGCCGTTGTTCACCGCATTGGGCGCGGCGGGACCCGATGCACAGCCCGAGGCTTTTTTCCGGGGCATCAGCGACCACGTCATCGCCATGGACGGCTACGCCTTTGTCTGAGACATGGAGCATTGGCGGTTTGAGCGGCTTGCTGACTGCCGCGTTGATGCGGTTGGCTTGATCGGCGGGAACGCCTGCAGGGCCAAGGAAGCCAAACCAGAATCAAACGGGTAGACCGGCAAACCGCTTTCGGCCATCGCAGGCAAGTCGGGCAGTTCTTTGCTGCGCTTCGGTGAAGTCACGTCCAGTAAGCGGATTTGAAGCCCTGGGTGACCCTTTCAGGGACCATGAAACATCAACGATGCCGATGACAATTCCGTCATCAAGCCATGCACTTTCTGCCATGACAGGCATCAAGTCAACCTCTTATGCGGGTCTGAGCGGTTTTGATTTGATTTGCTTGTTCAAGTGTTTAATCCAAGACCCGTAATGATCAAAATTATTTTTGCCTCAATGTAACAAAGCGCATGTCAAGTTTGATATTCATATTTTAATGTTTATATTAAAAATATATAACAACCTAAGTTATATTTTTAATTTCAATATATTCCTTCAGAAAGCATCTAGGTGCGCAAAAACGCCATGCAAATTCAATTGCGAAACGGGCTCATGCAAGAGAATGGCCTACGGGTGCCGTGACGACAAGCTGTTTGAAGGGGGATCTGGCAAAGGCATGAGCAGAGATATTTCTAATTTACCTACTCAATGAATGGATTTATCAGCGATGCTTTTGAGTTGAACAGGCAGGTTTTTGGAGGTAAAATCTGAAGTATTCAACGAGTTGAAGCTCCCCCACCAATCATTATCAAGGCACACAAGAAGATGACTTTTTCCAATATGCCAGCGATTTTCATTTCCTCGCGATTTTCTCTGGTTTTAACCCTTGTGCTGAGCTTCTTCATGGCCAGCGCAAATGCCCAGAAACCCCCTTCGGCAACTGAAAAACCTGCAGCCGCCACAGAATCTCGGGGCAGTTATTTGGTCAGCGTCCCGGGCGGGGGGCGCGCTGCGCCAGACATTGCTCGTATATTGAATCGGGGTGAATTGATTGTGGCCATGGTGGCCACCGACACGCCGCCCTTTTTCTCTGAAGTCAACGGTGTCATGGTCGGCATTGACATCGACTTGGTCAATGAAATTGCGGCCGAATTGAAAGTTCCCGTGCGTTACGAGCGCAGTGCCAAAACCTTTAACCAAGTGGTGGAGGTGGTGGCCGATGGCAAGGCCGATTTTGGCATCAGCAAACTGGCGCGCACTTTGGCACGCGCCAAAATGGTCAATTACACCATCCCCTACATGGGCATCAAGCATGCGTTGTTGGTGAACCGTTTGGGTTTTGCCAAAATTGCCAAAGACCGCCCTGCGCCCCAAGTCATTCGTGAGTTCAACGGTACTTTGGGGGTTTTGGCAGGTGCGTCTTGGGAGGAGTTTGCACGCAAGAACTTCCCCAAAGCAGAAATGGTTCGCTTCAAAACTTGGGAACTGGCGGTTGAAGCGGTCAAGCAAGGCAAGATCGTGGCGGCTTACCGAGACGAGTTCGAGGTCAACACCGTCTTCCAAGAAGACCCCAAGCTGACCCTGACCTTGCGCACGATCACCTTCAACGACCTGGAGTCTTCGCTGGCCATGCCTGTCGGCATCAATGACCGTGCCCTGTTGGGGTTCCTCAACGAATTCATCTCGCTGCGCGCTGAGAAGCCCTCTATTGAATCCATTATGAAAGCCATGAAATGAGCACGGCCATTCCCGCACCGCAGTTATCCTTGCAAAAATTTGTCGGCATCACCACCACGCCTTGGGCCGTGTTGGGGTGTTTGATTTTTGGCGGATTTTTAGGCACCCTTTTTCCTGAATTTTCCAAACCCCTGTCGGTCGTTGGCAGCGTCTATGTCGACCTGCTGACCATGATCGTGATGCCTTTTTTGGTTTCGTCTGTGATTTTTAGCTTGCAAAAGCTCTTCCGCGAAGGCGGTGCAGGCAAGGTGTTGGGCCGTTTGGTCACGGTCTTTTTGGTAGCCACTTTTGCCACGGCCTTGCTGTCCACCGTGGCCGCCAACGCGGTATCACCTGGCTCGTACATGTCAGATTTGGACCGCGAAACCTTGGGCAAAATCGTTGGCAAAGAGTCTGACGGCAACAACACCGTGATGGCCTTGCGGACGTTGGAGGAGCCCAAGAAGGACGTCACCCTCAAAGACGTGATGAATTCGTTGATTCCCTCCAATATTTTTGCCTCGCTGGCCAACGGCGAGACCTTGAAAGCGCTGATTTTTGCCTTGTTGTTTGGCATGGCTGCGGGTCAAGTGCCCACGCGCATCTCTGATGGTTTGAACCAAACCCTGGAAACCATTTACGGGGCCTGTCAAACCTTGACCAAATGGATCAACATCCCCCTGCCCATTGTGCTCATTTGCTTGTCCGCCAGCCAAATCGCTACGACCGGCCTGGAATCCATCTTGGCCATGGGCAATTTTGTCCTGAGCTTCAGCGCCATCGTGACGGTATTTTTGTTGATTTGCCTTTTGGTGCTGCGCTTTCGCTCAGAAATGCCCATGGGCAAAGTCATCAGCAGTCTCAAAACCGCTTTTGCCCTGGCCGTCGCCACCAACAACACCGCCACTTGCATGCCCGCCATGATCGATGGCATGACCAATGGTTTGAATTTCACCCGCAGCCGGGTGGAACTCTTGGTGCCCTTGGCCGCCTCTTTGATGCGCGCCGGGGCCGTGACCTATTTTGTCTGTGCCACCCTCTTCATTGCCGACATGTACGGCCGAAGCATCACCATGAATGAGTTGGGGATGTTGGTGGCCTTGGCCGCCATGGCCGGCTTTGCCACCGCGGGCATGACCGGCGTGGTCACGGTCGGCCTGGTGGGCACGTTGTGTACTTACCTGGGTCTGCCCTTTGAAGCGGCCTTCATTTTGTTTGTGGCGGTGGATCCGATTTGCACCATTTTCCGCACCTCGCTCAATGTGATCGGCAGCTGCGCCGCCATTTCAGTGATTTGCCCCACCCCACTCAAACTCTAAAGACCGGGTATCCATGCTGGTGACGAAGATTTCCAACGGGTCGCAAACGCCGCTTTGAGGCGTGTGATTACACTTTGTTTTCCAATACTTCCCGCATCCTGCAGCACCCGCTCTTTCTCTTGGTATGTGCGGCCATGGGCGGTCTGCTTGGCTATGCTTGGCCCGCAGCCAGCCCCACGCTGGAAGGGCTGGGCTATGTTTATCTTTTCTTGCTGGAGATGTGCGCCATCCCTCTGATCATGGTGGCCGTGGTGCTTGGGCTCAAGCAAATGATCAGCCTGCCCAATGCCTCAGTCAGGCTGGCTGGCATTTTGATCACCGGACTTGCTGCGGTATTGTTGGCAGGTTTGTTAGGCTCTTTTGGTGCTGCCGCCCTCATGGGCAAAGAAGTTTTGTCAGACAGCCAACGCGCCGTGCTGGGCGAATTCACTTCTTTGGCGGCACCCGCACTGGAAATCAGTCTGCGCGGCGCACCAGAAACAGCCAGCACGCACAACGTGCTCCAAGAATTGGTGCCCTCCAATCTTTTGATGGTTTTAGCCCAAGGCAGTGTGCCGGCCATTTTGTTGGGCTCGCTTTTGTTTGGCATTGCCTTGGCCCAACAAGTCGGTTCAAACTCCAAATCATTTTTTGGTACCTTGGAGATGATTTACCGATCCCTTGAGGTGTTGATTGACAGAATCAACTATTTGCTGCCATTGGCCGCCCTGTCTTTTGCGGGGGCCTTGACGGGCGCTAACGACAGCAAACTCATCGCATCCATTGGCGGATTCTTATGGCCTTTTCTCAGCTTGTCTTTCGTTCTGACCGGCTCGATCTTGGTTTTGATTGCCCATCTCAGTGGGCGCAGTTTGAGTGCCGTGCTGAAAATGATGATCAAGCCCATCACCACCTCCATGATCTCGCCTCTGCCCACGGCAGCAGTGCCCAATTACATCGAGATCATGAGCAACCAATTGGGGTTCACCCGCGCCATTTCAGAACTGGTGGCCCCCATTTCTCCTTATTTCTTTCGAACCGGAGAGGCCCTGTTTTTTGGCATGTTAGGGGTTTACCTGTCGCGCGTTTACAACCACGCCTTGCCGCCGATGGAGTTGGTCCAAATTGGGCTGTTGGCGGCCACTGCGGCTTTTGTCAGCGTGGGCTCTTTTGGCATCGCGCCGGTGTTGCTCAGTTCGGTGATGCTGGTGGCCTTAGACTTGCCACTCGAAGGCATTCTTCCCGCACTCCTGGCCATCGAGGTCATCTGCTCGGGCGTGCGCAACGTGGTTTCGTCCCTTTGCGCCTGTGGCCTGATTGCCTTGGCCTCAAAAGGCCTGGTTCGACGCAGCGCCGACGAACTCAGTGATTTGAAAAGCACGCTGATCATGGCGGTCTTTGACCGCAAACTGATGTGGGCCAGCTTGGCGCTGACCCTGTTGGCCTTGACCCTGACCTTCCTGACCGGGGTAGGTGTAGGCATGCGGCGTTGAACTCGCCTGAAACCGATGGGGCCGCCCTGCCAGGCACCACTTGATTCAGGCGATCAGCTTGAGGGTTTGCTCAAACGCAAACTTGGCCACCAGGGGCGACGTCATTTTGTGCAGGTCAATCACTGAGGCGTTGGGCGGAAAGCCTATCCGTTCAGACATGGCCACCAGTTTTCCGGTGTCAAATCCGTCATCCACAGCGTGGTATGCCACCTGTGTATGGGTGTGGCCATCGTCTTTCAAGGCTTGAAACGGGTTGGGGCCTGCGTACATCGAGGGCCAACGGTCGGCGAGGCAGGGGTGCAAGTTGAAAAATCCGAAACGCGGAAATGAGAACAAGCGTTGATCGATGCGCTGCCCGAATGTGGCCGAAATGCAAATATCCGGACGCCATTGCTGCTCATAGCGTTCATAAAAAGCCGCCGTCTTCACACGCTCTTTGTGAACCGGCAATCCATGTTTTTGCGCCAATTGCTCAACCATCAACTCCTCGTGCACTTCATGCGGGTACTGCCAAAGCCGCTTGTCCCTGCTGACGAAGGTTTGAGTCGGGTCGTCCGTGGCCACGCCGACCACCTCAATGCCGTGACGGGCACCCCGGTATAAAAACTCGTCCAACACGCAAAAACCTCGGTAAAAACTACCAAATATGACGAGTCTGATCATAAAACCTCTATGACAAGTTAAAAACTACGGTGCCCAGCATCAAGGCGAAGTCCAATCCGCAACCGTGGCGGGAAACACATTGGGCCAAGCCAGCAAATTGCGTTTGCCAACGGGACTGATGCCCAATTTGACAAATACTTTGGCCCTGGACTCAACGGGCATTTGCTGTGGACTGGCCCCCTTGGTTGAAACCGGGAATTCAAAGCGCAGCAGCTGTGAACGGTTGTCTCTTTGCGTGCTGGAGGTGGGCTCGCGGTGTTTGGCGATGAAACTCAAAAGCGCCCAGGGGTCAGAAAAACGGTAGCTGACCACCTTGTCATCCACTGCCATCCAAGGCTGCAGCAAATCGGGCATGGCTTGGGTGGGGCTATCTTTGGCAATGCGCATGGACAGCTCAATGTCTTTGCCTGGCTCCCAGCGCAAAGGCTTGGCCAGATCGCGTTGGCGCAACACCTGACCGCCGATGGTCAAGCGCCATTCGATGATTTTGTTGCCGTCGACCTCGTTGGCTTGGTTGGCCCTGAATTCGATCGAAACGTCATAGCCCGGTGTGGCGTTGTCGTCCGTTTCAAACAAGGGTGTCATGAAGGCACGCACTTGCTCCATTTGCTCGGCACTGCGTAAAACAGAAGCACTGTAAGCGGGTTTGGTGTTTTTGGATTTTTCAGGCCACAAAAGAACGGCCCGGGTATACAACTTCAGCACCGAGGCGATGGTGATGGCGTCTGCGGCCGTGCGACCTTGGGCCGCATTGAAAGTGCCTGTGGTGAAAGGTGAATTTCCAGCCAAATCACGATTGAAAGCTTCAGCAAAATTTGACCAAGCCGTCTGTTGTTCGATCGCACGCAGTTCACCGCAACGGCGTTGCAAGCCGCCTTGCATCTGCTGCAAGCGCTCTGAAAAAATGTCTCCGTCGTTTCGACCCACGGGCTTGACGCTGATCTTTTCGGCACAGTTCTTCAACTCAAGGTCCAAAGCACCGGCTTGCACAAACTGCTCTAAGGCCAACAGGTTGCTGCTCGGACTCTTGCTGCGGTAACGCTTGAGGTCTTTCACAATGCCTTGCCAGCGCCTGACCAACAAGCCTGAGGACTGGCTCTGCGAAATCAGGGGTAACAATTTTTCAGCTTCCTTGGACATGCCATCCAACAGGCTTTGCTGGTCGGCCACATAGCTGGACAGCGCCAAGGAATCGGCTACAGCAAAAGCCTGCAACATGGGATTTTTTTCACCCAACCAGCCTTTAAAATCTCTTTCTCGCACCAGATAAACCTCTGAGCGAAGCAGCACGTCGTCCAAGTCCCTCAAGCGCGCCATGGCGTCGTCCGACATCAATGCTTGCAAATCATTGGCCGCGGCTTTGTTGCCCATCTCCAGCAAAGCCGTTTGGATTCGGCTCAAGCGGCTACGTTCTGACTCTCCGCCCAAAACCGAGGCGCTGCCTCGGGGCATGGGCACCATGGCTTGCGTCAACAAGCTGGACATGTGAGCAGAGATCGCTTGCCTGACCACGCGGTCAATTTCCGAGCTGACGGCGGCTGGAAATTTGGGCAACAGGTCGGTTTGGAACTTTTTGCGCATGTCTGCCATGAGCAAGACTTTGTCTAACTTGGACTCATCCCAATTGATCATCGACTGCGTGCCCACCATGGGCAGCTTTTTCTGAATGGGGGTGTTCAAGTAGGACTGATTCAGCAAAACTGCCAGGCTGCTGCTCAAGGCCGCTCTCTCTGGAGAAAAGGCCCATTTGTTGTCTTTTTCTGACCAGGCCAAGCCATTGCCTAAACCGGGACTTTCTGACTCACGCAAGCGGGCCCACTCTCCGGCAAAAAGGGCGTATTGCTCATGGCCCTGCGCGATCATTTTGGCCAATGGTTCCGGCCCGATCAATGCAGATGTTTGAGCTCTTTGCATCAAGTCATCAAAGGCCTTGCCCAATTGCATGGTGGATTTTTGCATCCAAACGCCCTTGCCTGGCGTCATCAACTCATCTTGCAACTGCAAATCTTCCAGCAGCGACTTCAAGGACTGAATGCTCTGTTGCGTATCCAAGCCTGTGGAAGAGCCATCGACCAGCTGATTTAAGCGCTCAACGACCACATTTTCGGTTATCAGCAAATCATTTTCTACGAACAATTTTTGACGGATAGCCTTGAGTGACAGCTCCAAAGAGCAACTGGCTGCAGCCTGCATGGGCGCTAAAGCGATAGGCGGGAGGTTGCCAGCGTATTTTCTAAACAACGCGGCTAAACGATCTTCGTTACCCAAAACATCAAAACCCAACAGTGTTTTCATGATGAGTTTTACGTCTGCCCCGGCAGGCCGTTGTTTCACATCCGACAGTCTGGCTCTGGCCTGCAACACGCGGTCCAATGCTTCAACACGCGTCATGAATTGGAGCGTGGCGGAAAACTCAGCCAGCTCTTCCACGGAAAGTCCAGAGCTGGTTTTGTTGCCCACCAGCTCGTTCCATCCCGCAGGAAGGGTGCAGGGCGCGTTTTGAATCAACAAGCCTGTCGACGGATCCGTCGCAACCCCCGTTAATTCAGACAAGCGTGCATCCAAACCCAAGTGCACAGGCTTGAGGGCACTCTCCATGAAACTTTGCTCAATGCGCGCTTGCAATTTATCCTGAATCGGGTCGAAATAAGACAAAGACCCCGGCATGAAGAACGACACCAATTTGCCCGAGTCGATTTGCGCCAACAAGGACAAATCTTCCATGTCGCGGCGTTGATCAGCAGGCGCGTCAGAGGGCTTAAAACCACCTTGCCCAGCGCTGGTATTCATGCGCGAGATGGCCGCCACCATGTCGCTGACTTGGGTGTCGAGGCGAAAACTGCTGTAGGCCAGTCCAATGCTCCAAAAGCCAACCACGCCCACGCCCAGCCAGCGTGCCGTGCGGTTGATCATTGGCCGCTTCATGCGTTGGGTGGAGCTGGGTCGCACCAGGCCCGTCTCAGCGAAAACCTTGCGCTCGAAAATGTCTTTCAAGAAGGCTGGCCTCACGCCCCAGTCTTGCCCAACCAGCGCGCTCAAAGGCTCAGCCCCATCCAGGGCCGACATGTCGAGCGCCAGCTCGGAGGCGGTGGCCTGCGTTGCTTCGGACTGCGCACGCAACACCACGCTGTCGCTGCAATCGCCCGTCAAATAAAAACCGCGCAATATGAAGGGCTCGTGGTACGCGCTGGGTCGCATCAACTCATCGGCGAACAATTTCAAACCACCGCGCAAGCGTTCAACCGCGCTGGGCAGCAGGAAATAACTGGCGCTGTCTTCGCCCGGCAACTCCAAAGCGCTCATCTCTGCCGACGCATCGGACAAAGAAGAGACAACCGCATTCATCGCCTCGTCTACCCAAGACGATTGGTAAGGTGCCGACAGTTCATAAGGTGTTGACCAACCCAAAATGCTGCTTCTCAAAGCGTCTGGCAAGCCCGATGCAAAGCGTGAGAAGCCCGCCACTTGATCGCAATCGGACACCACCAAATAAATTGGAAACCGCAGCGCAAATCGGTTTTGCGCCAACCACAAGCGCCGGTGCAGTGATTTGGCCGTGGCCACCATCTCCAGCAATGCCTGTGGGTCATCGCGCAACAACAAATGGGCCGAAACCGACAACACCACCGAATCAAATGGCCGATCAGGCCGGTAATCACGGCAAAGCCCAAGAAACTCGTCCCAGGTTCGATGGTCTGAATCATCGCCCTCTGTCGAACCCAATGACTCCGCTTGCAACTGAACCGCAATGCCTTTGTCAAAAAAGTTCCAGGTCATGCCCTGGGCCGCGGCCTTCATGGACGCATCGGCGCTCAGGGCGCTTTGCAATCCCGACTGCACCAAGGGCAGGCCTTCAGAGCCGCCTTTTTCATTGATGACCAACACCCAGGGAATGTTGTAACGCTCGGCACGCGAGACCACATTGGTCTCAATCAACTCGACCGCATTGCGAAAAGACTGTTTCAACGAATCCACGCTCAACAGCGCGATTTGGCTGCTTTGGGGTTTCTTGGCCTCGTCGGCTCCGCGCACAGCGGCCCAAACCACCACGCCCAAAAGGATCAGTACAACAACAATGAGCCCCAGCAGGGTCATGATTGCCAAGTTGTCAGATAAAAAATTCAGCACAGCAAGACCCTTTGATGTTTTCAGCCTGCCAACAGGCTAAGCGCCTGCACAACGGCCACTGGCGCTTCCAGCAATTTGCGAATGGGCCAAGACTGCCAAAGCCACAACAGCTCAGACAAGCCCAGCAGCAGCAAGAGCGATAACAAAAAGATGAACGTCCAACGGTTGATGCGGCCCAGACGCTGGGCTTTCAAGTGCGACAAAGTGCTGGTGTAGGCCTGCGCCACGAGGACGCGGTCGCGGCCTTGCAAATCGGGGGCCCGCTGGTAGACAAACTGAAACAACTCGCGGCGCAACGCGGCCAGTTGTTCTGCGCCATCGGGCATGCCACGGTGTCGGCCCTGAAAGCCCAGAGACAGCACATGCAGGTACAGCGCAGCGGCACGTCGCTGCGCCGACTCGCGGGCCAACAAAATTTGCTCAATCTCGTTAAAAACCTTGTCACCCGCCAAACTGCTGCGAAACAACGTGGCCTCCAACAGCACATGCCTCCAAGCATTGCGCCCAGCCCAATCCAAATTGAGCATCAACTCGTCTGCCAGGACCGCCTTGAGGAAGCGGGACTGGTTTTCGGTGTCCACCCCGGCTTTGCCGCCCACGCGACGCACTTCAAGGGTTTGCATCTCGATGACTTGCACCAATTGCTTGCTGAGATTGGCCGCAACCGCCTCTGCATCGACTTCGGTTGCCCGCAAGGCCATGCGACGCGCACGCTCAATTTCACTGTAGAAAAGTCGAAAATGGGTGGTCGCCAGATCAACCGACTCCCCCATCACTGCAACAGAGGCGGAATCAGCCATGGGCGATGTCTCTCCAAAAACAAGGGGTGTTCATGTGGCTCATCCTTTGGTGAACAAAACCAGTTCTTGAGGCCGAGTGGCAGAACGCGATTCATTGGCGTTGCTGATGACCAAGGCCTGCGCCGCCACAATGGTGTCGCTTGAAACATCGATGCTGAACAAGGTGTAGCCCACACTCGAGCGCACCCCCAATTCGGGGGCCTCTTCAATGCGCTGGCGAGCCGCGCCCAGCACACGGCGGTCGCTCAATGAGGTCCAAACCGTTTCCGAGCCGATCACAGCACCGGCCATCCAATTCACCAACTCGCGCTCTGACGGCCCTCGCAAACCGATCACCAAGGTTTTGCCCAACCATTGCGGGTCCATGTCGAGGGAGAATGCCCCCTCTTTGAAGCCAAATACGCGGGAACGCCAGTCTTGACTGACCTCGCCCACCGAATCCTCAATGGACTGCAAAAGGGGCTCAAAAACACCCCAAGGGTCTGCATGGTCCCAAGGCGGCGGCATGAAGGGCACCGCCCCTGGACGCAGCATGGACAGCCCCCCCAATTGGGCACACAGGGCCAAAAACAGGGCATAAGGTGTGATGACAGGGGAACGCAAGACCGCTTCCAGCAACGGCAGCATCGACGACAAATGCGCCAAACGCTCACGCTGCTCCAGCATGTTCAACCGGTCCTCGATGCGCGACGACGGCACCGCCGTCTGCTTGGCCAAAAAAGCTGCCTTGCTGCGCATTTGAGCTGCCAATATCTGGGCACGGCTTTTCAAGAGGCTGCCAGGCGATACTTCCAGCAAAGCGGGCATGTAAGTGCCCAACTTGAACACCTCGTTGTCTTTTTGCACCGTCAAAATTTGCAAGTGCAACAGCACCGACGGCGGCACATCACCCGCCATCAAGGCCAAATTGGCACACATGCGCGGCACATCCACGGGCAAGGCTTCAGAGACTTCGTCTTCAACGGGCAGTGCGTTCATCGCCCTGAAACGCGAAGGCTGACCAGGGTCGCGCATCGAGCGAATCCGCCCCATGGTCAGGTACACCCCCATGGGGCCCTGCTCCAGCGATTCGGAAAATGGCAACAAATCGAACTCCAAGCCGCCCGCCAAATGGCTGCCCGACAAAACCACCGCGGTCCCATCGGGCATCACCACATCGAGCGCCGTCACCCGCAGCAAGCCCGTGGCCAGCAGGCCTTGGTCAATCTCGAGCGTGCGCACACCCCAGCCATAGGGGTTGGCAATCAAGCCATGCCAAGCCAGCAACGCGTCCACACGCGCGCTTTCTTGTTGAAAGTGCTGAGGACTGAGCAACATGCCCTCATGCCATTGAATGCGTTCAGGAGGGGGTTCTTTGAATGTCACTTTGAGAATCCGTTTAATGGTTGGCCAAAAGCGCCCGGTCAGGGCTTCTTCACTTCTGAAGCCTGAAAGCCTTTGGCGCCCAGTTGAAGCACATACCCTGGGGAGGCCATTTGCAAACGCTCTCGGTGCTCACCGGGGGTGGGGTAATCGGCAAAAACAAGTGCCGCCAAAGCAAAGTTGCCAGCAAGCGCCTTTGCGTCCAACCGAATGGACTGGCTTGGCATCAGCTCAAAACTGCTTATCTCAACAGAATCACCAAATGAGCGAAGCAAATCCGACCGTGTGGCAAACCATTTGCTTGAAGAAGTGGCCAACAGTGCCGTCACCATGGCTTTGTCTTTGATATAAACCACATCCACCGCAATGGGACTGTTTTGGTTGGCGTCGTTGTTGGCCGTGATCACCAAACTTTTCCAATCGGGCGCAGCGGGTTTGGGCTCCATGACGGAAGAAACCATGGACGTCACCGCCGACATGGCACCACACCCCGCCAGTAAGCCCATCGACAGGCACAGCACCCAGGTGCGCAGAAAACACCAACCCACTGAAGGCCAGCACCCTTGAGCCTTGAGATTCCAAGCGTTCATCCAAAGTCCTTTCGATTCATACAGAGGGTCTTCGTGGAAGCAAACCTGTGCACCAGTTGAATTTAACGGTTTGTCTCGGTTGGAACAAGTTTATTTGTGAATTATGACAAATTTATCATTTAAAACAGCCACTTACGGCGGTTTTTGAAGCTACTTCCTCATTTCTCAAGTAAAAAACCACTTGAAGTTGCACATTTACAACACAACATTTTCCCTTGTTGTCCAAATATGAGTAAAAAAATTATTATTTTTAATGTAGCTCTAAATTCCCATTTCAAATTCAAGGTTGATTGATAAAAGTTCAACAAATGAAATGACGTTCTTCTGACTCACCCATTTCACGGACTTTTTACCCTTGTGTGGCAACTTTGGCCCTTCTAGTAATCAATCGGCTACGGTTCCGGCGCACTCATACCGCTGCTGCCTGAATAATTCGTTTTCTCACCATCCAAGAGTTGCTCAGTCCAAACAGCGTGATCAGTTGCACCGTTTTTGATCAACCCCACTACCGAGTCTTGCGATAGTTAAACTGGTATTTGAACACCCTGAAGGGGTGTTCCACTTTGGCCCAAATGCTGGCCTTGATCATCTCTAACCTGTCTATCTGGTCATCAACAACTTCACTTTTTTTCAAAGCCCGGCGCTTGCCTGGCATTAAGGAAAATTGCCAGTCCAGCCCGGGGTGCCGCGCTTGAATTTCTTCGTGCATTGTGAAGCCGCGGCCCTTCATGATCATTTTCGATGACAAAAGCGACATGAATAAAGTATTTTTGAATTTGTACACCTAAAATAACAACTAGGCCAAATCGCCGTTGTGCGCTGACAGTTCCTGAATGAAGTGTCGTTTAAAGGCACAAGAATTGTAAGGATTTCTTTGATTGCACCGAATTCCACTCAGTCAATTAATTCCAATAATTTAAAACAAAATAATGCAATTTTTTGTCTTTGAACATTGAAATCATGCACGAACTAATTAATCAATGGGCACAAAGTGTTCGCGCGAACTTTGAGCTAAGATCTTTTTTGTTTGGACACCAACATAAAAAAACGCTATCGTACAACATCTTGAATAACGCTGCGAGAGACATCTTGTTGTACTCCCTAGAAAAAAATACACATTTTTCGATGTTCACGAAACGCTGAGAGAAAGGAAGAAATATGAAAAAACATTACAATTCAATTCGAATTTCTGATTTCAGAGTTCAAATGGTAAATGTTCAGTCGAGGGCCGCATCTTGTCAGCAGTATCCAATTTTCAAAAGAGCCTGGACTTCATGCAAACGTCCTTCAACTATGGCTCCAATTAACTTACAATAATTATAATGACTGATATTGCAAATAATAACCCACAATTTATTTCGATATTTAATTTTCGCCAAATTAAATATATGCAATTGCCACATCAAATTATCAAAAACACCCAAATCCAAATTAATTAATATCTAATATATTAATTTTATTCATTTTCAAAAGGAAACTAGTTATGATTATCCCCAGCGCTGCATTTGAAAAGTGGATTGGACAACCCACAGCTTTTTTTAAATCGAAAGCATCTCAAACATCAAACCCCGGGCTTCCATTTTTCAAACTGATATTTGAAGACAAAATGACGGATACTGTAAGAAGTTCTACCAGTGGAGCGGGTAAAGCTATACAGGATCTACTTAAAAAGGCAACTGTACAAGATCAGTATGAAAGAGATGTCGCCATGTGGTATGGGTACTGCAACCGTACTTCACAAGGTTCTGCGATTTGTTTAAATATTTTTTCAGTTTTACAAAAAGTTGGGGTTTTATACAAAACAAGGACTGCTGGTTGGCGTGATTTTGGTAGAGATTTTCCTGAAATACCTATCGCCTCTATGCTCTCACATGGTGGACGAATTCTTTTTCTACTTCCGATGTCAAATTCTTTGACTCGAGAAGTTTCGAACACATTGGGAGCCTTTGTCAAAGGGATTACATATGATCCTTTGGCAGCAGTTGTAAATCGAGGAACTTACCACACCACGCGCATGGGGGGGACAGTAGGTCAGGTGGCAATTAATGTCTTTACTCGGGGGTCAGGATTGGCTTCTGCAGGTGCCATTTTGTCTACGCCCTCTAAAATGTCTGCTGCAGGTGATGATAGGTTCTGGAATAAACTCACAAAAAATAATTTGCATGATCGAGCTTTAGCATCGCACAGTACATATCAAACTGATTGGATGGACCCTCCTAGTTTACCGGGTGGAAGACACCTTTGGTTTACTGAAGAAAAGGCGAAATTAGCAAGCAATGTATTAGATTCAATGGCTGGAAGGCACTATTATAAAAATGTAGCCCTCGGAGGAGTGGGTAATATCAATCCCTTTAGTGGAGTCGAGATTGATGCAAATGGAGCTCACGGGCATCTTTATGTAAACTATAGAGCACCTCAATATAAAAGATTCGGTTCTATTTTGTTGGGGGTAGAGGGTTCAGCACCGGGATGCGAGAATCAGTATGGAAAACTTCACGATGCACATGCTACAAAGGGTGAATTTTCTGCTACGGGAGGAAAAAAGTGGGAATCATTACTAGGAAAAGAAGCTTTTTACTCAGATTTTGAATCTAAAAAGGATGTTACTCTTTTCGTATGTGATCTGTCTGACCAAAATACATCCAAAGCAATGATTAATATAGAGGGGTTTAGCGCAAACCAATTGGGCGAACCGCTGCAGCCAGTTAGACCTGCTATTTGGGATGAAGTTAGAAGACGGATTTAGTCAAATTTTGCGAATTAATGCACTTTTAGAAAATTCCTTTTGAATTTTCTACTAATGAAAAAAATTATCAACAAGGTTAATGAATTTGATGGCACCATACGACTGTTCTTGCAACAGAATCACAATCTGAAACTCAGATGTCATGGTTTAAGTTCAACCTTGTTTGTGGTTCAGAGGTTGAGCTCGTCCATGTTTTATTTTAGTTAGAGACGTCCCTACTTTAAGCATGGTAAAAACAACAAACGATGCTAGGAATTGCGTCCATATCAAATGAGGAACCATTTGCAGGGGACGAATATAAAAACATTAGATCCAAACGACTTCTAAACAAGTTTAGTGAGTTGAAATTCAAACTCCAGAGATTGTATAATTTCGTAGATTTCTGGAATTATTAAAGGGCGGTTATTAATAAAATTAATATTGCTACGAATTATTTCTGTTATCGACCATACCGAGTAGATTGACAAGCTTATTCAAGTCGCCTTCTTCTCTGATCACTTCAGCCATTAATTCTGGCAAGGACATTTGACCCCAATTGACCGCACGTTTAATCAAGTAGGGCGTTGGGCTGTGGGGCTCGGTTTTATTCAGGAAGTCAGCAATCGATTCAAGCGCCATATAGGCTTGTTCTCGGGTTTGCCAACCCAGCGTGACCGCCTTTTCGGGCGTCTGCACCAAGGGTTTTTCTAATGACAAATTTGATAAATCATTCGACTCGTCTTCGGTAGCAGGCATCAGAACTTCCTCTGGCTGGTTTATTGGAGGTGAGGCTTGGGGTAGGTTCACTTGCTCAGGGACTATCTGATCGAGTGCCCTGCCAATCTGATTGAGCGCATTGGAGATGTTGCTCAAACTGGGCGTGTTATTTGCCAATTGGGCACGCAGCACAGCATCCAATCTTGCCAAAGCCTCCCGACATTGGCGCGTGTTTTTTTTCTGATCTGACACATGGGCATCGGTCAGTTTTTCAGCATAAGCAATCACCAAACTTCTGGTGAACTCTGGCTCGAGGTAAGTCTGCCTGTTATCCCTGCCTGGATCACCATTGATCAATTCCGACTTGGTCATCTTGTCCCAATCGGCCAAGTTCAGGCGGGAGGGTTTTCGATCGACCAAGTGCACCAATGTGATGTGCAATTTCAAGGTCAAGGGCAAGCTGTCATTGAGCCACTCAAAAGGCGCCAGGCGCGCGTCCACATCGTCGCCATCCATGGCCGGAAACAGGGGCTCCCAGTAGCGCTCGATCAAACCAATCAGCAGCTGCAGACCTTCCAGCAAACCCCGCAATTGGTATTGGCGCACCCAGGCTTCAAGCAACCAGGCCGCTATCTGCAGGTCTTTGGATTGATGGGCCAAGGCCGCGCTGCAGCGGCGTTCAATGATCGACCAGTCCGCCACCTTCAAAGGCCTCTCCCAGTGGCGCATGGACAAAGTGGCATCGTCTTCTTCGCGTGCAAGCCTGATTTCAGTGAACAGAGGATCTGCGCGCAAAGACTCACCACAAGGCGCTTCCTCGGAAACTGGGGCCAACAAATCCTCAACTGACATTTCTGGTGCCGTGCTCATGCTGTTTGTCTTTCGTAAGCATCTTCTAAGGTTTGACCACGCCGCAGCATCAAGGCTTGGCCTGAACCGCTGGGGCGGCTGGGGCTGGCGTTGCGGGCGGGGCTGGAGCTGGGGCTGCAACTGCCGCCGATGGGGTCAATGCCGTTGGAGCCGACCCCGCTAAGGGCAAGGACCCCGATGGCGGGGCCGACAAATTGGGCAGGTTTGACGGTGCCAAGGCAGCTGCAGGCCCCAGGCGTTGCCCGACAAAAAGGCCCAACAAAAACAACAAGGTAAACAAAGCCAACAGGCTGAGCACGGCCAAAATCAAGAGCCGCGGCGTGATGCTGAATCGGTAATCCATGGGGATCGTCTTTCCTGTGATTAAAAAAGGGGGTTCAAGGGATCATGGCGGTGAACTGCCCCGGGGCATTGATGCCGATCATCCCCCCCCACATGCACATCAGCTTCGAAGAATTGTTGAGCGCGGGCATATTGCCCAGCAACACCTTGGGTGAGCCGGGTAACCAGGGCACAAAGGTCATGGGCACGCAAGGCATGGGTGTCAAGGCGCCCATGGCTGCGATGGTGGCCACCATGACCATGGGATTCATGATCGACTGGCACATGCCAAACGGCATGACATTGACCATGGGTTTGTTGTCCATGATGTTGGCGTCAGGAATATTGGTCAAAACCCTGCTGATCGGCATGACCATCAAGGCACCCGGTGCGACGCCAAATGGGCATTTCAGCAGTGCGCCCATGCAAACTTGTTGTCCCATCTCAATCTCCTCTGACCAAACTTTGAACCCGATCGAGCAAACTGGGTGTTGCCCCGATCGGATCGGTTTCCTTGCCTTTGGCGTCGTAGCGTTTGGGCGGCGCAACCGGTTTGCCGTCCTTGTAAACCAGCTCTTCCATGACCTCGCCATTGGGCCAAAATCGCCGCAAGCGGCCTTGCAAAACATTGGCTTCGAAATGGCACTCTTGCACCAAATTGCCCTGAGGGTCGAAATCGCTCGAAGTGCCGTGCAACATTCCTTTGCGGTACTGGGCGCGGCGCATGACCGATCCTTCGTAGTAAAACTGCACCAAGCCCTCAAGCTCGCCGTTGACATAAGGCATGCTGGCGACCACTTGGCCTGAGGCATCAAAGCTTTGGCTGGGGCCATGCAACAGGCCATGCGCATAGGTTTGCTCTGACAAGCACTGGCCTTTGACATAGACGCGCAAAATGCCATGCTGCTCGCCCTGAAAATACTCGCACTCTTGGGCCAACAGCCCCTGTTCATCGTAAATCGATGTCAATCCGTGCATGACGCCCTGATGGAAAAAACTGCGCATGGACAGTTGACCGTCAGGCAAAAAACGCTCCATGGGGCCATGCAAGACATCGCCAAGCAGTGTGGTGCGCAAAATCACCTGCCCTTGTTCATCCATCTCTTCAATCTGCATCTCAACGGGCTCTGGTGGGTCCTGATCGTCAAGGGCTTGTTCATCCTGTTCAGTCACATCCTGTCCATCTCCTTGGTCGTCTCCTTGACCTTTTTCAAGCTCGGCATTGTCTTGCTCAGCTAATGCTTGCGCAACTTCTTGATTCGGCGTCAATGCCAAATCGCTGGCCTCTGGCTGACCCAGCTCTGCGCCCAAGCCCTGCGGGGCTTGTGTGGGGTCAGCCAAGTCTTGCGGGCTGTGTGTGTCGTTCATGGCGTGTTGTGTTTCTCAGTTCAATTTGGCAATAGCGCCTTTGACGATCATCAAGGCACCCGCTTGGACGGTGTGCATCGCACTGGCCTTGCTTTCAATGATGGCGCCCTTGTTCTCCAGTTTGGTACTGGCTTGGTTCGCGACGGTCAGGCCCTTGTTGGTCAAGGCGGTGCCCGCCTGATTGGTCAGGGCTGTACCCGCTTTGTTGGTCAGCGCCGTACCCGCTTGGTTGGTCAAGGCCGTGCCGGCCTTGGCCGTCAGGGCCGTCCCCGACTTGATCTCGACACTGCCGCTGGAACTCAGGGCTATATTGCCCGTCACCTTGATGGTTAATTTGCCTTTGATGGTCAACTCATAGTCACCGTTCACCGTGTGCGTGTACTTGGCTTTGTTGGTGTGGCTTTCATTGCCCGTCATCTCCAGGGTGCGCGTGCCTTTGACTTTGTGCGTTTCATTGCCCTTTTTCAGCTCCACCGTGCGGTTGCCTTCGGTCAATGTGTGGGTTTCATTGCCTTTGATCAAGGTGGTGAGCAGGTCGTTTTCAACGTCCACTTTCATGTCTTTTTGCGCGTGCATGTACAGCTGCTCGGAATCTTTCTTGTCTTCGAAGCGCAACTCATTGCCCGCCGTGCCCTTCTTGGAAGACCGGGTTTTAAAGCCAGACTGGGTCGAGTTGGCAGGCAAGGTGACAGGCGTGGTGTGGTCGCTGTTGTAAACGCAGCCGGTCACCAAGGGGCGCTCAGGATCGCCGTTGATGTAGGTGATGACCACCTCCTGGCCTACGCGCGGCAAGAAAAGGGTGCCAAAGCTCTTGCCCGCCACCGGCTGCGACACCCGAATCCAGGGCGAACTGGTGTCGTTTTTTTTGCCTAAGCGGTCCCACGGAAATTGCACCTTGATGCGGCCAAATTTATCGGTCCATATTTCTTCGCCCGAAGAGCCGACCACCAAGGCCGTCTCGCTGCCCAAGGCCTTGGGGCGGGGCGTCACTATGGGTGGACGAAAGGGCACGGTGGCCGGAAAGGCCTCGAACGAGTTGGAATAAAGGTCGCTCGTGGCGTTGTGGTGCAAGCGCCTGAGCACATGGGCGGTGTTGAGTTTGGTGACAAAGTGTTCGCTCAGGGTGAATTTGGTGCCCGCAGTGAAGGGGTAGACAAAGCTGTCGCCTCGCAACACCTCGCCCATCACTTGGCTGGACTGCACCCTGATTTTGGCCAAGGCCGTGGCAGCCGATGCGCTGTCGTTGCCTGCTGGGTATTCGTAAATTTCGCCAACGCCCTTGGCCTCGGTGTGCAGGCCTTGCAAGGAGGTGCTGGCCTTTTCAAAGTCGTAGTCCGACAAAGTGGCCTTTTTGAGCACCACCCGATGCTCGTGCTCAAACCGCGAGATGGTGTCGATCGGGTTTTCGCTGCCGGTGGGTGGGAAAAACCGCACCTTGGCTGCATCGGTGCAGGCCAGGTGGGCCGATGTGGCGTCGGCCAGCACCATGGTGTGGGTGCCGCTGGCAAATTTGAAGAAGTAGAAAATGCCCGCACGCTCCATCAAGCGCGAGATGAATTCAAAGGCGGTTTCATCGTACTGAACAATGTAGTCCTGCGCTTTGTAGGTGCCGGTGAGCTTGCTTTCAAAGGTAACGGCAAATTCACCCAAAACCGCCTTGACCACATCGGCCACCGATTTGGCTTGGTAAATTTTCCGGTCGCGTGAGAGGGTCAGCAACCACAGCTTGGGCACCAACTCAGCGGTGTAGGTGGCGAAATCAACGTTGTAACCACTGTGTGTGAACCGGGAGATGATTCCGCTGATGTAGCGTTTGGGGCCGCCCTCGATGGTCATCAAGACGGTGACCACTTTGCCCACAATGTTGTCGGCCACCAAGCTGGTGCTGCCTGCACGCATGTGCAAGCTGAACTTGAACATCTCGGAAATGCCCTCTGTCCCCTCCAATGAGTCCAGCAACAAAGCATCCTTGCCCAACGGCGTTGTCAGGTTCAGGAAGCCCGTTTGCGCGAAGCCAGTTCTCATGCACCGGCCCCCAGCGGCACATCGTCAAAATCGTAATGCACCTGCCCATCGGCCGTGATCGACATGTGCACGGCGGTGAACGGCTTGTCCATCGACATGCGCTCCAGCACCAGTGTTGACAATTCTGGCAGCACCGATTGCGTCAATATAAAGTCAATGTTGCGGGCCCCACTGTCCACCTCGGTGCAGCGGGCCGTGATCATGGCGGTCACGCTTTCGTCCCAACTGAATTCGGCGCGGTGGTTGAGCCGGAAACGCTCGGCGAGCTTTTCCAGCTTCAAGTCAACAATGCTGCGAATTTGGGCATCGCCTAAGGGGTAATAGGGCACAAGGACCAAGCGGCCCAAAAACGCCGGGCTGAACTGCCGCATCAGCACCGGACGCAAGCGCTCTGTCAGCGCCGTGGCATCGGGACGGCGTCCTTGTTCGCAGGCCTGGGTGATCACATCTTGCGCCGCATTGGAGGTCAGCAAAATCAAGGTGTTTTTGAAGTCAATCGTGACCCCTTCACCGTCTTCCATCGTGCCTTTGTCAAACACCTGGAAAAAAATCTCCAAAACATCCGGGTGGGCTTTTTCCATTTCATCGAGCAGCACCACCGAATAAGGCCGCCGCCGCACCGCCTCGGTCAGCACCCCTCCCTTGCCGTAGCCCACATAGCCTGGCGGCGCACCTTTGAGGCTGGAGACGGAATGGGCCTCCTGAAATTCAGACATGTTGATGGTGATCATGTTGCGATCACCCCCGTACAGCATGTCGGCCAGCGCAAAGGCGGTCTCGGTTTTGCCCACGCCACTGGGGCCCACCAGCATGAACACGCCCACGGGCTTGCCCGGGTCGTCCAGGTCGGCCCGAAAGGTTCGCACCCGCCGAGCAATGGCGTCCAGCGCCTGGTCTTGGCCCACCACCCGAGCGGCCAATTTTTCCTTCAAATGCAAGACCGTGTGGATTTCATCGGCCATCATTTTGCCAACCGGGATACCGGTCCAGCCCGAGATCACGTCGGCCACGATGCCCGAGTCCACACAGACGGGCACCATGGGCTCGTCTTCTTGAATGGCTTCCAACCCTTTTTCAAGGCGCTGCAATTGCGCCGCGGTCATTTGGCGCTCATCTTGGTCCTCTAGCACCTCACCCTCAATTTGCGAGTTGACGTTTTCAGAAATGCGTTTGCGCAGGTTCACAATTTCCTGCACGGCCTGGCGTTCAGCGGCCAATTTTTCACGCAGACCCTGCTCGCGTTGGCGCAGACCGGCAATCACAGCATCGAGTGCCCGCATGTCATCTTGGTGGTCTTCTCCCATGGCGTTGGCGTGTTTAAGCAAACGCAACTGGCCTTGTTTGGCCAGCAAGTCTCGCTCAATCAGTTCAATCTCTTGGGGCACCCCCGATTGACCGACCGCCACCCGGGCGCAGGCCGTGTCCAGCACGCTGATGGCCTTGTCGGGCAGCTGCCGACCGGTGATGTAGCGGTGCGAGAGTTTGACCGCATCGCGCACGGCTTCATCGAGGATTTCAACGCCGTGGTGCCGCTCCAGGGTGGTGACCATGCCGCGCAGCATTTCGATCGCCACATCGGGCGCCGGCTCCTCGACCTTGACCACCTGAAAGCGCCGCGCCAAGGCGGGGTCGCGCTCGACGTATTTTTTGTATTCTGCCCAAGTGGTCGCTGCGATGGTGCGCAGCTCGCCCCGCGCCAGCGCAGGTTTGAGCAAGTTGGCCGCATCGCCTTGGCCCTCGGCGCCGCCTGCACCAATCAGTTGGTGGGCCTCGTCGATGAACAAAACAATCGGCACGGGCGAGGCGCGCACCTCGGCAATGACCGATTTAAGGCGGTTTTCAAACTCGCCCTTGATGCCCGCGCCCGCTTGCAGCAAAGCCAAGTCCAGCGTGCGCACCGAGACGTTTTGCAGCGCTGGTGGCACATCCCCTTGCACCACGCGTTGGGCGAAACCTTCCACCACCGCCGTTTTGCCCACACCAGCTTCACCGGTGAGGATGGGGTTGTTTTGCCGCCGCCGCAACAACACGTCGATGATTTGGCGGATCTCGGCATCGCGTCCCTTGATCGGGTCAATCGTCCCTTGCCTGGCTTGCGCCGTCATGTCGATGGTGTACTGGTCCAGCGAGGGCGTGGCATTCGCTCCTTTGCGCGACACGCTGGGCATCTGCCCACCGGTGCCTGCGCCTTGTGCCCCAGCCTGCGTGCTGCCTGGCGCAGCTGCGTTGGCCAAAGGCATGGATGACTGGGCGCGTGCCGCGCCGCCGGCGTCTTCCGCCGACTCAACCAGCAAGTCAACAATTTTGTTTTTCAGTGTTTCACGCGGGATTTTGAGCAAGCCGGGGGCCATGTCGATCAACAAGCCGCGCAAGCTGTCCACCTCCAGCAAAGCCAACAACACGGTGCCCGAGCGGATCTGCTGCTCCCCCATCAACATGGAGCTGGACAACCAAGCCTCTTGGAACAAGGGCGCCAAATGCGGCGACAAGGCCGGGGTGCGGCCGTTGCCACGCTTGAACCTGTCCATGCTTTGCTGCAATTGGTTCAAGATGGTTTGCGCATCGAGCTCAAAGTAGTCCACCAATATCTGAAGGTCGGGTGCCATGGGTTCCAGCAAACGGCTGAGCAAATGCTCCACCTCCACATTGAAGTGGGTCTGCTGCACGCAAAATTCAGCGGCTTGGGCCATGGCCCGCTTGCACTCGGGGTTGAGTTTGGAGAGCAAGGTGCGGATATCGATGTCCATTATTCGGTTTCTCTTTCAACGAACGGGTCCATGCGGACTTTGAAACGGGCAGGCGCAAAAGCCACCTTGCTATCACCTGGGGGTCTGGGCGCACCAAGCAGCCAACTGGTCAGGCCAAGGCGCGGGCCTTGCGCACAGCCCAGCCCCATGACCGCTTGGAGGGCGGCCTGCGCTGCAGGGCGGTCGCCGGTGGGCATTTGCATGGTGATGCACAAGCGAATTTCCACCTCACTTTGCAGGTGACTGCTCGCCAGCCACGCCAGCAAAACATGCGCTGGCCCTCCGGGCAAAAGGCTCAGGTATTGCGCAATGGGCAGGGCAGCCGTTTCCAATTCAATCCCCGCGGACTGGTCCCATGCGCGTCTGCCCAGCGTGGTTTCTTCGCCCAACCGTCGACCACCGGCCATGCGCTGGCCCTGTATACCGTTGCGCCGCCCCAGCACGGCGCGGTCTGTTTCCGAAAGCGGGTACCAAGCACCCACAAATTGGCGGCCTGACAAGCGGATCTTCAAGCGGTCATTGAGCAAGGCCAACAAGGTCGTCATGGACCTGGGGGCCGGGCCTTGCAAGCCCGCATGGCGCAACCAAGCTTGCTCTCCCCCTGGCGCGCGCGCACCGGCTGCGCGGCCCAGCCCGGACAAGTGGTCCAAGCTGCGCGTAACAGGCGCATCTGCTACGCCTTTGGTGTTCAGGCCCCACTGGTGTTTTTTTCTGTTGCGATACAAAAACGCCAACATGCGCTGGTTGAAGATGTCCAAAAACTCCAAACCAGAGGGGTCTTTGTCGCGCCGCCGGTCCAGCAGGCGTTCGGTCCAAGGCACGGGCAAAGGCCCGTGCGCGCCCGCAAGGGACAGCACCGAAGTCAGCAAGGTCAGGGGTGGCCCTTCACGCTTGCTGTGGCGAACAGACGACACGTCGCTGGGCATGAAAGTGAGCGTGACATCGGCAGACAGGCGCACGGCTTCGTTCAAGCCCACCGAAGTCCCAATCGCCGCACGCTCGGGCTCGCTGCGCTCGAGCAAGCTCATGGCTTGAAACAGATCGTAGTTGGGTGCTGACTCGGCTAGTTGGGTGATCAGATCAGGCAAAGCGTTCTCCTGTCAAAGAAGACTCTGTCGACCTGAAAGCGCCGGCCATTGTTTCCACAATTCGCCATTGCGCTCCACTTTCACACGCACAAACGAATTGACCGTGGTGTAAAGGGCAAAAAAACGGGCCAAAACACCGGCCAGCACCAAGGGGGAGTTGCCCGCAAAAGCATCCAGGTCAAACTCCAAACTCACCGCAGTGCCGCGACACAGACCGCGCCAGGTTGGCCCCCCCAGTTGCGCGGTAGCCGCACTGGCTTGCAAGCGCTTGATACCGCGCACCTGGGTTTGGTCGCGGGCGCTGTCACCGGCAAACAACATCAAAATGTCCTTCAGCGTCTGCACCCCGGTGGTGCCATCGACCAAGGACCTGTGGTTCAAGCGCAACAAAGACACCAAGGCCCACAAAGCTTGGCTGGACATCACCGGGTCGCGTTGGGTCGTGGGCTCATAGAGGGTGCGAATTTGCAGCGAACTGGGAATGGCCACGCCAAGCATGCGTACACCGGGCGGCATTTGTTCTGCCACCCTGCGGTTGGTGCACCAGAGCTCGGCAAACACAACGGGTTCTGCGGGCGTTTGGCGCACGTTCGTGCGGTCGACAAAACTCAAAAAACTGTCGGTGCCCAGAATGTCTTTGCGCAAACTCATTTCACGCCGGCAGCTCCAAAAAAGCACGCTCTCGGCGTCGTCCGCTTCACTGGTGGTGTACACGCTGGGGATGTACTTGGGCTTTTGGGCTTCGGGGTCTGACTGGATCACCGCTCGCACCGAATGGATTTCGGTGCCTGCTTCTCTTTGCCGATCGCCCACCAGCATGTATTCGTGTTGGCGCCTGTCCACCACAATGGGTTCGCTGGTGAGCGCAAACAAATTGATGATGGGCACGCAGCCGAGCTTGAAGCTGTCAGCCGTCACCGAGGACAGCACGCGTGCCGATCGGTCAAATACCAGCCGCAGTGAAAAAGAAGAGCCCCGACCCAATTTGCCGCGCAATCCGCGCAGGTCAAAAAATTGAAATTTGCGCGGAAAAACAAAATACTCTTGCAACAAGCCATAGGCCGGGTGGGCATGGCCGGGGCGCGGTATCACCTCATGACCTTCGTCAAAGCCGCATTCATGCAGGCTGTTGGCACCCAATCGGTGCAAGGTTTTGCCCGAATCGGCCACCAGTTCCACACGCTCCAGCCCGCTGATGAGCAACTCGTGCAGCGGCATGGTTGTCATCAGTTCGCCGCCCAGGTGAAAGCGCAACTGGTCAATGTCCAGTTCCGCTAAGTCCAAACCCGCCTCGCCAGAAATTTCCAGCAACAAGGTGCGGCTGTCTTCGAGTTTGATTTTCTTGGTTTGCAGGGGCCACAAAACCGTGTCCCAGCTCACTTGGAAACGGCAGGGTTGACCATCACTGCCTGTGGCCTGCACCATGGCCCCTTTGGCAATGGGCACGCCCGCAGTGACCTTGCCTTGCGCGGCATCCAGCGTCATGTGCACCACGGTCATAGAAGGTACAGGCTGGGTCAAACTGGGGCAAAGGTTTTCAAGCAAGGCCTCTGCCACTTGGGGGAATTCTCGGTCCAGATCGCGGTGCACCCTGGCCGATAAAAAGGCCACCGCCTCAATCAGGCGCTCGGTGTGCGGGTCAGACGACTCACCGCCAGTCAGTGCCAAACGTTGTGCCACCTTGGGGTGACGAAATGCAAAATCTTGCCCTTGAACTCTCAGGTAAGAGAGTTCCCGGCGATAGTATTCAAGGATGTCATCTTGCAATTGCATGGATTTCGTTTCAGGTGGGACCTTGGCCATCAGGCGGGCTGAAGCCTCATGCCTCCTAAAGGTGTAAAGGCCACGTCGAAATCCACACGCAAAGCCTGGCGGCCAATGGTCACTGCTGCTATGACCGTGGCATGTGCAGTCGTTTTGTTGGCAGCATCTGGCTTGACCGTCACCAATACCATGCCCAGACGCGGCTCATACTTTTCCAAGCATTTGGTCAAAACCTCGGTCACCAGGGTAATGTCATTTTCTGCAGCAGGGGACAAGGTAGTGAAATCGGGTAAGCCATAGTCCAACACAGTCAGCTCATGGGTCAGATATTCAGACAATGTGAGCCGCGACTTGGTGCTGAACAACTGCCCCATTTCTCGGGCCAAAGATTGTTTGAGCCCAACGGAGTCCAATTTGGTATCGATTTCGCTGCTGTCCGAGGTACCCAGCAAACGGTCAAACAACGGGGCCGCACAAGCAAAGACAAGTTTTGACATTTGACAACTGCTTTAAACAGTGCGCCCCCATTTTGTAAAACGCAATTACTTAGGCGCTGTGGTTGACTTGTCGTAAATGAATTCTGTGTTGCCCTTGGCCGCACCAGTATCTTCTTGCTTGGTGTAAGTGCCGGTTATCTTTGAGAAGTTCAACACAAAAGTATCCTGCGGGTAACCATCTTGACCTGAAGTGCTGACGGCTCCGATCAACACGTCCTCCATCACGTAAACAATGGTCGCAACCCAAGCGCCATTAGCTCCCGTATTGGTGCCCACGCTGAGGGTTACTTTCGGAATGGGCGTTGCCTTGAGGCAGTATTCATACAATTCAGTGGTCGAGAGATCCGTGGATTTGTAGCACGTCACATCACTAAACCTGGGCTGGCCTTTAGTACGCTGGGAGTTGGCTGTGTCATCGGTAAGGTCCCGACCAGCACTGTGGCTGTAGCTGTCCAGAGCAATCTTGTCGATGAAAGTCTGGTGTTTTGAATTGCCTTTGATGGCACCTAAATCAAGAAAAATCGTATTGTTTGCCATGAAATTCTCCAAAAAAATGAGCGCCGAAATGGCGTAGAAATGGTTCAGATGTGCTTGCTGGGCCCAGCAAGCACATCCGTTTTGTCTTTAAATCAACCGGCTGCAGCAGGCAACTCGGCCACCAAACGGATAGAAGCCGTCAGCTCTTCCATTTGGAAGTGCGGCTTGAGATAAACAGTGGCTTGGAAAGCACCGGGCTTGCCGGGCACCTCGACCACATCCACCCGACCCTCGGACAGAGGGAACCTGGCTTTGGACTCTTGGCTTGCGTTGGAGCTGAGCAGCACGTAACTTGCCAACCAGTCGTTCAAATACCCAGAAACGCTTTCTGCCGATTGGAAACTGCCAACTTTGTCGCGCATCATGACTTTCAGGTAATGGGCAAAGCGCGAGGCAGCCAAGACATAAGGCAAACGTGAAGACAGAGCCGCGTTGGCGTTGGCCGAATCCAAGCTGTAGACCTTGGGCTTGTTGGTGGTTTGACCCCCAAAGAAAGCCGAATAATCAGAGCCTTTGGAGTTGACCACGGCAATAAAGCCCAGGTCATTGAGTTCTTTCTCACGGCGATCGGTGATGGTGACCTCGGTGGGGCACTTCAACACCACATCGCCTTCGTCGGTCTTGTAACTGTGGGCCGTCATGCCAGAGACTTTGCCACCGCCTTCAACACCCCGAATGGCGGTGCTCCAGCCGTGCTTTGCAAATGCATCGGTGATCCGCAAGCCCAACTGGTAAGCCGAGTTGGCCCACAGGTATTTGTTGTGGTCTTTGCCGTCGACATCCTCTTCGAAACCGAAAGTTTCAACGGGGTTGGTCTTCGCACCATAAGGCAAACGGGCGGCGTATTTGGGCAAGACCATGGCCACATAACGCGAATCTTCAGACTCACGGAAACTGCGCCAAGTGGCCAGTTCTGCGCTGTCAAAAATCTTGGACATATCACGTGGAATGCCCAATTCGGTGAAGGACCGCATGTCAAAAAGTGCAGGCGCAGCCGATGCAATGAAAGGCGCATGCGAGGCCGCTGCCACCTTGGAAATGCGCTCGAGCAAAGCCATGTCTTGGGGGTGACGACCAAAATAATAGTCACCAATCAAGAGGGAATAGGGGTGGCCACCAAAAGTGCCGTATTCCTCTTCATACACCTTCTTGAACAACACGCTCATGTCGTGGTCCACAGCGGTTTCCAAGTCCTTCAAGAGTTCCTTTTTGCTCACGTTCATCAAACGCAGCTTTAAACGGGAACTGGTCTCGGTGCCAAACACCATGTCACGCAAGCCTGTCCAAGAGGCTTCAAGTGCCTGGAAGTCTTGGTGGTGCATGATGGCATTGAGCTGGTCAGAAATGATTTTGTCAATTTCTGCAACGCGCTCGTTGATCATGGCGACCACGCCCTTGTCGGGTGCCGCTTTCATGCCTTCGTCGAGAATTTGCGTCGCAAATTGCCCCAGCAGTTGTTTTGCGTAGGCATTTTGAGATGGCTCTACAGCCATATTGCCTTCTTGAACGATGCGGTCAAGCAAACTCAGTTCGCCTGCTTCTACAACCGCGGTATCGCCCGTTTGTGCTTCTTTTTTCGTTGCCATGTTAATTACTCTTTGATCGTGATGGGTTTAAACGATGGGGACTGCAATCAAGCAGCCACCTCGGCTTTGTCGCCGTCGGCTTTGTCGCCGTCGGCTTTGTCGCCATTGCCCTTGAGCGCTTTGAGTTCTTCTGTGTTTTGCACAATGTTTTCAAGCAAGGCATCCAGTTCGTCGTTGCCATCCAACTTGCCCAACAAATCGCGCAGTTGTTGACGTGCTTCCAACAATTTTGTCAAACGAGGCACTTGGGCCACGATGGACTCGGGGTGGAAATGCGCAAACTCGGTGAAATTCAGTTCCACTTTGATGTTGCCCTCGCCCTTGTATGTGTCAGGCACAGACAAGTCCAAGCGGGGTGCAATTTTGGTCATCACACCGGTAAAGTTTTCGCGGTCCACCTCGATGAACCGACGCTCTTTCAACTTGGGGAGCGGGTTCAGCGGCTGACCCGACAAGTCAGCCATCAGGCCCACAACCAAGGGCAGTTCTTTTTTCTCTATGGCTCCGCCCGATTCGACGTCATAGGTAATTTGTACACGGGGAGGGCGGTTGCGGCCGACCCATTTTTGCAAGCTATCAGACATTCAAGACCTCTTTCCATGTTTAAGTTCATAACAGGCTGCCACCCCAAAGGAGATGGTCCCAACCCTGATCACAAGCTTTGCGCCAACACTGTCACCTTCCCCCCTTTCTCATTCAGGGGAGGCAGTAACGGAAACAGATAATTCCAAAAGTGAAATTGGATATCTAATTTTGTTGGCCAGTGCCTGTTATATTGATCATATTGAAAAGTCTATCAATTTCAATGAGTTTTTTGTCATAAACCAAAAAAAGACATTTTTAATACATTTGGGAGAATAAAACTCGCCATGGAAATTTCAATAAATCGGCATAAAGTATTATTTGAAGCGATTTCTTGAGGGAGCCCTTTGATTCCGCCTGAGCAAGGCCCCATGCTGATCAGCGTTTGAAGGTGGACACATACCAAGCGACGAGCCTAGACCAAAGACTTGGATCAGCTGACGCCGTCTCTTGGGCTGGGCCAGGCGCAAGTGGTGTAGCTGAAGTTGGGCCTTCAATTGGACCCTCGGCTGCCCCCGACTCGGTCCTTGGAATGGCTTGCCGATCGGATTGGGGCAGAGCCGGCCCATCGCTCACCATGACTGGCGTGGCCGGTAAGGATGAGGCGCTGGACAAATCCGCCTGCAAAGAAGCAGGGCCTGTCGCGGCATGGGGGATCATTGTTCCTGAGGGCGTCACCGGCATCCGCCGATCTTGCGGATCAAGGGATGAGGCCAAGAGCGGCTCGCCTGTACCTGCCAAACTGCGGTTTTTATACGCTTGGAGATCTGCAATAGGCTGTGAACCCAACGAAGTTGACTTGCCCGAGACCGAGCTGTTGGATTCACTTGCCCTGCCTGAGCCTTCTGTTCCGTCTGTTCCACCTTTGCTGTCTGAGCTCGCTGAAACTGCACCGGTTTCCGCTGATTGGGATGGGGCATGGCCAGCCTCAGCCTCAAAGGCTTCAAATGCCCCCGCATCGCCAGACAAGGGGGAAGAAGAACCGGTCTGACTGCCCGACACCAAACCAGAAGTCAGGCTGCCGCCCTGACCCGAAAAGCCTGTCAATGACTTGACCTTCTTTTCAGCCGAAAGAAGCGCTTTGGCATTGGCCAGCGCATCTGGGTTCTTTGGTTTGGCTTGCGTGTCTTTGCCATCGGCTTGTGCGCTTGCAGCGACTACACCATTTGTACCTGCAATGTCTTCAGCAGCACCGCCTTCTTTGTCCGAGCCGGTGCCGTCGCCGCCCGCGCCGCCCGCGCTGTCCGTGCCGTCCGCGCTGTCTGCGCCGTCTGCGCCGTCTGCGCCGTCTGCGCCGTCTGCGCCGTCTGCGCCGTCTGCGCCGTTTGCGCCTTCCGAGCCGCCCGAGCCGTCTGCGCTGTCCGCACCTTCCGCACCTTCTGCGCCGTCTCCGCCGTCTGCGCCGTCTGCGCCGTTTGCGCCTTCCGAGCCGCCCGAGCCGTCTGCGCTGTCCGCACCTTCCGCACCTTCTGCGCCGTCTCCGCCGTCTGCGCCGTCTCTGCCGTCCGCGCTGTCCGCGGCAGCAGAGCCGTCCGCGCCGTCCGCCTTGTCCGCGCCGTCCGCCTTGTCCGCGCCGTCTGCACCGTCTGCACCGTCTGCACCGTCTGCACCGTCTGCGCCATCTCCGCCCTCCGTGCCGTCCGTGCCGTCTGTGCTGTCTGCGCCGTCCGCGCTGTCTGCGCCGTCCGCACTGTCCGCGCCGTCCGCACTGTCAGCACTGTCAGCACTGTCCGCGCCGTCCGCGCCGTCCGCGCCGTCCGCGCCGTCTGCACTGTCCGCGCCGTCCGCGCCGTCCGTGCCGTCTGCACTGTCTGCGCCGTCCGCGCCGTCCGCGCCGTCCGCGCCGTCCGCGCCGTCCGCGCCGTCCGCGCTGTCTGCGCCGTCCGCACTGTCCGCACTGTCTGCGCTGCCTCCGCTGTCCGCGCCATCTGCGCCGTCTGCGCTGTCTGCGCCGTCTGCGTCGTCTGCGCTGTCTCCGCTGTCCGCGCCATCTGCGCCGTCTGCGCCGTCTGCGCCGTCTGCGCCGTCTGCGCCGTCTGCGCCGTCTGCGCCGTCTGCGCCGTCTGCGCCGTCTGCGCCGTCCGTGCCGTCTGCGCTGTCCGCGCTGTCAGCGCCGTCATCGCCATCTGCACTGTCCGCACTGTCCGCACTGTCTGCACTGTCTGCGCTGTCTGCGCTGTCTGCGCTGTCTGCGCCGTCCGCACTGTCTGCGCTGTCTGCGCTGTCTCCGCTGTCCGCGCCATCTGCGCCGTCTGCGCTGTCTGCGCTGTCTGCGCCGTCTGCGCTGTCTGCGCCGTCTGCACTGTCTGCACTGTCTGCACTGTCTGCGCTGTCCGCACCTTCTGCGCTGTCCGCACCTTCTGCGCCGCCCGAGCCGTCTGCGCCGCCCGAGCCGTCTGCGCCGTCCGCACCTTCTGAGCCGTCTGCGCTGTCAGCGCTGTCTGCGCCGTCCGTGCCGTCCGCGCCGTCCGCGCTGTCAGCGCCGTTATCGCCATCTGCACTGTCAGCACCGTCTGCACTGTCAGCACTGTCAGCACTGTCAGCACTGTCAGCACTGTCTGCGCTGTCCGTGCCGTCTGCACTGTCTGCGCCGTCTGCGCTGTCAGCGCCGTCCTCGCCGTCTGTGCCGTCTGCACTGTCTGCGCCAGCAGAGCCGTCTGCGTCGTCTGCGCTGTTCGCGCTGTCTGCACTGTCCGCGCCGCCCGCACCTTCTGCGCCGTCTGCGCCGTCTGCGCCGTCTGCGCCGTCTGCGCCGTCTGCGCCGTCTGCGCCGTCTGCGCCGTCTGCGCCGTCTGCACCGTCCGCGCCGTCCGCGCCATCCGAGCCGTCCGCACCTTCTGCGCCGTCTGCACCTTCTGCGCCGTCTGCACTGTCCGCGCCGTCCGCGCCGTCCGCGCCGTCCGCGCCGTCCGCGCCGTCCGCGCCGTCCGCGCCGTCCGCGCCGTCCGCGCCGTCCGAGCCGTCTGCGCCGTCCGAGCCGTCTGCGCCATCTGCGCCGTCCGAGCCGTCTGCGCTGTCTGCGCTGTCTGCGCTGTCTGCGCTGTCTGCGCTGTCTGCGCTGTCTGCGCTGTCTGCGCTGTCTGCGCTGTCCGCGCCATCTGCACTGTCCGCGCCATCTGCACTGTCCGCGCTGTCAGCGCCGTTATCGCCATCTGCACTGTCAGCACTGTCAGCACTGTCAGCACTGTCAGCACTGTCAGCACTGTCAGCACTGTCCGTGCCGTCCGTGCCGTCTGCACTGTCTGCGCCGTCTGCGCCGTCTGCGCTGTCTGCGCCGTCTGCGCTGTCAGCGCCGTCTGCGCCGTCTGCGCCGTCCGCCTTGTCTGCGCCGTCTGCGCCGTTCGTGCCATCTGCACTGTCCGCGCCGTCCGCGCCGTCCGCGCCGTCCGCGCCGTCCGCGCCGTCCGCGCCGTCCGCGCCGTCCGCACCTTCTGCGCCGTCCGCACCTTCTGCGCCGTCTGCACCTTCTGCGCCGTCTGCACTGTCCGCGCCGTCCGCGCCGTCCGCGCCGTCTGCGCCGTCTGCGCCGTCCGCGCCGTCTGCGCCGTCTGCGCCGTCCGCGCTGTCAGCGCCGTCATCGCCATCTGCACTGTCCGCGCCACCTGCACTGTCCGCGCTGTCAGCGCCGTCATCGCCATCTGCACTGTCAGCACCGTCTGCACTGTCAGCACTGTCTGCGCTGTCTGCGCTGTCTGCGCTGTCTGCGCTGTCTGCGCTGTCCGTGCCGTCCGTGCCGTCCGTGCCGTCTGCACTGTCTGCGCCGTCTGCGCCGTCTGCGCCGTCTGCGCCGTCTGCGCTGTCAGCGCCGTCTGCGCCGTCCGCCTTGTCTGCGCCGTCCGCCTTGTCCGCGCCATCCGAGCCGTCCGCACCTTCTGCGCCGTCTGCACTGTCCGCGCCGTCCGCGCCGTCCGCGCCGTCCGCGCCGTCCGCGCCGTCCGCGCCGTCCGCGCCGTCTGCACCGTCTGCACCGTCTGCACCGTCTGCACTGTCCGCGCCGTCCGCGCCGTCCGCGCCGTCCGCGCCGTCCGCGCCGTCCGCGCCGTCCGCGCCGTCCGCGCCGTCCGCGCCATCTGCACTGTCCTTGCCGTCTGCACTGTCCGTGCCGTCTGCGCTGTCTGCGCTGTCTGCGCTGTCTGCGCTGTCTGCACTGTCTGCACTGTCTGCACTGTCTGCACTGTCTGCACTGTCTGCACTGTCAGCGCTGTCCGCGCCGTCTGTGCCGTCTGTGCCGTCTGCGCCGTCTGCGCCGTCTGCGCCGTCCGCGCCATCTGCGCCATCTGCGCTGTCTGCGCTGTCTGCGCTGTCTGCGCTGTCTGCACTGTCTGCACTGTCTGCACTGTCCGCGCCGTCTGCACTGTCCGCGCCAGCAGAGCCGTCAGCGCCGTCAGCGCCGTCAGCGCCGTCAGCGCCGTCAGCGCCGTCAGCGCCGTCAGCGCCAGCAGAGCCGTCAGCGCCGTCAGCGCCGTCAGCGCCGTCAGCGCCGTCAGCGCCGTCAGCGCCAGCAGAGCCGTCTGCGCCATCTTCTGCTGCACCCTCGGCTCCTGCTTCAGCGCTCGCATCGCCTGTACCAGCCAAACCATCCGAAGCCGTACCGTCCGCAAAAGCACCGCCCTGTTTGTCCGAGTCGCTGCCGTCGCTCTCAGCACCGGCACCGGTTTCAGTTCCAGAAGTGGCACCATCCGCCCCCTCGATGCCCTCGGCAGCTGCACCGTCTTGGCCTGAGCCGCTGGTACCTTCGCCGTCCGCTGCGCCAGCTTCAGCGCCCGCAGCGCCTGATGCATCTGTACCCGCGTTGGCCTGAGAAGAAGTGCCAGCGGTTTCGGCACTGCTGTCTGCAAACCCAGACACTTGCCCTTGAAGCTCATCGGTCTGGACGCTTGCAGCAAGGCCAGCGGCATTGGCATGGGTGAGTTCCGCCAAATTCGCCATTTGTTTCATACCCTGTCCCGCTTCAAGCAGGTTTTTCGCTGCTGCACTGGCTTCATCGCTGGCGGTTTCGGTCTGCCCATCTGCAGCCGCATTTTCTTCATCTGCCGCGCTCGACTCGGACATGTCTGAACCCTCTTGATCGGCTTGCGCTGCAGCGCTGCTGTCCGAAGATCCCTCCTGGCTGGTTTGGCTTTTCCCCGTTTCATCTTCCGTATCCACTTGGGCCATGCGATTGGCGTCATCGTCTGATGGATCGCTGGTGCCGAGAGTGCCCGTTGTGGCAAGGTCCGCTTCAGATTCTGATTTGGCCTGTGCGTCCTCAACACCGGCATCGTCCGATGCAGCCTCTGCCGATTCGTCAGATCCCATGGCAGCAGATTTTTCGGCATCGGAATCTGTGGCCATGGCATCGGCGCCAGCTGCACCGTCTGCGCCATCGGCCCCCGCTGCACCGTCTGTGCCATCGGCACCCGCTGCACCGTCGGCGCCATCGCCACCAGTTGCGCTTTCACCATCGCCAGCAGCCGCTTCAGACTCGGCTGTTTGGCCCTCGACTTGGGCCTCTTTGTCTTTGTCCGCATCGAGTGGTTCGCCGCCGTTTTTAACCACCTCTGCCTCGACCATGGCTTCGGCTTGGGCGATGTCGGCCTTGGACTCCAGAACCTGTTCCTGGGTAGATTCCACAGCCGCCTTGGCCTCGTTGACCACATCTTCAGCCTGCGCTTTGAGCGATTCCGCTTCCGCCATCACCTCCTCGGTGGCTTGGCTCATCTCCAGCGTGGCGCTGTCCACCTCTGAATTGAGCGTCTTAGCGCCTTCTTCCATTTCAGCCACCATGGCCAAAGGTTCGCTGAAGGCATCTTCTGTGCCTGCATGGGCCTCTTCAAAAGGGGCTGGCGCTTCTTCTTCCAGCGCATTGGCCTCTTGAGCAAGGGCATCGAGATCCTCGTTCGCTGTGACCTGCGCTTTTTCAACCTCTTTGACCACCTGCTGAACATTCTGCCGAATGGCAATCATGGAAGTCGACAAGTCCTCGGACATCCCCTGCATGGCCCCCATATCGGTGATGGCCTCTTGTATCTGTGTGCTGGCGCCTTGCGCCGCTTGAGACAAATTCGTGGTTGCTGCATGGGCCTGCTCCAAGGCGGCCGTAGCACCTGAAGTTGCCGAACCCAAAGACGCTCGGGTGCTGGTTTCCCATTTCGCCAAACTGCTGACCGCATCGGACGGGGACTGCGATGGGACTGCGGTCATGAGCCCAACCATGGCCATGGCGTCAACCTGTTCATCGCTGGGTTCTGCTGTGGGCTCTGATGGCGGAGCTTCTTTTGATGTGGCCTCTTCAGAAGGGGACTCCTCTGCCTGGGCTTCTTTGGCTTGACCGGTGAGTACCGTGGTCAATGACGCATGGTCCGCTTGAAGCTTCTCCAGTGCGGCATTGCAGCGCAAGGGCAATTCTTGAATGGACGCATCCAAGCTGAGCAGCGCTTGGGCCAAACTGGCGTTCAGTGCTTTAAGTCCCAAGGTCTTGCTCCTTAGATTCTTGCGCAGCAGCCTTCAAACGGTCCAACAGTGATTTTTGCTTTGCGCTTGTTTCGACGTTCAGCCCTGGAGTCGTCGATGTGCCATCGCCAATTGCACCGGCTTGGCCATCAGCACCCGCCAAATCAGCGCCACCAACGGAGGCCTCAGCGGCGCCAGCACCTGCTTGCCCAATGGCGGAAACTTGGGGTTGAGCGGCATCGGCTGTTTCAACCGAAGCCGGAGTTTCACCGTCTGCGATGGCGTCAGACTCGGCGGCGGATTTGCCGTTTGCGCCTGCTTCTTCTGCGTGGCCCGCTTCACCCGCGGCATCGCCAGTGGTTTCAGGATTTTCGCCTGTTGGGTCTTTCGCGTCTGCATCAGCACCCGCTTGCTTTGAATCGCCAGCGTCGGCCTCTGCGTCGCCATCGCTTTCTAATTCGCCGTTGCCAGCGTCGCCTTTGAACACCTCAACTGAGTCGCCCGCTTCACCTGAGTCATGTGCTTTAGCATCTGCTTGACCATCTGAGGCAGCGTCACCCACGGCATCGCTGGTGGATTCACCGTTTTCGATTGCTTGGTTTTCAGCATCGGCAGATACAGCCTCGGCGTCGTCACTTTCACCGGCTTTTTCACCTGCGGCTTCAACTGCTTTGTCATCGGCTGCGCCTTCAGCGCCCAAAGCGCCAGATCCGTCAGCGCCACCATCACCATCCGCACCACCATCGGCACCACCGTCCGCACCACCGTCCGCATCGCCTGCTGCGACATCAAAGCTGGCTGCTTGACCCACGGCATTGCCACCGCCTCCTTTGCCCGATAAAGCTTCCGCCAGTCTTTCGGTAAGCGACTTGCCAGTTTTATCGCCAGCGATACCGACACCTTCGGCATCAAAGGCAGCGTCACCAGAAGCACCTGCACCGCTGTCCGAAGAGGCTCCAGCGCCCAATTCAGCATTGGCACCACCGCCGCCTCTAGCTTGTTCGGCCGCTTCACCCGATGTCGAATTGGAATCTGCCGATTCGCCATCTGCAAGACCATCACGATTGGCAGCAGCACTGGCAGCGCTGGCGGATTGACCACCATCACCTGCGGCTGAATCGCCCGCGCCTTCACTCCCTGCGGCTTCAGCATCGGCACGGGTTGCGCCGTCGCCGCCTGCATCACCTGAAACATCTGCAGCTTCATCAGAAGCGCCCGCACCACCATCGGCATCATCGTCCGCACCACCGTCCGCACCACCGTCCGCATCGCCGTCCGCATCGCCTGCTGCGACATCAAAGCTGGCTGCTTGACCCACGGCATTGCCACCGCCTCCTTTGCCCGATAAAGCTTCCGCCAGTCTTTCGGTAAGCGACTTGCCAGATCCATGAGCAGCTACACCGCCATCTCCGGCAGCAGGCGCAGCCTCATCAGAGGCAGAGGCAGAGGCGCCTGCACCGACGCCAGAAGACCCTTCAGCGCCTGCTTCACCATCGGCATCCGCTGCGCCTTCTTGACCGGTTTCACCAGCTGCGCTTTCTCCACCACCTTCAGCTGAACCACCTGCTTCGCTCACATCATCGCCAGCTTCGTTGCCTGATTTACCCTCAATACCGCCCGCTTGGCCTGAGGCGTCTTCAGAACCAGCGCTTTCTTCACCTGCTTCGCCATCGGCTGCGCCTTCAGACCCAGAAGCGCCAGATCCGTCTGCTTCCGCATCCCCACCCGCATCACCTGCAGCGACATCAAAGCTGGCAGCCTGACCCAAGGCATTGCCACCGCTTCCTTTGCCCGATAAAGCTTCCGCCAGTCTTTCGGCAATCGACTTGTCAGATCCATGAGCAGCTACACCGCCATCTCCGGCAGCAGGCGCAGCGTCATCAGAAGCAGAGGCGCCTGCACCGACGCCAGAAGACCCTTTAGCGCCTGCTTCACCATCGGCATCCGCTGCGCCATCTTGACCGGTTTCACCATCTTCGCCACCTTCATCGCCTGCTGCGCCCTTAGAAGCGGTAGCATCGCCGTCCGCTGAACCATCAGCGCCCGCTTCGCCATCGGCAGCACCGCCCTCGGCCTCACCAGAACCGCCAGCTTCGCTGCCAGCTCCACCACCGGCATCGCCACCGCCGCCAGCGTCATCCGCAGCGCCCGCTTCGCCGCCATCCCCGCCTGCTTCAGCTACAGCATCCTCAGAACCCGCGGCATCGCCGTCCGCTGAACCATCAGCGCCAGCTTCGCCATCAGCGCCCGCTTCGCCACCGCCATCGCCAGCATCGGTCTCATCAGAACCGCCAGCTTCGCTATCAGATCCACCATCGGCATCACCGCCGTCAGCCTCACCAGAACCGCCAGCTTCAGCTGCAGCATCCTCAGAACCAGCGGCATCGCCGGCCGCTGAACCATCAGAGCCCGCTTCACCATCGGCAGCACCGCCCTCGGCCTCACCAGAACCGCCAGCTTCGCTGCCAGCTTCACCACCGGCATCGCCCCCGCCGCCAGCGTCATCAGCAGCGCCCGCTTCGCCGCCATCTCCGCCTGCTTCACCTGCAGCATCCTCAGAACCAGCGGCATCGCCGGCCGCTGAACCATCAGCACCCGCTTCGCCATCGGCAGCACCGCCCTCGGCCTCACCAGAGCCGCCAGCTTCGCTGCCAGCTTCACCACCGGCATCACCGCCGCCACCGCCGCCAGCGTCATCAGCAGCGCCCGCTTCGCCGCCATCCCCGCCTGCTTCACCTGCAGCATCCTCAGAACCAGCGGCATCGCCGTCCGCAGAACCATCAGCGCCCGCTTCGCCATCGGCAGCACCGCCCTCGGCCTCACCAGAACCGCCCGCTTCGCTGCCAGCTTCACCAACGGCATCACCGCCGCCGCCGCCAGCGTCATCAGCAGCGCCCGCTTCACCATCAGCGCCCGCTTCACCATCGGCACCCGCTTCACCATCGGCAGCACCGCCTTCAGCCTCACCAGAACCGCCAGCTTCGCTGCCAGCTTCACCATCGGCATCACCGCCGCCGCCGCCGCCGCCGCCAGCGTCATCAGCAGCGCCTGCTTCGCCGCCATCCCCGCCTGCTTCACCTGCAGCATCCTCAGAACCAGCGGCATCGCCGTCCGAAGAACCATCAGCGCCCGCTTCACCATCAGCACCCGCTTCGCTATCGGCGCCCGCTTCGCCACCGCCATCGCCAGCATCGGTCTCATCAGAACCGCCAGCTTTGCTATCAGATTCACCATCGGCATCACCGCCGCCGCCAGCGTCATCAGCAGCGCCCGCTTCGTCGCCGTCCCCGCCTGCTTCACCTGCAGCATCCTCAGAACCAGCGGCATCGCCGTCCGCAGAACCATCGGCGCCCGCTTCGCCATCGGCAGCACCGCCCTCGGCCTCACCAGAACCGCCAGCTTCGCTATCAGATTCACCAGCGGCATCGCCACCGCCGCCAGCGTCATCAGCAGCGCCTGCTTCGCCGCCATCCCCGCCTGCTTCAGCTGCAGCATCCTCAGAACCAGCGGCATCGCCGTCCGCAGAACCATCAGCACCTGCTTCACCATCAGCGCCCGCTTCGTCATCGGCAGCACCGCCCTCGGCCTCACCAGAACCGCCCGCTTCGCTGCCAGACTCACCATCGGCATCGCCGCCGCCTGCGTCGTCAGCGGCTTGGCCCAATGGGTCTTCAGAACCACCGGTTTCACTGCTTGCGCCGCCCGCTTCACCCAAGGCATCACCACCGCCGCCTTCCAGACCCGCTTCGCCACTTACTGAAGCGTCGGCGCTGGCATCGAATTCGCTGAAACTGGCCGTTTGACCCAGCGAATCAGCTGACGCAATAGCAGAAGAGACATCGATGTCGGGAATGCCCTCTTCGGCTTCCGCCTTGGCGTTGGTTTGGCTGTCCTCTTCACCAGAAGCCTCAGGAAGTTCAGCGGCTGCCTTGAGTGTGGAGAGTTGCGCCACAGCCGCATCAAGCACACCGTGAATTTGCGACAGTGCCGCTTGCGATTGCGCAGACTCACTGGCATTCAGAGCAGCCAACTGTGTTTTGGCGCTGCGCACAAAAGTTTTGAAATTTTCAGCCGCTTGAAGGGTCAAGCCAGGCAGCGGCTCTATTTGAGCCGCCAGCGCTTTCAAGTTGCCACTGAGCCCAGTGGCCCGTTCTGGCACCTGCGTTTGGGCTTGGGCAATGGCCGAACCCAGCGGGCCATCCATGCCATCCAGTTGTGCATTGACGGGCTCGAAGATGCGCGTCCTCATTTCATCCAATTTCAGCTTGGATGCTGCGGTTCCTGGCTTGGCCTTGTTCAAATAGGCTTCCACTGAAGCGCTGAGTTTCTGTTTCATCAACTCAATTTTTGGAGGAATGGTCCCGACGGCATTGGCCAAGGCTTGAATGACGGGCTCGATCTTGGCGACCGCGGCCGCCAAGGCACTTTGAAAAGCAGAAATGATGTTCACCATCACCAAGACGGCTTTTTTGATGACATCAACAACCTTGGTCAAAACCGGGGTCAAGCTGCCCACACCCGCTTCTGCTTTTTCGAGCAAACCGACAGCCGTGGTTTCTGCCGTGGAGAGCGAGCCCACGGCCACCGTGATGCCCTTTTGGATACCGGGAATCATGGTCTTGACTCCCAAAAACAACAGCCTTGCCGGAACCAGCATGGGCGCGCGCATCATGTAGCGGGTGCAAATTTCAATGGCGCTGTCGCACAGCGCAGAGGCTTGGTCCAGCTCTGCGCTGGCGGCGGTCAGAGAGGATTTGGCTTGGGCAACCATGCCAGGGATGCCATCCTTGATGGCTGCAATGGCCGAAATCGCAGCGGCAATCATGCCTTCGACGGGGTCGAAATTTTTCACCACGCTGTTAAGCGTTTCTTTGGCTTTGTCTGCTTGGGCATGGATGTTGGCCAAAGCCTCTCTGACGGCACCGCCTTCTTTGTCAAAGTCATCCAATGCTTTGGCAATGGCGCTCACGCAGGCGCTGAGTTGGTTCAGGCACGCGTTCACGGGTGCCATGAGCAATTGGAGGTTCTCGTCTGCCTCCTTGGCTTTGTTGTCCACTTGCACCACCAACGCGTCCAGCTTGGCTTTGGAAACCGCCACGGGCTTGGCCAAGCTTTCAACGGCTGGCCCCAACTCCGTTTGCACCTGGGTGTATTGCTCCGAGGCAGATTGGCCCACATTGTTCAGTGACAAGGCCAATTCTTGGCTTGGCGAAACACAAGCTTTGAGCGCCGTGTTGACTGTCGCCACCTGCGCGTCCGCCCCTTGCAAGGCCGTTTCCAACAATACCGACAAGGCCGTATTGGCATGGCCAAAACGCGTTTGCTCCACTTTGACGTTGGCCACCAATTGCTGGCGCAAAGTTTCGATTTGGGCCAGCGCGTCTTGGTGCAATGCACCGGCATCGCCGCCAGTTGCCGTCAGTGTTGACTCTAATTTTTCACCAAAACCTTGCACCACGCCGCAGACGGGCCCCGCTTTCGACGAAACCTCTGTCAAGGCCAGGCTGTAATTAGCCATCTCTTGCAGATGCAGGTCAACACCCAACAGCAGCGCCTTGAGCCCATCCGGCAAAGCCGTGACCTGGTCAAGGGCGGCCTGCACGTTGGCGTTGAGCGTTGCGCTTTCATCGCACTTGGCCGTGACAGGTGCGGAGATGTCTTGTGCTTTTGTGCCCAGGGTCTGCAACTGCAACAAGCCGGCATCAATACCTGGTTGCAGGCCATCGACCACCGGCACCGGGTCAATCGCCAGTGGGACGGCCGCATTGGCAGCTTGAATCACAGCAAAGTACTTTGCCATGGATTGTTGGGCCGAGACCAAGTCGGATGCCATGCCCACCATCGACGACCCGACCAAGCTCCCTGCAGAACTGATGGCGGATGACATGCGCACCATGCCAGAGCTGATGGCTTGTTCGGATTCGATGGCCAGCTTCATGCCGCAACAGCGAATAAATCGCTGACTTGAAGGTTCAACTCGATGGCGATTCGCATCACATATCGGCCAGTTGTTTGCTGGTGCGTGAAGACGCTTCGTTGACAGCCGTCTGGATGTCGGCTACGCCTGCAGTGGTGGGCGAGAGTGAGGCAGTGACCGAGCTCACACTGGCCATGGTCTGGTCAACCTTGACCAAGCTTTGATTGATTTCGGGCATCACTTCAGCCGTCTCGATTTGCAGATCCTCGAGCGCTGGCAAGAGGGGTACCACCACGGGCACGGCAGGCACGCTGGCCAATGGCGGCAAACTGGCCAAGGCGGCTGCCTTGGTACTGGCCTTGGGGGGCACCTTCAAACGGCCAGGAGCGGACAGACGATTGGACTCCTCCATGGCAATCAGTCCACCGCCGAGCAATCGATTGGCCAATGCATCAATCCAATCATCCCCCCCCCGGTAATGCCCCGAACTGGAATCCGTTCTCTGAATCATCCACATCAGTTGACTGCGCGCCGACGGATCACCTGTCCAAAAACGCAAATAGTTTTGTGCTTCCGATGCGGAATAAAAAGTATGGCGGTGGCCCAAAACAGAATCAGAAGAAGCGCTGTGGGTTCCAAAAATAGCCGAACTCGCAGCGCCGCCTGACTCGTAAAAAGTCACTTTGAAATTGTGACGCCAAAGTGCAATCAATGGATAAAGCATTATTTAAATTTATACTTCAATATGGATTTTTACAGTTTATTTAAAAACAGAAAATGCTTTACTCAACATTGATCTTGCTTTGTATTTTTTTGCGTATCTTCTGGCAGCTTCTGCTGGCGTAAGCTCCACATTGAACAATACCTTGTCGTTGTATATTTGGTCTTCTATTGTTTCGGCGCATCCATCTGCAGTACCAGTACTGGGCTCTACGAAAAATGTACTTCTTCCCGCAAATTTTAAATATTTAAGTTCTGTTCCTGCGGGTTCTTTTATGATGATACTCAAACTTCTTGCATCCCGTGCTGAAGTAGTGAGTATGCCATTGCCATTATGAGTCAATTCCAAACAGGAATTGCCAATTCCCCTGCAAAAACTGGCATCGGTGCCGTGGTTGTAAAGATCAATACAATTTAAACTTGAAAATAATCCAGGATTATTTTGTAGACATAATTCATATACATGGTGAACAAATGAACTGGTATCCCCAGGCGTTATGGGGACTCTTAAATCCATAACGCGTATTGATTTTTCAAGCGTAAAGGCAAACATATAATGCATGCGTTCAGCCTTATGGCTTATCAATGCAGGCTCTGGTTTTACACGGCCACGCCTTACTATTGCGCCTTCAAAATCAGAATATTCTATTGTTTGGTCATTTTTAGGATTTGCTTCATTCGCCAAGTAATGAAATAATTCTCCAAATACCGTTGAGCCAGAACCAATTTGCTCCAAGGTGGTATATAGGCCAACCTGCCCACCTGGCCCCCCCCCCCCGAAACCCGTCCACCGATTTTCTTTGTCGCTCTGTACACCTCTCCAGATTTTACGAGCCCCCTCGTAGTTCCCTGCAAATTCACTCAACGATTGCGATGCATAGCGATAAAGATACTGCCCAACAGCGTATTCCTTGAATCTTGCCGTCGGATGTCGACCATTTTTACCCAAAAGTAAAAGTCTTGTAGCTCGATAGGCCGCATTGTAGACGGCTTGGTTTTGAATTGTTGGCACAATAAATCCTCCAAACTCTTATTGATATTTCTTTATTTTAATCACTTTAAAATTCTTGATCACCATGATGATCAAACTGTCATTGAATTTTTCCAAATTGAATGCTCTTTAAAGCATGAATGCCAAAGATAAGGCTTCAACCTACCCGCCGAAGTCAATTTGTTGTGCTGGGATCACCGAACCATTGCCAAGAAGTTCGTGCTTTCATGGGTGACTTTTAGAGGGGGCGTTGCGCTCGGTGCCTCTAATTGAACAGGAATGGCCCCAACGGCAGCGCGTTGATGTGGCGTCACCTTGTCGACAACTGGAGCCGACCAGCGGGCCTAAAGTGAACAGGTCATTTACCTTTAGGAGTTGTCATGGCCATCTATGAACTGCGCACTTATTCCGCGATCGTCGGAAAAATGTCCGACCTTGTTTCGCTTTACAAAAACGAGGGTTGGCCTGCGCTGGCCAAGCACCCGTCCAAACTGGTGGGTTACTTCACGGGCGATGTGGGGGCGATCAATGAGCTCATCCATGTCTGGAAGTTTGACGACGACGCCGACCGCCGGGCGTTTTGGGCTGGTGTGTATGGCGACGCCGACTTCATGGCTTTCGCCGCCAAAATTCGCCCCCTGATTGCGCAGCAGCAAAACAAACTCATGTTGTCGGCGCCATGGGGGCCTCAGCCCTGATTGGGTCGATGGTGCACCACGTCGGACCTGCAGGCGCCGACCTACAAAGACGATATCCCTCGTAGGTCGGGCCTTTAGGGTCAGACAAGCATTTTTTCGCCAAGCGTCATTTGCAAACCGCAATGCCGCAACAATTGCTTATGTCAGAGCCCCCGGGGCGCAGGCCTCACTGGATCAAATAACCGCCATCCACGGGCAAAACCACGCCCGTGATGAAGCGCGCCGCCGGGCTGGCCAAAAACAGCACCGGGTCGGCCACATCTTCGGGTTGGCCCCAGCGCCCCAGGGGGGTGCGGCCCAAAATCTGTGCGGATCTTTCGGCATCGTCTTGCAAGGCCTGCGTCAAGGGCGTGGCGATCCAGCCCGGGGCCACGGCATTCACGCGGATGCCGTCGGCCGCATAGGCAATGGCCAGCGACTTGGTCAGCTGCGCTACGCCGCCCTTGCTGGCGCTGTAGCCGGGCACCAAGCCGCCCCCAAAAAAGCTCAGCATGGAGGCGGTGTTGACGATGCAGCCTTGGCGTGCCTTCAGGCCTGCACGTGCGGCGGCGCAGGCGCGCATGGTGCCGTTCAGGTTGATGTCCACGGTTTGAGCAAAGACCTCGGGATCCAGTTCGGCTTGCCTTTGGATCACGCCCGCGCAGTTGACCAGCACATCGAATTCGCCAAACTCACTCAGCACGCTTTGCACATGCGCGTTTTGCCGCACGTCCAGCACATGAAAAGCCACCAGGCGGTTGGCGCTCAGGGCTTGCGCTGCCGCCACTTCGGCAGGTGTGGCCCCGGTGGCCGTCACGCTGGCATCGTTGGCGGCAAAGGCCCGGGCAATGGCCGCCCCAATGCCGCTGGTGCCGCCGGTGATGAAAACTTTTTGGACCGTGCTCATGAAACTTCTCCCTGGCTGATGTTAAAAATTCAGGGTGATCACACCCCCGGCATGTTGGGCGCGTGAGCAGCACAAAATGATTTTGTGCTGCCGCTCTTTTGGGCCAAGCACAAAGTCGCGGTGCTCGATGTCACCCGACAGCGCCGCATCGTACTGCCGGGCGCACACGCCGCACAGCCCGTCGCTGCATTTCACATCGATGGCCACACCCGCTTGGGCCAGCACCTCGGTGGCGCTGCGATCGGCCGGCACTTGCAGGCGGCGGCCCGATGTTTTGAGCACCAACTCAAAGGGCTGGTTCACCCAAGCATCGGCTTCGGGCACGCTGAAGTATTCGCGGTGCAGCGCGTCACCCGGCCAGCCATGTGCGCTGGCGGCCTCGAACACGCCGTCCATGAAACGCGGCGCCCCGCAGGTGTAGACATGCCCACCCGCAGCAAAGTCGGGCAGCAGTTGCATCAGCTCGGCGCGTTGGCCTTCGTCCTTGAAGTGGTACTGCACCCGTTCGGCCCACGGCGCTTGGGCCAGGTCTTTCAAAAAGCCTGCCGTTTGGCGGCTGGCCGCGCTGTAGTGAAAGTCAAACGGCCGGCCCAGCGCATGCAGGCGGTGCGCCATGGCGATCATGGGCGTCACACCAATGCCGCCTGCAAACAGCCAGCTGTGCGTGGCGTTTTCGTGCAGCGCAAAGTGGTTGACCGGCCGGCTCACAAACACGCGCCGCCCCTCACGAAACACCCGGTGCATCAATGCCGAGCCGCCGCGCCCACCTTGCTCGGGCGGCTCGCGCAACACGCCCAGCACATATTTGCTGCGGTCGGCCGGGTCACCCGCCAGGCTGTAAGGCCGCTGGTATTCGGGGGCAATCACCACGTCGATGTGGCCACCCGCCTCAAACGGCGGCAGCTCGCCACCATCGGGCGCTTTGAACTCGTAACGCGCCAGGCCCTCGGCCATCTCTTCGCGCCGGTGCAGCACCACCGGGAACACCGGCGGCTCGGCGGGTAAGGGTTGTGGCCCGGGGGCCAAGCCGCCGGTGTCGCCTGCTGCCAGTCGCGCCTGGTATTGCGCGGGCGTGAGCAAAGCCTGGTAGCGGGCAATGCCTTCTTCGCGGTGGACGGGGTAGGTCACCGGGTAGGGCGGCGGCATTTTGTCGGCCGGGTACACGGCCAGGGTCTGGTCTTCGTAGCGCAGGTCCAGGTCTTTTTGCAGGGTGCGGCGGTGGGTTTGCGCGGCCTGAACATAGCGACCGGTGGTCTTGTCCAGTTCAATGTCCCACCACCATTTTTTGACCGGGTTGATGCTGCCGCGTTCCAGCAGGTCATCGATCCGCGCCAGCGCGGGTGCAGCGGCGGGCAGCTTCATGGCCACTTGCCGCCACAGGCTGTCGGCCAGCAGGCCTTCCAAGTTCCAGGGGCAGGTTTTCATGCAGCGCCCGCACATGCCGCCAGCGGCGTTGGTGATGCGGTAGCGGGCGCATTTCTCGGCGTCGCTTTTCCAGATCTCGTAGCCGTTGTACATCAGCTTCGGGCCGGCGGTGATGGCCCCCGAAGGGCATTCGCGGGCGCACTTGTTGCAGCTTTCACAAAAGCTTTGCAAGCCAAAATCGATGGGCTGGTCGGGCGCCATGGGCAGGTCGGTGGTCACACTGCCACTTTTGAGGCGCGGCCCCAAAAACGGGTTCAGGATCACCTCGCCAATGCGGCTGACTTCACCCAGGCCCGACAGCAACAACAAAGGCGGCTGCAGAACATCGCCGTCCAGCACCGAATGCACCCGGGCCGAATAACCCAAGCGCCGGATTTGTTCGGCCAAGATGCCGCCCATGAGCGAAAACCGCAGGTAGGCCCGCATGCTTTGCGCCACCGAAATCCAGTCGTCGCCGCTCGCGCCCTCCATGGTTTCGTGACCTTGGTCGATCAGCAGGTTCACGGCGTTGGCGTGGTAGACGGGCATGGGGTTGCCGCCTGCGTCGTGCGAGTAATAGGCCCACTCGGGCACGGCGCACAGGCCCACCGCGTCCACCCCCAAATAGTACGAAGCCGCCTTCAAGTTGTCGGCATTGCGCTGGGGGTTGGCGGTGCTGGCGGCCACCGGGCCACGGGCTGCGCCAAACTGCAACAGCAGCAAAGCGCCCAAGGCGCGACGGGCGCAAGCCCCGATGGGGCTTTTCATCACGTAATGCGCGTTCTTGGCGTCGTCTTGCACCGACTTGCCCAAGTCGCCAAACAAGGCGCGCGCAAAAAAATCGGCCCGCTTGGGGAAACGTGGCACACGGTCGTGGTCAATGAAGGTGGTGGGCGTGGCTTGGCGCTTGAGGGTTTCAAACGGGTGCGCGCCTTGGCGAAACTCGCGCTGCGCAAACGCGTCTTGGTGAAACGCGCTCTTGAACGTGCCCAGCCCCAGCCACCAAGCGGGGCCGTGGCTTTGCCAGCGGTTTTGCTGCGGGGCCAGCGCCTGGTCAGGGGCTATGGCCAGCGTGGTGCTGACGGCGGCCAACGCATAACGCTGGCCCACATACGGGTTCTCGCCGTCGCCCAGCGCCAGGCCAGCGGCCAAAGCCAAACGCTTCAAATCCACGTCGCTGCAGCTGGCGCTGTGGGCGCGTGCCTCGTGCCCCAGCATGCGCAAATAGCTCGACAACAGCACCGCCGTTTGTGCAGCCAACACGCTGGCGCGTTGCGCCTGCGTGCCCGCCAACCAGTCGCAGCCGGGCTCATGGGTTTGAGGGTCTCGCGCAAATTCCACCAAGACCACGATGGCGTGGCTGTGGTGCGCTATCGGCCCAAGCACCGTGCGCGCCGAGTCCAGCACGTCGGCCAAGATCATGTCCATGCCTGCGGCAAAGCTGGCCGGTTGGCTTTGCGCCAACTCTTCGCCCAAAGCTGGCACGGCGGGGTTGCGGATCGGCTCGGCCAGCCAAGCCGACGCGGGCAGGGCGCACACGCCCATCATCGATGCGTCAAAGTAATAACCCGCCGCCTTCAGGTGCTGGGCCCGCTCGGTTGGGTCGGCCGGAATCTCCCCTTCTTTGGGGTTGACCGCGCCGTCGCGCACCAAGTCGAACATGGCCATGTAGCGGGCCATGGCGTGCGACAAAGATTCTGGGTCGTCGTGTGCAAAGCGCAGCGCCTGCATGGGTGGCAGGGCGCTGCCGTCGGGTGCGGCCTGCGTGCGGCGCAGGCGCTCCAGCGGGTAAGGCCCCAGGTGCACCGGGCGGTCGCGGTAAGAAAACAAGCGCATGGTGGGTGCCCGTGGGGTTGAGGACGGTCGTCAATCGCCCAGGCGCTGGCCAGTGACTTTCACGACTTCGGGGTGGAAATCGCCCATGCCATAGGGCCCGACCACTTCGCCCTGAATTGAAGCCCCCTGCACCCGAACCAGAACGGCTTTGAGCTGCCCATCGGCCTGGACAAAGCTGAAATGCAAGTCAGCGCCGTTCAGGCTCGCACCGAGCAGGGTTTGCGTTTGCCCACTCCAGCTCAAGGTGCCGCCCAGGCGTTGGTGACGCTGGGTCAATCGCAACAATACTGGCCCTTGCGGGGCCAGGCCCTGCACCGACCACTGGCCTGCCACTGGGGCGGGTACGGTCCAGAAATAGCCCGTGTTGGTGCCTGCGCGAATGACTTGATCGGGTTCCCAGTCCCCCATCGAGAACGTGTTGGACAACACCCGCGTCCCCGGGCGCATGGCCAAAATGGTGGGGCGCAATTGCGCGTTCAGCTCTTCCAGCAGGTACAGGGTGACCACCGTGGCCTTGGAAAAGTCTTCCTTGAAGATGTCACCATGCACGATGCGCACCCGGTCGGCCACCCCTGCGCGCTGTGCGTTGCGCTGGGCCAGTGCGGCCAAGTCTTTGTTGTACTCAATGCCCCAGGCCCGCGCCCCGAACTGCCGCGCCGCCGCGATCGCGATCTTGCCATCGCCTGCGCCCAAATCAACGACCTCGTCATGGGGGCCGACCCGCGCTGCGGTCAGCATTTGCGTGACGAGCTCATCGCGGGTGGGCAGCCACATCACATCCTTGCCCATTTGGCCGAGCTTGGGTGCGTAGGTTTCGGGAGGCAGGCTGGCGCAGGCTTGCAGCAACAGCATGGCCACAAGTGGCCAAAGGCGTGTGAATGGGGGCATGGACTGGGCCGGACGTGGCAAAGGTGTGGTGAGATTTTGGAGGGTAACCGGATTTCAGGGCCAGCCATGCCCGTGGGTCAGATCTTGGCGGACGCATGTAACACAGGCGACATATTTCCAGGTGTTAACCCCAGACCATGATGATGAGTTCAATGCATTGGAGTTTCTGGAGGATTTTGATTTGGGCTCATTTCCGTCATCTAACACATTTTTTGGAGACACACATGACCGTCAATTTGAAGAAAAAACAGATTTCTTGCAAACCCAGTTTACTCATGGCTGGCGCTGCTTTGTTTTTCGCGCAGTCTGCGTTGGCGCAACCCTTGCCCAAAGCCTCGCCGGAATCTGTAGGGATGTCCAAAGAAAGATTGGCGGTATTGACCGCCACCATGAAACAAGAGGTTGCCAGCAACCGGCTGCCCGGTGCTGTCGTGATGGTTGCGCGCAATGGCAAACTGGTTTACTCGGAAGCCTTTGGCAAAACAGGCCAAGCGGGTGGTGCGGACATGAAAGAAGATTCGATTTTCAGAATCTATTCCATGACCAAGCCGCTGGTCTCGACTGCACTCATGATGCTGGTTGAAGACGGGAAAGTTCAACTGACGGACCCCGTCTCAAAATTCCTTCCTGCTTTCAAAAGCCCGCAAGTCAGCGTTCCGTCCATTCATCCCGTATCGGGTGCCGTGACCTTCAAGCTTGTACCCGCCAACAGTGAGCCCACGATTCAGGATTTGCTGAGGCACACATCGGGGATGGCGTATGGCGAACTCACAGCCAATACACCCGTCAAAGAGGCTTACACCAAAGCCAAAGTTTTTCTTCCCAGCATCCCTTTTGACGCACGCGGTGTGACACCCAATGAGATGTCTGATGGCGTCGGAAAAGCGCCCCTTGCGCAGCAACCCGGCACCACCTGGGAATACTCCTTGTCTGTGGACATTCAAGGGCGCGTCGTTGAAGCCGTCAGCGGTAAGCGCTTGAATGACTTCATGAACGAGCGGATGTTTGGACCACTCAAAATGAAGGACACCGGCTTTCATGTGCCGCCAGCCAACGCATCTCGGTTGGCTCAAGCATTTGACAAGGATCCATTGACCGGCGCAGCCAACGTATTGATCGACGTTTCCAAAGTGCCAGGCAATGACTCGGGCGGTGCGGGTGGTGTTGGCACAGCGGGCGATTACATGCGTTACTGCCAAGCCATGTTGAATGGTGGATCTCTGGAGGGTGCGCGGATTCTTTCTCCCTCCACAGTGCGGCTCATGACGGCCGACCACCTTGGCACCTCCATCAATACGACCACCAACCCGGGTCAACTTTTGTTGGGGACCCATGGCTACACATTTGGGCTGGGGTTTCTGGTGCGATCGCAAGACGGTATTGCCCCCGTTCATGGCTCGGCGGGGGAGTTCATGTGGGCAGGTTTTGCCGGGACTTTTTTCTGGGCAGAGCCCAAAGAAAAACTGTGCGCTGTTTATATGACGCAGTCACCTAGTCCATTGCGTGCCAGCTACCGCAGGCTGATGAAAAATCTGGTTTCACAAGCCATTGTGAACTGATCCAAACAAAGCAAAGCCCAAATGAAATTGGGCTTTGCTTTTGTTTTCGAGTCGCCCATTCGACGGTGCCAGACGACTTGGCTTGATTCTTGTCAGGCACGCTCAAAACGGCGGTGCAAAGCGGGGTGCTCAGCCAGACCCGTTGCGTCTTCAGACGTTGAAGCCCATTGCCCGCATCAAGAAGCGTTGACGCTGTTGAGTGCTTTTGATGGGGGCACTGGGCGCATGATTGCCAGCAAGACCTTGGGCTTGCTGCAACAGCGTATCTCGCCGCAGAAAAAAGCTTTGGATATTCCAATAAGGGTCTTCTGGGGCTTGAAATTTTTGAAAAACCCGACGCTCGTGCGGTTAGATTACAGGGCTTAATCCGTGCCTACAGGGGAGCCAAATCCAGATCGCCATTCAAAGCGCCGGCCTGAACCCATGCCCCCCAGTTCACCTTAAATGATGTAAAAATCCCAGGCCGTCAGCATCGTTCCTGCTGGCAGTTGAGCGAAATGCAAGGCAGTGATCGAGCCTGTGCCGTCTGCGTCGTAATACAAAGCCCCGGTTGTGTTGTTGTAAATAATCCGGTCGGTCTCATCATGGCTGGTTTTGATGCCCAGGCCGCTCCAGAAGGCATCTTCGCCCAAGACGCCGGTTTCGCTGCCCAGCCCTGACATGACCGACTTGGCGAGCCATATCAAATCTTCGGTCGCGTTGAAGTCTGTGAGGGTGTCCTTGTTATTGGACGCATTCGGTGTGAAGTTAAAGATAAAGACGTCCGCCCCCAACCCGCCGGTCAGGTTGTCGTTGCCGGCCCCGCCTGTCAGTGTGTCCGCCCCCGCGCCCCCCACGAGCACGTCATTGCCGTCCCCGCCATCCAGGTTGTCAGCGCCACTGCCGCCGGTCAGCCGGTTGATGCCTGCGTTGCCGACGATGGCCAGCCCCGTGCTCAGGGCTGCGGCGTTCACGTTCAGCGCCGTGGTGGCCGTGGCCACTGCCTCAGCAGCGTTACCCGTGCCAATCGTCACCCCGTCAACCGAAACGCCCGACGTCAGCGTTAATGTGCTGGCGACCGTGGCGGTAAAGCGCAGCTCGTCTGTGCCGTTGCCGCCGATGATCACCTCGCCCCTGGCCAATTCTGAAGCCAAGGCGACGATGAACAAATCGTTGCCGTCCCCGCCCACCATGCTGTCAGCTCCACCGCCGCCGATCAGGGTGTCATCACCGGTGCCCCCGGTCAGGGTGTCTGCGAACTTTGATCCGGACAGGGTGGTGGTGGCCCCTGTGTTGGTCACACCGTAGCCCACAGAGCCGCCCGTCACCGCTGCCAAGTTCACAGCGAAACCATCGGTGTTAAGGGTCGCTGTGCCCGCATTGGTCGTTCCCGAGCTTGCTGTCCATGCGGCGGCCACTGTGGCATTCACGGCCGCGCCACGGGCCACTGTGAAAATATCGCTGAAGCCAAGATCGGTGATGGTGTCGGTGCCAGAAGCCACAGTGAAGGTGTCGTCGCCAGCCCCGCCTGTCAGGGTGTCCGCCCCTGCGCCCCCCACGAGCACGTCATTGCCGTCCCCGCCATCCAGGTTGTCAGCGCCACTGCCGCCGGTCAGCCGGTTGATGCCTGCGTTCCCGACGATGGCCAGCCCCGTGCTCAGGGCTGCGGCGTTCACGTTCAGGGCCGTGGTGTCCGTGGCCACTGCCTCAGCAGCGTTACCCGCGCCAATCGTCACCCCTTCAACCGAAACGCCCGAGGTCAGCGTTAATGTGCTGGCGACCGTGGCGCTAAAGCGCAGCTCGTCTGTGCCGTTGCCGCCGGTGATCACCTCGCCCCTGGCCAATTCTGAAGCCAAGGAGACGATGAACAAATCGTTGCCGTCCCCGCCCACCATGCTGTCAACTCCACCGCCGCCGATCAGGGTGTCATCACCGGTGCCCCCGGTCAGGGTATCCGCCCCTGCGCCTCCCACGAGCACGTCATTGCCGTCCCCGCCATCCAGGTTGTCAGCGCCACTGCCGCCGGTCAGCCAGTTGGCGACGGCATTTCCAATCAGCGTGTCGTTGCCGCTCCCGCCGATCGCGTTTTCGATGGTGGTGTTCGGGGCGATGAACAGGTTGCCAATCAAACCGCCGGTGTCGGATACGGCCAGGGCGTTCAAGTTGATGCGGTTGTTGGCGGATGATCCTGACATGTTGATCGTGTCATTGCCACCGTCATCAATGAGGGTCAAGGCATAAGGGGTGCCGGTGCCATCGATCACCGCTGCGCTGAACGTGGATCCTGCATTGGTATTGAAGCCATAGACCGTGTCGCCGGTCCGCGTGGTGCCCGTGGTGCCGTAAAGGGATCGAATGGCGATGATGTCAGCCAGCATGATCGTCTTCAGAAAGGCGAAATCTGCATTGACATAGCTGTTGTCGTTTTGATCGAAATAGGACATCACCGTCGCTTGCCAGGAGTCGTTGGCATACTGATTGTCAACACCGTAAGTGGCCGAGCCGTTGTAGTTGCCGGCATGCCCAAGTCCCAGTGCGTGGCCGATTTCGTGGATGAAAGTCTGAAGCGTGTAATCCGCACCGGCCCAACCGGGTTGAATGTTGATGGTGGAATGGACGATGGTGGTGCCCGAGGTGTTGGAACGGGACCAAGCGCCAGATGAATTTTGGCGGAAGTTCAACTCCGCGCTGTCAGAGGTTTCCGTGAAGATCAAGCCGGTCGCATCGGACCAAAGCGCCAATGCATCACGCGCATAGGCTTTGTAGGTCGCGTCCAATGCTGTCAAGTTGACCGTCAGCGCACCGTCTGCGCCGACGTTGAAGCTTTGCTGTGTGCCGCCCCAAAATCCTTCGGTCAGCTGTTGGGCAATTTGCTCCAGGGTCCAAGGTGCCGCGTTCTCCGGTGCTGCAGAGGATTCAATGGACACAAGGTAGTCGCCGCTGGAGGCATTGATGTAAGAACCTGCGTCAATGTAATAGGTGCCCGATTCGGTGGCCGTGAACACCACTTCGGATGAATAATCCCCGGAATTGGCGGCCACGTCATCGTTGCGCGCCACCAGCGTCCCTGAAGATCTGCTGGTCGATCCTGGGGCGAAAACTTGCAGGTAAGTGTCTGACACGGGCGTTGGCCCCACACCGGCCAGAGTCACCCGGTAGGATTGGCCCGCTACAAGGGTCACACGGATCCAGTCCACATCGCCTTCGACTTCCAGTGAACCCGAATAAGTGCCGCCTACAGCCAGGCTCGCCTGTGTGGCACTTGAATCGGCCATGTCCATGAAACTGAGCGTTGACAGGTTGGTCAATTCTCGGGGCGACATCTGGCGGACTGTGCGTTGCTCATCAAGGGCCGTGACTGAGTTGAAATCTGAACGTCTCATGGTTTTTTCCTGCGGGTTGATTGGGGTTGAGGGGCTGCCCCGCTGTCAAATTGCGGACACCTGGGGCAGCGGTTCCGTTTTCAGCAACTAACGTGCCCGTGTTGTTTGGCTTTGATCGCCTCAGGCTCAGGACAAATCCCGATGCAGGTCGGGCTCAAAATTTGTATGATGACCTGATCAATTCACACCAAGGAACCCCCCATGCAACGCAGAAATTGGCTCGTGGCCGCTACCGCCTTGGCCATCGCCACACCTTTTATGGCTTCGTCGGCGTTGGCCCAAGCCTGGCCCACCCGCCCCATCAAACTGGTGGTGCCCTTTCCACCCGGTGGCCTGATCGACAACATGGCCCGTCTGGTCGCGCCCAAGCTGGCGCAAGAGCTGGGGCAGCCTATCGTCATCGACAACAAGCCGGGTGCCGGTGGCAACCTGGGTGCGGCCGAGGCGGCGCGTGCGGCGGCAGATGGTTACACCTTGCTTATGGCTTCGCCGCCGCTCACGATCAGCCCGGCGCTTTACAGCAAGCTGCCTTACAAGCCTGAGCAAATCGCCCCGGTGGCCTTGCTGGGCCGCGTGCCCAATGTGCTGGTGGTCAACCCGGCTGCTGGCATCAACACCCTGGCCGAACTCACCGCGCTGGCCCAATCCAAGCCGGGTCAACTCAATTACGCCTCCAACGGGCAGGGCACGTCGCTGCACCTGAGCGCCGAGCTGTACAAAAGCCAATCGGGCGCGTTCGTCACGCACATCCCTTACCGGGGCGCGGCGGCCGGCCTGACCGGCCTCATGGCGGGCGAGGTGAACATGATGTTTGACAACCTGCCTTCGGCGCTGGGCCTGATCAACGGCGGCAAGCTCAAGGCCCTGGCCGTGACCACGCCCCAGCGTAGCAGCGCCCTGCCCAATGTGCCCACCATGGAAGAGGCGGGCATGAAGGGCTACCAGGTGTTTGCCTGGTTTGGCGTGGCCGCGCCTGCGGGCTTGCCTGCACCGGTAGCGCAAAAGCTGGAACAAGCGCTGGAGCGCGTGGCCAACCAGCCCGAGGTGAAAGCCGCCATGCTCAAGGCCGGTGCCGAGCCCGCTTGGGCTAACGCGCAAGGCCTGGCCAGCTTCATGCAGGTCGATACGGCGCAATGGAAAAAAGTGGCGGCCTTTGCCAAAATCACGCTGGATTGAACGCCGCGTTTTGCCGATATTTTTTGAGCACTTGATTCTGGAGAAATGACATGACCACAGTGGGTTTGATTGGATTGGGGGCCATGGGCTCGGGCATGGCGTCATCTCTGCGCCGCGCCGGGCACAGCGTGCAGGTGTTTGATGTGCGCCGCGAGGTGGCCGAGACTTTCACCCATGCAGGCGGCACAGCGCACGACACTCTGGCATCTTTGGGCGCCGCGTGCGATGTGGTCGTGTCGGTGGTGGTGAATGCCGCGCAGACCGAAGCCGTGCTGTTTGGCGATGGCTCCACCCCCGGTTGCACCGCCAGCATGAAGCCCGGCAGCGTGTTCGTGATGTGCTCCACTGTCGACCCGAATTGGTCGGTGGCATTGGAAGCGCGCCTCGAAGCCCTGGGTCTGCGCTACGTGGATGCGCCGATTTCGGGCGGTGCAGCCAAAGCGGCATCCGGCCAGATGACCATGATGACCGCCGCCAAGCCCGAGGCCTATGCCGTAGCCGAGCCGTTCTTAAACGCCATGGCCGCCAAGGTCTACAAGCTGGGCGACAGCGCGGGCGCGGGCAGCAAGGTCAAGATCATCAACCAACTGCTGGCGGGCGTGCACATCGCCGCTGCGGCCGAAGCCATGGCGCTGGGCCTGCGCGAAGGGGTGGACCCGGCCGCGCTGTACGAGGTGATCACCCACAGCGCGGGCAACAGCTGGATGTTTGAAAACCGCATGGCCCATGTGCTGGCGGCCGACTACACGCCGCTCTCGGCCGTGGACATTTTTGTCAAAGATTTGGGGCTGGTGCTCGACATGGCGCGTGCCAGCAAGTTCCCACTGCCGCTGTCCAGCACCGCGCACCAGATGTTCATGCAAGCCAGCACTGCAGGCTTTGCCAAGGAAGACGACAGCGCAGTCATCAAGATTTTTCCGGGCATTGAGTTGCCGAAAGGCAAGGCATGAAGATCAAACTCGGTTGTATCGCCGACGACTTCACCGGCGCCACGGACCTGGCCAACAACCTGGTGCGCTCGGGCATGCGGGTGGTGCAAACGATTGGCGTGCCTGCGTCGCCACTGGCGGCCGATGTAGACGCGGTGGTGGTGGCGCTCAAGTCGCGCACCATCCCGGCTGCAGAGGCGATTGCGCAATCACTCGACGCCTTGAAGTGGCTGCAAGCGCAGGGTGCTGAGCAAATCTATTTCAAATACTGCTCCACTTTTGACAGCACACCCGAGGGCAACATTGGCCCGGTGACCGAGGCGCTGATGGACGCGTTGGGCACGGACTTCACCATCGCCACACCCGCCTTTCCGGACAACGGGCGCACCGTGTTCAAGGGCTATTTGTTTGCGGGCCACGTGCTGCTCAATGAGTCGGGCATGCAAAACCACCCGCTCACGCCCATGCAGGATGCGAACCTGGTGCGTGTGATGCAGGCGCAAACCCAGCGCCCGGTGGGGTTGATCGATTACAAAGCGGTGGCGCAAGGTGAAGCCGTGATCCGCGTACGCATCGCCGAGTTGCGCAGCCAGGGTGTGGGCGTGGCGGTGGTGGACGCGACCAGTAACGCCGACCTGTTGTTGCTCGGCCCGGCTTTAAAAGACCTGCCCTTGGTGACAGCAGGCTCGGGCGTGGCCATTGGCTTGCCGGGCAATTTTGGGCTGCAGCCTTCTGTGCAAGCGAGCCAGTTGCCTGCGGCCTGTGGTTTGCAAGCCGTGGTCTCGGGCAGCTGCTCGCTGGCCACCCAAGCGCAAGTCGCGCACTTCAAAAGCTCTGGCCGACCTGCGATGGCCATTGACCCCGCCAGCCTGATGAACGGGCAAAGCGATGCCGTGGTTCGGCAGGTGCTGGCTTGGGCTGCGCCACTCTTGAAGGATGGCCCGGTGTTGGTCTATTCCACCGCCGAGCCCGACGCTGTAAAAGCCGTACAAGCGCAGCTGGGTGTGGCCGAGGCGGGTGCTTTGGTCGAACATGCCCTGGGGTCTGTGGCGCGTGGCTTGGTGGATCTGGGCGTGCAGCAGTTGGTGGTGGCCGGGGGTGAAACCTCGGGCGCTTGCGTGCAGGCGCTGGGCATTGCGCAGCTGCAAATCGGCCCGCAAATCGACCCGGGCGTGCCGTGGTGCCATGCGCCTTCAGCCCAAGGCGGTGTGCACATCGCGCTCAAGTCGGGCAACTTTGGCACCGACGACTTTTTCAGCAAGGCGTTTGGGGTGCTGCAGTGAGCGTCTGGCCGCGCTGCACCAACGCAACGTCGGACCTGAAGGCCCCGACCTACGGGGATGAGGTTTTGGCGCTGTCATCGGACCTGAAGGCGCCTAACGACTTGGGGTGCGGTATTTCTGTAGGTCGGGCCTTCAGGTCCGACGCGATGTTTGCAAAACATCTTTCTAAAATGCACCGATGACCATTGGAGCCTTTTTGTGACCGAATCCCAAGCCCGTGAAGAGATCTGCCGCGTGGGCCGCAGCCTGTTTGAACGCGGCTTTGTGCACGCCACGGCGGGCAACATCAGTGTGCGTCTGGACGATGGTTTTCTCATCACACCCACCGATGCGTGCCTGGGTTTATTGGACCCGGCTCGCCTGGCCAAACTCGACCTGCAAGGCCAGCAAGTCAGTGGCGACAAGGGCAGCAAAACCATCGCCATGCACCGGCAGATTTACGCTGCTGCTTGCGAGCGGGATGCCGACACGCGCTGCGTGATCCACACCCACAGCACGCACTGCGTGGCGCTCAGCCTGAACGCCGTCGGCCCCGAATTGCTGGCGCCCATCACCCCCTACTTTGTGATGAAAGTCGGCCATGTGCCCCTGGTGCGTTACCACCGCCCTGGCAGCCCCGACGCGGCCAAAGAGGTGGCCACGCTGATCCGCCAATACGCGGCTCAGGCCACACCGATCCGCGCCGTGATGCTGTCCCGCCTGGGGCCGAATGTTTGGCACGACACACCCGCTGCAGCCATGGCCACGCTGGAAGAGCTGGAAGAAACCGCTCGGCTCATGCTGCTGTCGCCCCACACGACACCGCTGAACGCGAGCGTCTTGGACGATTTGCGTCAGACTTTTGGCGCGCGGTGGTGATGCCCATGGCACATGGAACTCGAATCCTGTCCGGGGTCACAAGCCCCGTTGTGGAACGCCTTTTTTCTGAAAGACTCTCATGCCCCGCTTAGCCGCCAACCTCTCCATGATGTACCCCGACCTGCCGTTTCTGGACCGCTTTGAAGCCGCGGCGAAAGACGGTTTCAAGGCCGTGGAGTATTTGTTTCCCTATGCATTCCCCGCGCAAGAGCTGGCGGCCCGATTGCAGGCCAACGGCTTGCAGCAGGTGCTCTTCAACGCCCCACCGGGTGGCACCGACAGCGCCAGCATCACCCAAGCGTGGGAGAGCGGCAGCCGGGGCACGGCCAGTGTGCCCGGACGCGAAGCCGAGTTCAGAGTCGGCTTTGCGCAAGCTCTGGTGTATGCCGAGGCCCTGAACTGCCCACGCATCCACGCCATGGTGGGTTTGCGCTCTGAGGGTGCCAGCGCAGAGGCCGCAGACGCGACCCTCATCAGCAACCTGCAATGGGCTGCCATAGAAGCCGCCAAGGCCGGGCGTGATGTGCTGATCGAGCCCATCAACACCCGCAGCGTGCCGGGTTTTCACCTGAACCGCCAAGACCACGCGCACCGCATCGTGCAGGCCGTGGGCGCAAGCCATGTGAAGGTGCAGATGGACCTGTTCCATTGCCAGATCGTGGAAGGCGACCTGAGCGCCAAGATTGCACAGTACCTGCCCACAGGCCGGGTCGGGCACTTCCAGATCGCCGAGGTGCCGCACCGCCACGAGCCGGGCACGGGCGAAGTGAATTGGATGCACATTTTCCAGGTCATCGACAAAGTGTCGGTCGAGTGCGGCTGGGACGGCTGGATCGGCTGTGAGTACAACCCGGCCGATGCCTCGGCAGGTGGCACCTCGCGTGGCCTGACTTGGGCGCGCGGGTATTTATGAGCACGCAGGTACGAACAGGGGTGCGATCCGGGCTGGGCAAAGCGCAACGCCTGATGTGACATGGCCGATGCGAATTACCTGATCTGGGCCGGGCTGGCTGCGGCCATGGTGGGCTTGTCCAAAGGCGGCTTGCCCACCGTGGGCATGCTGTCTGTGCCGATTCTTTCGCTGTTCATGTCCCCGGTCAAAGCGGTGGTGATGCTGCTGCCGATTTACATCATCTCCGACATGGTGGGCTTGTGGCTGTACCGCAAAAACTTCAGCGCCATCAACCTGAAAATTCTCGTTCCAGCTGGCGTGGGTGGTGTGCTGGTGGGCTGGCTCACGGCCTCGCTGGTATCAGATACGGCCGTGAAAATGATGATCGGCCTCTTGGGTGTGGGCTTTGTGCTCAACGCCTGGCGCAAGCGCCATGCCGAGCCAGCACCGACACCTGCCCGTTGGCGTCAAGGCATGTTGTGGGGCAGTTTGTCCGGTTTTACCAGTTTCATCTCGCATGCGGGGGGTCCACCGTTTCAGGTTTACCTGTTGCCACAAAAACTGCCCAAGCTGGTGTTTGCGGGCACCTCGACCTTGTTTTTTGCCTTCATCAACCTGGCCAAGCTGTGGCCTTACCACACGCTGCAACCCTATGGCCCCAACGAACTGATGGGTGCATTGGTGCTGATCCCGTTTGCCCTGGTGGGCACCGTGGCGGGCGCCTACTTCACGCGCAAGATCGCCGATGACTGGTTCTTCAAATGGGTGCAAGTAGGTTTGCTGTTGATCTCACTGAAGCTTATCTTAGACGTTGTCACTGCCTAAGCCCTGTCAAACCAGCCCGCACAACGTCTTCGAGCCTTCCCAATTGCTGAGCGCTTGGCTCAGATCGGTGCCCCGGCGCAAGGCGGTCATTTCGGCCACGATGCTCATGGCGATTTCGGGGGGTGTCAAGGCGCCCAGGTTCAGGCCGACGGGGCCGTGCAATTGGCGCACTTCGGCCTCGCTCACATCAAAGTCCAGCAAGCGTTTGCGGCGTTGCGCGTTGTTGTGCTGCGAGCCCAATGCGCCCACATAAAACGCGGGGGTGCGCAGCGCCTCCATCAGGGCCAGATCGTCCAGCTTGGGGTCGTGTGTCACGGCCACCACGGCGCTGTTGTGGTCCAGCTGCATGGCCAGCACCAGGTCGTCGGGCATCTCTTTCGACAAGGTCACACCGCTCATGGCTTCCCAGCCCTCGTGGTATTCGACACGCGGCTCGCACACCGTGACCTGGTAGTCCAGCATCACGGCCATGGCGGCCAGATAGCGCGACAGCTGACCACCGCCAACGATGAGCAAACGCAGGCGCGGGCCGTGCACGGTGGTCAGGCTTTGGCCGTCAAACTGCAACTTGTCGCCTTCGGTGGCGGCACCCATGCGCACCAAGCCGGTGGCCATGTCCATGCGCCGCTCCACGCGTTGGTGCTGCTCGATCAAGGCCAGCAATTCGCGCAGTTGTGACTGGGGTGACAAAGGCTCCAGCACCACCTGCACCGAGCCGCCGCAGGGCAGGCCAAAGCGGCGCACCTCTTCGGCCGTCTGGCCATAGGTGGTGGTGTCGGGCAGACGCAGCGCCAACTCGCCAGCGGCCACGCGGCGGATCAAATCGTCTTCGATGCAACCGCCCGAGACCGAACCCGCCACCTGGCCGTCGTCCCGGATGATCATCAGCGAGCCGGGCGGGCGCGGGGCCGAGCCCCAGGTGCGGACCACCGTGCCCAAGACCACGCGGTGGCCCCGGCTTTGCCAGTCCAGGGCTGTGCGGATCACGTCAATGTCGATGCTGTTCATGGATTTGTCGTATTTATATTTGAAATGATCATAGCGGGCCGGTTTGCTTTAAATCGCCAAAAAAGGCAGGTGCAAACCCTGTTTTCGCCACCACAAAAAAACCAGCTGTCCTGCCGCCAACACACCGAGCAGAGCCAACGCTGACTGCATGGCCCATGGGCCTTGCAAAGGACTTGCCGCACCAACCGCCAACAATAAAAGTGGCCCCAGCACAAGCGCCAAAATACGCGTCAACCAAGGTGCAAGCTTTTGCCGAGCATCAACCGCTGCGCGCTGACGGCTGCAATGCACCGCCCATGCCAGCGAAGGCAAGAGCATCACCAGGATGGTGTGAACAAGGCTGTCGCCCAGCAGCATCAGCGCGCCCAAAACCAGCAAACACAAGCTGGCATGAACCTGCAGCGCTGAGGCCGCATGGGAGGGCAAGAAACCCCGCATCAGCAAAGCCGTCAGACAAGGCAAACCCGCCATCAGCGCCAAGTGGGCCCCGACCATTTGTTCATTGCTCCACCCCAGGCTTGAGCACCAAGCATTGCCCAACCACAAGGTGCCCATCATCAAGCCCATGGCCGAGGGTGCCAGCAAAGTTTGAAGAGGAGCACGCGGTCCGCGACAAGCGGGCGTTTGGCTTGCTGTGGATCGGTCATGAGCATACAGAAAGCCCGCACACGCCGCCAACAAGGCCATGACGCCGCCATGCGTGAAGGGCGCCCCATCAGGCCAGTGCCAGCAACAAGCCACCAGCGCGGCGGCCAAGACAGGATGCCAAGCCACAGGGCCTAGCCTGAAAGTGCTGACGTGACTGCGTGTTTCGATCAAGGCACTCCACAAACCCCACACCACCGCCAAACCCAGTAGCAAGCCGTGGGCCCAAGGCAGACCTGCTGCGCGTTCCAGCGCACCTGCACCGCCAACCGTGAACACGCCCAAGAGCCCCATGGCCCATGGTGCACATCTGAAGGTCCAAGCACTGCCTCTGCACAACAAGCGCACAGACCACCACATGGCCACGGCCAACACCCCACTGGCCCAGGACCAACCCAACTGCATGCCCCGCTCGCCCAGCCACAGCCAGCCGAGCAACAGGACCAGCCAATGCGCCACTTCCCGGGCATGGGTCAAAGCCCTTTGGGCTTGAGGCCCAGCCACTTGGGTGTCAGACATGGGCGTACCCATGCAATTGGTCAGACCCACCGGCCGCGTGCACACTCACGTTGAACGACACGATCACCCGGTCGGCTCTGCCGTGGTAGGGCATGGCTTGGTGCGCCAGCCACGAAGGAAACACCACCAACTGGCCCGGCACCGGTTCGATGTCCAGGTGGGCGTTTTGCAAATAGGCATTGCCAAAATCCATGGCCGCGCCGCCCAAACGGTTGAAGTGCGGGCCATAAAAACGTGTCACGCCATTGGCTGCGCCCAGCACCGGGTGCGCACAGCGCTGCTCGGGCGGATCGACTTGCAGGCAATACACGCCCGACCACGAACAGTTGCCATGGGTGTGTACATCGTGGTGGCTGCCCTGGCTGGAAACTTGAAACCAGATGCCGCGCAGCGCGATCTGAAAGCCCGGTTTGGCTTCAGGCCAAGCGCCTTGGTTGGCCAGCACCACCGTCTGGCGCACGCTGTCCACGATAAAGCGCACCAGCTGTTCCCATTCGGCCAGGCGTATGCGTTGCAGCAAATCGTCGCGGCTGGCGTAAAAGGCTTTGGGCTCACCCGACACAGCCGGGTCGGTGGCGCGCATGGTCTGGAACACGCGCACCAATATCTCGTTGACCGCCTCGGCCTTCGCGAAACGGTGCACGCCGATGGGCGTGAGCCAAAGCTGGTGGAGCGGGTCGGGCTGAATCATGGCGATGCAGGGCTCAACGGATCAGGCCGTGACCATCAAATCAGCCGGCCACTTGAGCCGGTGCCCGGTGCGTGCGGCCAGTGCCTCGATGTCATCGAGCGTGTCCACATCGGTGCGGTAACGGGTGTTGGTCGTGGCCCAAGGGTGGACTTGTTCGGGGTTGGCCGACTGCCATTGGCGGCAACCCACATTCGCTGCGCCTGCCAGAATCTGGTCGCGCACCTCGGTGCTGAACATGACCGGGTTGCCCGGCAAGCCATCGACCGTGGGCTGCACCACTTGCGCGCCAGTGGGCCGCTTTTTGTAGGCCCCGATCAGGTCGTTGATGTCTTGCGAATTGATGAGCGGCTGGTCGGCCAGGGCCACCAGCACCGCATCGAGTTTGGGCGACAGAGCCTGCAAGCCCAGACGCAGCGAAGAAATTTGTCCCGCATCCGGATCGGAGTTGCGCACCAACGTGACAGGGAATTCCTTGACCGCCTCTTCGATGCGGTCAGCGTAGTGGCCCAGCACCACCACAACTTCGTCCACACCCGCGCCCGACAGCGCGATCAACTGGCGGCGAATGAGCGGCACGCCGCCCAGCTCCAGCAAACTTTTAGGCCGGTGCCCCATGCGCGAACCCGAGCCCGCCGCCAACAACACCGCGCCCACGGTGACTCGGCTGTACAAGCCCCCACCGCCTTTGAGAATGCAACCCATGATCAGCCTCCGCAGCAAGATGATTTGGCCGATGCTGCCACAGTGGCCAGCGCTGTGTGCGGCTCGGCTGTAAGGGCCGGCGCGACACCAGACTTGGGCGCAGTGGCTGCGGGTGAAGCTGCGGCCTTTTTGGCCCCACCGCAGCAACTGTTGGCAGCCACCGGTACGACGGCCTTCTCGCTTGCGGCCTCCTTGGGCTCGCTGACCGCAGTTGTCGGGCAGCAAGAAGACGACCCAGCAGCAGAAGCTTCAACAGATGGCACAGACGGTGTAGACGACACTGAAGCCCTGGACGAAACCAAAGCAGCCTGAAGCTGAGGCACCAAAGTCTCGCGCCCACGCCGCGCTGCCACCACCGAGGTCAGCACGGACAAAGCAATTTCTTCGGGCGTTTGCGCGCCAATGATGGCGCCGGCCGGGGCCATGATGCGAGCCACAGCTGCAGGATCTTCACCGCTGGCTACCAGCGAATCGAGCAGCACCCCTGCCTTGCGCGCACTGGCCACAAACCACAGGCCTTGCGGCTGCAAGGCCAGCGCGGCTTTGAGGCCCTGCACATCGCGGCGGCCTTGTGTGGCCACGACCACAAAGGGCGATGCCAAACGGGCGCGCACTTCAGATTCATCGTCGCTGTCCAGCACGGTGTCGGCATCCGGAAAGTCTGCAGCCTGCGCGCCCTGCGCCACCACCGCCACACGCAGGCCCACACGGGGGGCCAGGCCGACCAGCGCACGCGCCACAGGCGAGTCGCCCACCACCGTCAAGGTGGCCGAGGGCATGACCGGGTCGACGAACAATTCGAGCGAGCCGCCCGAATGGCAGGCCATGCCGAATTCGAGCACATCGCCCAAATCGCGTTCGGCGCTTTCTTCCGACGGGGAGATGCGAATTTTGCGAGGCTGGCCGTCCAGCAGAGCGCGACGCACGGTTTTGATGACTGCGGGTTGGGCGCAACCGCCGCCAATCCAGCCGTGAATCTGACCGTCTGAGGTGACCACCGCTTTGTCGCCTGCTTTGCCCGATGTGGGGGCCTGGGCGCTCAAGACTGTGACCAAGGCAAAAGGCTGGTCCGCGCTTTGCAGTCGGGCGGCCTGGGTGATCCATTCGTTGCGGTTCATGTGTGTTCTCCTCAAATTCAAGGGTCAGCGCAAAACGTGTCGGGCTGCGGCCAAATCGGCCAAGCTGGCCAGCGGCACAAAACGCTCGATGCGGTTGCGGGCGCGCTGTAAGGCCCCTGCTGCGGGCACCTGGCGCGTGGGGTGAAACCAGGTGATGCGGGCACCGCGTGCGCGCACTTCCTGCAAAGAGGCATCCAGCAGGTCCGGCCCGTCGGTGTCAAAGCCGTCCGAGAACACCCACACGCGTGCGCCCCGGTTGAGTTGAGCTCGAGCATGCTGGCGGGCAAATTCTTGCAAGCTGGCGGCAATGCGCGTGCCACCGCCAAAGCCCGCCGTCACGGCGTTGACCTTCTCCTGAATGGCGGGGGTGTCGCGGTGCATGTAGGGCGTGACTTCGGCCAGGCGGGTGTGGAACACAAACACCCGGGCATCGGCCTCGAGCGCAAAAGCGCGGGCCACGCGCAAGAACAGCGCGGCGTGCGACTCCATCGAGCGGCTCACATCGGCCAGGATGAACAGGCGTGGCGGCTCTACGCGTTTGACTTTCCATGCCGGCTGCATCAACTCGCCACCCCAGGCCACGCTGCGGCGCAGGGTCTGGCGCAAATCCAACCGCTGGCCGCGCGGGGCCACGCGCCAGCGGCGGGTGGGGTTGGGCTGCAGTTGGGCGGTGATCTGGCGCGCCAGTTGTTGCAGCGCGCTCAACTCTTGCGGCATCCACATTTGGCCATCGCGCTGGTGCAGGGCTTCGGTGCGGCTGGCGCCGCCTTGGGCGCGGGGCGTCCCGCTGTCCTGTTCATCCAGCGGGCTCGATGCCGAGTCGCCAGCGGTTGGGGGCACGGCCTGCTGGCCATTGGCTTGGGTGTTCGGTTGTTGCGCCGCGTCCATCTGGTCGTGCAGCGCTTGCACGCTTTGGCGCAGGTTGCGACTGGGCCGGGTCTGGCCGCTGAGCTTGACGCCGCCACGCAATTTTTCGGGGTGCCAAAAGCGCTCGTACACATCGGGCCAGAGCTGCCATTCGCGGTGGCTGTGGCAAGCAATCGCACGCCACGCGGCTTGCAAGGGTTTTTCTTGGAGTGGCCCAAAGTGCGAGGCCGCTTGCAGCATGGCCTGCTGCTCGGCCACACCCACCGTGAGGCCGTGGTCGCGCAGCAGTGCGGCAAAACCCGCCAGACGCTCGGAGGGCGCGGTGGCGCTCTGGGCGATCGGGGTGGCGACAGCGGTCATGCGGCGGCCTTGGCCTGCTCTGTGTTGTTTTCGGCCACGCCTACGGTGCGGCGGCCTTCGACCAACTGCCGTAAACGGTCCGGTCCCATCAAGAAGCGATCTTCACGGGTTTTGAGCAGGCAGCCCAAGGTGCCGAGCACCGCTGACATGTCTTCGGGCAAGCTGTTGTGGCGCATCTGAAAGAGCGCGCTCACCCAATCCAGAGTTTCGGCAATGCCGGGGATCTTGGCCAGGTCTTCGCGGCGCAGGCGCTGCACGAACTGCACAGCGTCTTCCACCAGCCGGGTATCGACCTGCGGAAAGGCAGCTTTGACGATGGCGATCTCTCGCGCCAGCGTCGGGTAATCGAGGTAGTGGTACAGGCAGCGGCGGCGCAGCGCGTCCGACAATTCACGCGTGCCGTTGCTGGTCAAAATGACCTGCGGAATGTGCGAGGCGCGGATCGTGCCGATTTCGGGCACGGTGATCTGGTATTCGGCCAGCACTTCGAGCAAAAAGGCTTCAAAGGCTTCGTCGGCGCGGTCGATTTCGTCGATCAGCAGCACACAAGGGCCGGTCTGACTGATGGCTCGCAGCAAGGGGCGCTCGAGCAAATAGTCGCGGCTGAACACGTCGACTTCACGAAGACGAGCCGATTCTTTCTGACTGCCGCCGTTTTGAGCTGATTCGCTCATGCGGATCGCCATCAACTGGCGGCCGTAGTTCCACTCGTAAGCGGCTTGCGCCAGGTCCAGGCCTTCAAAGCACTGCAGGCGGATCAATGTGGCGTTTTGTGATTGCGCAAGGGCCGTGGCCAAGGCGGTCTTTCCCACACCCGCGTCGCCTTCTATCAGCAGGGGGCGCTGCAAAGCAGACGCCAGCCACACGGTGGTGGCCAGGTCTCCGTCGGCCAGATAGCCCGCAAGCTGCAGCCGCTCGCGCAGCAAGCGCTCCTGTGCCGCAGGACGTCCGGGCTGGTCTGGCGTCGTCATGCTTAGGCTTTCTTGCCGAACAAGCCACCGAACCAGCTTTTCACCAAAGACCAGAAGATGGCCAAGCCATTGATTTCGCGTGCCACCAGCGGTGCAGCGGGTGCGGCTGTGCTGGTGGCAGCGGCTGCTGCCTCCGAATGGCCCGCTGCAGGTGCAGGCGAGCCCTCAGCCGCAGGCAAGGTCAGCGCGGTCTGACGGAAGTTCTCGACAAACTGGGCCAGCAGCATGTCGGACACCTGCACCATCATGCGCCCGCCAAACTGCGCGAACTTGCCGTTCACGATCACGGCGGCCTGGCCGTTCAGCACGCAATGCGCGGGGTTGGCCGGATCGGCGGTGATGATGGCGGTCAGGTCCATCGAGGCGGACGAGCCGCCTTTGTCAGCCCCTTTGCCGCGCAAGACCATCTTGCGTTCAGCGGGCACGGCTTCGACCACGTCCACCGTGCCGCCAAACTGGGCTACAGCGGGGCCGACCTTGACCTTGACGCCGCCCTTGAACGAGGTCTCGGACAGCTGCTCGGTGATTTCGGCACCGGGCATGCAGTTGGCCGTGGCCTTCAGGTCGGTGAGCAAGGTCCACGCCCGTGCGGCATCCACATCGAGCGGGTATTGTTTGTCGAGTTTGACTTCCATGGTCTTTCCTGATTACAAGGCTGCGCCGTGCTCGCGCAATGCTTTCCAGGTTCGGAAAGCGTTGTGCGGCATGTCCAGGTGCGTGACACCCAAGTGCGAGAAGGCATCCACCACCGCCGAGGTGAAGGTGGGGATCGAGCCCACGTGTGGCGACTCGGCCACGCCCTTGGCGCCCAGCGGGTGGTGGGGCGAAGGGGTCACGGTATGGTCGGTTTCCCAATGCGGGGTTTCCACGAAGGTGGGCAAGAAGTAGTCCATCAGCGTGTTGCCCAGCAGGTTGCCCTGCGCATCGAAAGGCATTTGCTGGCCCATGGCCACGGCAAAGCCTTCGGTCAGACCGCCATGAATCTGGCCTTCGATGATCATCGGGTTGATGCGGGTGCCGCAGTCGTCCAGCGCATAAAAGCGGCGGATTTTGGTCTCGCCGGTGGCACGGTCGATGTCCACCACGCACAGGTAGATGCCAAAGGGGAAGGTGAAGTTCGGTGGGTCGTAGTAATGCACGGCCTCCAAACCTGGCTCCAGGCCATCTGGCGGCTGGTGGTAAGCCTGCCATGCCACCTCGGCCATGGTTTTGAATTGGCTGTCGTCGCCCTTGACTTTGAAGCGGTCGACTTCCCAGTCGAGGTCGTTTTCGTTGACTTCGAGCATGTGGGCAGCGATCTTGCGGGCTTTTGCATGGATCTTGCGGGCCGCCAGGGCAATGGCCGCACCGGCCACGGGGGTGGAGCGTGAACCGTAAGTGCCCAGGCCGTAAGGCGCAGTCGAGGTGTCGCCTTCCTCCACCTGAATCACTTCAGACGGAATGCCCAACTCGGTGGCGATGATCTGCGCATAAGTGGTCTGGTGGCCCTGACCCTGCGTGATGGTACCCATGCGCGCAATCGCGCTGCCGGTGGGGTGAATGCGGATTTCGCACGAGTCGAACATGCCCACACCCAAGATGTCGCAGATCTTTGAAGGGCCGGCACCCACGACTTCGGTGAAGGTCACCAAGCCAATGCCCATCAGCGTGGGGCTGTTGGGGTCGGCGCGTTTGACCGCTTGCTCAGCGCGCAAGCCTTTGTAGTCCACGGCTTCGAGCACTTTGTCGAGTGCCGTCTGGTAGTCGCCCGAGTCGAAATCGAAACCGAAGGCGCTTTTGTAGGGGAACTGTTCTTTTTTGATGAAGTTTTTGGCGCGGATCTCGGCTTTGTCCATGCCCAGCTTTTGCGCCAGCACGTCGACCATGCGTTCAATCAGGTACACCGCTTCGGTCACCCGGAAGGAGCAGCGGTACGCCACGCCACCGGGGGCCTTGTTGGTGTACACGCCCTTGACACTGGCGTGTGCTGCCGGAATGTCGTAGCTGCCCGACACGATGTGGAACATGCCAGCGGGGAACTTGGTCGGGTCGGCACAGGCGTCAAACGCGCCGTGGTCGGCCACCACGTTCACACGGAGGCCGGTGATCTTGCCGTCGGCTGTGGCGGCCAGTTCGCCGTCCATGTGGTAGTCGCGGGCAAAGCCCGTGCTCGAGATGTTTTCGATGCGGTCTTCGACCCACTTGACGGGGCGGCCCAGCACGATGGACGCGACGATGGCGCACACATAGCCCGGGTAGATCGGCACTTTGTTGCCGAAGCCACCACCGATGTCGGGGCTGACGATACGCACTTTGGATTCGGGGATGCCCGAGAGCATGGACACCACGGTGCGCACAATGTGAGGAGCCTGTGAGGTGATAAAGGTGGTCAGATCGCCCTTGATCGGGTCGAACGAGGCCACGCAACCGCAGGTCTCGAGCGGGCAAGGGTGCACGCGGGGGTAGTACATGTGCTGCGACACGGTCACTTCGGCCTTGTCAAAGGCGGCGTCGGCGGCCGACTTGTCACCGGCATCCCACGTGAAGATGTGGTTGTGGTGGTCGCGCTTGCCGTGCGCGCCTTCGGTCTTGCCCGCCAGGTCATCACGAATGACGGGCGCGCCGGGTTGCAGCGCCGCATAGGGATCCATCACCACGGGCAGTTCTTCATATTCGACTTCCACGGCTTCCACCGCGTCGGCGGCGATGTAGCGGTCGTCGGCGATGACGATGGCGACTTCCTGCATCTGGAAGTGCACCTTCTCGTCGGCCAGCACCGCGGCCACGTCACCGGCCAGGGTGGGCATCCAGTGCAGCTTGAGGGGCTTCAGGTCGTCGGCGGTCAGCACGGCGTGCACGCCGGGGATGGCCAGTGCCGCTTCTTTGTTGATCTTGACAATGCGGCCGTGGGCAATCGGGCTGCGCACGATGTCCATGTGCAGCATGCCGGGCATCTTGATGTCGTCCACGTAGTTGCCCTTGCCTTGGATAAAGCGGGCGTCTTCTTTGCGCAGGCGTGATGCGCCCATGCCTGCCAGCGCGAGTTCGCGGGCTTCAGCGGAAAGTACCGGTGCGTTCATGTGTGTCTCCGATCAAATGGTTTTCGCATCAAGCCGCAACGGGCTCTTGCAGTTTTTTGGCGGCGTACTGGACGGCTTTGATGATGTTTTGATAGCCCGTGCAACGGCACAAGTTGCCGCTCATGCCATGGCGAATCTCGTCTTCGCTGGGGTTTGGGTTTTCTTGAAGGAAGCGGTAGGCGCGCATCAGCATGCCGGGCGTGCAAAAACCGCATTGCAGGCCGTGCTCTTTGTAAAAGCCTTCTTGCACCGCGTGCAACACGCCTTTGTTGGCCAAGCCTTCGACGGTGAGCACTTCCGAGCCGTCGCACTGAATCGCCAAGTGGGTGCAGGATTTGACCGATTGGCCGTCGATGTCCACCGTACAGACACCGCAGTGGCTGGTTTCACATCCGATGTGCGCGCCGGTCAGATTGAGCTCTTCGCGCAAAAAATGGATCAGCAGGGTGCGTGGCTCAACAGCTTTTTCTTCTTTCTTGCCATTGACGGAAACGGTGATGAGTTTTTTAGTCATGGTGTATCCCTAAAATTTAAGCGCACAGCGCCCAGGCTTTGTTGAGGGCGCGCTTGACCATTTCACCGGCCATGGCGGTCTTGTATTCGATGTCGCCACGCAGGTCTTCTGCGGGGTCGCAAATCGCGATGGCGGCTGCCACTGCGGCTTGTACGTTGGCAGCGTTGAAGGGCTTGTTCAACAAAGCGGCTTCTGCGGCTTCAGCGTGAAGCGCCGTAGGGGCCACGTTGGTCAGGGCAATGCGCACATGGCTGACTTGGTCGCCCGTCTTGCGGATGACCACAGCGCAACCGGCTGTCGCCCAGTCACCGGTTTTGCGCTTGAGCTTTTCGTAGGCGTAGCCCGTGCCAGCCGCGAAAGCGGGCACGCGGATTTCGCACATGACTTCGTTTTCTTCAAGCAGCGTCATGTAGGTGCCGAGGAAAAAGCCGTTCGCAGCCACGGTGCGGCGGCCGTTCGGGCCTTCCAGCACGAACGAGGCGTCGATGGCGATCGACAGCGCGGGGTGGTCGTTACCGGGGTCACCATGGGCGATGTCGCCGCCAATCGTGCCACGGTTGCGCACCTGCGGGTCAGCGATCAGCTTGGCCGCCTCGCAGAGCAAAGGCACTTTGGCTTGCAGGATGGGCGAGCGGATCAGGTCGTTTTCGACCGTCATCGCGCCGATCACCACGGTGCCTCCCTCTTCGCGGATGCCCTTGAGTTCGGGGATGCGGTTGATGTCAATCAAGTGCTCGGGCTGGACAAAGCGCAGCTTCATCATCGGCAGCAGGCTGTGGCCACCCGCCAGCAGCTTGGCGTCAGAGCCCAATTGGCCGAGCAAGGCCACCGCCTCGCCGACGGTTTTGGGCGCGTGGTATTCAAAACGCGGTGGAATCATCAAGGGTCTCCTGAGTTTTGTGAAAGCAAATTGAGAGTATTTGCGAGAGTACATTTCCCACAGAACCACCGGGCTTTATCCGAGTGCGCCGGGGGATAGGCTATAAAAAGCATTAAGTTCACTGATATCAATACAAAATGCGTCAATCGCTCTTTTTCAAGCTTGGCATCAGGGTATGTCCTAGGGTTTTCAGGCCCAGTGAATACCCTTGAGTGGGCAGCGCTCGGGCTGACAAGAGCTGCCCCCTGCTGGTGGGGCCGGTCCGAGCTGGAAACGCCGCACCCGCGGCTTGGTCATGGCTGTGTGGGCCTGCCGTGGCCAGCCCATCCCAAACGCGCTAAAGTGTTTTTCTTTTGTGCTGCCTGAAAGAACCCACCATGAACGCCCCCCTGCACCGCGAAATGCCCGATGGCGCGCTCGACAGCGTCCGTGCCTTGAACGACGTCACCCAAGCCTGGGACAGCACCATCCTGCCCGAGCTGAAAAAGTACATCGAGATCCCCGCCAAGTCGCCCGCGTTTGACGCCGACTGGGCTGCGCACGGCCACATTGAGTCAGTGCTGCGCCGCGCTGCCCAATGGGTCGAGGCGCAAAAGGTCGAGGGCCTCACGCTCGAGATCATCCAGCTGCCCGGGCGCACGCCGGTCATGTTTTTTGAAGTGGCGGCCACGCGCGCCGCCAGCGAAGGCTCGGGTCAGACCGTGTTGATGTACGGCCACCTGGACAAGCAGCCCGAGTTCAACGGTTGGCGCAACGACCTGGGGCCCTGGACCCCTGTTTATGAAGACGGCAAGCTCTATGGCCGAGGCGGCGCCGACGACGGCTACGCGGCCTACGCCAGCATCGCTGCCGTGCAGGCCCTGAAAAGCCAAAAGACCCCCCACCCGCGCATCGTGGGTTTGATCGAGACCTGCGAAGAATCGGGCTCTTATGATTTGCTGCCCTATGTGGACGTTTTGCGCGCCCGCCTGGGCGATGTGGGCCTGGTGATTTGCCTGGACAGCGGCGCGGGCAACTACGACCAGCTGTGGCTCACAACAAGTTTGCGCGGCATGGCCAGTGGCACGCTCAAGGTGCAGATCCTCACCGAGGGCATCCACTCGGGTGATGCTTCGGGCCTGGTGCCCTCGAGCTTTCGCATCATGCGCCAGGTGCTTGACCGCCTCGAAGACAGCGCCACCGGTCGGCTGCTGCCCGCCAGCTTTCACTGCGAAGTGCCTGCCGAGCGGCTGGCGCAAGCCCAAGCCACGGCCGCCATTTTGGGCGACGAGGTGTACAAGCGCTTTCCGTGGGCACATTACGACTGCGGCGGCTCGACCAGCTTTGCCCTGCCCACCACCACTGACCCGACGCAAGCCCTGCTCAACCGCACCTGGACGCCCACGCTCAGCGTGACCGGGGCCGAAGGCTTTCCTGCGATCAAAGACGCAGGCAATGTGCTCAGGCCCTATACCGCCTTCAAGCTCAGCCTGCGCCTGCCGCCCCTGGTGGACGCGGCGCAAGCCGTGGCCGAGATGAAAGCCCTGCTCGAAGACAACGCACCGTACCAAGCGCGGGTGACTTTTGAAAGCGGCGGCGGCGCGACCGGCTGGAATGCCCCCGACACCTCGCCCTGGTTCGAGCAAGCGCTGAACGCCTCCAGCCAAGCGCACTTTGGCGCAGGCGTGGGCTACATCGGGCAAGGCGGCACCATCCCGCTCATGAGCATGCTGAGCGCGGGTTTCCCCAAGGCGCAAATGATGGTCTGCGGCGTGCTCGGCCCCAAGAGCAATGCCCACGGGCCGAACGAGTTTTTGCATGTGCCTTACGCCAAAAAGCTCACGGCGGCCGTGGCCGAAGTGATGGCGCGGATGCCTTGATGAATGTCACCACGCGCCCCTCCTTGCCCCGACCCCAAGTGTTGGGCTTGCATGGTGAGGCGGGCCCACTGGCCTTGTACGACTGGGCCCTGCCTGCCAGCCAACCGTTGGGCACCGTGATCTTGGTGCATGGTGTGGGAGAACACGCGGGTCGCTACGGCGAGGTGGCGGCGCACTTGCACCAGTGGGGCTTTGCGGTGCGCGCCTACGACCAGCAAGGCCACGGCCAATCTGAAGGGGCACGCGGTGACATGCTGCGCCCCGGCAGCTTGCAGGCCGATTTGTGCCGGGTGATCGACGACACCCGTCAGCACCCTTCTTTGCAGGGCACACCCCTCATTTTGTTGGGCCACAGCATGGGCGGTCTGGTGGTGGCGCGCACCCTGGCCGAGGGCTTGCGCCCGGTCGATGCGGCGGTGTTGTCGTCGCCGGCCTTGGGCGCGTTTCCCAACTTGTTCCAGAAAATGCTGCTGGCCAGCCTGCCCCGTGTGCTGCCGCACCTGCGTGTGAACAACGGCTTGAAAACCGAGTTCTTGTCACGCGACCCCGATGTGGTGAAAGCCTACAAGGCCGACCCGCTGGTGCACCGGCGCATCTCAGCAGGTTTGGCCGCCTGGATTTTGGAGAATGGTCGGAAAACCCTGGTTGATGCTGCCAAGTGGGAAGTACCCACCTTGCTGCTCTACGCAGGCCAGGACCGCTTGGTCAATGCGCAGGCCAGCGCCGACTTTGCGCGGGCCGCACCCGCCGCCGTGCTGCAGGCCGAGTGCTTTGAGGCCATGTACCACGAGATCTTCAACGACCTCTACCGCGCCCAGGTGTTCACCACGCTCAAGCGCTGGCTGCTGGCACGTTTTTCTGTTTGATCACCATCCACACCAGCGCCGCCCCGGTCAGCGCCACCGGAAACAGCGAGCCGATGTTCAACCAGGCCCAGCCCTGTGTGGTGACCAAAGCGCCTGATGCGAACGAGGTCACGGCCATGGTGGCAAACACAAAGAAGTTGATGGCCGCCTGACCCCGGTCTTTTTCAGCAGGGGTCCAGGCCTTCATGGCCAGCGTGGTGCTGCCGGTGAACAAAAAGTTCCAGCCCAGGCCCAGCAAAAACAGCGAGATCAGGAACTGGTGCAACTCAACCCCGGTGAGTGCAACGGCGATGCATGCGAAGTTGATGACCACGCCCACCGCCATGATTTGCAGCGTGCCGAATTTCTTGATCAGGTGGCCCGTGAAAAAGCCCGGCGCAAACATGGCGATCACATGCCACTCCAGCACCAGCGCCGCGTCGTCAAAACTGAAGCCGCACACCTGCATGGCCAGCGGGGTGGCAGCCATCAGCAGGTTCATCACGCCGTAACTTAAAGCGGCTGCCGCTGCCGCCACGATGAACACCGGCTGGCGCATGATCTCGCTCAAAGGACGCCCGGCGCTGTCGCCCGGTTTTTTGGCGGGCACTTCTGGGAAACGGATGAAGGCCATGCAGACCATGGCTAAAATCGCCACGATGCCCAGCGCCATGTAAGCGCCCAAAAACGGCACTTCGTACAAAGTTCGGGTGCGCGAGGCCAGATTGGGGCCCACGATGGCCCCGATCAAACCACCGGCCAAAACCAAAGAAACCGCTTTTTCCTTGAAGCCGTCCGCCGCTAACTCGGCCGCGGCAAATCGGTACAGCTGGCCGTTGGCGCTGTAGTAACCCGCAATCACCGTGGCCGCCACCAACAACCAGAAGTTGTGGCTCCAGGCGGCATAAGCAGCCAACAGTGCCGAGAAAAAAGCCACGCCCAGCCCCAGCTGAAACGACACCTTTCGCCCCCAGCGCGACTGGCTCTTGGCCACCAGCCCGGTCGACAGGGCACCACCCACCACATAGCCCATGACGGGCAAAGTCGCCATCCAGCCCAGCGGCGCCATCGACAGACCCACCAAGCCATTGATGGCGATGAAGGTGACGTTGTTGGTGAAGAAAAGGCCCTGGCAGAGCGTGAGGAGGATGAGGTTGGCGTTCATACCCTGCAGTGTATGGCCGAATGGGCTGTGGTGTCTGCCCCTAGGTGACTGCGCTCGCAGGCCTGATTTGGGCCGAGACCGGTAAAATCGCCCCTTTGGCTGGCCCGCACGGGTTTGGCCACCACGGGGGCTGTTTGGCCACCCGCACGACCTCAGGACCCCTTGTGACCTACGCCAACGAGACCCGGCGCCGCCGGACTTTTGCCATCATTTCCCACCCCGACGCGGGCAAAACCACACTCACCGAAAAGCTCTTGCTTTTTTCGGGCGCGATCCAGATCGCCGGTTCGGTCAAGGCCCGCAAGGCCTCGCGCCACGCCACATCGGACTGGATGGAAATTGAAAAGCAGCGCGGCATTTCGGTGGCTTCGTCGGTGATGCAGATGCTCTACCGCGACCACGTCATCAACCTGCTGGACACCCCCGGCCACAAAGACTTCTCTGAAGACACCTACCGCGTGCTCACGGCTGTGGATTCGGCCCTGATGGTCATTGACGCGGCGAATGGTGTGGAAGCGCAAACCCGCCGCCTGATTGAGGTTTGCCGTCAGCGCGACACGCCCATCATCACCTTTGTGAACAAGATGGACCGTGAAGTGCGCGACCCGCTCGACATCCTGGACGAAGTCGAACGCGAGCTGGGCATGCCCTGCGTGCCCATGACCTGGCCTGTGGGCCAAGGCAAGAGCTTCGGCGGCATCATCAATCTGCGCACCAAGGCCATGACCGTGTTCGACTCCGGCAGCGAACGCCTGCCGCAAGACTTCGAAACCATCTCCCTCAACGAGCAAGCCCAACTGGCCGAGCGCTTTGGCGCAGAGTGGCAAACCGCCATGGACAGCATGGAGCTGGCCACCGGCGCATCGCCCGCGTTTGACGAAGAAGCCTTCTTGGCGGGCAAGCAAACCCCCGTGTTCTTCGGCTCCGGCGTGAACAACTTTGGTGTGATGGAAGTGCTGGACGCCCTGGTCGACCTGGCCCCGGCGCCTAGGCCCCGCACCAGCAACCTGCTGGTCAACAAGCAGCCTGTCATCAAAGAAATCCAGCCCGAAGACAGCGCGTTTTCGGGCGTGGTGTTCAAGGTGCAGGCCAACATGGACGCCAACCACCGCGACCGCATCGCTTTCGTGCGCATGGCGTCGGGCAAATACACCCCCGGCATGAAACTCAAGGTGCAGCGCACCGCCAAAGAACTGCGCCCCACCAGCGTGGTGACCTTTTTGAGCCAGCGCCGCGAAGCGGTCGATGAAGCCTTCGCGGGTGACATCATCGGCTTCACCACCCACGGCGGCGTGCAGCTGGGCGACACCATCACCGATGGTGCCAACCTGCAATTCACCGGCCTGCCGTTTTTTGCACCCGAACTCTTCATGACCGTGATCCTGAAGAACCCGCTGCGCACCAAGCAGCTGCAAACCGGACTCGACCAACTCGGCGAAGAAGGCGCGATCCAGGTCTTCAAACCCGAAATCGGCGGCCCTATGCTGTTGGGTGCAGTCGGCCAGTTGCAGTTTGAAGTGGTGCAGCACCGCCTCAAATCCGAATACGACTGCGACGTGCGGCTGGAAGGCTGCCAGTACACCGGTGCGCGCTGGATCACGGCCGACACCCCGGCCGAGCTGCGCGAATTCACCAACGCCTACCCCCAGCGCATGTCGCTGGATGCGGCAGGCACGTTGGCCTATTTGTGCACCAGCCCCTACGACGTGCGCTTGGCGCAAGAACGCTTTCCCAAAATCCACTTCCATCCGCTGCGCGAGCATGCGGGATTGGCACTGGGGTCTGCGGGCTGATTCCACCCAAAGACCCGCCCAAGGTCGAGCGGATCAAGCTTGACCGATGCGCTGAAACAAGCCCCCGGGCAGACGGCCGACCTGGCCCATCAACTCCAGCTCCAAGAGCTGGGCCTGCAGTTGCGCTGTGGGCCAACCGCAGCGCGCTTGCAGGGCGTCCAGGCCCACGGGATCGTGGCCGAGGACGCGCAGCAGGGCGCGCTCGGGGTCACTGCCTGAGAAGGCATCTTCCGGGGCTTGCTTGTCCAAGTTCAGCGCCTGTTGGGCGTCCGGTGCGGGCAGGCGCAACTCTTCCAGCACGTCTTGCGCCGACTCAACCAGTTTGGCGCCTTGTTTGATCAGCGCGTGGCATCCTTTGGATTGTGTGGCGTGGATGGAGCCGGGGATGGCCATCACGTCGCGGCCTTGCTCCAGGGCTTGCTTGGCGGTGATGAGTGAGCCGGAAGGCAGGGCGGCTTCTACCACCAGCGTGGCTTGTGACAGGCCCGAAATCAGCCGGTTGCGGCGCGGGAAGTTGGGCGACAGCGGTGGTGTGCCCAGTGGGTATTCGCTCAGGATCAGCCCGTTTTGGGCGATGCGGTGCGCCAGGTCGCGGTGCTGGCGCGGGTAGACGCGGTCCAGTCCGGTGCCGACCACGGCGATGGTGGCCAACTGCCCCAACGCTGCCCCTTGCAGTGCGCCTTCGTGTGATGCACCGTCCACCCCCAGTGCCAGGCCAGAAACCACAGTCAACCCACTGGCGGCCAAGCTGCAGGCAAAGGCGCGGGCGTTTTCGGCCCCTTGCGGCGTGGGGTTGCGGCTGCCCACCATGGCCAGCGCTTGCTCGGCCCGCAGCCGGGGCAGATGCGCCGTCTGGCCCATGGCGTAGAGCATCAGCGGCGGGTCGGGAATGTCCAGCAACGGGGCAGGGTAGTCGGCGTCTCCCAAGGTGATCACGCAGCGACTGGGCCCGGCGCCCGCTTGCACCCATGCCAGGGTGTCTTGCGCCAACGCGGCGCAGCCATCGGGCATGAGGCACAGCGCCTGAGCCTGCTGGGGGCTGACCACTTGGCACAGGGCGGTTTCGGTTTGCGCAAAAATCGCTTCGGGCTCGCCAAAGGCGGCCAGCAAGCGCCTGGCGCTTTCGGTGCCGACGCCGGGCGTGAGCACCAGCCGCAACCAAGCGCCCAGTTCCTCGGGTGTGTTGACCATGTTCTCTCCCTGTGCGGCCTGAATGGCCGTCGAATGCATCTTGTGCTGAGCATTGTGGTTCAAAGTTCGGCTCGCGCCAAGTCCATAAAATCACGCCATGCACCCACCTACCCAACAGCCTACCGCGCACATGCACCTGTGCATCCTCGAAAACGACGACCTGGATCCTCCCCTGGCGCAGCGTTACACGCGGGTGGCGTCGATGTTTGAGGATTTGTTTGCGCAAGCGGGTTACCAGGGCCGCATCGACACCTTCAGTGCCCGGCATGGGCAATACCCGGCCCGTTTTGCGATCTACGATGCGGTGCTCTTGACGGGCAGCCGCGCCGATGCTTTTTCGGACGAGCCCTGGGTGGTGGCCTTGCGAGAGCAGGTGGCGCGCTTGCTGCAGGACCAGCACAAGCTTTTGGGCGTGTGTTTTGGTCACCAGCTGATCGCGCATTGTTTGGGTGCGCCCGTGCAGCGGGCGCCCCGCGGTTGGCGGGTTGGGCGGCAGTCTTACGAATGGCTGGGCGCGCCCGAACACCTGGGGTTGGTGCCGGCCCAAGCGGCCCAAGCGGCCCAAGTAGCCTTGCTGGCCAGCCACCAGGACCAGGTGCTGGCTTTGCCGCCAGGGGCCACTTTGTTGGCCACACAACCCGATTGTCCGGTGGCCGCTTACGCGCTGGGGAACCAGGTGTTTTGCATTCAGCCGCACCCGGAGTTCACACCTGAGGTGTCGGCCTTTTTGCTGGACAAGCGCCGTGCCTTGATGGGCGAGCCGCTTTACGAGCAGAGCATGGCCAGTCTTTCCGAGCCACACGACGGTTTGGCGCTGGCACGTTTCATGGTCCGATTCGTGCAGTACGGTCTCTCGGCTTGAAACCATCAGGCGCTGAACTGAAATGACCGAAAATACCCGGTATCCATTTTGATTTTTTGAACCATGGCCCTGCTCCCCATTCTTTGCTACCCCGACCCCCGCCTGAACAAAGTGGCCAAACCCGTGCAGGCGGTGGACGCGCGCGTGCACGCCCTGATCGACGACATGCTGGAGACCATGTACGAGGCCAGCGGCATTGGCTTGGCCGCCACCCAAGTCGACGTGCACGAGCGTCTGGTGGTGATCGACACCTCTGAAGAGCGCAACCAACCGATCGTGCTGGTCAACCCCGAGATCACCTGGATGAGCGACGAGCGCGTGAAGGGCGAAGAGGGCTGCCTGTCGGTGCCGGGCATTTACGACGGCGTTGAGCGTGCCACGGCCGTCAAGGTGGCGGCGCTGGACCGCAGCGGCCAACACCGCACCATTGAGGCCGAGGGCATGCTGGCCATCTGCATCCAGCACGAGTTGGACCACCTGATGGGCAAGGTGTTTGTGGAATACCTCTCGCCGCTCAAGCAAGGGCGCATCAAGACCAAGATGGTCAAAGCCCAAAAAGCCGAGCGCTGAGCACGGCATGCGGCTGATTTTTGCTGGCACACCCGAATTTGCACAAGTGGCCATGGCGGCCCTGCACGCCGCTGGCCACGAGATCGTGCTGGTGTTGACCCAGCCCGACCGACCCGCCGGGCGCGGCATGAAGCTGCAGCCTTCACCCGTCAAGCAGTGGGCGCTGGACCACGCGGTGCCGGTGGCCCAGCCGCGCAGCTTGCGGCTCGATGGCAAATACCCCGAAGACGCGGCTGCCGCTCGCCAGACTCTGCTGGACGCTCAAGCAGACGCCATGATTGTGGCCGCCTACGGCCTGATCCTGCCGCAATGGGTGCTGGACTTGCCGCCCAAGGGTTGCCTGAACATCCACGCCTCTTTGCTGCCACGCTGGCGCGGGGCCGCGCCGATTCACCGTGCCATCGAGGCGGGCGACACGCAGACCGGCATCACCATCATGCAGATGGACGCGGGCCTGGACACCGGCGACATGCTGCTGGTTCTGCCCTGCGCCATTGCGCCCACAGACACCACCGCCGTGTTGCACGACCGCCTGGCTGCGCTGGGCGGGCAGGCCATCGTGCAGGCGCTGGCTTCGCTCGACGCCTTGCCGCACCAGCCCCAACCCGATGAAGGCGTGAACTACGCGCACAAGATTGACAAAGCCGAGGCAGCGCTGGATTGGACCCTGAGCGCCGAGGTGCTGGCGCGGCGCATCCGGGCCTTCGACCCGTTTCCGGGCATGACCGTGCCATTGGCCACCGATTCGGGCGTGGAAACCCTCAAGCTCTGGCAAGCCACGGCGCAAGCGTCCGTGCAGATCGCACAGCCTGGCACTGTGCTCAGCGCCGATGCCTCAGGCGTGCGCGTGGCCTGCGGTGAAGGCCAGCTGTGCCTGACGCAGTTGCAGCGGCCTGGTGGCAAGCGTTTGGGTGCGGCCGACTTTTTGCGTGGCTGCCCCTTGCAGCCCGGCCAGCGTTTGGTGGCCTGATGTTTTTTCGGCCCACGCTCTACCGCCGAGCTGAGTTCTGGCAAGGCTTTCGTGATTTGGCCCCACAAGCGCCGGGGGTGGCAGCTTGGGGCCTGATGACGGGCGTGGCCATGGTCAAGTCGGGCATGAGCGTGTTCGAGGCGGTGGCCATGACGATGCTGGTGTTTGCGGGCAGCTCGCAGCTGGCGGCCATTCCGCTGTTGGTGGCTGGGGCACCGGCATGGGTGATTTTGGCGACTGGTTTTTGCGTGAACCTGCGCTTTGTGGTGTTCAGCCTGCACCTGCGCCACTACCTCATGCACTTGCCGCGCTGGCAGCGCATGTGCCACGGCTACTTCACGGCCGACATCACTTACGTGCTGTTCATCCGCCAATACCCGCAGCCTGGCGGCACAGACGCTGAGCGCACAGGGCAAGAGGCTTATCTGGCGGGCAACTACTTACTGAACTGGGGCAGCTGGATCGTGGCCAGTTTGCTGGGCGTGGGCCTGGCCAACCTGATCCCGCCCGAATGGGGTTTGGGCTTTGCGGGCATTTTGTGTTTGTTGGGCATCCAGTGCTCGCTGGCCAGCTCGCGCATGCGCATCTTGTCGGCGGCGGTGGCGGGTGTGGCCGCAGTGGTCGCTTACCACCTGCCACTCAAACTCAACATCGTGGTGGCGATCGCGGTGGCCGTGATCTTGTGCCTGACGGTCGAAAAAATTCGAGCTGCACCCAAGGTGGCGGCATGAACGGCACCGATTTGTGGACCTTGGGCGTCATCGTCGGCCTGGCCGTGGTCACGGTGGTGGCCCGCAGTTTCTTTTTCATCTCCAGCCAGTCTTGGCAATTGCCCGACTGGGCGCAGCGCGGTCTGCAGTACGCGCCGATTGCGGCGTTGTCGGCGGTGGTCATTCCCGAAATCATCACGGTGCAGGGCGAGCTGGTCAGCACCTGGCAAGACGCCCGCTTGTACGCAGCAGCGGCGGGTGTCGCCGCTTACTTTTGGCGGCGCGGTGTGCTGACCACGATTTTGGTGGGTATGGCGGTGTATTTGCCTTTGCGTCTTGCGCTGGGTTGGTGAGTGGGCCGCTCCTGCTTGCAGCTGCGCAGCCCTGTGCTTGACTTTTGGCGAACCTTTCCCATGCCTCTGCTTTTTATAATTGAGCCGAATTTTTCCGATACAGGACAAGACCCTCCATGAACGTCATCCGTTTTTCCGATCTCTGTGCCAACGGCCAAGCCGCTGGGCAACGCGTTTTCATCCGCGCCGACTTGAATGTGCCGCAAGCCGATGACGGCAGCATCACCGAAGACACCCGCATCCGCGCCAGCGTGCCCTGCATCCAGATGGCGCTGGACGCCGGCGCGGCTGTGATGGTGACCTCGCACCTGGGCCGCCCGACCGAGGGCGAGTTCAAACCCGAAGACTCGCTGGCCCCGGTGGCCAAGCGCTTGGGCGAGCTGCTCGGCCACCCTTATGAAAATGGGGTGCCTTTGGTCGCCAACTGGGCAGGTGCAGAGGGCAACGCCAGCGTTGCGGGCGTGACCGTGGCCCCTGGCCAGGTGGTGTTGCTCGAAAACTGCCGCGTCAACCCAGGAGAGAAAAAGAACAACGAAGAACTGGCCCGCAAGATGGCCCAGCTGTGCGACATCTACGTGAACGACGCCTTTGGCACCGCGCACCGCGCTGAGGGCACGACGTATGGCATTGCTCAGTTTGCGCCGATTGCCTGTGCTGGCCCTTTGCTGGCCGCCGAGATCGACGCGATCAGCAAGGCGCTGACCGCGCCCAAGCGTCCGCTGGTGGCCATCGTGGCGGGCAGCAAAGTCAGCACCAAACTGACCATCTTGAAAAGCCTGTCCAACAATGTGGACCAGCTGATCGTGGGCGGTGGCATTGCCAACACCTTCATGCTGGCGGCGGGTTTGAAAATCGGCAAAAGCCTGGCCGAAGCTGACTTGGTGGACGCGGCCAAAGCGGTGATCGAAGTCATGAAGGCGCGGGGTGCGGAAGTCCCCATCCCGACCGATGTGGTCACGGCCAAAACCTTTGCCGCCGACGCGGTCGCCACCGTGAAAAAAGCCACCGACGTGGCCGACGACGATTTGATTTTGGACATCGGCCCCGAGACGGCGGCCAAGCTCGCCGCGCAGCTCAAGCAAGCGGGCACGATTGTGTGGAACGGCCCGGTGGGCGTGTTCGAGTTTGCGGCCTTTGAAAACGGCACCAAGGTGATTGCCCAGGCGATTGCCGAGTCGAGCGCGTTCAGCATCGCGGGTGGTGGCGACACGCTGGCGGCGATTGCCAAATACGGCATCGAAGAGCAGATCGGCTACATCTCCACGGGCGGTGGCGCGTTCCTCGAAATCCTGGAAGGCAAGACCTTGCCTGCTTTCGAGATCTTGGCCAAACGCGCTGCGGGCTGAAGAAACGACAAGGCGACCTGTCTTTGTAGGTCGGTGCCTTCAGGTCCGACGTGGCGGTGATGCGCCGTCGCCTTTAGAAAATGTCGCTTCGCAAAAATTGAGATGTCGGACCATAAAGGCCCAACCTACGAGAGGCCTTGAGCCACAGGGATGCATTGGTCTTTGTAGGTCGGTGCCTTCAGGTCCGACGTGGCGATGATGCGCCGTCGCCTTTGGAAAATGTCGCTTCGCAAAGCACCAAACAGGCAGCGCCTACCTGCCTGCTGACAGCGTAGCGCTTATCAGGCCTGGGCAGCAGGCGGCAGGTTGCCGCGCACCGGACTGGTCATGCTGCCTTTGAAGTCGGTCCAGCATTCACGGCCGAAATCGTACAGTTTGCAGTTTTGGGCGGTCTCGAAGTACCACTTCCAGGAGAAGGGCTGAACGATGATGCGGCCAGGCAGCATTTCCTCGAGCTTGGCCTGGGCTTGCTTCAAGCGGTAGAGCGGGATGCTCATGTCCACATGGTGGGCGGTGTGCTCCATGATGTGGTGCATCATGCCGCCGATGTGGAAGGGGAAGGTCAGGTGCACCGTGGTGGACACAAAGGGCGCGGCCTTGGTCCAGGCGGCTTTGTTGTCGTGCCAAGACACCTTGACGTGGGTGTGGTGCACATAGACCACAAAGCCGATCATGGTGTTCCAGAAAAAGAAGGGGATCGCCACACCCATCAGCAAGGACAGCCAGACCGATTGCCCGGTGAAGACGGCCGCCGCAGTGATGGTGGCGATCCACAGTATTGCAAAGGCGCTGACCAGCATGCTGTCCTTGAAGAAGATCGGACGGCGCGTGGGCATGTGGGTTTTGTTGGGGAAGAACTCGCGCTTCCACCAGATTTCGATCATGTAATACAGGCCAGGAGCCCAGCCGCTTCGGTAGGCGCGTTGCAGCAAGCGCTGCCCAAAGCCCAGGCCAGCAAACTCTTCGGCGGTCAGAGGCGTCCAGACAAAATCGACGCCTTTGAGGTTGGTGTAACCGTGGTGCACCACGTTGTGGCCGGTGTCCCAGAGGCTGTAAGGCGTGAGCGACGGCAAAAAGGCGATTCGGCCCAGCACTTTGTTCAGCTCACGGTGGGGCGTGAGACTCTGGTGGCAGGCGTCGTGACCGATCACGAACAGGCGGCCGATCACAAAGCCCGCCACCGCGCCGCACAGCAGCTTGGCCCAGACGGCTTCGAGCATGACGGTGGCCGCAATCAGGGCAAAAAACAAGGCGTAGTCAAAAGCCAGCAGCACAAAAGCGCGCACTGTGCTGCGCTCGGACAAGGGCACCAACCATTCGCGCAAGGTCTTGCGGTGCGGCAGGGGTTGGTCCAATGGGATGGGCTGATCAACGTTGGGGGTGTGTAGGGCAGTCATGACGCTTGTATGTAAATCGCTTGGTGTGGAGTTTAGTCGGCTTGGCATTGTGCTGGACTGACAAAGATCAATTCAAGGGTATTGGAAGGGGCAAAAGCAAGTAACGGGCGTGATCTGGAGGCAACTTTCGCCAAAAAGTCCTCAAGCAGCCAGTTTTCTAAATGGCATTGGGCGATGTTTTGTTGAATGCTGTGCACCAAAAGAAGCGGTTGTGTCACCGTTTCGTGTGAGAATTGAAATCCAATTCCATTGGAGATTCCCTGATGCCCCGTCGCGCCACCAAGATTGTTGCCACCTTAGGCCCTGCTTCCAGCGATCCCGCACTTTTGGAGGCCATGATTCGGGCCGGTGTGAATGTGGTTCGCCTGAACTTTAGCCACGGCCAGGCGCAAGACCATGTGGACCGCGCCCGTTTGGTGCGCGAAGCCTCGCAGCGCGCAGGTCGCGAAGTGGCCATCATGGCCGACCTGCAGGGCCCCAAGATCCGGGTGGGCAAGTTTGCCGAGGGCAAAGTGATGCTGGAGCCAGGTGCACCCTTTGTGCTGGATGCCTCGCGCACCGAGCCAGGTGACTTGCAGGGTGTGGGCTTGGATTACAAAGAGTTGCCGCGCGATGTCAAGGCCGGCGATGTGCTCTTGCTCAACGATGGCCTGATTGTCCTCACGGTGACCGCCGTCAAGGGCGAGCAGGTGCACACCACCGTCAAGTTGGGCGGTGAGTTGTCCAACAACAAGGGCATCAACAAACAAGGCGGCGGCTTGACGGCAGCGGCCCTGACGGCCAAGGACATGGACGACATCCGCACGGCCATGAGCTTCAACGCCGACTATGTGGCGGTGAGCTTTCCCAAAAATGCCACCGACATGGAAATGGCGCGTCAGCTGTGCAATGTGGCCTGCACCAATGGACACCGCCCGGGTTTGATCGCCAAGATCGAGCGGGCCGAAGCCATCCCCGAGCTCGACCGCATCCTGGCCGTTTCCGACGGCATCATGGTGGCGCGCGGAGATTTGGCGGTGGAGGTGGGCAACGCGGCTGTGCCGGGCTTGCAAAAGCACATGATCAAACGCGCCCGCGAATTGGACAAACTGGTCATCACCGCCACACAGATGATGGAAAGCATGATCGTCAACCCGGTGCCCACCCGCGCCGAGGTGAGCGACGTGGCCAACGCGGTGCTGGACGGCACCGACGCGGTGATGCTCAGCGCCGAGACCGCTGCGGGCAAGTACCCGCTGGAGACGGTGGAAATGATGGCCGCCGTCTGCCTGGAAGCCGAGAAAACCGACCACGACCCGCTGGACGACGACTTTGTGGGTGCGCACTTCAACCGCATCGACCACGCCATCGCCATGGGCGCGTTGTTCACCGCGCACCACCTCAAAGCCAAAGCGATTGTGGCTTTGACCGATTCAGGCTCGACCCCGTTGTGGATGAGCCGCCACAGCGTGCGCATGCCGATTTATGCGCTGACGCCCAAGGTGGCGACCCAGCGCAAGATGGCCTTGATGCGCAACGTCAGCCCCTTGCTGATGGACACCAGCGCCGACCCCGACACTGCCTTGATCGAAGCCGAGGCGCACCTGAAAAAACGTGGCATCGTGCAGCCGGGCGATGTGTACGCCATCACCGTGGGCGAGCCCATGGGCACGCCAGGCGGCACCAACACCCTCAAGATTTGCCGGGCCACCTGAGTTTTAGACCGGTCCAACCCTGAAATGTCGCTGCGAGAAAAGATGGCTGTCGGACCGTAAAGGCCCGACCTGCGTGGGTATTTGTAGGTCGGTGCCTTCAGGTCCGACGAAGCGCACCGTCGTGCTTTGAAAATGGCCCTTCGCGAAAAGCTGCTTCTCGGACCTTAAAGGCCCTAACTGGTCTTAGGAACATCTGAACCGACTATTTAAAGGCCAAGGGTCCAGATCCATCGCAAGCCTGCGGCACACTGAAACCTATAAAATCCATTTCAGTTACAAGCCGGGTACATCCTGGCGTTGCTCCATTTTCAACTTTCCCGGGAAATCACCACCATGGCACTCGTTTCTATGCGCGAGCTGCTGGACCACGCGGCCGTCAACGGCTACGGCATTCCAGCTTTCAACGTCAACAACCTGGAGCAAGTTCAGGCCGTCATGACCGCCGCCGATGAGGTCGGTGCGCCCGTCATCTTGCAGGCCAGCGCCGGTGCCCGCAAGTACGCGGGTGAGCCCTTCATCAAGCACCTGATTCAGGCCGCTACGGAGCAGTGGCCCCACATTCCTCTGGTCATGCACCAGGACCACGCCCAAAGCCCGGCGGTTTGCCAGGGCGCGATCAACCTGGGTTTCTCGTCTGTGATGATGGACGGCTCCTTGCTGGAAGACGGCAAGACCCCGGCCGACTTTGGCTACAACGTCGACGTGACCCGCCGCGTGGTGGACATGGCCCACTTTTTGGGCGTGTCGGTGGAAGGTGAACTGGGCTGCTTGGGCAACCTCGAAACCGGCGAAGCCGGCGAAGAAGACGGCATTGGCGCGGTGGGCAAGCTGGACCACAGCCAAATGCTGACCGACCCCGAAGAAGCCGCGCAGTTCGTGAAAGCCACGGGCCTGGACGCGTTGGCGATTGCGATTGGCACCAGCCACGGTGCTTACAAATTCAGCCGCAAGCCCACGGGCGACATTTTGGCGATCAGCCGCGTGAAAGAAATCCACGCCCGCATCCCCAACACCCACTTGGTGATGCATGGCTCCAGCAGTGTGCCGCAAGACCTGCTGGCCATGATCAACCAGTACGGCGGTCAAATGAAGGAAACCTACGGCGTGCCGGTTGAGGAAATTCAGGAAGCCATCAAGCACGGCGTGCGCAAGATCAACATCGACACCGACATCCGATTGGCCATGACGGCGGCGGTGCGCAAATTCTTGTTTGAGAACCCCGACAAGTTCGACGCCCGCGAATGGCTCAAGCCCGCCCGCGAAGCGGCCAAGCAAATCTGCAAGCAGCGTTATCTGCAATTCGGCTGCGAAGGCCAAGCGCCCAAGATCAAGGGCGACAACCTGCAGGTGGTGGCCGCCCGTTATGCGCGGGGTGAATTGGCCCAGGTGGTGAACTGAGCCTGCGATAATTGACACGAATGGCCCGTTGACTGTTCAACGGGCCTTTTTCTTTTTTGCTGGACTGTTTTCCATGACCTCTGCGCTTCACACCTCGGCCCTGAAGTCCTTGCCCCTGTTGGCGCGTGGCAAGGTGCGCGACAACTACGCGGTGGGCGAAGACCGTATCCTGATGGTGGCATCGGACCGCATCAGCGCGTTTGACGTGATCATGGGCGAACCGATTCCGGGCAAGGGCGTGTTGCTCACGCAAATGGCGTTGTTTTGGTTCGACCGGCTGGGGCCCAAAGGCCTGAACCTCTGCCCGATTCACCTGACGGGCGAGGCGCCCGAGAGCGTGGTGAGCGCCGAAGAAGTGCCCCAGGTGACCGGCCGCTCGATGCTGGTCAAGCGCCTCCAACCCATTCCGGTCGAAGCGGTGGTGCGCGGTTATCTGGCAGGCAGCGGTTGGAAGGAATACCAGGACAACCAGGCGGTGTGCGGTGTGAAACTGCCTGCTGCCCTGAAAAACGCCAGCCGCCTGCCCGAACCGATCTACACGCCCGCAGCCAAAGCGGCGGTGGGCGAGCACGACGAGAACATCACCTTCGAGCAAACCGTGTCCATGATTGGCACCGACTTGGCCACCCGCATCCGCGACATCAGCATCCAGCTGTACAAGGCGGCGCGTGACATCGCGGCGGCCAAAGGCATCATCATTGCCGACACCAAGTTCGAGTTTGGTCTGGACACCGCCGGCACCTTGGTGCTGATGGACGAGGTGCTGACGCCCGACTCATCGCGTTACTGGCCCACAGACTCGTATGAACAGAGTTTTGCCCAAGGCATCAACCCGCCCAGCTACGACAAACAGTTTTTGCGCGACTGGCTGGAGACTGCCCAGATCAACGGCAAGCCCTGGGACAAAACCCCACCTGCGCCGCGCTTGCCGCGTGAGGTGATCGAGAAAACAGCAGCCAAGTACGAAGAGGCCATGAAGAAGTTGATGGACTGATGCAGGCCCAACTCTGTCAAGAAAAAGGCGCTGCATGGCAGCGCCTTTTTCTTGAGGGTGGGGACTCAACTGGTGAAGGCCAGCAGCGTCATGGCGTCCATCAGCCAAGTGGTGCTGGCCACGAGCAAACTCGCACCCGCTACGGTGCGACCGCGTGGGTGCAATGCCGCACTCCAAAAAGCGATCACGCAGACCAGTTCCAGACCGCCTCGCAAAGCCAGGTAACGGCTGCTGTCGACCAGTTGGCTGGCTTCTGGGCTCATGAGTACCGCGTACAAAAACACCCCCTTGAGCAGCCACAATGTGGCACCAAGGTGCAGCGACTGTGGATGCAGTCCCGTGCTGTGGCCTGGCTTGTTCGTTCGCGCAGGGGCGTTGCCCAACAGGCACTGAAGCTCTTCTGGGGTGATCAGGGGTTGGGCACGGGACATGTTCTGAAATGAATGCAAAAGTGGTGCGTTCATTCTAGGCTTCAAGGCGGCTGAAATGTCAGCAACAAGCCCGTCGATGAGCCCAAAACCCGTAAATGTCTGTAACGACAAGTATTACATTTTTTGGAGTTCAGAGTTAACAAAAATAATAATTTTGCTGCCGAAGCAGTGGTCGGGGGCGCAGCACTGTTGCTGGCCCGACGACCAAGCGCCCCAACCGCGCCAGGTCAAAGGACGCGGCTTCAGTTCAGCATCATGCTCAGCTTGCGCCGGTAGCTGGAGATCATGGCCATGTGCGGGTCTTCTTGCATGGCGGCTTTGCCCATCAGCTCAATGCCACCCGCCGATTTTCCGGTGGTGACAGGGGTTTTGGGCTTGGGCGGGGTCATCAGCTCCAGCAGGGCGACAAAGGTTTTGCGCGGGGCTTCGTCGTCCCACTTTTTGTCTCGCATGATGATTTCCAACAATTCGTCCAGGGCCGCTTCCCATTGGCCGATCGCGATCAGCAGGCGGCTTTTGGCAAAACGGGCTTCAAAGTCACGTTTGTTCTGGGCAATCAAGGCATCAAACTGGTCCAACTCCCATTCACCACGGGGGTCGGTGGTCACAAACTCCAGCGCTTTGAGCCACTGGGTTTGCGCCTCAAAGCGCAGCGGCACCGGGATGCGGGCCATGGCTGGGGCCAGCAAGGCGGAGGCTTCGGCCAGCTCGCCCAGGCCAATCAGCAGCTTGACCAGGTCAAAGCGGGCGTCGTCGTTGCCGGGATGGGTGGCCAGGGCTTGTTCCAAGGCGGCGCGGGCGCTGTGCGCGTCGCCCTCTTGCAGGTGTTGCTGCGCTTCGTCAGCGGCAGCTTGGGCTTGCAATTCTTCGGCAGCAGGCAGGTGTTTGTCCAGAAACTGCTTGACCTGACCTTCGGGCAAAGCGCCCATGAAACCATCGACGGGCTGGCCGTTTTTCAGCAACACACAGGTGGGGATGCTTTTGATGCCAAAGGCCTGCGCCAGTTGCTGTTCTTGGTCAGAGTCGATCTTGACCAGCTTGAAGCGGCCTTCGTAGGCGGCTTCGACTTTTTCGAGCACAGGGCCCAAAGACTTGCACGGGCCGCACCAAGGGGCCCAAAAATCCACCAACACGGGCGTGGTCATGGAGGCTTCGATGACCTCGGCTTCAAAGTTTTGTATCGTGACGTCCATCATGGCGGGCAGGGTTCCGGGTTGTGTTTCAGCTCCGGGTGGGGCGAAACCTTAAAATTCAACATTGATCACGAAAAGCACCCAATGACTCAAGCGCTCATCGGCGTCGTCATGGGTTCCAGCTCCGACTGGGACACCATGCAGCACGCAGTCCAGATTCTCCAACAGTTTGGCATCCCTCACGATGCCCGCGTGGTTTCGGCCCACAGAATGCCGGACGATATGTTCACTTATGCAGAGACCGCCGCTGCGCGCGGCTTGCAAGCCATCATCGCGGGCGCTGGCGGCGCAGCCCACCTGCCCGGCATGCTCGCGGCCAAAACCGTGGTGCCGGTGCTGGGTGTGCCGGTGCAGACCCAGGCCCTGTCGGGCGTGGATTCGCTGCACAGCATCGTGCAAATGCCCAAGGGCGTGCCGGTGGCCACCTTTGCCATTGGCGCAGCCGGTGCGGCCAATGCGGCCTTGTTTGCCGTGGCCATGCTGGCCAACAAGGACCCGGCCCTGCGCCAAAAGCTTGAAGCTTTCCGCGCTGAACAAACCGCCATGGCCCGCGCCATGACACTGCCGCCCGCTTCAGCAACAGGTGCCGCATGAGCCGCGCCATTTTGCCGGGCGCCATGGTCAATGGCCAGATGGCCACGCTGGGCGTGATGGGCGGTGGCCAGTTGGGCCGCATGTTTGTGCAGGCGGCGCAGGCCATGGGCTACTTCACCGCGGTGCTTGATCCCGATGCCGCCAGCCCCGCTGGCTTGGTCAGCCACCACCACATCCAGACCGACTACCTGGACGAGCAGGGCCTGGCGCAGCTGATGCAGCGCTGCGCCGCCATCACCACCGAATTTGAAAACGTGCCCGCACCAGCGCTGGTGACGCTGGGCGCTCACCGCCCGGTGGCTCCGGCGTCCGAGTCGGTGGCGATTGCGCAAGACCGCGCCGCCGAAAAAGCCCACTTTGTGCGCTGCGGCGTGCCGGTCGCGCCGCACGCCCTCATTGGGAACCCTGCGCAGCTGGCCACCGTGAGCGAAGAGTTGCTGCCCGGTATTTTGAAGACCAACCGCATGGGTTATGACGGCAAAGGTCAGATCCGCGTCAAGACCCGCGAAGATCTGACCTCCGCCTGGGACCAGCTGAAAAACGTGCCTTGTGTGCTGGAAAAAATGCTGCCGCTGCAGGCCGAGTGCTCGGTCATCGTAGCCCGTGGAGCCGATGGGCAGATGGTGAATTTTCCGGTGCAATCGAATCTGCACCGCGACGGCATTTTGGCCGTGACCTGCGTGTACGAAGGCGCGGTGTCAGCCGATGTGGCGGCGCAAGCCGTGGCCGCCACCCGTGCGATTGCCGAAGGCATCCACTACGTGGGCGTACTCTGTGTGGAGTTTTTCATCCTCGAAAGTGGTCAGCTGGTCGTCAATGAGATGGCCCCCCGCCCGCACAACAGCGGCCACTACACCATGAACGCCTGCGACCAGTCGCAGTTCGAGCTGCAGGTGCGCACGCTGGCGGGTTTGCCACTCAAGCAGCCGCGCCAACACTCGCCGGCCATCATGCTCAATTTGCTGGGCGATCTGTGGCCCGAAGTGATGCCTTCGGGCAAAGGCCCAACCACCCCCGCTTGGCAACAAGTGCTGGCGCTGCCCGGCACGCACTTGCACCTGTATGGCAAGCTCTCGGCCCGCCCAGGCCGCAAGATGGGCCACCTGAACATCACGGGTGCCACGCCTGAGGCCGTGCGCGCCACCGCCTTGCAAGCAGCCGCTTTGCTGGGCATTGAAGCGTTTTAAAGACCGCCATGATCCTGAGTGCCTCGGACACGGCCATCGCGCAGGCTGCACAAGCTTTGCGAGACGGTCAGTTGGTCGGCTTGCCCACCGAGACGGTGTATGGCCTGGCCGCCAATGCCACCGACGACGCGGCCGTGGCGAAAATCTTCTTGGCCAAGGGCCGCCCGGCCGACCACCCGCTGATCGTGCATGTGGCCGGTGTGGAGCAGGTGCCCTTGTTTGCGTCGCAAGTGCCCGAGTTTGCGCAAAAGCTCATGCAAGCTTTTTGGCCTGGCCCGCTCACCTTGATTTTGCCGCGCCTGAGCGGCGTGGCCACGGCTTCGGCCGGGGGGCAAGACTCGATCGGTTTGCGCTGCCCTTCACACCCGGTGGCGCAGGCCATCCTCCAAGAGGGCCTGGCGCTGGGCGTGCTGGGCGTGTCGGCCCCCAGCGCCAACCGCTTTGGCCGCGTGAGCCCCACCACGGCGGCGCACGTGCAGTCCGAGCTGGGCCCTGAGCTGTTGATTTTGGACGGTGGCGAGTGCGCAGTGGGCATCGAGTCCACCATCGTTGACTGCACACGCGGCGAGCCCGTGCTGCTGCGTCCGGGGCAGATCACGCGGGGGCAAATTGACGCAGCTTGTGGTCGCACCGTGCTGGACAAGGACGCGCTGACCCAAGCCGCCCCCCGCGCCTCGGGGACGCTCGAATCGCACTATGCGCCGCGCGCCAAAGTGCGGCTCATGTCCGGCGATGACATTGCCCATAAGTTGCAAGCTTTGGGGCCGCATGCCAACAACCTGGGTGTCTGGTCAGCCGAGCGGCCTGATGACGGTGCTGGCGTCTTGTGGCGCATGCAAGCCGCTTCGGCCGAGCAGGCTGCGCACGATCTGTTCAGCGTTTTGCGCGATCTGGACGCGCGTGGTGTGACGCAAATTTGGGTGCAGCTGCCCCCCGACACACCCGAGTGGGAAGGCGTGCGCGACCGATTGCAGCGGGCTGCGGCTTGAGGCTTTTGTCCTTTTCAAAACAACAAGGCCCGCAATGTGCGGGCCTTGTTGTTGGAGGCTTGGCCGTTTACTTCACTAAGTCGAACAAGCCTTTGGCTTGAGCGTGGCAGAACGGTGGTTCATATTCGCCATGGTATTTGGCGTAGTAAGTCGCGGCATTGGCTGGCGTGACTGGGCCATAAGTGGCCGCAATATAAGGATCCACATCCACGGAAGTCACGTTTTTCAAGCCTTTGTCGTCAAAAGCTTTTTTCATGACGGCTTGGTGCACAGCAGGTGGCACCGTGGGATCCCCACTACCGCCGCACAGCATGAGTTGCGATTTGGGCGTCCAGTCCAGCAAGTCATTCTTTTTGGCGGCCAGGAATGTGGCGTTGTTGGCGTTGGTCAAAATGTCGCTGCTGAACGCCGGCTGGAACAAGGCATCGCGTGCTTGGTTGGGTGTTTCGCCGTTGATGCCAGGCAACTTACCGCTGGTGACCAGTGTGGTGTAGTTCAAAGTGGGGCTGGGCAGCAAAGACTCAATGCCGTCTGCATAAGGCGCTTTGAAGGCGTTTTTGACATCGCTGTACAAATTGCCATAAATCTTCTGCCAAGCTGTGACCAGGTAGGGCACAAAGAACTGGTAACCCGCAATGGCCTCTGTGAGTTTCATTGAGCCCGACAGGTTGTACGGTCCAGCCAAGTGTGCGCCAGCCACCACGTTGATCTCGTTAGACAAGTTCTTTTCAATCGCACGGTGAGCTGCCATGGAAGCGTGGCCCCCTTGAGAGTAGCCGGTCAACATGACCTTGCCATTCAGGCTGGACCCTTGTGATGACACGGCGTTGCGTGCGGCACGGATCGAGTCGATGACCGATGTGGCTTCAGAGTCTGCGTGCAGATAGGGGTGGAAGCTGTACTTGGACTTGGCGAACCCCAGGTAGTCGGTGGCCACCACGGCATAGCCCTGACTGGCGTACATGGCCGCCAGTAATAAAGTTTCGCCATCAGCAGGGTTAGCCAATGTGCGGGGTTTTTCGACATCGGTGCCTTTGGCATAAGCCACCAAAGGCGCAGCGGCAGTGCAATCGGCTCCCGAGGGCAACAACAAAACGCCTGAGGCGTTGGAATTCTCTCCCTGGACGCCGGGTGTCACGTAGTTGAGGGAAACGACCTTGACGTCACATTTGGCTTTGCCACTCAAGCCCGCAAGTGGGCTACCGTCGAACTGTGCTTTGGTCAGGGTGGCCAGCAAGACCGGGGTATCGATCAAGGCACCGTGGGGCGTGTCATTGCCGCCGCAAGCAGCCAAGAGGGCTGCGCCGAGCATCGGGATGCCGTACTTCAATGTTTTCATGGTGTGTCTCCATTGGATTAAAAAAGAACAATCGTTCTTTTTTCACTTTAGTCGAGTGAAACGATTCAAACCATGGGGTATTCACCGATTTGTCATTAATTTCTGATGAAAGTAAAAAAAATCAGCGGTATCGGAACTTCATTATCAAAATCATCAGCGCCAGGCTGGTGGTGATGATGTTGGCGATGATGATGGGCCAAGCCTCCATCAAGATGCCGTAGACCAGCCACAGCGCCACCCCAGCAGTGAACAGGCTGTACATGCCCAGCGAGATGCCGCTCACATCGCGGGTGCGAAAGGTATGCCAGGCTTGGGGGATGAAGCTGGCGGTGGTCAGGAAGGCGGCCACAGAGCCGACCCAGTCGATGAGGTTCATGGTGTTATTTGAGGAAGTGGCTTTGGGCGCTCATGGATTGTGACGCCGGCATCGCAGTGACAAAACAGCTGTCATCGCGAGGAACGAAGCGGTCCATGGTTGATGCGATCCGATGGTTGTGCTTTGGGCGGTGAGGCGGTGTCGCGCACGGTCCATTCCAGCAACTGGTCCAGCACGGCCCGCGCCTGCTGGGCGTTGGGGTGGTGCAGCACGGCCACCAGGGTGTAGCGCTGGCCGCTTTGGCCCTGCACATAACCGGCCACCGAGGCCACATCGCGCAACGAGCCGGTTTTGAGCCAGGCGTTGCCGATCACCGGCGACTGCGGGTGGCGGTCTTTCAGGCGAGCGGCGGTGCCGTCCACCCCAGCAATGGCCAGCGAGTCCACAAAATAGCGGGCGTGTGGGCTGGCGTGCGCGGCCTGCAGCAAGGCGGTGAGGGCCTGCGCCGTGCTGCGCTCGCTGCGCGACAAGCCCGAGCCGTTGTCCAGCACCGGCTCGTCGTGTCCGGCAAAGCCTTGACGCCACCACTGCGACAGGCGCAGGCGCGAAGCCTCAAAGCGCCCGGGTGCGCCCAGCTCGCTTGACAGCGTCAGGTACAGCTGCTGCGCCATCACGTTGTTCGAAAATTTGTTGATGTCTTGGATGATCTCTGACAAAGGCAAAGAGGGCACTTCCAGCAGCAGCTTGGCCGATGCCGGGCGTACGCCATAGCGCACCTGTCCGGTGAGCTGTCCGCCTGCGCCTTGCCACAGGGCTTGCATGACGCGCGGCGCATAGGCTTCGGGCTCGGGGTAGGCCACGGGCCATTCGCGCTCGCCGCAGCTGGCCGGGTAGCGGCCCGCAAAGCGCACTTGCTGGGGCTGGCTGAAGTCGGCCTGCAGTTGGCGACGCCAGTCGCTGCACGGGGCCTGGCTGAGCGGCAGTTGCGTGGGGGCAGAAAAGCCGGCCAGAGGCGGCTCAAAGCGCACCTTCACCTGGCCGCTGGCGGCATCGGGGGTGAACTTGTAGACCACCGCCTTGAAGTTGAGCAGCAGCCCGTCCGGCCCCACGTTGTAGGGCCGCAGCGGTTCGTCGTCAAAGGGCTCGCTGCGTTCGCGCACGTCGAACACGCTGCGGTCGAGCACGATGTCGCCACGCACCTCGCGTACGCCCGCCGCCCGAACCTGCGTCAGCAGTTCTTGCAGGCGCTCGACCACCAGCTTGGGGTCGCCGCTGCCGCGCACGACCAGGTTGCCCTGCAGCACGCCATCGCGCACGGGGCCGTCGGTGTACACCCGGTTGCGCCAGACGTGGTCGGGCCCCAACAGGCTCAAGCCGGCGTAGGTGGTGAACAGCTTCATGACCGAGGCGGGGTTGACGCTGGCTTGGGCGTGGTGCGACAAGTGCCGTGGCAAGGCGCTGTTGGTTGGAGCGCTATTCGGCAGAGGGGCGATGAGCACGCTGAAAGCCGAAGCGGGAACTTGAGCTTGGTTCAGGGTTTGCAGGACGGACCGGGGCAACGAGGATTGAGCGGTACTTTGCGCATGGGCAGGCCAGAGCAAGGCGGTACTCAGCGCCAAGGCAGTACAGGCAGCAAAGGCAGCGTGGGCCAAGGGGAACAAAAATCGGCGCTGGGTGCGGGAGCGAGTCATCGAGCGAGTCTAACGGGGACCACGAGGGACACGCAGGCCTGCGGGGTCGTCAAAAGGGGGCACCGCTCGCGCCTGTGCAGCGGCCCCGTATGATTCGGACCATGCGATTTTCTTCAAAAACCGTGGGCCTGGCTTCGGCGGTCGTCACGGTGCTCATCTGGACGGGTTTCATTGTCATTGCGCGGGCCTCAGCGTCTCGGGGATTGCTGCCCATGGACATCGCGCTGGCCCGCATTCTGGGGGCCAGCGCCATCTTGTTGCCCTGGGCTTGGTGGCTGATGCGTCCGGCACGCCAGGCCGGTGCACAAGTGGGTTCTTTGTGGGGCCTGTCGCCCCTGCCTTTGCGGCAAACAGTGCAAACCGGGTTTTTGGGCGGCTTTTTGTACGCCATCTTGGCCTACACCGGTTTTGTGTATGCACCCGCCACGCACGCCTCGGTGCTCATGCCGGGCAGCCTGCCCTTGTGGACCACCTTGCTGGCCTGGCTGTTCTTGCGCGAAAAAGTGGCTGCCGCCCGTGCCGTGGGGCTGGGCTTCATCGTGCTGGGCGACGTGCTGGTGGGTGGCGCGAGCTTGCTCATGGCCTTTGATGGCGGCGAGGTCTGGAAGGGCGACCTGCTGTTCATGGCGGCGGCCCTGTGCTGGTCCAGCTACAGCGTGTTGGTGCGCAGCCAGGGCTTTGACGCGGTGCGGGCCACCATGGCCATCACCGCGTTTGCCTTTGTCTGCTTTGTGCCCTTGTTTGCCTTGCTGGCGGCCTTGCAGGTTTTGCCCACGCAGCTGCACCAAGCCCCGTGGTCCGAAATTTTGTTCCAAGCGGTGTTCCAGGGCGTGGGCTCGGTGGTGATTTCGGGCATCACCTTCACGCAGATGGTGCGCCACTACGGCCCGGTGCGCTCGACCATGATCACGGCCTTGGTGCCGGGCTTGTCGGCGCTGGGGGCGGTGTGGTTTCTGGGCGAGCCCCTGCACTGGAATTTGCTGGCCGGGCTGGCGCTGGTGACCAGTGGTATTTTGTTTGGCGTGCGGCAGGCCAAAAAACCTGCGGTTGCGCCCACTTCGCCCCCAACTGGAGGCCAGCCATGAGCGCCAGCCCCGAGCGCCGCTGGCTGGCCTTTGACACCAGCACCGATGTGCTGTCGTTGGCCGTGGCCCGTGGCGAGCAGGTCTGGACCCAAACCCTGCCCGGCGGTGCGCAGGCTTCGAGCGGTTTGATCCCGGCGGTGCTGGCCCTGCTGGCCGAGGCCGACATGCCGCTGGCTTCGCTCGATGCCATCGTTTTCGGTCGGGGGCCGGGGTCGTTTACCGGTTTGCGCACCGCTTGCGCCGTGGCGCAAGGCCTGGCCTTTGGGGCCGATGTGCCGGTGTTGCCGGTCGATACTTTGCTTGCAGTGGCCGAAGAGGCGCGCTGGGCGCAAGTGCAAGCGGGGGTCATCACGCCCGATGCCGAGTTGACTGTGCTGGCGCTGCTCGACGCCCGCATGGACGAGGTGTACAGCGCCGCTTACCGCTGGGAGCCTTTGCCGGGGGCAAGCCATGGCCGTTGGCATGAAGCTGCGCCCTTGCAAGTGAGTGCCCCCGAACAATTGCACCTGCCCGATGACCGCACGGTGCTGCAGGCGGGCAACGCCTTTACCGCATATGGCGACCGACTGCCCCGAGTGGCAACGGGTGGCTTGCGCTGCGAGGCCCTGCCCACCGCCGCTGCTTTGCTGCGCCTGGCCCCCGCCTTGTGGGCGCAGGGCCTGGCCGTGCCGGCCGAGCAGGCCATGCCGCTGTACATCCGCGACAAAGTGGCCAACACCACGGCCGAACGTGAGGCCATGAAAGCGCAAGCCCTGCAGGCCCAGACTGCTTTGACCAAGGCCGCAGCGCAGCCATGAGCCTGAACATGAAGCCCACACCAGCGCAGGACAGCACCCAGCCCTCGGAGGCCACGCGCAACCGCGTCACGCTGGCGCCCATGACGCAGGACGATCTGGACGCGGTGATCGCCATCGAGCAAACCGCCTACAGCCACCCCTGGACGCGGGGCAATTTCCGCGACTCGCTCAACCCCCTGTTCGAGGCCCAATGCCTGTGGCTGGACGGTGAATTGCTGGGTTACTTTTTGGCCATGCACGGTGTGGAAGAAATGCACTTGCTCAACATCACGGTCGCCCCGGCGCACCAAGGCCAGGGCTGGGGCCACATGATGCTGGACGCCTTGTCGCTCGTGTCACGCCACGCAGGCGCGCAATGGCTCTGGCTGGAGGTGCGCCAAACCAACCTGCGTGCGCTGCAGGTGTATGCGCTCTACGGCTTCAAGCAGGTCAGCATCCGCAAGGATTACTATCCCGCAGGCCGCTTGCAGCGAGAGCACGCGGTGGTGATGAGTTTGAAACTGTGAGCCCCAACATGAGCGACCCCACCCAATTCGACCTGGACGACCGCCAACGCGCCATGCTGGCCGAGATGGGCGTGCGCGTGTGGTGGCCTCAGCGCAGCGCCGCCGAGCCCCAAGCGGTGGCGGGCGATGCACCCGCCATGACGACAGTGAGCGTGGTGCCAACGACTGGCGTGTCTGGCGCCGCTGGGGCTGCAAGCCCGGTGCATCTCTTACCACCTGCAACGCCCGCTGTGCCTGTTCAAGCACCAGCCACCCGCTCGGCAACCCGTGGGCCTGTGGCACCCGTGCCCCCCCAGGCGCAGGCCCAGAGCCAAGTGTTTGCGCCTTTGCCCGAAAGTTTGTCCAGCATGGGTTGGGCCGAGCTGCTCACGGCTGTTCAATCCTGCCAGTCGTGCGCCCTGTGCGCTGCACGCCCAACGCCGATTCTGGGTTCGGGCCAGGGCACAGCCCGCTGGATGGTGGTGGGCGACTTGCCTTCAGAGGCAGACGATCAGCAGGGCCAGCCGTTCACCGGGCCAGAAGGCGTGCTGCTGGACAACATGCTCAAGGCCGTCGGCGTGCGCCGCCAGGGCCCTGTCGGCAGTGCCAACGCCACTGCCAGCGCGGACGTGCCCGAGGCCTGTCTGACCCACGCTGTCAAATGCCGCCCCCTGAACGGGCGCAACCCCGAAACCGCCGAGCTGGCCACTTGCGCCGGCTATATGTCGCGCCAGGTCGCGCTGGCGCAGCCCCGGGTGATTTTGGCCATGGGCCGTTTTGCCATCCAAAGCCTGTTGGGCAGCACCGAGCCCATGGGCAAATTGCGCGGTCGTTTGCACGACTTTCAGGGCGTGCCGGTGGTGGTGACTTACCCGCCGTCGAGCTTGCTGCGCAACCCCGCCGACAAAGCCAAAGCCTGGGCCGATCTGGTGCTGGCTTTGTCGGTGGCCCAGGGCTGACAGCGGCTTTCCAAGGGCGCGGGCCGTTCTGCCTGAGAGGCGGCCGCCATCAGGGCTGGATGGCGAGGGCATGCACTTCCTTGGCAAGGACTGCCGACAGACTGCCGGCGTGTCGCGTCTGAGGACCTGACAACCGCTAAAATGCCGGGTTTACCAGAATACTTCCCCGGAGCTGACCCCATGGCCAATCAACAACAAATGGCAAACGCCATCCGCGCCCTCGCAATGGACGCTGTTCAACAAGCCAACTCGGGTCACCCCGGCGCCCCCATGGGCATGGCCGACATGGCCGTAGCGCTGTGGGGCGATCACCTGCAACACAACCCCAAAAACCCCCATTGGGCCAACCGCGACCGCTTTGTGCTGTCCAACGGCCACGGCTCGATGCTGATCTATTCGGTGCTGCACCTGACCGGCTACAAACTGCCGATCGAAGAACTCAAGAACTTCCGCACCCTGCACAGCAAAACCGCGGGCCACCCCGAAGTGGGCGTGACGCCCGGCGTGGAAACCACCACCGGCCCGCTGGGCCAAGGCATCACCAACGCGGTGGGCATGGCGCTGGCCGAGAAGATGATGGCGGCTGAGTTCAACCAAGACGGCCACAAAATCGTCCATCACCACACCTACGTTTTCCTGGGTGACGGCTGCCTGATGGAAGGCATCAGCCACGAAGCCGTGGCCCTGGCCGGTGCCTGGAAGCTGAACAAACTGATCGCCCTGTACGACGACAACGGCATCTCGATCGACGGCCAAGTTGCTCCGTGGTTCATCGACAACACGCCCCAGCGCTTTGCCGCCTGCGGGTGGAACGTGATCGACGCGGTGGACGGCCATGACGCCGCTGCCGTATCGGCCGCGATTGCCGCTGCCCGCCACAGTGCCGACAAGCCCACCCTGATCGTTTGCAAAACAGCCATCGGCAAGGGCTCGCCCAACCGTGCGGGCACCTCCAAAGCCCACGGCGAGCCGCTGGGCGCTGAAGAAATCAAGCTGACCCGCGAAGCCTTGGGCTGGACGGCCGAGCCTTTCAAGATTCCCAAAGCGGTCTATGCCGATTGGGACGCCAAAGTGGCGGGCAAGGCCCGCGAAGCCGAGTGGAACACCCAGTTTGCCGCCTACAAAGCCGCCCACCCCGCGCTGGCCAAAGAATTCGTGCGCCGCATGAAGGGCGACTTGCCCAAGAACTTCAACCAAGTGGCGTTTGACGCCGTGGTGGCTGCCCACACCAAGGGCGAAACCATGGCCAGCCGCAAGGCCAGCCAGCTGGCACTCGAAGCCTTCACCGCTGCCTTGCCCGAAATGCTGGGCGGCTCGGCCGACCTCACGGGCTCTAACCTCACCAACACCAAGAGCACGCCTGCTTTCCGCGTGGACCTGGCCGGTGACGTGGTCAAGACAGCTGACGGCGCGGCTACCGAAGGGGCCTCCAAAATCGGCCGCCACATCAACTACGGCGTGCGCGAATTCGGCATGGCCGCCATCATGAACGGCGTGGCCCTGCATGGTGGTTACATCCCCTACGGCGGCACCTTCCTCACCTTCTCTGACTACTCGCGCAACGCCATCCGCATGGCCGCGCTGATGAAGCAGCGCGTGATCCACGTCTTCACCCACGACTCCATCGGCTTGGGCGAAGACGGCCCGACCCACCAGTCCATCGAACACGCCGCCAGCCTGCGCCTGATCCCCGGTCTGGACGTGTGGCGTCCGGCCGATACGGCCGAAACCACCGTGGCCTGGGCCGTGGCCCTGCAAAACGCCCACCGCCCTTCGGCCCTGCTGCTCAGTCGCCAAAACCTGGCCTACTCGCCCAAGAGCGATCTGGGCGACATCAGCCGCGGCGCCTATGTGCTGTCCGAGCCCGAACACGTGGGCATCAAAAAGACCCACGGCGTGATCATCGCCACCGGCTCTGAAGTGCAACTGGCCATGGCAGCGCAAAAGCTGCTGGCACAGCGCAAGATCGGGGTGCGCGTGGTCTCCATGCCCAGCACCAACGTGTTTGACCGCCAGGACACCGACTACAAGCAAAGCGTGCTGCCTAAAGGCCTGCCCCGCGTGGCGGTCGAGATGGGTAGCACCGACGGCTGGTGGAAATACGGCTGCGCCGCGGTGGTCGGCATCGACACCTACGGCGAGTCGGCCCCAGCGCCTGTGCTGTTCAAACACTTTGGTTTCACCGCCGAAAACGTGGCCGACACGGTCCACGCTGCGCTGCTCAAGGCCTGATCAGGCCCGCCGGATGAACCCCTTCAGCGCCATGGGTTTGACCCATCGCTGAAGTCGCGTTCAGGGATCAGGCCCAAGCAAGGGACTTGGTTTCCAATCCGGTTACGTCACCGATTCGTAACTTTTTTTTGAGGCATTCATATGACCATCAAGCTGGGCATCAACGGATTCGGCCGCATCGGCCGCTTGGCGCTGCGCGCCGCCCTCAAGCACGGTTTCAATGACATCCAAATTCTGGGCATCAACGACCCCAAGCCCGCCGACTACCTGGCCTACATGCTCAAGTTCGACAGCGTGCATGGCCGCTTTGATGGCACGGTGGACTTCACCGAAGACACATTGATCGTCAACGGCAAGAAGATCAAGCTCTCGCACGAGCGCGACGCCCACAACCTGCAGTGGGGCGCCATGGGCGTAGACACCGTACTGGAATGCACGGGCCATTACCTGACCGAGCCCACCAGCCAAATGCACCTTGCCGCCGGCGCCAAAAAGGTGGTGATCTCGGCCCCTTCCAAAGACAGCATCCCCATGTTCGTCTATGGCGTGAACCACAAAAAGTACGCAGGCGAAGCCATCGTGTCGAATGCCTCATGCACCACCAACTGCCTGGCCCCCGTGGTGAAAGTGCTGAACGACAAATGGGGCATCAAGCGCGGCCTGATGACCACCGTGCACGCTGCGACTGCCAGCCAGATGACGGTGGACAGCTCGTCTCGCAAAGACTGGCGCGGTGGCCGCGGCATCCTCGAAAACATCATCCCCAGCAGCACCGGCGCGGCCAAGGCCGTGGGCGTGGTGATCCCCGAGATCAAGGGCAAGATCACCGGCATGGCGTTTCGCGTGCCCACGTCGGATGTGTCGGTGATCGACCTGACGGTGGAGCTGAACAGTGACGCCAGCTACGCCGAGATCTGCGCCGAAATGAAAGCGCAAAGCGAAGGCGCGCTCAAAGGCGTGCTGGGTTACACCGACGAAAAAGTCGTCTCCACCGACTTCCGTGGCGAACCTTGTGCCAGCGTGTTCGACGCGACCGCCGGCATTGCGCTGGACAAACGCTTCGTGAAGATCGTGGCCTGGTACGACAACGAATGGGGTTACGCCAAGCAGTGCCTGGAGATGGTGCGGGTGGTTTCCAAGAAGAAGTGATCTGCTTCTGGTCGGGCAGGCATCGCCAGGTATCCCCGCAGGGGCTCAGAGGCGCTTCGCTTTGCCACATCGCCCCTACGGGGATACCTGGCGATGCCATGAAGCTTCTATCAAAGCGCCTTCGGGCGTTTTTTGCCGGTGTGCAGTGATGGCGGGGATGCGGGTGCCCCGGAGGAATTGCCGGCAGAGGCAAACTTCAGCGGTGCGTCGCAACTTTAGTTGTCCGTTGTAAAGGCGCATGCGACGTCGTCGCCTGAAGGCGCTCGGCCAGCCAGACCTTGATCACAGACTGCCTCGTCACCCCCAGTCTGCTGGCTTCGCGATCCAGCGAGTCAACCATCCATGTTGGGAAATCCACATTCACCCGCTTCTGCGCCTGCAGCACGCGCCTGCCTTTGGACACGTCCAAAGAAGCCGTGATATCGGCGCCATCATCGAACTGTTGATCGAACTTTTTAGCCTTCATAAAGTGCCACCTCTTCTGTGCGTGCGCGACGCACGGATGTTGCACTATTTCGTTCATGAAGCCGCCAAGCGTTTGCGCGTGGTGGTTTTTGTACGAACAGACAGTACTTGAGTTTCGTGAGCAAAAGCCAGCATGCTGGCCAAAGCCTTGTTGACGGCTTGAGAAGTCGGAAACGCCTTGAGAATTTCGGGCTGCAACACCACGACATTGCTGCCCTGCGCGAAATGTTTGAGGTGCTTGCCGCGAACACCCTTGCTCAATTGGTCGCGCTTCAATTCAGGAATATCCAGATCAGCCATTTTTGTAGATGTCTTTTTCATATCGGGTTGCCTTTCTTGCGCTGATGATTCGAATGCTGTTGCGACGCTCCGTGTGAACAACCACCAAAAGTCGCTCCTTGCTGGAGATTCCTTAAGTTCGGCTACGGTCCTTGTCCATTGAGTGATCAGAGTCCGAAAAAGTCAAGGCCAATGCATCTCCAAAAACGCTGACAGCCTCGTCAAAAGACACGCCATGCTTGAGCAACTTGCTTTACGCTTTTTGCTTATCCCACTCGAACTTGAACATGCGAGTTCCATGCATTGATGTTTGCAGCCGTCGACCTCGGCCAATTTTATGCTTGCTGTACAGGGCACTTTTTTCAATACTTGCAACGTGCGGGCGAATCCAACTTGTCTCCATGTCGCAAAACGGCTAGCTCTTTTATGCAAAAAGTGACAGCGTTGCTTGCCGGTGAGCGTCACTTCGATCGAGTGATTTGAGCGCATTTTTGCCAGCGCGAATGTAGAAGTTATCGAACTCGCCTTGCTCTACCAAGACAAAACCGTGGCGCGTATAGAAGCGATTTGAATCGCTCTCTCTCAACGCCCCGACGCGTATGGGGAGAGCTTTGGCATTGGCTTGTTCGATGACAACAGCGAGCACAGCGGCACCGATGCCTCTGCTTTGAGTGCTTGGATGAATATAAAGGTGATCAAGAAGCAGGCACTCGACTTGCGGCTTGACGACGACGAACCCAACTCGTTTCACATAGGTACCAGTGCAAAGAACGAAAAAAACCCGCTTCGTACCCAAACGCTGCCTGGCGAAAAGCCTCAATGCCCCGCGCGAATCCAGTCTGCCGCCTTCTCCGCGATCATGATCGTCGGGGCATTGGTGTTGCCGCTCACGATGCGCGGCATGACCGACGCGTCGACGACGCGCAGGCCGGGCACACCGTGCACGCGCAGTTTCGTATCCACCACCGCCATGCCGTCTTGGCCCATTCGGCAGGTGCCCACCGGGTGGTAGACCGTGTCGGCGTGTTGGCGAATCCAGTGCTCCAGTTGTTCGTCGCTGCGCGCATCGGCAGACGCTGCCCACTCTTTGCCATAAGCGGCCAAGGCGGGCTGGGCCAGGATGTTTTGGGCTTGGCGAACACCGTCGCGCAAGCGCTGCAGGTCACGCGGATCGCTCAAAAACTGCGGGTCAATGAGTGGCGCGCTTTGGGGGTTGCGGTCGGCCAGTTGTACACGGCCACGGCTGTCGGGTTGCAGCAAACACACGTGCAGTGAATAGCCGTGGCCCAGGGTCAATTGGCGGCCGTGGTCCACCAGTTTGGCCACCACAAAGTGCAGCTGAATGTCCGGGTGCGCCTCGTCAGGTCGGCTTTTGTAAAAGGCACCGCCTTCTGCGAAATTGGTGGTGAGCGGCCCTGTTCGATGCTGCCGCCAGGCCCACAGGGCTTGCAAGGTCTGCCATGTACCCCGCAGTGACACCCCGATCAAATCGGTTTGCCCCGGCGCATCGGCCACCAGCACCGCGTCGGGGTGGTCGTGCAGGTTTTCGCCCACGCCGGGCAAGTCGCGCTGCACTGCGATGCCCAGGCTTTGCAAATGCGCGGCGGGGCCAATGCCTGAGCGCATGAGGATGGCGGGCGATTGAAAAGCGCCTGCGCTCAAAATGATTTCGCGTCGGGCGGTCAGGGTCTGCGCTTGGCGGCCCTGCAAGGTGTGCACCTGCCGCGCCACGCCATCGACCAAGCCAATGCGGTCCACGGTGACGCCGGTCATGACGTGCAAGTTGGGGCGGCCCAAGTGGGGCGTGAGGTAAGCCTTGGCCGCGCTGAAGCGCTCGCCCGCTTTCTGCGTGACTTGGTACAGGCCCACACCTTCTTGCGTGGGGCCATTGAAGTCGGTGGTGAGCGGCAAACCCGCCTGCACACCCGCCTCGACAAAGCGTTTAGCGAACGCATTGGGGCTTTGCAGATCGGCCACGTTCAAGGGGCCGTTTTGGCCATGCCATCCGTTGTGGATGCGCTCGTTGTGCTCGGCCTTCAGAAAGTAGGGCAAGACCTCGGCCCACGACCAACCCGCGCAACCCTGCTCAGCCCAGTGGTCGTAATCGGCCTGTTGGCCACGGATGTAAGCCATCGCATTGGTGGAGCTGGAGCCCCCCAAGGTGCGGCCACGCGGCTGAAAACCGATGCGGCCGTTCAAGCCGGGTTGCGGCACGGTGTTCAGGCCTTGGGAGACGATTTCTGTGCGCGCCATGAGCGCGATGCCCGCGGGGCAATGGATCAGCGCGCTGGTGTCGGGTGGCCCAGCTTCGATCAGGGCCACCTGCACAGCAGGGTCTTCGCTCAGGCGACTGGCCAGCACACACCCGGCCGAACCACCCCCCACGATCACGTAGTCAAAGTCCATGAAGTCCCCCCGTCCAAATGTTTTGTGTGGCCAATATAAGGGCTCCAGCGTGCCGCGGCCTGTCTTGTGTGCATCAGGGTTTTTCCCTGTAAACCGCTGACCATGGCGACATCTTGTTGGCCCCAACACCCCTCACAATGGCACCAGATTTGGAGGCAAGTTATGCGGACCGTCGTTGAGTTTATTGGCACAAAACGCCTCAGCAGGCCTCAGCCGTGAACAGTCCAAGCATCCCACTCGAACAGGCTTGGCAAGACAAGCGCTGGTGGTGGCTGCTCAGCCCCGCCATTCCCTTGGCGTTCACAGCTTCCTTGCTGGCCTTCGTCTGGACAGGCCAATGGGGGTGCATGCTGCTGGCCCCGCTGGTCATCCATGTGTTGTTGCCGGTGCTCGACCGCGTGTTGGGTGAGGACTTCAGCAACCCACCCGAGTCGGCGGTGGCGCAACTCGAACAGGATGTGTTTTACCGCGCCATGGTGTGGGCCTATGTGCCCCTGCAAATGATCGGCACGGTGTTGGGCGCTTGGATCGCGGCGACTCAGCCACTGCCTTGGTTGGTCTACATGGCCCTTGTGTTGACGGTGGGGTCCATCAATGGCATTGGCATCGGCACCGCGCATGAGTTGGGCCACAAAAAGGAGGCGGTGGACCGGTGGCTGTCCAAGATCGCTTTGGCGCCCAGTGCGTATGGTCATTTTTTTGTTGAGCACAACCGGGGTCACCACAAACGGGTGGCCACTCCGGAAGACCCGGCGAGTGCGCGCATGGGCGAAAGCTTCTGGGCCTTTTTGCCGCGCTCGGTGTGGGGCAGCTGGCAATCGGCCTGGGCGCTGGAGCGAGACCGCTTGAAGCAACAAGGCCACAGTGTTTGGCACCCCCAAAACCACAACCTGCAAGCATGGAGCTTGAGCTTGCTGTTTTCCGGCGCTCTGGTGGCGTGGCTGGGTTGGGCTGTGTTGCCCTTTTTGGTTTTACAAAGTGTCTACGCGGCCTCGATGCTGGAGGTGGTGAACTACGTGGAGCATTACGGATTGCTCCGGCAAAAAGACACAGCCGGGCGCTACCTGCGTTGCGAGCCCGAGCACTCTTGGAACAGCAACCACTTGGTGGGCAACTTGTTGCTCTACCAGCTGCAAAGGCACTCTGACCACCACGCCCACCCCATCCGGCGCTACCAGGCGCTGCGGCATTTCGCCGCCGCGCCGCAACTGCCCGCAGGTTATGCCACCATGATCACGGTGGCCTATTGCCCGCCCCTGTGGTTTGCGTGGATGGACCAACGCGTGATGGCGCATTATGGCGGGGACCTGCGCTTGGTGAATGTGCAAGCATCGGCTCGGCACAGACTGATGCAGCGCTGGGCTTGATTGAAGGGGAAACGTCGGACCATAAAGGCCCGACCTACGGGGGATCGGTTTTCGTAGGTCGGTGCCTTCAGGTCCGACACATGGCGCGTTGGCCGCAGCCTTCCGGAAATGTCGCTGCGCTAAACGATGGTTGTTGGACCATAAAGGCCCGACCTACAAGATAGCATCGGCTCAACAAGGCCTGGGCAGCTGGCCTGGGCATGCCTTTGGCCTCAGGTCTCCACAAACGCCAACACCGCTTCCAACATCCGCCGCACATGCGGCTGCACCCCCGCAGCCACCTCGGGCAGATAGTCAAACGGCCAGCTTTCTTGCATGTAGCTGCATTGCGTCATCTCCAGCTGCACCGCGTGCACGCCTTGCGCCGGGTTGCCGTATTGGCGGGTAATGTGCCCGCCTTTGAAGCGGCCGTTGAGCACCGCTGTGTAGCCGGTGGCTTGCTTGCCAATGGACAGCAGCTGTTCGGCCAATGATGGGTCGCAACTGGCGCCGTTGGCGGTGCCCAGGTTCAGGTCGGGCAACTTGCCTTCAAAAAACCGTGGCAACACCGAGCGGATCGAGTGCGCGTCCCACAAGGCGGCCACGCCATGAACGGCTTTGAGGCGGGCCAACTCTTGTGCCAGTTGCGCGTGGTACGGCTGCCAGATGGCATCGCGCCGTGCAGCAATTTCAACCTCACAAGGCGCATCGCTCGGCTCGCGGTACAGCGGTTGGTCGTCAAACAAGTCCACCGGGCACAGACCGGTCACGCTTTGTCCGGGATAGAGGCTGGCACCATCGGGCGGGCGGTTCAGGTCAATCACAAAGCGTGAATGCGTGGCCACCAGCACCGAAGCGCCCAGCGCGTCGGCAAAGTCATACAGCCGCTCCAAGTGCCAGTCGGTGTCGGGCACGCGCCGGGCTTCGTCGGTCAGGCGTGCGGTCAATGCAGGCGGCACATGGGTGCCCACATGCGGCATCGAAATCAGCAAAGGGCGCGAGCCCTGGCGAAAACGAAAAGGCGGTTCGGTGGTGTGAAAAGTCATGGCTGAAAAGGTCACAAGGGTGGATGTTCGGGCAAGGGGCGCATTCGGTGCAAGGCCATGCCATCGACCGCCAAGCGCCCCTGGCGCACCACGCTGCAGGCCGGGCGCTGGCCCAGCCAATAGGCCAGCTCGGCGACATCGCCCAAAGGCCACAACACAAAATTGGCGGGGCAGCCGACCGCAATGCGCCCGTGCGTGGCTTGCAAGCCCAGCGCCTGCGCTGCCTGGCGCGTCACGCCCGCCAAGGCCTCAGGCACCGTCATGCGAAACAAGGTACACGCCATGTTGACCATGAGCAGCAGGCTCAGTGCTGGTGAGGTGCCCGGGTTGTGGTCGGTGGACACGGCCATGGGCACGCCCGCTGCGCGCAGGGCGGCAATGGGCGGCATGTGGGTGTCGCGCAGGGTGAAGTAAGCGCCGGGCAAAAGCACCGCAACTGTGCCCGCTTGCCGCATGGCGGCGATGCCTTCGGCGCTCAGGTGTTCGATGTGGTCGCACGACAGCGCGCCGAAACGTGCCGCCAGCGCCGAGCCGCCCATGTCCGACAGCTGCTCGGCATGCAGCTTGACCGGCAAGCCCAGCGCTTGCGCCGCCTGAAACACCTGCTCGGTCTGCGCGAGCGTGAAGCCGATGGTTTCGCAAAACACGTCCACCGCATCCACCAGACTTTCGGCCGCCAGCGCAGGCATCATCTCTTCACACACGAGTCGGATGTAGTCGTCGTTGCGCCCGGCATATTCAGGCGGCAACGCGTGCGCACCCAAAAACGTGGTGCGCACCGTGACACCAAAGGCCTGGCCCAGACGCCGGGCCACGCGCAGTTGTTTGCGCTCGTGTTCCAAGCTCAGGCCATAACCCGATTTGATCTCGATGGCGCAAACGCCTTCGGCCAGCAAGGCCTGCAAGCGAGGCACAGCGGCGTCGAACAATTCTTCTTCGCTGGCCTCGCGTGTGGCCTTGACGCTGGACACGATGCCGCCCCCGGCACGCGCCACTTCTTCGTAGCTCGCACCGGCCAGGCGCATGGCAAATTCGTTGGCACGCTGCCCGCCGTACACCAGGTGCGTGTGGCAGTCCACAAGCCCCGGCGTGACCAGCGCGCCCCGACCGTCGTGCTGAGGCAGTTGGTGGTCAGCATCGGGCAGATCCGCATGCGCCCCCACCCAGGCGATGGCACCTTGCGCCACCACGATGGCCGCATCGGGCACGGCTGATGTGCCCGCGCCCAAAGCCTCTGGGGCCAGGTGCAGGGGGTGCCAAACGCCGTCGGCGCTGGGCAAGTCAGACAAATTGAAACTGTTGGTCATGGTTGGCTTCACGGCATTCACTTGACCATGGGCAGCTTCAGCCCCTGCTTTTTGGCGGTGGCCACGGCCAGTTCGTAACCGGCATCGGCGTGGCGCATCACGCCCGAGCCGCTGTCGTTGACCAGCACACGCGCCAAGCGCTCAGCGGCCGCGTCGGTGCCATCGGCCACGATGACCATGCCCGAGTGTTGCGAATAGCCCATGCCCACGCCACCGCCGTGGTGCAGGCTGACCCAGCTGGCGCCGCCTGCGGTGTTGAGCAAGGCGTTCAGCAGCGGCCAGTCGCTCACGGCGTCGGTGCCGTCCTTCATGGCTTCGGTCTCGCGGTTGGGGCTGGCCACCGAGCCGGTGTCCAGGTGGTCGCGGCCAATGACGATGGGGGCTTTCAATTCACCGGTGCGCACCATCTCGTTGAAGGCCAGTCCGGCCAAATGCCGCTCGCCCAGACCCAGCCAGCAAATGCGTGCAGGCAAGCCCTGAAAGCTGATGCGCTCACGCGCCATGTCCAGCCAGCGGTGGGTGTGTGTGTTGTTCGGAAACAGTTCCTTGATCTTGGCATCGGTTTTGTAGATGTCTTCGGGGTCACCCGACAAGGCCACCCAGCGGAACGGCCCCTTGCCTTCGCAGAACATGGGGCGGATGTAGGCGGGCACAAAGCCGGGGAAATCAAAGGCGTTTTTCACGCCATGGTCAAACGCCACCTGGCGGATGTTGTTGCCGTAGTCCACCGTGGGGATGCCCAGGGCCTGGAAGTCCAGCATGGCTTGTACCTGAGTGGCGCAGCCTTGCGAGGCGTCGGACTTCAGGCGGGCGTGCTGCGCGGGGTCGTGCTGGGCGGCTTTCCACTGCGCCACGGTCCAGCCCGGGGGCAGGTAGCCGTTGATCAGGTCGTGCGCCGAGGTCTGGTCGGTCACCAGATCGGGGCGCATGCCGCCCGCCTGGGCGCGGCGCACCAGCTCGGGCAGGATGTCGGCCGCGTTGCCCAACAGGGCAATCGAGATCGCCTCTTTGGCGGCGGTGTGGTGCGCGATCAAGGCCAGCGCGTCGTCCAGGTCTTTGGCTTGCTTGTCCACATAGCGGGTGCGCAACCGAAAGTCGATGCTGCTTTGCTGGCATTCGATGTTGAGCGAACAAGCGCCTGCCAAGGTGGCCGCCAAAGGCTGCGCGCCGCCCATGCCGCCCAAACCGGCAGTCAAAATCCAGCGGCCGGTCCAGTCGTTGTGGTAGTGCTGGCGACCGGCTTCGACAAAGGTCTCGAAGGTGCCTTGCACGATGCCTTGGGTGCCGATGTAAATCCACGAGCCGGCGGTCATCTGCCCGTACATGAACAGGCCCTTGCGGTCCAGTTCGTTGAAGTGTTCCCAGTTGGCCCACTTGGGCACCAGGTTGGAGTTGGCGATCAGCACACGCGGCGCGTTGGCGTGGGTTTTGAACACACCCACTGGCTTGCCGGACTGGATGAGCAAGGACTCGTCCTCGTTCAGGTCTTTCAGCGAGGCCAGGATCTGGTCAAAGCAAGCCCAGTCGCGAGCGGCGCGGCCAATGCCGCCGTACACCACCAGGCTCTGCGGGTTCTCGGCCACTTCATGGTCGAGGTTGTTTTGCACCATGCGGTAAGCCGCTTCGGTGACCCAGTTCTTGCAGGTCAGCGTGCTGCCGCGTGGGGCGCGCACCACGCGGGTCGGGTCCAGGCGGGGGTCGATGGAGGGGGTCATGTGGGCTCCTTGAGGGTAAACAATGGATCAATCAAAGTCGTTCAGCGCACGCCGGGCAAATCAAGGCCCGAGCCGCTTTGCAGCAAGGCCCCGCTCTTGACCATGTCGATGGCCGCTTGCAGGTCGGGCTGGATGTGGCGGTCGTCGTCAAGATGCGCCACGCGTGTGCGCAGCAAAGCCATGGCGGCGGCCAAAGGCGCGCTGGTGTCCAGCGGTGCATGAAAGTCGCAACCCTGGGCGGCGGCCATCCACTCGATGCCGATCACGGCCATGGCGTTATCGGCCATGGGCAACAGGCGGCGCGCACCGTGCGCGGCCATGGACACATGGTCTTCCTGATTGGCCGAGGTGGGGATCGAATCGACACTGGCCGGATAGGCGCGTTGTTTGTTTTCGGACACCAGCGCAGCGGCAGTGACCTGCGGGATCATGAAGCCCGAGTTCAGGCCTGGCTTGGGGGTGAGGAAAGCGGGCAGGCCCGACAGTGCCGGGTCCACCAGCATGGCAATGCGGCGTTCGGCCAAAGAGCCGATTTCGCAAATGGCCATGGCGATCATGTCGGCGGCAAATGCCACGGGTTCGGCGTGGAAGTTGCCGCCGGACAGTGATTCGTCGGTGTCGCTGAAGATCAGCGGGTTGTCGGACACGCCATTGGCCTCGGTCTCCAGCAACTGGGCAGCGTTGTGCAGCACATCCAGGCAAGCGCCCATGACCTGCGGTTGGCAGCGCAGGCAATACGGGTCTTGTACGCGTTCGTCGCCTTGCAGGTGCGAGGCCCGGATGACGCTGCCGCTGAGCAACTGGCGCAGGGCTTCGGCAGTGGCGATCTGACCCCGGTGTTTGCGCAGGCGGTGGATGCGGGCATCAAAAGGCGCGTCTGAACCCTTGGCCGCATCGGTGGCCAAAGCACCGGTGACCAGCGCCGACTGGAACAGGCGCTCGGCTTCAAACAAACCTGCCATGGCATTGGCGGTGGAAAACTGCGTGCCGTTGAGCAGGGCCAGCCCTTCTTTGGGGCCCAGCGTCACGGGGGCCAGGCCCGCGCTGGCCAGCGCCTGAATGGCGGGCAGGCGGCCCTGTGGGGTATCGGCATCGCCCACGCCGATCATCACGGCCGTCATGTGGGCCAGCGGTGCCAGATCGCCCGAAGCGCCCACCGAGCCCTGACCGGGCACCACCGGGATGATGTCTTGGGCCAGCATGGCTTCGAGCAAGGCCAGCGTGGCCGGTCGAATGCCCGAAGCACCTTGCGCCAAGCTGGCGATTTTGAGCGCCATCATCAAACGGGTGATGGCCACGGGCGTGGCCTCGCCCACGCCTGCGGCGTGCGACAGCACGATGTTGCGTTGCAGGGTCTCCAGGTCTTCGGCCGGAATGCGCACGCTGGCCAATTTGCCAAAGCCGGTGTTGATGCCGTAGACCGGCGCGCCCTTGGCCACGATGCGGGCCACGCTGTCGGCACTGGCTTGCACGGCGGCGCGGCAATCCGCGTCCAGCGTGGGCGTGGCACCCCGGTAGATGGCGCACCAGTCGGCCAAAGGCACCTGGCCGGGAATGAGTTTCAAAAATAGGGGTGTCATGCGTAGGTGTTGTTCAGCAAACAAGGGGTGCACTGCATGCTGAAGGGCATCAGGTCGATACCGGGTTGCCGCTGGCGCTGTAGCGGCTGCCCAGGCGGTAGCGGCTGGCGGGGTGCAGGCAGCGCACGAGGGTCACCGGCACACCTTGCGTCCAGGTGCGACGGGTCAACAGCAAACAGGGCTCGGCTGCGTCCATCTGCAGGCGTTGGGCTTGATCGGGGGTGGGCAGCACCGCATCGACCACATGCTCGATTTCGTCAAAGGGCACGGTGCGCACCAAAAACTCCGAGGGCTGTTGTTGAGAGAAATCTTGCTGGGCAAAGTCGGGCACCACCTGCGGGTTGACAAAGCGGTCTTCCAACTGGATGGGCAGGCCGTCTTCAAAATGAACGCACACCGAATGGAATACCGAATCGCCGGTGCGCACGTTCAGCGCGGATGCCACTTCCAGGGTGGCGGCGACACGCTCGACCACCAGCATCTCGCAGGCGTAGTCGTGGCCGCGTTGGCGAATCTCGCTGGCCAGGTTGACGATTTGCAGCAAGGTCGATTGCGGTTTTTGTTCGGCCACGAAACTGCCTACACCCGCCACGCGCACGATGCGCCCTTGGTCCACCAGCTCGCGCAAGGCCCGGTTCACGGTCATGCGCGACATGCCAAACTGCGCGACCAGCTCGTGCTCTGAAGGCAGGCGGTCACCTGCACGCAAGCTGCCGTCCTGGATTTTGTGGGCGATGTGGTCCTTCACCTGCTGGAACAGGGCCACGGGCTCGCCCGTCAGGGTTTGGGGCCTGCGCGCGGTGTGGTGCCGCTGATTGGCGATGGACGTTGCAGTGCGGGTCATGAGGGGATCTTCAAAGCGCAATAACCGGGGTGTCGACGTGGGATGCGCTCAATGCGTGTCTGTGGCCATGGCTTCGGCCCGGATTTCTTCGGTCAGCTGCGCCTTCAAGGCCATGAACTCGGGCGAGGTCTTGATCGTGTAATGGCGGGGGTGCGGAAAATCCACCGCCAACTCGGTCTTGATGCGACCGGGGCGGGCGCTGAACACCGCCACGCGGTTGGCCATGAAAATCGCCTCGTCGATGTCGTGCGTGACAAAGAGCACGGTTTTTTGCGCCGACTCCCAAATGCCCAGCAGCAGCTCTTGCATCAGCACGCGGGTCTGGTTGTCCAGTGCGCCAAAGGGTTCGTCCATCAACAAAATTTTGGGGTCGTTGGCAAGTGCCCGCGCAATTGCGGTGCGCTGCTGCATGCCGCCTGACAATTGTTTGGGGAAGTGCTGTTCAAAGCCCCGCAGGCCCACTTTGGCGATGAAGTCATCGGAGCGTTCTTTTTGTTCGTGCTCGGGCATGCCGCGTTCGCGCAGGCCAAAGCGGATGTTTTGCTCAACGTTCAGCCACGGAAACAGCGTGTAACTCTGGAACACCATGCCGCGGTCGGCTCCCGGGCCTTGCACCGGCACGCCGTCCAGCAGCACCTGGCCGGTGGTGGGCTGATCGAGCCCCGCCACGATGCGCAACAAGGTGGATTTGCCGCAACCCGAAGGGCCGAGGATGGTGACGAAATCGTTTTCGCACACTTCAAAATCCACCGGGGTCAGGGCTTGAGTGGCTTGTCCTTTGGGCGAGGTGAAGACGCGCGAGACGCCTTGGATCGACAGTTGGCTGCTCACAGTGAACTCCAGGCAAACAGGCGGCGGTTGAGCGCCTTGAAGGCAAAGTCAGACACCAAGCCAATCAGGCCAATGACGATGATGCCGAAGATGATTTGGCCGGTGTTGAGCAGCGCTTGGCTGTCGGTGATCATGTGGCCAATGCCTGAGGACGAACCGATCAATTCGGCCACGATCACATAGGTCCAGGCCCAGCCCAGCACCAGACGCAAAATTTCGGCGATTTCGGGCGCGGCACCCGGAATCAGCACCCGCTTGACGATGCCCGAAGGCGCGGCGCCCAGGGTGTAGGCGGCTTCGACCAGGTCACGCCGCGCTGCGCCCACGCACACCGCCACCATCAGCACGATCTGGAACACCGAGCCGATGAAAATCACCAACACTTTTTGCAACTCGCCAATGCCCGCCCACAAAATCAGCAAGGGGATGAAGGCCGAGGCGGGCAAATAGCGGCAAAAGGACACAAAGGGTTCCAGGAAGGCCTCCACCCCTTTGTGCGCGCCCATCGCAATCCCCAGCGGCACGGCGATCAGACTGGCCAAAATGAAGCCGGCCAGCACCCGCCAAATCGTCATGGCGATGTCGTGGGAGAAATTGAATTCGGTGAACAAGAGGATGGCCTCTTGCACCATGGTCACTGGACTGGCCAAAAACGTGGGTGAAACATAACCACCCAGCGTGAAAAATGCCCACGCACTGAAAAAAAGAATGAAAAAACCGATGCCCAGCAACCACCGTGACTGCGCGCGCACCGGCTCCAGGGGAGCCAGTGCACGGCGGCGCGGCCGCACAGCGTTCGATGGGATCGAAGTCGGGTGTGCGGAGGTCATGCTTTACTTGATGAAGCTGGTGTCGAACATGACCGAAAAGTCGGTGGGTGCTCTGCGGATCACACCGGCTTCCAGCAAGATGGCGGCAGCGTCCTTCATGAAGCTTTGCAATTCGCCCGCAAAGAACTTTTGGTTGGCCGCTTTGTCTTGCCAGCGCAGGAAGGACGATGATTTGGCAAAAGCCTCGCCGGTTTGCCTCACGGCTGCGCCCATGATTTCGTTGGATTTGACCGGGTCGTTCTTGATCAATTCCAAGGCCTCAAAGTAGGCATTGGCCAGACTTTGCGCGGCCTTGGGGTTGGCCTTGAGCCAATCAGGGGCGCAGCCTACCGTGTCCATGACCATGGGGTAGTCGAGCGTGGTGGCCAAAATTTTGCCGGCCTGTGGGTTGCTGCGCACGGTGGACAAATAAGGCTCGTAGGTCATGGCCGCATCGTTCTGGCCGGCCACAAAGGACTGGGCCGCCGCCTGGGGTGACAAGGTGACGAGCTTGACGTCTTTCATGCTCATGCCGTTTTTGTTGAGCATCCAGGCCAAGCCGAAATAGGGCGCTGTACCGGGCGCATCCACGCCAATACTTTTGCCCTTGAGGTCAGCAAAATTGTTGATGTTGCCGCGCACCGCAATGCCATCTGCCCCAAATGACTTGTCGAGCTGAAAGATCTGAACAATGGGCACGCCATTGGTGTTCCAAGCCACATGCGTCTCCACGGTGGTGGCAGCGCACTGGATGGCTTTGGAGGCCAGGGCCAGGTGGCGGTCTTTCTGGGGAATCATTTTGATGTCGACCTCCAGACCGTGTTTCTTGAACAAACCTGCTTTGTCGGCCAGGGTCAGCGGGGCAAAGCCCGTCCAGCCTGACATGCCCAGGGCCAGTTTGACCTCCTGGGCTTGCGTTTGAAAGGCCAGGCTGGCCGTGACCGCACCGGCCAGGATCAGCGAGGCGAATTTGACGTTTGACTTGCGCATGAAGGAACTCCTTTTTGTTGATCAAGCCCGCTTGACATGGCCGAAAACGGCACCGACCAGCAGGCACAAAGCCACCACCAACACCCCATTTAACTTGTATAGACAGGATGATGACAAAAGAAAAAAGCTGCCCGCGTGCAGGAAACAACATCTCTCCCAACATCCGCACCAGCAGAGAGCATCATCAGGCCCTCAGCCCCAAAAGGCATCGGGAATTACACCATCTTGCTGTCTATACAAATAGGTGTTAAGGATGGCCATGACACGCAGCAAGGCGTGTGCCAGCTCACACCGCGTAACCAGGTGACACCTTGTCGGCCAGGCGCAGCATGGCTGGCCATTCTTTCCAGCCCAGCGGGCTGCGCCCCGCAGGGTATTCGCGCAGCGCGGCCTTGTTGAAGCCCAAGCGGCTGATCTGCTCGGCCACACCGTCTGGCGGAAAGTTCAATTCTTGCCCGCAGGCCATGGCGTCCAGCTGGGCCTGGCAGGCTTTTTCAAGGTGCCACATGCTGCTGAATGCTTCGGCCACGGTGTAGCCCACCACCAGCGTGCCGTGGTTGCGCAAGACCATCACCATGTGGTTGCCCAGATCGCTGGCCAAGCGCTCGCGCTCTTGCAAATTCACGGCCAGGCCTTCTGACTCGTGGTAGGCCACCTTGCCGTGGAACATCATGGCGTGCTGGCTCAGCGGCAGCAGGCCGCACTTGAGCATCGAAATGGCCATGCCCGCACGGGTGTGCAAATGCAGCACGCAATGGGCATCGTCGCGCGCCGTGTGAATGGCGCTGTGGATCACGAATCCGGCACGGTGCACGTCGTGCGGGCTGTCGTCCACCTTGTTACCATCGCTGTCGATCTTGACCAGGCTCGACGCCGTGATTTCGTCAAAAGACCAGCCAAAGGGGTTGATCAGGTAATGCGCAGTGCCCGGCACCCTGAGTGAAATGTGGGTGTAAATCAGGTCGGTCCAGCCGTGGTGCGCCACCAGCCGGTAGCAAGCCGCCAGGTCAATGCGGGCCTGCCACTCTTCGGGCGAGATGTGGGTGGGCGCAGGGCCGCGGGTGGCGTGCAGATCGGTCAGTGGGGTCACGTTGGGGCTCCGGAAAAAACGCGGGCTGCGCTGTGGCAAAAAAGACATTTCACTGTATCAGGCACGGCAGTGAAAGCTGAGCCAGAAGTGACCACCTGCGGCACAGAGCGCTCAGCGAAGCGGGGCCTTGCGCAGCAACACAATGTTGCGGTAGCCCAGGCGGATCAGGCCTTGCTCCTGAAAGTGCCGAAGCTGCTGGTTGACGCGCTGGCGAGATGCGGAGGCGGCTTGGGCCAGGTCGGACTGGCTCACGCGCAGCATCACCCCGTCGGGCACGGTCACGCTGTTGAATTTGGCAATGCGCTCCAGCGCAGCCCACACCCGCTGCTCCAGGCTGTGCATACCCCGGTCGGCCAGGGTGTCGAAGAGTTGGTTGATGCGCAGGCCCAGGATGCGCAACAAATCCACCGCCACGGCGGGGTCGTTGGTGATCAGGTCGACCAAGCGGGCTCGCTCAATGTGCAGCACCTGGGTGGCGCCCACAGCCACCAAATCAGCGGGGTAGGTGGATTCGGCAAACACCGAGCTCAAGCCCGAAATTTCGCCAGGCAGCATCCAGCGCAGCAATTGCTCTTCGCCTTCGGGGGTGGTCACGCTCACTCGCAAGCGCCCCTTGACCAGCAGCAAGGCGGTCGAAGTGGATTGGCCTCGGCTGAGCACCACTTGTCCTTCTGTCCATGAGCGCAACACGCCCACGCTGTGCAGCGCTTTGGCCGATCGTGCTGTCAGTGCCGAGTTTTTGGCCCACACCTTGGTGAAGACATCGGCATCCAGTGCCTTGTAAGCCGGTTCACGCGGGCCACTGGGCGAGCTGATGGAGGGGCGATTGGGGGGCAAGGGCATGGTGTCTCCGTCCTGAGGCAATGTTTTTTTGAGTGCTTTCCCCTAAATTGTCACATCAGAAACAATTTGCGGCCTCTGGGAGCCATTAAATCTGGGCACCGAGCTTGACGGTGATCAAGTCAAAGAACCCCATTGGAGACGACATGAAATTTTCTGCCCCTGCATTTGTACGCACCAGCCTGGGTGCCATCGCCCTGACTTTGGGCGCCAGCGCCATGGCCCAATCCGTGGTGCGCTTCCAAGACTATCCTGGCACCGGCAATTTGCTGGTGCGTGTGGCCCAAGAACAAGGCTTTTGCCAACAAGCGGGCATTCGCTGCGAACTGCGCACCATCCCGGCCGCGCCATTGGGCATGCAGACCATGCTCTCGGGTGACATCGAAGTGTTTTTTGGCCCGACCGAAGTGGCGGCTGCAGCCGTGGCCCGCAAGGCCCCCATTTCCATCATTGCCGCAGGCTTCGCTGACCCGGTGTTCTTCATGGCCGCAGGTGCAAAAACCGAATTGGCGACCGAAAAAGAAGGCTACCCCGGCGTGGTCAAGTCCTTCAAAGGCAAGAAAATCGGCGTGACCCAACGTGGCTCAGGCGCTGAATTCCAGGTCATTGACATGCTGGCGGATGTGGGCCTGACCGCGAACGACGTGACCTTTGTGGCCGTGGGCGCACCCGACACGGCATTTCCTGCCCTCACACGCGGCCAAGTTGATTTGATCATGACCTTCCCGCCCACCGATGGCATGTGCGAGGTGCTGAAAGCCTGCCGCCTGGTGGTTGACCCCCGCAAAGGTCAGGGCCCCAAGAGCATGCTGGCCACCCGTGGCGGCGCTGGCACCATGGCAGTGAAGACCGAATGGGCAGCGGCCAATCCGCAAACGGTGGCCGGTATCCGCAGGATGCTGGATTTGTCGGATGCTTTCATCGCCAACCCGGCCAACTTCGGCAAGACACTGGAGATCCTGCGCAAGACCTTTGCCCTGCAATTGCCCAACGCAGACCAGATCGCTGAGGTCAGCCTGCGCAACTCCATCGGCAACTTCAAGGCCCGTGGCACCGTGCCTGCCATGCAGGCGGTGGCCGATGCCATGACCGAAAACAAGCTGTTGCCCGGCAGAGTGGACATGGCACCTGCGGTCTTGCCTTGAACCTTGGCCATCGCGATATGTCCAGGGAATGTTCATGATCGACGCACAGCGCATCGACCTGAGTTTTGACGGCGACAACCTGGTGTTGCAGGGCGTAGACCTGCACGTCAAGGCGGGGGAGTTTGTTGCGCTTGCAGGCCCGAGTGGCTGCGGCAAAACCACATTGCTCAACCTGTGCGCGGGGCTGGTGGATTTGCCAGTTGGTCAGCGGCTGCTGGTGGCCGGCGAACAGCCTGCACTCGGCAGCCATGAGGTGGCTTACATGTTGGCGCGCGACAGCTTGTTTCCCTGGCTCAATGCACTGGACAACGCCGCATTCGGCCTGAAGGTGCGGGGTGTGCCCATCGCACAGGCCCGGGAAAGGGCCGCAGTGATGCTCAAGAAAGTCGGGTTGGGCGGGTCTGAATACCGACTGCCCAAAGCCCTGTCTCATGGCATGCGCCAGCGCGTGGCGCTGGCACGCACTTTTGCCATGCCATCGCCCCTGTTGCTGATGGACGAGCCCTTTGGGTCATTGGATGCGCAAACCAAGCTGCAATTGCAAGACCTGCTGCTGCAGCTGTGTCAGGACGGCAACCGAACGGTGCTGTTCGTGACACACGATTTGTCTGAAGCGGTGGCCCTGGCCGACCGGGTGATGGTGATGTCCTCGCGGCCCGGCCGCATCGTGGCCGATGTGCAGGTGCCGCTGGCGCGTCCGCGCTCCATCCGCGAGCTGCAAACCAGCGATGACTTCCGCCGCACCTACACCCAAGTCTGGAAACATCTCGAAGAAGGTTGGGTGCACCATGAAGGCTGAAACACTTCGCACGCTGGCGCAGCATGCCCTGTTTGTCTGCGTGTTTCTGGGTCTGTGGGAGTGGGGTGCCCGAGTCGGTTGGGTGGACCCGAGTTTCATGGGCAGCCCACTCGGCATCATCACGTTCACGCTGGAAAACCTGAGCAACGCCCGCTTGTGGGGCGATTTGGGCTACACGCTGCTGGCCGTGTTCGCGTCTTTTGTCATTGGCTCGGTCGCCGCCATGGTCACCGGCCTGGCCTTTGTCACCTGGCCCAAGTTTGAGGCGTTTTGCGATCCCTACATCTCGGCCTTCAATGTGCTGCCGCGCATTGCCTTGGTGCCCTTGTTCATTTTGTGGTTTGGCTTAGGCGTCGGCTCCAAGATCGCGCTGGGGGTGTCGCTCACCTTCTTCATCGTGCTGTCCAGCACGGTGGCGGGCATTCGGGGCGTCAGCCAGGACCATGTGACGCTCACGCGCACCCTGGGTGCCAGCAGTCGGCAGATGTTTTTCTCGGTCACCTTGCCGGGCGCTGTTCCGGTGCTTTTCTCAGGATTGCGCTTGGGCGTGATCTATGCCCTGCTGGGCGTGGTGGGCGCAGAAGTCATTGCTTCCGAGCGTGGCCTCGGGCAGCAACTCGCTTATCTGGGATCCACATTCAACGTCAACGGCGTGTGGTCTCTGCTGTTTGATCTGGCGCTCATCGGGGTGCTGATCATGAAGCTCATGAACTGGATCGAACGCCGTTTGCTGCACTGGCAATGAAGCCTGCAAGCCAAAACCACATCAAGGAGATACAAGCATGAAATTCCGTCACATCCAAGTCGACCCCATGACGCCCACCATCGGCGGCATGATCAGCGGCGTTGACCTGAACACCACCCGATCAGAAGACGTTTACGAAGAGATCCAGCAAGCGCTGTGGCAACACGGTGTGGTGTTCTTCCGCAAGCAGGCCTTGAAGCCCGAGGCCTACATTCGTCTGGGCCAAAACTTTGGCGAGATGGAAAAGCACGAGTTCTTTCCTCACATAGAGGGCCATCCACACATTCAGCTGATCTCGAATGAGGGCAACGAAGCCCCTGAGACCGACCGCTGGCACACCGACGTGACCTTCCGCAAAAAGCCCAACATGGTGTCCATCTTGCGCATCACCGACCTGCCCCCATCGGGCGGCGACACGATGTGGATGCACGGGGGCGCTGCGTATGACGCGCTCAACCCCGGCATGCAACAAATGCTGGAGGGCCTGCAGGCTGACCATGATTTGCCTTGGCACTTTCGCCGCATCAATGCCAACGAACGTCTGGCACAGCGTGCCTCGGCCAAGAGCGGCATGATGGTGCAGGCCAGTGCCCAAGAGTGCAAGATGATCGAAAACACGCCCACGGTGACGCACCCGGCCGTGATCACCCACCCCTACAACGGCCGCAAGATTTTGTTCGTCAACTCGATCTGGACCAAGCGCTTGCTGGGCATGCACATGGACCTGTCCGAGTCGGTGCTGAACATGCTGTACGAGTGGGTCAAAAAGCCCGAATTCATGGTGCGCTTCCGGTGGGAAAAAGACTCGGTGGCCATGTGGGACAACTGCGCCACGCAGCACTACGCCGTGTTCGACTACGCGCCGCACTACCGCGCTGGCCAGCGCATGACCTGCGGCAGCTTTGTGCCCACGCTCAACCCCGGTGCCGGTGCCGGTGCTGCGGCAAGTGGTCAGCCTTCGGTCATGCGCCAGCTGCTGGACACCACCCGCATGCAAGCGGCCAGCCCGCGTGAGCAACAAGCGGTCGAAGCCATCTTCAGCGCCCTCGAAAGCGTGGACCTGAACGCCGTGGCCAACGCCGCTCAGCGACGTTGAACGTGAGACACCCTCTGACATGAGTTCCAGCAACCCCATCGATCTGGCCGACCACGACCTGGCTGCCTTGCAGGAGGCCCGCGACTTGCTGGGCCGCGCCCGGCAAGCCGCTGCCACGCTGGCGCTGTGGACCCCCGAAGAAGCCAAACGGGTGGCCAAAGCAGTGGCCGCCGCCTTGCTGCCGCGCGCCGAGTTTTATGCCGAGTGGGCCGTGCGCGAAAGCCGCATCGGCAAAGTGGCCGACAAGATCGCCAAGAACCAGATTGCTTGCACGCTGACGTCGACCGCTTGGGACAACGTCGCTTTGGGTGGTGTGCGCCGCAACGATGCACTGCGCATCGTCGAAATCGGCCGCCCTGCGGGTGTGGTGGTGGGTTTGTCCAACTCCACCTCGCCGGTGGCCACCATCATTTTCAAGACCATCCTGTGCCTGATGACGCGCAACGCGCTGGTCATCTCGCCGCACCCGGTGGCGCTGGGCTGCTGCACCGCCGTGACCCATGAGTTGCAAGCGGCCATTGAAAAAGCCGGTGGTCCGGCACATGCCTTGCAGATCCTGACCCGCCCCACCGTCGAGGCCACTGGCGCACTGATGCGCGACAGCCGCACCGACGTGATCTTGGCCACCGGCGGCACGCCCATGGTGCGCGCCGCTTATGGCTCGGGCAACCCCGCCATTGGCGTGGGCTCGGGCAATGTGCCCGTTTATGTAGACGCCAGCGCCGACATTGAAGGGGCAGCAAAAACCATCGTTGCCGACAAAAACTTCGACCACGGCAGCCCCTGCTCAGCCCCTTCAGTGCTGATGCTGCACGCCAGCATCGCCACGCAGATGCAGCAAGCGTTGGCGCGTCAGGGTGCGCATGTGTGCACCGACGCAGAGGCACTGCAAATTCAAAACCACGCCTTCCCCGGCGGCAAGTTCAATGGCAAAGTGGTCGGCCGCCCCGCGTTTGAGATTGCCCAAGCCGCAGGCGTTCAGGTGCCGCAAGATTGCCAGGCGCTGGTCTGCCCCATCGCCAACCCGCAAGCGGGCCATGTGCTGCTGAAAGAAAAGCTTTCGCCCATCTTGGGCTGCGTGGTGGTGCCGGGCATGGACCAGGCCATTGAGATGGCGCGCCTGATGCTGCAGCACAGCGGCGCAGGCCACACCTCGGGCGTGCACACCGCCAACGCCGAGCAGGCGGTGGTCTGGGGCGCGGCGCTCGACTACTACCGCGTGGTCGTCAACGGCTCCACGGTGCACGACAGCACAGGGGCCAACACCGGCTTGCCCTACACCTTCACCATCGGCACGGGTTACGCGGGCAAAAGCTCGGTGGACTGCAACGTCGGCCCTGAACTTTTGGTCAACTGGAAACGCGTGGCTTTTCCGCTGCCAGGCGGCTGGGCCGGGGCCATGGCTTCGGGCGCGGCTTTGCCCGCCAGCTCAGGCACCGCGTCCACCCTCACGCCTGAACTTCAGGCCACCGTCCTGCGCATCGTGCAGGAAGAACTCGAACACCTTCGCTGAAAGTCCCCCATGTCCACTTTGCGCAGCTATATTTTTTTGGACCGCTTGCAGCCACAGCTGATGTGTTTGCTCGGCTCTACCGCCCGTGGTTTTTTGCCGCGCCACAACGACGCGGCCATGGTCATCGAAGTGGCCCCCGGCATGGACATCGAGTGGTTGACCGACATCGCGCTCAAGCACGATGATGTCAAGCCCGGTAACCTGGTGGTCGAGCGTCAGTTCGGCTATCTGGAGTTCCACGGCCAGTCTTCCTCGTCGGTCAAGTCGGCCGGTGCCGCCGTGTTGGATGCCATGGGCGTGAGCGAGAAAAGCGTGATCAAGCCCGAAATCCTGGCCTCCAAGGTCATTGACCGGGTCGATGGCTACCACGCGTTTTTGATCAACCGCAGCAAGGCGGGCAGCATGCTCTTGCCCGGCGAGTCGCTCTACATCATGGAGATGACCACCTCTTCTTATGCGCTGCTGGTGGCCAACGAGGCCGAGAAAGCCGCCAACGTGAAGCTGATCGACTGCCGCTTCATGGGTCCCGCCGGGCGCTTGTATTTGTCGGGCACCGCATCCGACGTGCGCACCGCAGCGGCCGTGGCCGAGGCCGTGATCCGCGATGCCGGAGGTGTCGCATGAGCACAGACGCTTTGCGCGAACAAATTCGGGCGCAGGTGCGCACGGCTTTGAGCGGCAGCAAAGCCACGGGTGTGAATGCATCGGTGGCATCGGTGACCGCGTTGATGCACCGCTTTGAAGCCGGTTATGCCATCGCAAATGCCGAGGCCATCGTGGCTTGCTTTGCCCCCGATGTGGTGTGGACCTTGCCCGACTCGCGCGTGCTCCGTGGCCGCGAAGCCTGCCTGGCGTTTTTGAAAGAGCGCTTTGCCAGCCCCGCCGGCCCCAAATTTTCGGATTCGCACCTGAATGTGCTGGGCCAGACCGTGGTGCAAAACTACAAGGTGAGCGTGCCACTGCCCGGTGGCCAATCGGTCACGCTGGACGGCACCGATGTGTACCAGATTCGCGATGGCTTGATCGCCGTCAAAGACGCTTATTGGAAGCAGATCGGCGCGCCCAAGCCTGCGGGAGCTGGATCGCCAGCGCCTGCAGCCCCGGCTGCTGTACCTGCTGGCGTGGTGGTGCCCTTGCGCGTAGGCACCGGTGCCCACGCGCAAGCTTTGACAGAACTCTTCAAACGCCTGGCCGCCAGCCCGGCACTGCTGCAGGCGGCGCAATCGGGCCTGCTGCGTTTTGACATGCGGGTGGACGAGGCGGCGGTCAAGGCGGTGGCCGCTGCTGCACCTGCTGCACCCGTGACGTCGGCCATGGCCGCCACCACCGCCACCGACCCGGCAGCTTGCTGTTCGTCCTGCAAAGCAGGCAAGGCCTGCGAGTGCAAGGGCGACACCTGCGCACTGCACGATCACCCAGCCGAAGACCTACCCGAGCTCAAGGGTGTGATCGGCGAGAAGTTGCTGAAAACCCTGCCGCCGAGCGTCAAAACCGTTCGGCTGCACCCCAAGGCGGTGATGACCCCCTTGGGCAAAGAAGCCTTGCGCAAGCGCGGCATCACCATTGAACGAGGAACCAAACCATGAAAACAGGAACCGTGATCGGCCGCATCGTGGCCAGCAAACGTCTGCCCGAGTTGCCCGCGGGCGCCTTGCTGGAGGTGCAGCTGGACTACCCCAAGGACGTGGTGGTGTGCTACGACCCCATGGGTTGCGGCATTGGCGAGCGCGTGATGATCACCATCGGCGCACCTGCGGCCTGGTGGTTCGCCCCGGCTCACCCGCGTGTGGTGGCCGATGCACTCATCATCGCCTCGCTTGACAACTACGACACCCCAACGCCGATGCGCTGAGCGCATCTGTATTTTTTCCCTCAACCCTTCCCTCAACCCGTTTTTTAAACCCTCAAGGAGACTCACATGTCACAAGCCATCGGAATGATCGAAACCAAAGGTTATGTTGCTGCTTTCGCGGCCGCTGACGCCATGGTCAAAGCCGCCAACGTCAACATCGTTGGCAAAAAAGAAGTCGGTGGCGGCCTGGTCGCCATCATCGTTTCGGGCGACGTGGGTGCCGTCAAGGCCGCCACCGAAGCCGGTGCTGAAGCCGCAGGCGCGATCGGTGAAGTGGTGTCTTGCCACGTCATCCCACGTCCACACGCTGACGTGACCAAAGCCTTTGACGGCAAGTGATCGCAGGCTGTTGCAGATAAGGAGGCCGCATGGCCACAACTAAAAAAACCGCAGCGCCTGCCAAGCCGGCCGCTGAGCTTCGGGTTTACCTGACGCTCACCGACCTGCAGCCGCAGTTCTCCTCGTGGATGAGTTCGCCCCTGGGCGCACGCGGCTACGTGGCGATGCAAGGCACCCACGCGCTGCTGGTCGAGATCGCCCCCGGGCTGTCCATCCAACGCGTGATCGATCTGGCCCTGAAAGCCGAGCCCACACTGGAGCCTGGCATTCTGGCGGTCGAGCGGCAGTTTGGCGTGCTGGAGTTGCACAGCAACGATGGCGCTGCGCTCAAGCGTGCCGGCCAGGTCATTCTGGACTGGATGGGGGCCAAGGCCGAAGACCAGTTGCGCCCGCATCTGCTGTACAGCGACATTCTGGAAAACGTGACCGATCAGCACGCCGTGCTGATGAACCGCACGCGCCAAGCCAGCATGGTGCTGCCCGGCGACCACATGCTGCTGATGGAAGTGGCACCGGCCCTGTTTGGTGCCCACATGGCCAACGAAGCCGAGAAAGTCGCCCCCGACCTCACCTTGGTCGAGTGCAGCATGATTGGTGCCAGCGGCCGCATGTACCTGACGGGCAGCATGGCTTCGCTCGAAAAAGCCAAGGCGCATGTGGAGCAGTTGCTGGCCGAGATTCCGGGCAGGGGCTGATGCTCGCTGGTTCGGTTGAAAAACCTGCCAAGCCAGGGCTTTGTGGCCCGAAGCGGGTCAGTTTTTTGGGTACCCCTTGCTGGCGCCAGGTGCGCGACACCTGGCGCATCGACCGCCAGCGACAATCCGCATGCCCGCTCTGTTGGTGAATGCGGCGATTGAATACAAGGGGTCAACGCAAACATGCAAACCATGGACATCGGCCTTGTTGGCTTGGGCGTGATGGGGGAAAACCTCGCCCTGAATCTGGAGCGCAACGGGTTTTCGGTCAGCGGGTTTGACTTGGACGCTGCCCGCCGCGAGAACTTCGCGGTGCGCACGCAGGGCCTGCGGGCACAAGCCGCGTCGTCGCTGCCCGAACTGGTGGCCAGCCTCACAGTGCCCCGGCGCATCTGGATGATGGTGCCCGCCGGTGCGGCGGTGGACCAGGTGCTGACGCAGCTGCGCCCTTTGTTGTCGGCAGGCGATGTGCTCATTGACGGTGGCAACACGCTGTACACCGACACCCAGCGCCGTATCGCTGACCTGCAGGACTCGGGCATTTTGTACGTGGGCGCGGGGGTCAGTGGCGGCGAAGAAGGCGCTTTGCTTGGCCCGGCGCTCATGCCTGGCGGCTCGCCCGGAGCCTGGCCCTTGGTGCAGCCCCTGATGCAAGCCATGGCGGCCAAGGCCGAAGATGGGCAGCCGTGCTGCGAGTGGATGGGGCCGGGTGGGGCGGGCCACTTCGTGAAGATGGTGCACAACGGCATCGAATACGCCGACATGCAAATGATCTGCGAAGCCTATGCCTTCATGCAAAAGCTGGGTTTGTCGGCCGCAGAAATGAGCGCTGTTTTTGCCAGCTGGAACGAGGGTGAGCTGGGCAGTTACCTGATCGACATCAGCGCACAAATCCTTCAACACACCGACCCCGAGACCGGTGTGCCTTTGGTGGACATGATCTTGGACACCGCCGAACAAAAAGGCACGGGCAAATGGGCCAGCCAGGTGGCGCTGGATTTGGGCGTGCCCGCGCCCACCATTGCCGAGGCTGTATTCGCCCGCACTCTGAGCGCCATCCAAACCGAACGCGTGGCGGCAGCACAGGTTTTGCACGGCCCTGAAACAGCGCCCTGGCCCGAGCGCGGTGTGGTCTTAGCCCAGCTGCGGGGTGCCCTGATGGCCGCCAAGGTTTGCGCCTACGCCCAAGGCTTTGCCCTGTTGCGCGCTGCCGATCGTGAACACCACTGGCACCTGCCCATGGCCCAGGTGGCCCAGGTCTGGCGGGCGGGCTGCATCATCCGCGCGCACCTGCTCGAAGACATCCGCCGCGCCTACCAAAACCAAGCCGACCTGCCCAATCTGCTGATCGACCCGCACTTTGCCCGCGTCATGGCCGACTGCCAACAAGACCTGCGCGAAGTGGTGGCCAAAGCCGCGCTGCACGGTGTGCCCATGCCCGCCTTCATGAGCGCCCTGAGTTACTACGACGCCTACCGCGCGGCCCGTTTGCCTGCCAACTTGCTGCAAGCCCAGCGCGATTATTTTGGCGCCCACACTTACCAGCGCACCGACCGAGCGGGCAAGTTCCATACGCGCTGGGGGGAGTGACCGCCCATCCGCATGCGTTGGCATCGGGATGACTGAGGGGGTCAAACCACAGGGAGGGCATCCCAACACGTTGTGTAATTGGGCGACTTGCGCTCTTGCCGCATCTGCCAGCCCTTGAAAGCACCCTGCGTGGACACCTTCACCGTCCCGCGACCATAGCGCTGGTTCAGCTGGTCCAGCGCTTGCATCAGCTTGGCGTTGCTGGTGGTTTCGGGCTCCAGCAGATCGCCTTGCCTGCGTGTGACCGGGCTGATCTCGCTGAGCATGATCCCGGCCTTCTTGTATTGGTAATCGGGCTTGAACATGCGCTCGCACAACTCACTGGCCCATCGGTTGACCTCCAGGCTGTCGTGGGTTGGGTAGGGCAGCGGCACGGCCAAGCTGGGCATGTATTGCGGTAACTCTTTGCGAAACCGGTTGGTTTGCAAGAAGACCTGGATCACCGCAGCGTGGCTGTTTTGCGCACGCAGCTTGGCGCAGGCATTGGCCGAAAATGTGGACAGCGCGTCCTTGAGCACGTCCAACTCGGTGACCATGCCGCCGAACGATCGGCTGCAGATGATCTGCTGCCGCTCGGGTTGGATTTCTTGCAGCGCTATGCAGGGCACCTCCTGCAACTCGCGCTGTGTCTTTTCCATCACCACGCCGAATTCGGTCCTCAAGGTCGGCACATGGGCCACGCGCAGGTCTTGCACGGTGTGCACGCCGTGTCTGGCCAGCTTTTGTGTGAGTTGGCGTCCAACCCCCCAGACTTCTTCCACTGGAATGTGTTCGAGCAACTGTGTTTTTTGCTCGGGGCTCAACGCGTTGTAGTTGAAGACACCTTTGGAGCGTGGGTGCTTCTTGGCCACATGGTTGGCGAGTTTGGCCAAGGTCTTGGTGGGGCCAATGCCCACGCAGACCGGCATGCCCGTCCACATGCCAATGCGGTCGCGCATGGCATAGCTGACCTCGCGCATGTTTGGGGTGCCCGTCAGATCCACAAAGCATTCATCGATCGAATACACCTCGCTGCGGGGGGAGAACTCGCTCAGGATGTTCATCACCCGGTTCGACATGTCGGCATACAAGGCGTAGTTGCTGCTCATGGCCAGGATGCCGTGTTGCTCGGCCAGTGCCGTGCACTCAAACCAGGGGGCGCCCATCTTCACGCCCAAAGCTTTGGCCTCGTTGGAGCGGGACACCACACAACCGTCGTTGTTGGACAGCACCACCATCGGGACATGCGTCAGGTCGGGCCGGAAAATCCGCTCGCAGCTGACGTAGAAGTTGTTGCAATCCACAAGCGCCAGGGCTTGCACCTTCGGCGGGGCCATGGCTCAGTACAGCTTGTGCAGGTTGCGCGTCACCACGCCCCAGATCACCAGCTCCTCGCCATCCTTGACCACGATGGGTGGGTACAGCGGGTTCTCAGCGATCAGCTTGACCACACCGCCACGGCGGTACAGGCGTTTGACGGTGTAGTCGTTGTTCAGCACCGCCAACACAATGTTGCCGTGCTTGGCTTCGATGGAACGGTCCACCAACAGCTCGTCGCCTTCATAGATGCCGATGCCACTCATCGAGTCGCCTTTGACCCGGAAGATGAAGGTGGCTTCCTTGTTGCGGATCAGGTGCTCGTTCAGGTCAATGCGCTTGCGCGTGTGGTCCGCTGCAGGCGATGGAAAGCCGGCCACCACGGGCCAGGTGCAGACATCCAGCCAGACGGGGGTGTCTGGAACCCATACCGGGGAAAGCGAAGAATCAAGGGGAGAAGACATCGCTTGAATATACTGGATAAATAACCAGTCTTTCAAGTTGACACATTGGGCACGGCGAGTGAACTTTGGCTTCACATCCGGGGCGCTGGACAGGCCACCAGCTCTGGCATGTGCTGCCAGCGCATCAGCTCGGCAGCCTGGGGGACATCGGCACCCAGCCAGGCATTGTGCAGCGCCGGTGCGATGACGACGGGGGTGCGTTTTTCATCGCCGGGCTTGTGAAACTGCTGCATCACCGGGTGCGCGTCGGCATTGACCGTGAGCATCGAAAAACTCACCACCCGCTCCCCCGAGGCCGGGTCTGTCCAGCGGTCCCACAGGCAGGCGATGCCGAACGGATCGCCACTGGCCAGAGCGATTTTCCAACGCACAGCCTTGCCGGACGCGTAGCTGGGCTCATAGAAGTTGTCGACCAACACCAGGCCAAACTGCCGCTGCCGCCACGCGGTGCGGTAGCTGGGTTTTTCTGCGGCGGTTTCGCTGCGGGCGTTGTAGGTGTGGCGACTGATCTTGTCGTCCTTGGCCCATGCCGGGATCAGGCCAAACCGGGCCAGACCGCAAGCGACCCGGCCCGTCTGGTGGCTCTTGACCACGATGGGGGATGCAAACCCGGGGTAGGACTCTTCGGGGTAGCCCGCAGGCAAGTCAACGCCGAGCTTGTCCTTGACCCATGGGGCGCGTTGGGTTGGGGTGAAGTTGGTGCACACAGGCGCAGTTTATCGCTGGCATGGGGCAAGGTGTCCCATCGCTGATGGGCCGTTTTGGCACCCAGCGCAAGGGGTCATCTTGTGCCCATCGGGTGCGATACAGCTTGGGCCCTTGACAGGGAAAACCCCAGTTGTAGACGACCGGTCTAATAATAAAATAAATTTTGCCGTTGTGTGATGAGGTCAAGTTCGTCGACACAAAAGAATATTCAGACACTTCACGTGCAACCAGGAAAGACACAGTTCAAATGCCTGAGCCAGAGCGACTGCTAACGTTGAATCAAGTCAGTAAAAATTTTGGTGGCGTACAAGCCGTTAAGAATTTGAGCTTTGATGTGAACTCCAATGAAATTGTGGGATTGATTGGACCTAACGGATCGGGCAAATCCACGTCGGTCAATTTGATTTCAGGCGCGGTGCCAACCAGTTCGGGCGACATAGTTTGGCGAAACCAAAACGTCAACAAACTCCCCATCAGCCGGCGTGTTCCGCTGGGTTTGGCACGAACATTTCAAACCACAAGTTTGCTTGCAGAGTTCAGTGTGCTGGAGCAAGTTTTCACTGCATGCCATACGAGCTACAGTGTTTCCCCGTGGCATTCAGTTCTGAGAATGAAAAGCGCAAGAGTGCAGGACGCCGAACAACGCGCTAAAGCGCAAGAGTTGGTGGAGTTTGTGGGTTTGGGAGATGTCATCAACGATCTGACATCGACGATTTCATCGGCTCAGCAACGGCTGTTGATGATTGCAACCGCAATGGCTTCAGATCCCAAGCTGATCTTGCTAGACGAACCAGCGGCAGGCATGGTGGCGAAAGAACGCAAAGACTTGGCCGAAGTCATCATGCGTATTCGCAAAAGAGGCTTGGCTGTGCTGGTCATTGAGCATCACATGGGGCTGATTATGGAAGTGTGTGATCGCATTGTGGTGCTCAATTTTGGTGAAAAAATAGCTGAAGGTAAGCCTTTGGACATTCAGCGCAACTCGGCCGTCATCGAAGCGTATTTGGGTGGGGTGCATTGATGTTGCATATTAAAAATCTCACAGCAGGTTATGGAAAAGTCAATGTTCTACATGGGATCAGTCTTGATGTGAATGAGCGTGAATGTGTTGCGCTGATTGGGGCCAATGGCGCAGGTAAAACAACCACATTGCGTTGTATCTGTGGCCTGAACGAGGTACGTTCAGGCAGCATTGAATTCATGAATGAACGATTAGACGGATTAAGCGGTCATGCCATTGTTCGCAAAGGGATCACCATGTGCCCTGAAGGTCGGCAAGTGTTCGCCGAGATGTCGGTGGTCGAAAATTTAGAAATGGGTGCGCACACTCGGACAGACAACGAGCAGAAAAGTGACGTCGAAAAAATGCTCGATCTGTTTCCCGTATTACGCGAGCGGGCCAAGCAAAGAGCCGGAACTCTTTCCGGTGGTGAACAAGAGATGCTGGCCATAGCGCGGGCATTGATGGCGAGACCCAAACTTTGTATCTTCGATGAGCCTTCGTTAGGTTTGGCTCCCAAAATTGTTGAAGAAGTCGAGCAAATTTTGGTGCGCATCAAAGCAATGGGAACAACCATCGTCTTGGTTGAACAAAACGCAGCGATGGCATTGCGCTTGGCAGATCGCGCTTATGTTTTGGAAGCGGGCGAAGTGGTATTGCATGGCACCGGCCAGGAACTCAGAAACGATCCGCAAGTGAGCAAAGCCTATTTGGGCTATTGAGGTGGTAGCGGCTGCCTTTGAAAAGGTCGCTGCAAAAACGATTTTTTTATAAACTGGAGACAACGAATGAAACTGAAGACACCTTTGACTTTGGCTGCACTGGCCTTGAGTGCAGCCTTGATGCCTTTCGCACACGCAGCGGATGAAGTGTTGGTGATCGGCGTGAACGATGCATTAACCGGTGGTGGTGCTGTCTACGGCTTGCCGCAAGCCAACGCAGTTCAAATGGCTGCCGATGAAATCAATGCAGCGGGCGGTATCAAGGCGGGCTCTATCAACTACAAACTCAAGGTCATCACCTCGGACGACAAAGCCAACCCAACAGAGGCTACCAACAGTGTGCGAAAGCTGATCGACCGTGACAACGTGAAATATCTTCTGGGTTTTTGCTGCTCCGGGTCAACCAGTGCTGTAGCTTCCTTCATCGCCAAAGAGGATGCAGTCATGTTGGTGGGCAACGCTGCTGAACGCGCCATCACAGCACAGGGAATCGCCAACGTATTTCGGACACGTCCACCTGCAGACTTCACGGGCGCTGCAGCCGGTACATTCGTGGCACAAAGGGGTGCGCGCAATGTTGCGGTCATTGGCGCTTTGGAAGTTGGTTTTTATACCCAATATGTAGATGCATTCGAAAAAGAGCTGAACAAAGTGGGTGGCAAGATTGTTGCAAAAGAAGCATTTGGGCTTCGTGATCGCGATATGACACCGCAATTGACTAAAATTCGCGGTCTCAAACCGGATGCAATCCTTGTCGTGGGTTACGTTGAGCCTGCCGCATTTGTGTACCGTCAGGCATTGGAATTGGGCCTGAATGTTCCGCGTTACGGTTTTACCAGTGGCAGCGAAGAGCAGTTTCTGAAGGTTGTGACAAGTGCCCAAATGGAAGGCGTTTGGGATCTGCGCCCAACAGAGCTGACCATTGAAGCGTTGGGTCCACAAGCCAAGGCTTACGATGCCAATTACAGGAAAAAGTTCAACCAATCGCCCACCCCCAGTTCGCCTTATGCCTACGACCAGGTTTACGTGCTGAAAAATGCCATCGAACGCGCAGGCAGTGCCAAGGATGCCAAAAAAGTCGCCGACGCTGTGCGGACTTTGCCAATTCCCAAGGAAGCCGTCATGAAGTACATGCCCAACGATGGCGGTGCAATTTTCGACCAAAACGGCCAAGCCTACACGTCCAATGGCGCTTTCCAGTGGCAAAAGGGCAAGTGGGTCTTCGTGGCCGAGTTGCCATCGGATAACAAAACCTATTCGCAATTCTTGCGCAGCATTCGCAAATAAGTCCTGAGCGTTATTGGTCAACCCCCCGCGACTCAGTCAAAAACTGAGTCGCGATGGTTTCTGTCTCCCGCAGCTGGGATATCCGAACGGTGAAATGCGATGAATGAATTACTGCAACAAATATTCAATGGGCTTGCCATTGGTTCTGTCTACACCTTGGTGGCACTTGGACTGACCGTTGTATTTGGAATATTAGGGATTGCGCATTTTGCACATGGCTCATTGGCCATGTTTGGGGGCTACTTAACGTTCGTATTTTCGACAACGATGGGACTTCCCCTGTTTGCAAGCATGGCATTGGCGATGCCTGTGGGTGCTGTGTTGGGAATGCTCATTGAGCGCTTGGCCTATCGACCAGTACGTGATGCACCGCACATCAATGCCTTCATCATTGCTTTGGGACTGACAATGATGCTGGAAGGTGGCAACTTGCTGTTATTTGGAGCCGATCAGGTCATCATTCAAACGCCCTACCAAAAAGTTTTTGATTTTGGAGGCATCTTCGTTGCACAGCTCCGCATGGTCGTGATCGTGACGTCGGTCACTTTGGTTGCAATTGTGATGTTTCTTCTTTTAAAAACAAAAACCGGAAAATCTGTTCGCGCTGTGGCTCAAAACCGACATGCGGCGGTGTTGATGGGTGTGAATGTGAATTTGGTCTCTTCGGTGGTGTTTGCTATTTCTTCAGCCCTTGGGGTTGCGGCAGGTGCATTAATCGGCGCTTTGTTGGCGCTTGCACCAGGCGTAGGTGAAAGCTTTGCTGTGAAGGGATTTGCAGTATTGATCTTGGGTGGACTTGGATCATTGCCGGGTGCAATTTTGGGGGGCTTGGTTTTGGGTGTCAGTGAGTCTTTGGCCGCAGGTTTTTTATCGTCCGCTTACAAGGATGTGATCTCCTTCTTAATCATGATCTTGGTCTTGCTGGTCATGCCACAAGGCTTGATGGGGAAAAAATGATGCGCTTTTTCAACAAACCTTTGCTATTCAGCGTAGCCGCTATAGCAGGTGCTTTGGCGATGCCACATGCCTTCAAATCACCCTACTACATTCATTTGATGACCTTGGCGTTGATTTGGATTGTGCTTGCACAGGGCCAAAATTTAACGCAAGGATTTGTGGGTTACGTGTCGATCGCACAAGCAGGATTCATGGGCATAGGTGCTTACATATCCACCTTGTTGACCATGAACTTTGGTGTTTCGGTTTGGACTACGCTGGTGATTGCGCCCTTGCTGACCGGGGTCATGGCTGTAGTTGCGGGGTATCCGAGTCTCCGAGTAAAAGGACACTATTTTTCAATTGTCACGTTAGCGTACAACATGGTGATCTTTATTGTGTTGATGACGTTTCGCGCTCTCACCGGAGGCGAAGCCGGAATACCTGATGTGCCACGTCCCAGTGAACTGACACTTTTTGGGCATGTCTTCAGTTTCGAAGGGCGCAGCAATCTCAACTATTACGCTCTTGCTTTGTCTGCCGCGGTTTTGGCAACTGTTTTTTGCGCCTTGGTGTTGCACTCTCGTGCAGGACGGGTGATGTTGGCTATACGCCAAAACGAAGATCTCGCAGAAGCCATGGGCGTCATGACTTCACGCTACAAGTTGTTTGCGTTTGTTATGAGTTCAATCTTGGCCGGTTTGGCGGGCACTCTATATGCTCACTACATCGGCTTTTTGAATCCTGAGCCGTTTGGCGTCGATCAATCTTTGAACATCATTTTGGCGGTCATTTTGGGCGGTAGCGGGACGCTGACAGGCCCCATCGTTGGCGCAGTTTCGGTCACATTCTTGCCTGAAATTTTACGGTTTGCGGACAGTTTTCGGCTCATCACCTATGGATTGATTTTGGTGGTGGCTACGATTTTCTTGCCTAAAGGGTTGGTGCCTTTGGTTGCCTCCCTGTGGCGATGGTCAAGAACGAGTCGACCCATCGCAAGTCATAACAAGCCGGCCAGCAAGGCATGAAGAAATGACCGTAGACACTGAAGAGCTGTCCAAACGTGCGACCAGCGTCATCGAAGAAGCCCATCAATTTGCTCAAAGACATCTAGCCCCGAATGCAGCTCAATGGGGGAAGGGCCTTTTTGACCGGCAAGCTTTATTTGAGCCTGCTGGATCTGCTGGATTATTGCGCCTACAAGTTCCGCTGGAGTACGGAGGATTTGACTTGTCATTCGCTGACAAGGTCAAGGTGCTGTACGAGCTAGCCCGGATTGATTTCAGTGCTGCCATGGCCTTGGTGAATTCACACAACGTTGCTGTGCAACTTGTGAAAGCATCCCCCAATCAGTTGGCACCTCGGTATGTCAGTGATTTACTGCGCGGCAGCTTTGTGGCATGCACTGCGCTGACTGAGCCGGACGCAGGATCAGACTTGGGCCAAGTTAAAACCACGGCCATCCGAAATGGTGAGGGTTGGTTGCTTAACGGGACTAAGACTTGGATCATCAATGCTGTGCATGCTGACGGTGTCGTGGTTTACGCTCAAACTCAAGCAGGTTCAGGCGTCAAGGGAATTGCGGCATTCTTTATTCGTGCTGATTCGCCAGGATTCGAGCGCCTTGCCGTTGCCACCAGCAGTGCCCTGAGCAGCATGGGTATTGGAGGATTTCGCTTGACAAACGTCTATTGCGATTCCTCTCACCTCTTGTATGAGCCAGGCCAGGCGTTTGTCGACATCATGGGTGCCATCAACCGTGCGCGCACTTATGTTGCGGCAATGTGTTGCGCGATGGTGTCGCAAGCTTTATCCGACGTGAGTGTTTATGGCCACAAGCGAACCGCATTTGGCCAGTCTTTGGATCAATACCAAGGCTGGCGATGGCAAGTGGCACAAGCAGCAACAGCTTTGCAAGCAGCTGAGCTTTTGGTCAGGGAGGCATGTGACCTCATTGACAAGGGGGGTGAGGTTCAAACTGCTGCTGCTCAAGCCAAACTGTATGCCACCAGCATGGCTCAGACGCAACTGGGTTCTCTTTTGCATGCCATGGGTGCAGAAGGATTTTTAGATCGTTATGCTTTTTTAAGGCATCTCACTGCGGCGCACACAGCTTCATTGGCCGACGGCTCTACAGCGATGCTGCTGGAACGTGTGGCGCATGAATTTCGTTTCAAACCAGGAGCAACCTGAATGCGCGTCTTTCAAATCGAGGGGGAATGGGGAATTGATCACCTGAAACTTTCCCAGCGTCCTGAACCTACAGTCAGGGATGGTCAGGTTTTGGTGCGCATGCGCGCCTCTTCGCTCAATTACCGCGACCTCGTTGTGCCGGAGCGCGGTTATGGCGCCTACACGGGCCAATTGCCATTGATTCCCATCTCTGATGGGGTGGGAGATGTCATCGCGGTCGGGGCGGGCGTGACGCGTGTCCGGGTAGGTGATCGAGTTTGCCCCACTTATTTCCAGGGATGGATTGGGGGAGAACCCGATTTGCAGAGGCTCACCCAATCTCTCGGAGGGCCTATTGATGGGACCATGACGGAGTTGATGTGTCTTTCTGAACAAGGTGTTGTGTCCGTTCCAAGCTACTTGAGTGATATCCAAGCTGCAAGCCTTCCTTGCGCCGCTTTGACTGCTTGGAGTGCTGTGGTCACTTCCGGTCATGTCAAGTCAGGTGACCGAGTTTTGGTACAAGGATGCGGCGGAGTGGCTTTGTTTGCACTGCAGTTCGCCAAAAGCTTAGGGGCTCATGTCACCGTTATCAGCTCAAGCGGAGAGCGAATGGAACGTGCGAGCGCATTGGGCGCAGATGCCGTGATCAATTACCGTGAACAGCCCGAATGGGCAAAAGCCACACGCGAGGTGACGCAGGGACGTGGATACGATTTGATTTTGGAGTTGGGGGGTGAAAAAACACTCCCTCAATCGCTGCGCTGCATTCGTCCAGGCGGTACTTTGGCCATGATTGGCATCTTGTCAGGAAGCAGCCTCAACACCTCCTTAGGTCACATCATCACCCGCCAAGTTCGCCTTCAGGGCGTGACGGTTGGACACCGCGATGGGATGGAGGCCATGCTGCGGGCCATGGCACAGCACAAGATCGTACCCGTGACCGACAAGGTCTTTGCTTTCGAGGAACTCAAAGAAGCCATGACGTATTTGAAGAGTGGCGCACAGTTCGGCAAAGTCTGTATTGCCCATTAAAAACGGGGGTCCGATGTTAATTCCTATTCAACCAGTGCGTGTTGACCCTGAAAAAATTGCATTTCAGATGTGCGAAAGTGGTGAACAAGTCACATTTGCACAGCTCGATGGTCGAGCCAATCAAGTTGCTCATCTGGTATCGGATCTGGGTATCCTTCCAGGCGAACACGTGGCCGTACTGATGAACAACTGCCGTGAATTGCTAGAACTTTGCTTTGGTTTGGATCGAAGTGGCGTCTACTACACGCTGATCAGTACACGCCTGACGACAGACGAGATTGATTACATCGTCCGGGACTGTGGTGCACGCTTGTTTGTTTATTCGACAGTTTTGGATTGTGTGGACCAAGACTTGCTCTCCAAGCTGCCCCGCACGCTGCAGTGCATGAGCGTCGGTGCCTCAGTTGAAGAAATGGGGCACGGAGATTGGATCGCTCTGTGTTCAAAAAAGCCAACCTTTGCCCTTGCACAAGCTTTGCAAGGCAGTGACATGCTTTACTCCTCGGGTACAACTGGACGCCCCAAAGGTGTGTTGTGGCCACTGCCCAAGACAGCCGCAGGACAGCAAACCATGTTGGTGACATTGCTGGCGCCCCTGTTTGGATACGCCGCTGACAGTCATTACCTCTCTACTGCACCCTTGTACCATGCTGCACCGCTGCGACACAGCATGACGGTGATCAAAATGGGTGGGACCGTGACGGTCATGGAGCGTTTTGATGCACTCCTGGCCCTGCAGACGATTGAGCGTTGCCGCATCACCCACAGTCAATGGGTGCCCACCATGTTTGTGCGATTGTTAAAGCTTGACCTGGCGATACGTGAAAAATTCGATTTGACATCCATGAAAATGGCTGTTCACGCGGCTGCTCCTTGCCCTGTTGATGTCAAAGAAAAGATGATGGACTGGTGGGGCCCAATCGTGCACGAATACTATGCAGGCACGGAAAACAATGGTTTTTGCAGCATCACCCCCTCTGAGTGGTTGGCGCACAAAGGCTCGGTAGGTCGAGCCTCGCAAGGAAATTTGCATATTTGCGATGAAGAGGGTGCCCCACTAGAAGCAGGTCAGATAGGCGCTGTGTATTTTTCGGATGGCCCCCAGTTCTCGTACCACAATGACCCTGTGAGCACCGCACAAACGAGAAACGCACAGGGATGGACTACCCTCGGCGACATTGGCTACTTGGATGAGCAGGGCTACCTTTATTTGGTAGACCGAAAAGCCTTCATGATCATCAGTGGGGGCGTCAATATTTATCCGCAAGAAATTGAAAACGTGTTGCTTCAGCATCCAAAAGTAATGGACGCTGCTGTGGTTGGCGTCCCCAACAGTGATTGGGGTGAGGAAGTAAAAGCCGTCATACAGCCCGTTCATGCATGCGATATTGGCCCAGCTTTGGCGGAAGAACTGCAGACATTTTGTCGCGGAAAATTGGCAGACTTCAAATGTCCAAGGTCGATAGATTTCGACCTGGAGCTACCTCGTTTGCCCACAGGTAAGCTTTACAAAAAATGGGTCAAAAAACGCTACTGGCCCCAATAAGCCTGGGTACAAATTTCAATGCCAGTCGGAGAATTTACCGTGTCAGAAAACCTTACCGATCACTTTGCGTCGAGTCCGAGCAGAAGCAGCCGCCGCTCTGCGACACGCACTGACACACGCAGCGTGCTGGTTTGGTGCGGAACCGAACTTTTGACCGAGCGTGGGTTTCAAATAACGGGCATTGATGAAGTTCTCAAGCGCGTCGGCGTACCCAAGGGCTCCTTCTACCATTACTTCAAAAGCAAAGATCACTTTGGACACGCCGTCATTGACAACTATGAGGCGTATTACGCTAAAAAAATGGACCGCATTTTTGGCGACACTTCACAGCCACCTCTGCAGCGTTTGGTTAATTTCACCGTGAATGCAAAAAATGGCATGTTGAAGTTTGACTTCAAACGGGGCTGTCTGATCGGCAATCTTGGTCAAGAGCTTGCTGCGCTCGATACGCAGTTTCGTGAGCGGTTGGAGGGGGTTTTGGTGTCATGGGAGAAACGAGTTGCTGAGTGCCTGAGCGAGGCCATCGATGTCGGCGAATTGGCTCCGGGGCAAGACCCCCAAGCACTGTCCCGTTTTTTTTGGGTAGGTTGGGAGGGCGCCATTTTGAGGTCAAAACTGATGCGCAGTTTGGAGCCGATTGACCAGTTCACATCCATCTTTTTTAGATCTGTATTGGTACGTTAATTTTCCAAACAGCAAATTAGATGAATTTGCAGTTCAAGAGACGATTGAAATCAGCCGCAAAAAATCTGCAAAGTTCAATGGGCTAGGGGAAGAAAACGAGCATCTTCAGTGACGCAAACTGGCAACTTCAGTGACGTTCCGCAGCCGTTCCGCGGTTACACAACCAGAACAATCCCATGTGACGCGCATGGCATGTAACAAAGTTTCATAAATTCGCATACGATGGTTACATCGGCGATGGCCCCACAACGGCAGCAGCCCCCACTGACACATCCAACGAAAGTGAGACTTACATGACCACCAAGATAGGTATCAACGGATTTGGCCGCATAGGCCGCATGGTGCTGCGCGCAGCGGTGCAAAATTTCCACGACGTCGAGATCGTCGGCATCAACGACCTGTTGGAGCCCGAATACCTGGCCTACATGCTGCAATACGACAGCGTGCATGGCCGATTCAAAGGCCGCATCGTGGTGGACGGCAACACTCTCGTGGTCAACGGCCAGCGCATCCGCCTGACGCAAGAGCGCGACCCGGCACAGCTGAAGTGGAACGAAGTTGGTGCCGATGTGGTGATCGAATCGACAGGACTGTTTTTGGACAAAGACAGCGCAGGCCAGCACCTGGCCGCAGGGGCCAAAAAAGTCGTCATGTCAGCACCTTCGAAAGACGACACGCCCATGTTTGTGTACGGCGTGAACCACGCGTCGTATGCCGGGCAAGCCATCATCAGCAATGCCAGCTGCACCACCAACGCGCTGGCCCCCATCACCAAAGTGCTGCACGACAAGTGGGGCATCAAGCGCGGGCTGATGACCACCGTGCACGCCGCCACCGCCACCCAAAAAACCGTGGACAGCCCGAGCAACAAGGACTGGCGCGGTGGGCGCGGCATTCTGGAAAACATCATCCCCAGCAGCACGGGCGCAGCCAAGGCGGTGGGCGTGGTGATCCCGGACATCAAGGGCAAGCTGACGGGCATGGCGTTTCGCGTGCCCACGTCGGACGTCTCGGTGGTGGACCTGACGGCCGAGCTGGAAACACCCGCCACCTATGCCGAAATTTGCGCCGAAATGAAGGCGCAAAGCGAAGGGGCTTTGAAGGGCGTGCTGGGCTACACCACCGATAAAGTGGTGTCGACCGACTTCCGGGGCGAGGTGTGCACCAGCGTGTTCGATGCCAACGCAGGCATCGCACTGGACAGCACGTTCATCAAGGTGGTGGCCTGGTACGACAACGAGTGGGGTTACGCGAACAAGTGCCTGGAGATGGCGCGGGTGGTGGGGTCGACTTTTTAGCATCCCGCTGCCAAGCACCCTTCAGGGCGAACTGGTTGAAACGTCAACCTGTGAAGATTCGAGTGAACCGCAGGCCTCAGCCCTGGCTGAGCAACTGCGCAAAGCGGCCCAAATCCACGTTGCCACCGCTCACGATGATGCCCACGCGCTGACCTTGAAGCTGCTCGCTGGCCTGAATGGCCGCTGCCAGCGACAGGCAGCCTGTGGGTTCGACCACCATCTTCATGCGTTCGGCATAAAAACGCATGGCCTGCACCAGCTGCGCATCGGTGACGGTATGCACCGCGTCGACCAAGCGGCGGATGATCTCGAAGGTGATTTCGCCCACCATGGGCGTTTGTGCGCCGTCGGCAATCGTCACTGGGGTGGCAATGCGCACCCGCTGGCCCTGTTGCAAGGACTGCTGCACATCGTTGCCCGCTTCGGGCTCCACGCCGAAAATCTTGCAAGCTGGCGACAAGGCCTTGGCCGACAGGGCGCTGCCGCTGAGCAGGCCGCCGCCGCCCAGGCACACAAACAAGGCATCGAGCTCGCCCACCTCTTGCAACAACTCCAGCGCCGCAGTGCCCTGGCCGCTCAGCACGTCCGGGTGGTCAAAGGGTGGAATGAAGCGCATGCCGTGCTCGGTGGCCAGGCCTTGGGCAATGGCCAGTGCATCGTCTGTGTAGCGGTCGTAACCCACCACAGTCGCGCCATAGCCGCGGGTGGCCGCCAGCTTGGCAGGCGAGGCATCGTGCGGCATGACGATGGTGGCCGGGATGTCCAGTATTTGCGCCGACAAGGCCACCGCTTGGGCGTGGTTGCCCGATGAGTAAGCCACCACCCCGGCGCGGCGCTCGGCGGGCGTCAGCCGCGACAGGGCATTGAAACCACCGCGGAACTTGAAGGCCCCCATGCGCTGAAAGTTTTCGCACTTGATGAAGGCCTGCGCACTCAACTGCGCGTTGAGCGTGCGCGACTGCAGCACCGGCGTGCGGTGGGCATGCCCTTGCAGCCGCGCGGCGGCGGCCAGGACGTCTTCAAAAGTGGGCAGGGCGCTGGCATCGTGCATGGGTGACCCCTGAAGGCTTGCAAAGTGGGCATCTTGACATGACAGGCGGTTTGAAATGCACCCGCTTGCCACTTGAGAGACAAAGCCTGCGTCAGGCGCTGGCTAACATCGGTCATGCACCTGACTGTTTCATCTCCCGTTCAAAGCCTGGCCGACATCCACCGCATCGAGGCCACACCCTTGGCCGAGGCCATCCCTTGGGCCAGCACCTATGCGCTGATCCGTGCCAGCGCCCAGGTGCATGCCGAGCAGCCTGCGCTGAGCTTTTTGCACACGGGCCAGCCCGGCGGTGCGTCCACTACCTGGACCTACCGCAGCTTGCTGCAAGGCATCCACCAGACCGCCAATTTGCTGCACCAACTGGGTGTGGGCCCTCAAGACGCCGTGGGGGTTTTGTTGCCCGGCGGCCTGGCCTACCACCTGGCGCTGTGGGGTGGCGAGGCGGCGGGGATCGTGCAGCCGCTCAACCCCTTGCTCAGTGACGAAAAACTGCTGTCGCTGCTGCGGGCCAGCAACGCCAAAGTGCTGATCGCGCATGGCGCCGCAGACGACAGCCAGTTGCGGGCCAAGGCCTTGCGCCTGCAAACCCAATTGCCCAGTTTGAAGACGGTTTTGCTGGTCAATCCAGATGGAGGTCCACTTCCAGACGGGGACGCGCTGCCTGCAGGTGTGCAAGATTTCCACGCTTTGCGGGCCACGCAGGTGGCCGAGCACCTGGTCAGCCAACGGGTTTTTCAGCCCACGGACATCGCGGCTTACTTTCACACAGGCGGCACCACCGGAGCCCCCAAACTGGCCCGGCACAGCCATGGCGCGCAGGTCTTCACCGCTTGGGCCAATGCCCGCATGCAAGGCTTTCGCTCGAGCGATGTGACGATCAACGGCTACCCGCTGTTCCATGTGGCGGGCGTGTTGCCCGGTGCCTTGTGTTCGCTGGCCGTCGGCATGCATGTGGTCATTCCCACCGAAGCCATGTTTCGCAACCGCGAGGTGGTGCACAACTATTGGCGGCTGGTGGCCCACCACCGCTGCACACTGATGTCGGGCGTGCCCACGGTGCTGGCCGCATTGGCGGGCGTGCCGCTGCAGGGGGCCGACATTTCAACCCTGCGTGCGGTGCGCACAGGCGCAGCGCCACTGCCGCCCGAGCTGGCACAACGCTTTGAACAAGCCTTTGGTTTGCACATCAACGAGAGCCTGGGCATGACCGAAACCGTCGGCCTGAGCACCGTGGCCCCACCGGGACTGACTGCTCCGGCGGGTTGCGTGGGTTGGCCTTTGCCGCATGCGCGTGTGCGCATCGTGGCGCTGAGCAGCGATGACCAGGCCACATCGCACAACCTGCCCGCAGGCGAACAAGGCATGGTGCTCTACCAAGGGCCGAATTTGTTTTCTGGCTACCTGGATGCCGCAGAGACCGCACGCAGTTTCACGCCCGACGGCTGGCTCATCACGGGCGATGTGGGCTTCATCGACACGCAAGGCCGCCTGCACCTGTCGGGCCGCGCCAAGGACCTGATCATCCGCAGCGGCCACAACATCGATCCCAAAGTGATCGAAGACGCACTGGGTGCGCATCCGGCGGTGGCCTTGTGCGCGGCAGTTGGAGCGCCAGACGCCTACGCGGGCGAAGTGCCTGTGGCATTTGCCACCCTCAAACCCGGCAGCCAGGTGAGCGAAGCCGAGTTGCTCGCCTTCACGGCCGAGCGTGTCGACGAAGGCCCCGCCAAACCCAAATCGATCAAGGTCCTGAATGCCATGCCCGTGACCAACGTGGGCAAAATTTACAAACCCGAATTGCGCACTCTGGCGACCGCGGCGGTGGTGCAGAGACTGATCCACAACACCTTAGCGCCCTTGCTGCTTGAACCTGCGCAATGGCCGCAGGTGCAAGCGACAGGCGATGCACCGGTGGAGGTAGACGCCCGCGCCACGCCTGTTGCTGCCTGGAACACGCTCAAACCCCTGTTGGACGCTTTGCCCGTGAAGCTGGTGCTGCACGCACTGTGAGGGGCAGAGCCCCTCAGCTCAGGTGCTTGCCGATGATCCCGGCCAACTCGAACATGGTGGCCTGGCCTTTGCCAAACACCGCTTGCAGCTTGCTGTCGGCTTTGATCGAGCGCTTGTCGGCCGGGTCTTGCAGGTTGTTGGCCTTGATGTAGTCCCAAATTTTCTTGACCACCTCGGTGCGTGCAAAGGTGCCGTCGCCGATCACCGCCATCAAGGCTGGGCTGGGTTTGAGGGTGCCCACAGCGGCTTTGCGCGGGGTTTTTTCGGCGGCAGGCTTGACCACTTTTTTGGCCGCGGGTTTGGCGGCTGGGGCTTTGGAGGTTTTGGCCGCCGTCTTTTTAGCCGCTGCTTTGCCAAACGGTGTCTTGGTCGCTGCGGTCTTGCGCGGCGGGTACTTCTTGCCGCCTTCGCGCGGCGCGAACTCGAAGGTGACCTTGCCCTCTTCAGGGTTCCAGGCCAACATGGCCTTGAAGCTGCGGCGCGTGCGGTTGCTGATGAACTTGTCGAGCAGGTCGGTCTTGCCAGTCGCGAGAAGTTTGACGACTTGCTCGCGCTCCACCGGTTGCTGCAAGATGATCTTGCCGGTCTTGAAGTCGCAGCTTGGCGTGGGTTGATCGTTCGTCGGCACGGATTTGCTGCACAAGTAATTGCTGCCGTGCTCGTGGACAGCGCCGCCACACTTGGGGCAAGCGCCCAATGACGCATCGGTGAACTCGACGATCTCGCCACTTTCTTCGTTCTTCTTATCGTCACCGAAGTCGAATTCGAGCTTCCAGTTCTTGTCTTCCTCGCTGTACTTGAGCGCCATCTCGGCCACAAAAGGCCAACCGGCTTTGGAGCGAAAGCCGTCCAGTGGGCCAATTTTTTTGTCGCGCATGAACTGCTCGACTTCGGCAGGCTCGAAGGTGCGGCCTGCAGGCGTCTTGCCAAACGAGAACCCGCAGCCCTCGCTCGCACCGTCAGCGCCCGTGCAGGTGTACCTGCGGTAGTTTTCTTTCACCACGCCACCACAGGTGGGGCAAGGCGTGGTGACGGTGGCGTAGTCACCGGGCACGGTGTCGCGGTCGTACTCTTTGGCTTTCTTGACGATGTGCTCGGTCATGGCCGCGATCTCGGCCATGAAGGTGGCGCGGCTCAATTTGCCTTGCTCCATTTGGGCCAGCTTGTATTCCCATTCGCCGGTCAATTCAGGTTTGGAAAGCTCCTCCACCTGCAAACCGCGCAGCAGCGTCATGAGCTGGAAAGCCTTGGCCGTCGGGATCATCTCGCGGCCTTCGCGCAGCATGTATTTCTCGTTGATCAGACCTTCGATAATGGCGGCGCGTGTCGCGGGCGTGCCCAGGCCTTTTTCCTGCATGGCTTCGCGCAGCTCGTCGTCGTCAACCATCTTCCCCGCGCCCTCCATGGCACCCAACAGCGTGGCTTCTGAATAGCGTGCAGGTGGGCGCGTCTTCAAGCCCTTGGCCTCGACCGAGTCGACGCCGACTTGTTCACCCGGCCGCACCGGCACCAGGTTCTGGCCCTTGTCGCCGTCCTTGGCGTCTTCCACTTCTTCTGCGGCTTCTTTGCCATAAATGGCCAACCAGCCCGGTTTGACCAGCACCTTGCCCACGGTCTTGAAGCTGTGGCCTGCGGCCACGCTGATGCGGGTGGTCACTTGGTATTCGGCGCTGGGGAAGAACACCGCCATGAAGCGGCGCACCACCAGGTCATACAGCTTTTGCTCGGCATCTGACAAGCCGTTGGGCGCCTGCAGCGTGGGGATGATGGCGAAGTGGTCTGACACTTTCTTGTTGTCGAACACACGCGGGATCTTGCGCACGTAGTTGTTGTTCAGCGCGGTGAGCGCATGCGGGGCCAGGTGGCGCATGCCGCTGTCGGCCAGCATCTCGAAGGTTTCTTTGGCCACGGGCACGTAGTCTTCAGGCAGGTGGCGCGAGTCGGTACGCGGGTAGGTCAGGGCCTTGTGGCGTTCGTACAGGCTTTGGGCCAGCGCCAGCGTGGTCTTGGCTGAGAAGCCGAACTTGCCATTGGCCTCGCGCTGCAGACTGGTCAGGTCAAACAGGCCGGGGCTGGCTTGCGTGGTGGGCGTCGATTCTTCGGTCACCGATGCGGTCTTGCCGCGCACCGCCTGAACAATGGCTTGGGCTTCGGCAGCGGTCCATTTCCGGTCGGCCTTCTTTTCGGCGTCCTCTTCTTTTTTCCACTTCGGATCGAACCACTTGCCGGGGTAGGTGCCTGCGGTGGCAGCGAACTCGGCATGGATTTCCCAGTAATCGCGGCTGATGAATTTGCGGATTTGCTCTTCGCGCTCGACCACCACGGCCAGCGTGGGTGTTTGTACCCGGCCCACGGTGGTCAAGAAGAAGCCGCCGTCACGCGAGTTGAACGCGGTCATGGCCCGCGTGCCGTTGATGCCCACCAGCCAGTCGGCTTCAGAGCGGCTGCGGGCGGCATCGGCCAGGCCCTGCATCTGGGTGTTGGTGCGCAGGTTGTCAAAGCCGTCGCGGATGGCCTGGGGCGTCATGGACTGCAACCACAGGCGCTGCACGGGCTTGTCCAGGCTCTTGGTGCCGCCTGCGTATTGCTCGATCAGGCGGAAGATCAGCTCCCCCTCACGGCCCGCGTCACAGGCGTTGATGAGGGCGTTCACGTCCTTGCGCTTGGCCTGCTTGACCACCGCGTTCAGACGGGTCTTGGTTTTGTCCACGGGCTTCAAGTCAAAGTGCGGCGGGATCACCGGCAAATTGGCAAAGCTCCACTTGCCACGCTTGACGTCGTATTGCTCGGGGGCCTGAATCTCCACCAAGTGGCCCACCGCGCTGGTCACCACGTATTTGTCGTTCTCGAAATGGTCGTCGTGTTTCTCGAACTTGCCCGAGGTCGGGGTCAAGGCTTTGACGATGTCTTGAGCCACCGAAGGCTTCTCTGCAATTACCAAGGTCTTCATGTCATTACAATCCGTTGTCTCGCGTGTGCGCACGCGCCCAGGCACGCGCTCACGCGCACGCCCACATGAATTCACCATAACAAATTTTTAACGCCGTGGCCAAAATACCTGTACCCCCCCCTAGCCGTAAGACGCCCAGCGCACCCGGTAAACGCATCCAGGTGCGGCGCTCCGGTGTTCACGGCAAAGGCGTTTTTGCCCTGCAAGACCTGGCCGAAGGCGAGACCCTGATCGAGTACGTGGGCGAGGTCATCAGCTGGGACGAGGCGCAAGAGCGCCACCCGCACGACCCCCATGACCCCAACCACACGTTTTACTTCCATGTGAACGAAGACCGGGTGATCGATGCGCTGCACGGCGGCAACTCCTCGCGTTGGATCAACCACAGTTGCGCACCCAACTGCGAAGCCGATGAAGACAACGACCGCATTTTCATCAAGGCCATTCGCAACATCAAAGCAGGCGAAGAGCTGAACTACGACTACGGGCTCATCATCGACGAGCCCTACACCAAGAAGCTCAAGGCCGAATACCCTTGTTGGTGCGGCAGCGCCCTTTGCCGGGGCACGCTGCTCTCGCCCAAAGAGCGCAAGGACACGCCCAAAACGCCAAGTCAGAAAAAGTCCAAGGCCAAAGACAAAGTCAAAAACAAAGACAAAGACAAAGACAAAGTTAAATCCAAGGCCGACGGCAAGACCAAATCCAAGTCCGATGCCAAGGCCAAAGACAAAAAGAAATCCTCCAAGGCGGCTAAACCGGCCAAGGCGGACAAAACCCCCAGCCAGAAAAAGTAGTACCAACCCGGCATGCGCCGCGACAAAGCCCGACGTCCACCTCAGTCAAGCTTGCAAGGATGCATCCACCCATGACCCGCTGGCCCGCCGAAACGGTTTGGGAGCAGGTTTACCCCCTGTTGCCCGACTTCACCGTCGAGGTGTTGCCCGAGATCGATTCGAGCAACAGCGAACTCATGCGCCGCACCCGCGCGGGCCAGCACGGGCCGACCTTGTTGGTGGCCGAACGCCAAACCGCCGGCCGGGGCCGCATGGGCCGGGTGTGGCAGAGCCAGCCGGGCGACTCATTGACCTTTTCACTCAGCCTGCCGCTGTCGCCCAAAGACTGGTCAGGCCTGTCCTTGGCCGTGGGCCTGAGCCTGGCTGAAAGCCTGCACCCCGATGTGGGCCTGAAGTGGCCCAACGATTTGTGGTTTCAAGACCGCAAACTCGGCGGCATCTTGGTCGAGGCCGCCAGCATGGGCGGCCGCAGCCAGGTCGTGGTGGGCGTGGGCCTGAACATTCGGCCGCGCGACGCACAGGGGCTGAACACGCCGCCAGCGGCCCTCACCGAGTTGTTGCCCGAGCTGACCGCGCCGGCTTGCTTGGCGCGGGTGGCGTTGCCCCTGGTCCAGACCCTGCTGGCTTTTGCAGCCCATGGTTTTGCCCCTTTGCAAAGCGGTTTTGACGCCCGTGATGTGCTCAAGGGCCGACGTGTGCACACCAGCGATGGCCAGCAAGGCGTGGCGCTGGGGGTGGGCCCTGGGGGTGCGTTACGATTGCAAACCGAAATCGGCGTGCAGGACATCCACAGCGCCGAGATCAGCGTACGACCCTTGACCTGACGGGACCTTGCAAGATGTTGAAATATTGGCTGGCGCTTTTGCTGTTGCTCAATGCCGCTGTGCTGGCGTGGCAATGGGATGCGTTTGCGCGTTGGGGCCATGGACCCAACGCACATCGCGAACCTGAGCGGCTGCAGCAACAAGTGCGGCCCGAAGCCCTGAAGTTCGAGGTCATGCCGCCTGCTTCGGCAACGGCCACCCTTCCCGCCTTGCCAGACGCCAACGCCTTACCCCCAGCCGCCGATGCCAGCGCCCCAGTTGCCGCCAGCCCAGCGGCCGTGTTGCCTGCACCCGCCTCGTCGGCCCCGCAGGCTGTACCCCGATGATCTTTTTTTCCCGGAGATGAACCCATGAGTTTGAAGCTTTACTTTGCCCCAGGCGCTTGTTCATTTGTGCCCCATGTGTTGCTGGAGATGAGTGGTGCCGAGTTCGAGCCCAGCATGGTCAAGCTGCACAAGGGCGAACAAAACAGCGCCGAATACCAGGCCATCAACCCGCGCGCTCAGGTGCCCGTGTTGGTGAGTGCGGGCCATCCGATCACGCAAATTTTGGCCATCGTGCTGCACCTCGATCAAATTTTTCCGCAGATGGGCTTTTTCCCGACCGAGCCCATGGCCCGCGCTCGGGCGCTGTCCACCCTGGCTTGGATGAACAACACCGTGCACCCGACCTTCACGCACATCTTCATGCCGCAAAAGTTCTCGGACCAGCCTGAGGTGCAGGCCGCCCTCAAGCCTTACAATACGCAGCTCTTTCGCAGCATGCTGGGTGAACTGCAAGGCCTGGTTCAAGCCGCCGCCAGCCAAGGCCAGCGCTGGCTGAGCGGTGATCGTTTGGGCCCACTCGACGCCTACAGCCTCACGCTCATCCGCTGGGGCACCCTCGCGGGCATCGCACCCGAGGCGCATCCCGCCCTGTGGGACTTTGTTCAGAAGGTCGCGGCCGAGCCTGCTGTGGCCCGCGTGATGGCGCGTGAGCGCTTGCAGCTGAACATGGGCGCGCCCGCCTGAACCCAGCCCGTCGCGCCCACCCTGCACCCGCTCACTCAGCCCATCCCAAAGCGCAAAGTAAAGCACGCACCGGGCCAGGTTTGGCCCGGGTGGGCCATGTCGATGCTCACGGTTGCACCGTGCTGCTGGGCAATGCCCTTGACGATGGGCAGGCCCAGACCGGAGCCGTCCACATTGGTACCCAGGGCGCGGTAAAAGGGCTGGAACACCAAATCGCGCTCGGGCAAGGGAATGCCAGGCCCGTTGTCTTCGACCTGCATCACCAACGCCTTGCTGTAGGGGTCGACCAGCACCCGCACCGTGATCACGCCTTGGCGCTCGGGCGTGCTGGGCGTGTAGTGGATGGCGTTTTCCACCAAGTTGCGCACCATCTCCTTGAGCAGCGTGGGGTTGCCCTGCACCTGTGCACCCGGTGTGCCCACTTCCACCCCTTCATAGCCCAGGTCCAGCCCCTTGTCCATGGCGCGCGGCAGGCAGTCTTGCAACACATCGCTGCTCAGGGCCGCCATGTCGCACGATTGCAAGGGCAAGTGGGTGCCGCCGCCTTCTGCGCGGGCCAGCGACAACAACTGGTTCACTGTGTGCGTGGCCTGCACGCTGGCGCGACCGATTTGCTGCAAGGACGTTTTCAGGTCTTCTTCGCTCGAGCCCGAGCGTTGCGCCAAATCGGCCTGCATGCGCAAACCGGCCAAGGGGGTTTTCAGTTGGTGAGCGGCATCGGCCAAAAAACGTTTTTGCGTGGCGATCGAGTCTTTCAGGCGCTCCAGCAAATCGTTGACGGACACCACCAGAGGGGCCACCTCCATCGGCACCGCTTTGTCGTCCAGTGGGCTCAGATCGTCTGGTTTGCGTGCACGGATGCGTTCTTCCAGTTGTTTCAGGGGCTTGATGCCGCGCACCAGGGCCAGCCACACCAAAAGCACCGCCAGCGGCAGCAAGGCAAATTGGGGCAGCATCACGCCCTTGATGATTTCAGCGGCCAGCACCGAGCGTTTTTCGCGCGTCTCGGCCACTTGCACCAAGGCCGGTGGTGTGCCCTTGGCGTCCAGCCGGATCCAGGTGTAGGCCACGCGCACGTCCAGACCCCGCATTTCGTCGTCCCGAATGTGCACTTGGTAACTGCTGCCCCTGACCTGGTTGGGTTTGGGCAAGGGCAGGTCGCGGTCGCCACTCAGATGCTCGCCCCGGCCGCCCAGCACCTGGTAGTACACCAGATCGGTTTCGTCGGCGCGCAGCAGCTCGCTGGCCGGCTGCGGCAGGCTGAATTGCACCTGTTGATCGGGCCCCATGCGGACCTGTTGGGCCAGGGCTTGCACGTTGTAGACCAGGGCCCGGTCGAAGGGTTTGTTGGCCAGACCTTGCGCCACCAACCAGGTCAGCGCCAGACTGATGGGCCACAGCAAGAGCAGCGGCGTCAGCATCCAGTCGAGAATTTCGCCAAACAGGGAGCGTTGCTCGCGCTTGAAGACCCGGATGTTCCAGCCCTTGGATTTCATGGCTTCAGGGCTTGATGTGTGCAGGAGTCCAGGCCTTAACCCGGGATCTTTTCGAGGCAGTAACCCAGTCCGCGCACCGTGGCGATGCGGATCGGGCCTTTTTCGATTTTCTTGCGCAAGCGGTGGATGTACACCTCGATCGCATTGTTGCTGACCTCTTCACCCCACTCGCACAGGCGCTCGACCAACTGGTCTTTGCTGACCAAGCGGCCTGCACGTTGCAGCAACACCTCCAGCAGGCCCAACTCACGGGCCGACAGCTCGACCATCTTCCCGTCGATGGTGGCCACGCGACCGGACTGGTCGTACACCAACGGGCCGTGCTTGATCTGCGAGGTGGCACCGCCCATGCCACGGCGGGTGAGGGCGCGCACACGGGCTTCAAGCTCTTGCAGGCTGAAGGGTTTGGCCATGTAATCGTCGGCCCCGTAGTCCAGGCCTTTGACGCGTTCTTCCACACTGTCGGCGGCGGTGAGGATCAAGACCGGCAGGGTCGAGCCGCGGGCGCGCAGCCGCTTGAGCACCTCAAGGCCATGCATTTTGGGCAAGCCCAAGTCCAGGATCAGCAAATCGAATTCGCTGTTGGTCATCATGGCCGCATCGGCTTCGCTGCCGCTGGCCACGTGGTCCACTGCAGCGCCTGCGTTGCGCAAAGTGCGCAACAAACCGTCCGCAAGCACTTGATCATCTTCGGCAATCAGAATCCGCATGGTTGTCTCCTGTTGTTGTGGTCGCGGCGCGGCGCCGTCTTTCTCGGCGTCCTGTGCCGACGGTTTCATTCTAGTGTCAGGTCTGTACCTTGCGCCCCGCTGAACGCGGTCTTGGCATCAATGGGCGTAGGCTTCCAGCCCCAGCGCCACCACGGTGGCGACATCTTTGCCCACCGCTTCGCGAAATTCGGCTTCGGCCTGGGCTACCGCGTCCTTGAAGGCTTGCAACCAGGCCAGGCCGACCGGCGTGAACACCACGCGCCGGGCACGGGCGTCCAACGGGTCTGCTTCGCGCCGCACCAAGCCCCAGGCGGTGCACTGGTCCACCAAGTCCCCCATGGCCTGTTTGCTCATGCCCGCTGCATGGGCCAGATCGGTCAGGCGTGAGCCTTGCAAAGCCAGATGGCGGGTGATGTGCACATGCGCGGCGCTGATTTGGTCACGCGCGGCCAAGTTGGCCAGCGCCAGCGGCACACCCTCGTTGCCCGCCATCAGGTGCAGCACGCGTTCGTCAAAGCGCCGCATGGCGTGGCCCAGCAAGCGTCCCAGATGGGTTTCTCGCCAGCGGTCATCCTGCAAAAAGGCAGGGCTCAGGCGGTTGGAATCGGTGTTGTCTGGCATGCCAGAATGATAAGGCAAACTGACTAAAAATACTGTTTACAGTTTTATACAGTTCGTTTACAGTACTGTTCACGCATCCAGTAAACAGCACATCACTGCTGAGCCCGATGTCCCAACCCATTGATATTCAAGGAGATTCTCATGAGCGACGACAACAGCGAAAAGTCCAAAGCCCTGCAAGCCGCCCTGGCACAGATTGAAAAACAATTCGGCAAAGGCACCATCATGCGCCTGGGCGAGGGCGAAGTGATCGCTGACATCCAGGTGGTCTCGACCGGCTCTCTGGGCCTGGACATCGCTTTGGGTGTGGGCGGTTTGCCCCGTGGCCGGGTGATCGAGATCTACGGCCCCGAGTCTTCCGGCAAAACCACCCTGACCCTGCAAGTCATCTCCGAAATGCAGCGCTTGGGCGGCACCTGCGCCTTTGTCGATGCCGAACATGCCCTGGACATTCAATATGCCCAAAACCTGGGCGTCAACCTGCAAGAGCTGCTGGTCAGCCAGCCCGACACCGGCGAACAAGCGCTGGAAATCGTGGACAGCCTGGTGCGCTCCGGCGCGGTCGATCTGGTGGTCATCGACTCGGTGGCGGCCCTCACGCCCAAGGCTGAAATCGAAGGCGACATGGGCGACAGCCTGCCTGGCCTGCAAGCACGCTTGATGAGCCAGGCCCTGCGCAAGCTGACCGCCACCATCAAGAAAACCAACTGCACCGTCATCTTCATCAACCAGATTCGAATGAAGATCGGCGTCATGTTCGGCAGCCCCGAAACCACCACTGGCGGCAACGCGCTCAAGTTCTACGCCTCGGTCCGTTTGGACATCCGCCGCACCGGTACCATCAAGAAAGGTGACGACGCGATCGGCAACGAGACCAAGGTCAAAGTGGTCAAGAACAAAGTCGCCCCACCCTTCAAGACGGCTGAATTCGACATCCTGTTTGGCGAGGGCATCAGCCGCGAGGGCGAGGTGATTGACATGGGCGTGGCCGCCAAGATCGTCGACAAGTCGGGCGCTTGGTACGCCTACCAGGGCGAGAAAATCGGCCAAGGCCGCGACAACGCCCGTGAGTTTTTGCGCGAGAACCCGGCCTTGGCCCGCGAGATCGAAAACAAAGTCCGCGAATCGCTGGGCATCCGCATGCTCGAATCGGCGATTGCCGCACCCAAGGGCGACTGAGCTTGAACAAGCCGGCATTTCAACCCTCGCTCAAAGGCCGCGCCTTGCGGCTTTTGAGCCAGCGCGAGCACTCACGCACCGAGCTGGAACGCAAACTGGCTCAGCACGAAGAGGTGCCCGGCGAACTGACCAAGGCGCTCGACGAGCTGCAAGTGCGGGACTTCATCAACGACGGGCGGGTGGTTGACTCACTGGTCAACCGCCGTTCGGGCAAGCTCGGCAGTGCCCGCATCAAGCAAGAGCTGGCCCAGAAGGGGCTGTCAGGCGAGGCGGTGGCCGAGGCGCTGGCGGGCCTCAAGGACAGCGAATTGAGCCGGGCCCAGGAAGTCTGGCGCAAGAAATTTGGCACCCCGCCGATGGACCCCCAGACCCACGCCAAACACATGCGCTTTTTGCTCACACGCGGCTTCAGCGCCGAGGTCGTGCGGCAGGTGGTGCAGGGTGCTGAGCCAGATTGACGGGGCATTCACAGCGCTTGCAGCAGCAGCCCAGAAAGACCACCCGGATGGGGAGCGGTGTGGGGTTCGAACGAAAATCAGGCTGCAGTCACCCAACTGCCCGATTTGCCGCCATGCTTTTCCAGCAGCTTCACATCGGTGATGGTCATGCCCCGGTCCACGGCTTTGCACATGTCGTAAATGGTGAGCAGGGCGACTTGCACGGCGGTGAGGGCTTCCATTTCCACGCCGGTTTGGCCGTTCACTTCGGCGGTGGCGGTGCACACCACGCAAGACTTGTCGGCTTGCACCTCAAAATCAACCGCCACCCGCGTCAGGGCAATCGGGTGACACAAGGGAATCAGGTCGCTGGTTTTTTTGGCCCCCTGAATGCCCGCGATGCGGGCAATGCCCAGCACATCGCCTTTTTTGGCCGTGCCCGACTCGATCAGTGCCAAGGTGGAGGCCAGCATCACGATTTTTCCGGTGGCCACCGCCACGCGCCGTGTGCTGTCCTTGTGGCCCACATCCACCATGTGGGCTTGGCCTTGGGCATCGAAGTGGGTCAGGGCGTCGTTAGAAGAGCTCATGGCAAGGCGGGCAACAAGGGTTTACAGAAAATTGACAAGATGAGGGCATCATACGGGGCTAGAGAAGGGCCGCTTTGAAACACAAATTTCGACACCGATTTTTACCGTTGATGGTTGCCGCCGCACTGGTCAACCCCGCAGCGCACGCCCAAAGCACAGGTTTGCCGGGGCTGGGCGATGGCGAGGGCATCTCGCTGGGGGCGGAGCGGCAGCTGGGTGACCGCATCGCCCGCGAACTCTACCGCGACCCCGATTACCTGGAAGACCCCGTGCTCGACGAGTACATCCAACTGTTATGGGCCCCGCTGATCCGGGCTGCGGCGGCTCGGGGTGAATTGACACCCGAGTTGCAAGAGCGTTTTGCCTGGCGCATTTTGTTGGGGCGAGACCGCTCGGTCAACGCCTTTGCCTTGCCGGGCGGCTACCTCGGGGTGCACTTGGGCCTGATCGCGGTGGTGGGCTCGCACGACGAGCTCGCCTCGGTGCTGGCACACGAATTGAGCCACGTCAGCCAGCGCCACATTGCGCGCGGCATGAGTGAACAAAGCCGCTCCACGCCCTGGCTGATTGGGGCCATGATTTTGGGGGTCTTGGCTGCCAGCAAAAGCCCACAAGGTGCCCAAGCCTTGGTCGTGGGCGGGCAGGCTGCGGCCATTCAGTCGCAGCTGAGCTATTCACGCGACATGGAGCGCGAGGCCGATCGCGTGGGCTACGGCATCCTGGTCGATGCAGGCTACGACCCCCGGGGCTTTGTGGGCATGTTCGGCAAGCTGCAGCAAGCCGCTGGGCTGAACGACAGCGGGGCTTTTCCCTACCTGCGCAGCCACCCCTTGACCAGCGAGCGCATCGCTGACATGCAAGCCCGCCAGCAACTGCTCAGCCCGAGCACTCAGCTTGGGGCCGACATGGCGCAAGCCTTCTTGTCGGCCCGTGCACGGGTCTTGTCGCAAAGCACCCCCGATGCGCTCAAGGCCTGGACCCAGGAGGCCGAGCAAGCCTCGCCTCAGGACGGTCCGGCCCTGCGGGCGGGCAAGCTGTATGCCGGCACGCTGGCTTATCTGCAGCAAAGAAACATGGCCGCTGCCGAGCGCAGTCTGCAGGCGTTGCGGGAATTGCTGAAAAAGTCAGTGCCCACAGGCCCGTCTGCCCTCCAGGCCTCGGCCTCACCCCTGGCGCTGTCGGCGGGGCGCTGGCTGAGCCTGCTGTCGTCCGAAGTGGCCATGAAACAAGACCGCTTTGAAGCCGCGCTGCAGCACTTGCTGCCCGGTGGGGCGTTGCCCGAGCTGGCCCGCCCGGAGCTGATGGCTGTGGCGCAAGCCGTGCAGCGCATGCCCCAACATGCGTTGCAGGCGGACATAACTCGGCAACTTCGTCAACGGGTGTTTGTCGCCCCCCACGATGCCCAAGCCTGGAACCTATTGGCCCGTTTGTTGTTCACACAAGGGCAGAACCTGGCTGGCTTGCGTGCCGAGGCCGAGGCCCAAGTCGCCCGGCTCGATTGGGAAGGCGCACTCGACCGCTTTCGGGCAGCGCAGGAGCTGGCCAAGCGCAGTCAGCTGAAAGCGGCAGACCACATAGAAGCCTCGATCGTGGACACCCGTTTGCGCGAAGTTCAAGCGCGTTGGCGTGAAGTGCAAGCGCAATTTCCGACCTCCCGCTGAGCCAGGTTGAGGGCATGGATCCCGGGTCAAGTTCAGGATGACAATTTAAAAGTGAGCCGGGTGGTCTGGATCACCCTGGACGCGTTACTGGTTAAGGCTTCAGGGGCTATGATCGCCCTCCCTGTACAAGACACACCATGGCCGGAATCCACATCACCGACATCGAAGCCGCCATCAACCACTGGCGCATCAAAAACCCTTCACCCGACGGGGTGTCTCTGCCGCCTGAGTTGCGTGCGCTGGCCGAGGTCTATGGGCTGATGGTGTATTCGAAGCAAAACCTGGCCGACGAATTCAGCCTGCCCCTGGCAGCGGCCGAAGCTTGGCAAGACTGGTACGCCACCACCCCCGACACGCCCTGCATCGCCATTTGCTCCACCAGCCAGGGCGACGAAACCTGCAAAGGTTGTGGCCGAAGCTTCGAAGAAGTGCAGTTGTGGACCGAAATGAGCCCGGGTGAAAAACGCGGCATCTGGCAGCGCATCACCATGGAGGGCAACTCCTGGCGCTTCAACCGCTATGCCGAACGCGCCGCCGAGAATAGGCTCTGGGCCAAGGCTGCGGCCGAGGCGCAGGTGCCGCTGGACCTCAAGCCCTGACCGGGCTTAAACCACCGCGCCCGAGTTTTCGTCGTTCGGGTCGTTGTCTTTCTTGATCGGCTTGACCATGTCTTCGCGGCTGATGCCCAACCACATCGCAATGGCCGCGGCCACAAAGACCGACGAGTAAATGCCAAAGCAAATGCCAATCGTCAGCGCCATGGCGAAGTAGTGCAATGTTTCGCCACCGAAAAACAACATCGACAACACCATGATTTGGGTCGAGCCGTGGGTGATGATGGTGCGGCTGATGGTGGAGGTGATCGCGTTGTCGATGATCTCGACCGTGTTCATCTTGCGGTAGCGGCGGAAGTTCTCGCGGATCCGGTCAAAAATCACCACCGATTCGTTCACCGAGTAGCCCAGCACCGCCAACACCGCCGCCAGCACCGCCAGCGAAAATTCCCACTGGAAGAAAGCGAAAAAGCCCAGGATGATGACCACGTCGTGCAAGTTGGCAATGATGGCCGAAACAGCGAACTTCCACTCGAAGCGAATGGCCAAGTACAGCATGATGCCGCCCACCACAAAGGCCAGCGCCCACAGCCCGTCCTCCATCAGCTCGTCGCCCACTTGCGGGCCCACAAACTCGGTGCGGCGCAGCGTGACATCCGGGTCATTGGCTTTGAGCGCCGACAAAACTTTCTCGCTTTGCTGGGCTGAGCTCACGCCCTTTTGCGCGGGCAGGCGGATCAACACTTCGCGTGCGGAACCGAAATTTTGCACCTGCACTTCTGAAAAGCCGAGCGTGGCCACCGTGCCACGCACCTTCTGCAGGTCAGCGGGTTGGCTGTAGCTCACTTCCATCAAAGTGCCACCCGTGAACTCAACCGACAGGTGCAGGCCTCGGCTGAACAGGAAAAACACCGCCAGCGCAAAAGTGATGAAGGACACCGCGTTGAGCACCAACGCGTGGCGCATGAACGGGATGTCTTTTCTGATTTTGAACAATTCCATGGTCTTTTTCCCTTAGTCGGCTTTTACCGCAGTGCCAGCCTCGGGCCGCCAGACGGTGCCGATCGACACCGATTTGAGTTTCTTTTGGCCGCCGTACCAAAGGTTGACCAGGCCACGCGAGAAAAGCACAGCCGAAAACATGCTGGTCAAAATGCCGATGCAGTGCACCACCGCAAAACCGCGCACCGGGCCAGAGCCAAAGGCCAGCAAGGCCACGCCCGCGATCAAGGTGGTGATGTTGGAGTCAAAAATCGTGGCCCAGGCGCGGTCATATCCTGCATGGATGGCCGCTTGCGGGCTGGCCCCGTTGCGCAGCTCTTCACGCACACGCTCGTTGATCAGCACGTTCGAGTCGATCGCCATGCCCAAAGCCAACGCCATCGCGGCCATGCCGGGCAGGGTCAGCGTGGCTTGCAGCATCGACAAAATAGCCACCAGCAGCAGCAAATTGACCCCCAGCGCGACGCCGGAGAACAAACCGAACATGGCGTAATAAACCACCATAAAAGCCACGATCACCACAAATCCCCAGATCACACTGTTGAAGCCCTTGGCGATGTTCTCGGCACCCAGGCTCGGGCCAATGGTGCGCTCTTCGATGATTTCCATGGGCGCAGCCAATGAACCTGCGCGCAGCAGCAGCGCCGTGTCGGTGGCCTCTGCCGTGGTCATGCGGCCCGAAATCTGCACGCGACCGCCGCCAATTTCGGCGCGGATCACGGGGGCCGTGACCACTTCGCCCTTGCCTTTTTCAAACAAGATGATGGCCATGCGCTTGCCCACGTTGTCGCGCGTCACATCCTTGAAGATGCGGGCGCCCTTGGCGTCCAGCGTCAGGTTGACCACGGGCTCTTGGGTCTGGCTGTCAAAGCCAGGTTGGGCGTCGGTCAGGTTGTCACCCGTGAGCACCACCTGTTTTTTGACGATCAGGGGGCGGCCATCGCGCTCCAGGTAGCGCTCGGTGCCAAAGGGCACCAGGCCGCCGGCTTGCTCAGCCGCACGCGCTTCGGTGCTTTCGTCGACCATGCGCACCTCCAAGGTGGCGGTGCGGCCCAGGATGTCCTTGGCCTTGGCCGTGTCCTGCACGCCGGGCAACTGCACCACGATGCGGTCCAGGCCCTGTTGCTGAATCACCGGCTCGGCCACACCCAGTTCGTTGATCCGGTTGTGCAGCGTGGTGATGTTTTGTTTGAGTGCCTGCTCTTGCACCTTGCGGGCAGCTTCGGGCTTGATGCTCACCACCAGGCTGAGTTCGCTGCCATTGCTCACTTCACGCGTTTGCAGGTCGGCAAACTGCTCGGTGATCAGGCGCTTGGCTGATTCTTGTTGCTGTGCGTCACGCACGCGGATTTCGATGTTCTGGCCATTGCGTGAAATGCCGCCATGGCGAATGTCTTTTTCGCGCATCGTGCTGCGCAAGTCTCCAGTCAGGGATTCCAGCCGCTGGGTCAGCGCCGCTTGCATGTCCACTTGCAGCATGAAGTGCACGCCACCGCGCAAATCCAGGCCCAGGTACATGGGCGATGCGTGCAAGGCGCTCAGCCAGGCGGGAGAGCGTGAGACCAAATTCAAAGCGACCACGAATTGCGGGTCTGCGGCATCCGGAATCAGGGCCTTTTGAATCGCATCCTTGGCCTTGAGCTGCTGGTCGGTGTTGTCGAACCGGGCGCGGATCGAAGTGCCTTCGAGCACCACGCTTTGGGGTGTGGTGCCTGCTGACTTGAGCGCGTCTTCGACCTTTTGCAGCGTGGACGTGTCCACCTTGATGGTGGCCTTGGCTGAGGACACCTGAACCGCAGGGGCCTCACCAAAGAAATTGGGAAGGGTGTAGACCACCCCCAACAGCAATGCGACGACCAGGATCACGTACTTCCAGACCGGATAACGGTTCATAAAGACTCGCGTAAAGAATATAAAAAGGGGGCCTTGACAGCCAAGGCCCCACAGACAAAGCCAGGAAGAATTACTTCATGGTGCCTTTAGGCAAGACTTGCACCACGGCGCTGCGCTGCATCTGCACTTCCACGCCGGTCGCCAGCTCGACGCCCACATAAGCATCGCCCAGCTTGCTGACCTTGCCCAAAAAGCCGCCAGCGGTCACGACTTCGTCGCCCTTGGCCAACGCGTCGATCATGGCGCGGTGCTCTTTTTGCTTTTTCATCTGGGGGCGGATCATCACGAAATACAGCACCACAAACATCAGCAGCAACGGCAGCATGCTCATCAGGGTGGATTGCATGTCGCCACCAGAGGCAGCGGCGGGGGCGGTTTGGGCAAAAGCAGAAGAAATGAACATGGGAACTCCACTGAAAGTCAAATTCGGGTTGTGCGGGTGACGCTTGGGCGTCCTGCGGGCGAAGCCGCCATTGTATGCGGCGCTATGATCACTTCCAAAAGCCCCGGTCACAAGGGGTCAGACCATCAAAGTGCCCCGTTGATGGTCCGACAGATCCCTCTTGTAGGTCGGCGCCTTCTGGTCCGACAAAACGGTGGTGGACCACGGCCCGTTTGAAAATGTCGCTTCGCGAGAGGATAGCTGTCGGACCTGAAGGCACCTACCTACGAGGTCATGGATGTCCGACCATCAAGGCCCGACGAGGGAATGTATTTGTAGGTCGGCGCCTTCAGGTCCGACTTTCCGTTACCTCGCGAAGCGACATTTTCAAAGGCCGCATTAACCCAGATACCCAGACAGGAGACGCCAATGACCGCCGACGCAAATCACTCGCCCAGCCCAAATGCGGGCCACGGCCATGACCACGACCACGACCACGCGCACAGCACCTTGGGCGAGATGGACCTGCGGGTGCGCGCTCTGGAAACCCTGCTGACGCAAAAAGGCTACCTGGACCCCGCTGCTGTGGACCGCATCATCGAAACCTACGAGGTGCACGTGGGCCCGCACAACGGGGCCAAGGTGGTGGCCCGCGCCTGGGCCGAGCCGGCGTTTCGGGACTGGCTGCTGCAAGACGCCACCGCCGCCATCGCCTCGATGGACTACACCGGCCGCCAGGGCGAACACATGGTGGCCGTGCCCAACACCCCCGACACGCACAACATGGTGGTCTGCACCCTGTGCAGTTGCTACCCCTGGCCGGTGCTGGGCCTGCCCCCGGTTTGGTACAAAAGCGCCGCTTACCGCTCGCGCGCCGTGATCGAGCCGCGTGCTGTGCTGGCCGACTTTGGTGTCACCCTGCCCGAGGGCCAAAACATCCGCGTCTGGGACTCCACCGCCGAAGTGCGTTATTTGGTGCTGCCCGAACGCCCCGCAGGCACCGAAGGCTGGAGCCAAGAACAACTGGCCACCCTGGTCACCCGCGACGCGATGATCGGCACTGGCTTGGCCCTGAACCCACAAGTCAAAGAGGTGGCGGCGTGAACGGCGTACACGACATGGGCGGCATGCAAGGCTACGGCCCGGTTCAGATCGAAGCCAACGAACCGCTGTTTCATGGCGATTGGGAGCGCCGCGCCTTGGGGCTAACGGTGGCCATGGGCGCCAGCGGCCTGTGGAACATCGACCTGGCCCGTTCGGCCCGCGAATCCCTGCCCCCGCTGGACTATGTGCAAGGCCCTTACTACGCCATCTGGACCCAGGCGCTGCAAAAGCTGTTGATCGAGCGCGGCCTGATCACCGAACAAGAACTGGCGCAGGGCCAGCCCCTCACGCCCCCGGTGGCCGGTGTGCGCGTGCTCAAAGCGGCAGAAGTGGACGCGGCCTTGGCCAAGGGCAGCCCGGCCGACCGCCCCAGCACCCAAGCCCCCCGCTTTGCCGTGGGCCAGCGCGTGCGCGCCCTGAACCTGAACCCCCAAGGCCACACCCGCTTGCCGCGTTATGTGCGCGGCCATGTGGGCACCGTGGTGCTGCACCACGGCAGCCACGTTTTGCCCGACCAGCATGTGAACAAGATGCTGCCGCCTTTTGATGGCACGGCCGAGCACCTGTACACCGTGGTGTTTGACGGCACCGAGCTGTGGGGTCCACAAGCCGAATCCGGGCACCAGGTGAGCGTGGACGCTTGGGAGTCTTATCTGGAAGCGGTCCACACTTGATCAAGGCCCCATGAACACCGCCATCCAAGACCTGAACGACCTGGCCCGCGCCTGCGGCGACGGCTTTCCCATGCCCGCCACCGCCAACAACGGCGCGGTGTTTGAAGAGCCCTGGCAGGCCCACGCCTTTGCCATGACCTTGCAGCTGCACGACAAAGGCGTCTTCACCTGGCCCGAATGGGCCACCGCCTTGACCCACGCAATCCGCGCCGGCCAAACGCGCGGCGAAGCCAGCGACGGCAGCCTGTACTACACCCACTGGCTCAACGCACTGGAGCAACTGGTGATCGAGCGCCAACTGGGCACGCCCGATGAAATCCATGATTTGGAGCACGCGTGGGCCGATGCCGCCGAGCGCACGCCGCACGGCCAGCCCATCGTGCTGGATGTCGCAGAAAGAGGCGCCGCTTGAACCTGCGTTTGTGGGCCATGCTGGCCTTGTTGGTCAGCCTGGTGTCTTTGGCGGTCGGCACCTCGTTTGCCAAAAGCCTGTTCCCTGCTTTGGGGGCAGAAGGCACCACCGCTTACCGCATCATTTTTGCCATGCTGATCCTGATGGCCGTGTTCCGGCCCTGGCGGCGCAAGTGGGTGTGGGCCGATGCGTTGCCGCTGGGCCTGTACGGCGTCACGCTGGGCGTGATGAACCTGCTGTTTTACAGCGCCATCAAGACCATCCCCTTTGGCGTGGCGATCGCCATCGAGTTCATTGGCCCGCTGAGCGTGGCGGTCTGGACCTCTAAAAAAGCCAGCGACTGGCTCTGGGTGTCATTGGCCATCGCGGGCCTGGCGCTGCTGCTGCCTTTGCCCGGGGGCGATGCGGCCACAGCGCTCGACCCCTTGGGCATGTTTTTCGCCTTCGCGGCGGGAATTTGTTGGGCGCTTTACATCGTGTTTGGTCAGCGCGTGGCGCTGCGCTACGGGGCCATGGCCACGCCCATGGGCATGTTGGCCGCGGCTTTGGTGGTGGCCCCGGTGGGTATTTTTCATGCGGGTGCCGCCTTGCTCGACCCGCGCTGGTTGGTCGCCGGGCTGGCAGTGGCCTTGCTGTCCAGCGCCATCCCCTATGCGCTCGAGATGTTCTCGCTCAACCACCTGCCCAAAAACACCTTCAGCATTTTGCTCAGCCTCGAGCCCGCTGTGGGCGCACTGGCCGGCTGGCTGGTGCTGTCCGAACAATTGACGCTGCTGCAAGGGCTGGCCATTGCGCTGGTGATGGCCGCCTCCATGGGCACGGCCTGGTCGGCCGGTCAGGACAAGCGGGTCACGCCCGGCAGCGGGCAGGCATAGATGGCGTTGCGCACGGCGGCAATGGCTTCGTAGCGGGTGTAGCTGCGCCGCCAGGCCAGCACCACGCGGCGCGTGGGCGGCTGGCCACCCGCCGGGTCGACGATGGGCAAGTAGCGCACGGGCGATTCGTGCCGCCCGCCTGAGCGCTTGTGCACAGGCTTGAGGTCGGGCACCGACATGCGCGGCACCAGCGTCACGCCCATGCCCGCCGCCACCATGTGTTTGATGGTCTCCAGCGACGAGCCTTCAAAGGTCTTGCGAATGCCATCGGTCTGGCTGGCGTAGCGCGCAAATTCAGGGCACACCTCCAGCACATGGTCGCGAAAGCAGTGGCCCGTGCCCAGCAACAACATGGTCTCGTTTTTCAGCTGCTCTGGGGTGATGAAGGCCTCTTTGGCCAGCGGGTGGTTCAGTGGCAAAGCCGCCATGAAGGTCTCGTCATACAGCGGCGCAATGGCCAGCCCCGACTCGGGGAAAGGCTCGGCCAGGATCGCACAATCGAGCTCACCCGTGCGCAGCATCTCCAGCAGGCGCACGGTGAAGTTCTCTTGCAGCATCAGCGGCATTTGCGGCAGGTCGGTGATGATCTGGCGCACCAGATCGGGCAGCAAATACGGCCCGATGGTGTAGATCACGCCCAGCCGCATGGTGCCCGACAGCGGGTCTTTGCCGCGCTTGGCGATTTCCTTGATCTCGGCGGCTTGCTCCAACACGCTTTGCGCTTGGCGCACGATCTCTTCGCCCAAAGTTGTGACGGACACTTCACTGGCGCTGCGTTCAAAAATCTTCATGTCCAGCTCTTCTTCGAGCTTTTTGATGGCCAGCGACAGCGTGGGTTGCGACACGAAGCAGGCCTCGGCGGCTTTGCCAAAATGCTTTTCGCGGGCCACGGCCACGATGTATTTGAGTTCGGTCAGGGTCATGGGCGCTATTTGAACATCAAGCTTTCAGGAACTCGGATTTACCGCCCAACCAGCGGCCAATGTGCCGCTCGGCCAGCTGAGGGTGCTGGTCCAGCATGGGCGGGGCCAGCGCCCGCGCCCAGTCCAGCAAATGGCCATCGGTCTCCAGATCGGCAAAGCGCAGCAAAGGCGCGCCCGACTGGCGCGCCCCCAAAAACTCTCCGGGCCCGCGGATCTCCAAGTCGCGCCGGGCGATCTCGAAGCCGTCATTCGTCTCGGCCATGGCGCGCAGGCGATCGCGGGCGGTCTCGCTCAGGCGACCGCCTTCGGGCGTGCCATACAGCAACACACAGGCCGAAGCCGCCGCGCCACGCCCCACCCGGCCGCGCAACTGGTGCAACTGAGACAGGCCAAAGCGCTCGGCGTGCTCAATCACCATCAGCGAGGCATTGGGCACATCCACCCCCACCTCGATCACCGTGGTGCTGACCAGCACACCCATCACACTGGCGGTGAAGAGTTCCATCACCGCTTTCTTTTCGGCCACGGGCATGCGCGAATGCAGCAAGCCCACCATCACCCCCGGCAGCGCCTCGCTCAGGTCGGCATGGGTCTCGGTGGCGTTGGTCAGGTCCAGCGCTTCGCTTTCTTCAATCAGCGGGCAGACCCAATACACCTGCCGGCCCTGTTGCAGCTGCGCGCCAATGCGCTCGACCACCTCGTGGCGGCGGTGGTCAGACACCACCCGGGTCACGATGGGCGTGCGGCCCGGGGGCAGCTCGTCAATGACCGAGACATCCAGATCGGCGTAATAGCTCATGGCCAGCGTGCGTGGAATCGGCGTGGCCGTCATCATCAGCATGTGCGGCTCCATGCCGGGGGCCTGCATCTTGCCGCGCAAGGCCAGGCGCTGGGCCACGCCAAAGCGGTGCTGCTCGTCAATGACCGCCAGCCCCAAGCACTTGAACTTGACGTGCTCTTGAATCACCGCATGCGTGCCCACCACCAACGCCGCCTCCCCCGATTCAATCAACGCCAGCATGGTGGCGCGCTCTTTCTTCTTTTGGCTGCCAATCAGCCAGGCCACCTTCACGCCCAGCGGCTCCAGCCAGCCCACCAGTTTTGCAAAATGCTGCGTGGCCAAAATCTCGGTCGGGGCCATCAAGGCGCATTGCCAGCCCGCGTCAATCGCCACCATGGCCGCCAGCGCCGCGACCACCGTTTTGCCCGCGCCCACATCGCCTTGCAGCAGGCGGTGCATGGGCACCGGGCGGCTCAGGTCTTGGGCAATTTCGCGGCCCACGCGCTGCTGGGCCTTCGTCAAGGCAAAAGGCAGAGCGGCCAGCAGTTGGTCGTGCAGAGCACCGCGCTTCATCTTCAAGGCCGGGGCGCGCAACAAATCGCGCTCGCGTTTGGCGGTGAGCTGCGACAACTGCTGCGCCAGCAACTCCTCGCATTTGAGGCGAACCCAGGCCGGGTGGCTGCGGTCCTCCAAAGCGGCCAGCGACACATCGGGCGTGGGGTGGTGCAAAAACTGCAGCGCATCGCGCAGCGACCAAGCGCCACGCGGATCGGGCCAAGGCACGCCCGGGGGCAGGGTTTCGCTCAAATCAGCATGGTTCAAGCCGGTGATCACGGCGCGGCGCAAATAGGCTTGAGCCAGCCCCGCCACGGTCGGGTACACCGGCGTCAGCGCCTCGGCCAGGTTGCCGCCTGCGGCCTTGAATGTGGGGTGCATCATGGTCAGCCCCATGAAGCCGCCCTTCACCTCGCCCCGCGCCCGGATGCGGTTGCCCACCGCCAGCGCCTTTTGGTGCGAGGGGTAAAAGCTGAAAAACCGCATCACGCAGGTGTCCGAGCCATCGTCTACGGTGACCAGCAGCTGCCTGCGCGGGCGCTGCGTGATCTCGCAGGCCGTCACGGTGGCCTCGATCTGCGCCGTGTCACCCTCACGCGCATCGCGCAGCTTCACGATGCGGGTCTCGTCCTCGTAACGCAGCGGCAAGTGCAGCGCCAGATCAATGTCGCGCTTGAGGCCAAGCTTGATCAGCGCCTTTTGCGGGGCGCTGAGCGTTTTGGCGGCAGGCGAGAGGGCTTTGTCGGGCATGGCCTGATTGTGCCGTGTGTGACCCGACGTGACACAGCGCAACGCATCCAGACAGGCGGTCTGGCAGAGTTTTTCAATTTTTTCGCCAAGCCGCATGTGCACTGAACGCCGCGGCCGTCATTTCGATATCGGCCCGAGGAATGTGGGCCTGGTGGGCGACATCGCGCCAAGTGCCCACGACATCCATCACCTCGTCCACGATGAACCGCCCTTGCGCGGCCGTCAAGCCATAAAACGCGGCAGTGCTCAACGCGGTGCGCAAGTCAGGACGATTGTCCCTATCGTCAATGTTCAGCACATGCTCGGCTTTGTCGATGTTCGGGTTGACATCAAATGCGGGTGCCAGTCGCCAGCCCGTTGAGCTCAGCACAAAGCCATGATTGCGCAAATGGTCGTCCCGATTGCCTACTGCCACATTAAAAACCACGCGCCTGAACAGCTGAGCCAGATCTGATTGAACAGTCGCTGCATCGCCACTGGCCCGCAGAAACTGCGCCAGTTCCAGATAACTGCAGCCCTCGCTTTGGTCCTTTCGCAGCAGCGTCATGGCCGACGCATAAAACCGCCGCTGACCACCGTCACGGTCGAAGCGCTGCACACAAAAAGTATGAAACTCACCACCCAAGCGCAACAGCTTTGCAGCAGGGACATCGATGCCTGCACGTTGGGCCATTTGATGCGTGGCGAACTCCCAAGCCCCGACATCACGGTCATCGTCACGCGCCGGGAATTTGCCGATCCAAAGAGAACCGTCCAGCTCTGTGAAGTTGGCCTTGGGACGGGCACCCCCCAATGAAGCACCCGCTGCCACCAGAACGGTTAACCATTTGCGCAAAGCATCGAGATCGTCAATGCGCTTTTGAGTCAGTTGCCAAGCCACCAGCTCCAGTTCGCGCAGCGTGGTCACGGGTGGCGCTGCAAAAGCATCGTTGTCCAAAAACGCTTGCGTGCCGGATGGGCGAAACCGCAACGCCCCCTGCCGCGTGACATCCTGCACGCCGATCAGGAAATCCCAGGCATAAAGTGTTTTGGCTGGGCGCTTTTGATCCTTGGCTTGCAAGGCCTCGCGCCGTTTCATCAGCGTCTGTCCCCAGCGGTCGGGGGATGAGTCGAGAAACACGCCAAAGTTACCCAGCTCAGGCTTGGGGAAAAACGGGTGCGCGTCCAAAGACAAATCGGAGTCCAGCGCAAAAGCCCTCGGGTCGTTCAGCCAAGCTTTGTCGTAATGAAAGCGAATCTGCCCTCGGTCATGCGCCAGATGGCCCACCAGACAAGCGGGCCCCAAATCGCAGTCCAACCAGACCTCTAGCCCATCGAATTGCCCCGTCATGGCATCACCTCAGAAGTGCTGTCGACGGTCATTGTTGACTGCACGTTTGCCCGGCGCTGGCGTCGCTCTGCAGGCGATGGGGCCAAGGCCAAATCCTGCAGTTTGCGCCCCACCTTGTCGTCGGCGGCCAAGGCGTTGAAATCGGCCTGAAGGCCCAGCACCGCCAGCACACGCAGATAAGTGCCCAAGGTGGCACCCGCATCGCCGGCTTCGACCTTGTAAACCGAAGTGCGCGACATGCCTGCCCGCTGCGCCACCACGGCCGTACTCAGTTTGCGGCGCAAACGGGCCAACCGCAGGCGCTCGCCCAAGGCGATGAGCAGCGTTTGCTCTTGTGGGAAAACAATGGGTGGTTTGCTCGACATTTCGCCATTATGGACAAAAATAACTGATATTGTCCATTTTGAACTAGATTCGAGCCACGCTGCAACTTCAGCGAAGGCAACGCGCTGCGGGTGGGGATTATCGATATTTGATCGATAAAAGCCATCATGTCGTCAAAATGCTGTTTTAGCGACATGATAGGGTTGACGTGTACTCGTCAAGAACATGACGGCGCTCTCATGTACGAAAAATTGAATTATTGCGACACGCTTACTTGACGTGTTGCTCTTGAGAACATATTCTTCGAACATGTTTCAATAATTGATTTTCAAGTACATGTACGACATCGAAACCGTTTGGCAGCCAGACCGGGCGCATAACCAGTTACCGACACTGCCTCCGGGGAATGACCTGGAAAGCAAAGTTGTGCTGCGTGCCTGCATTGCGGCCCGCGCTGCATTGGCCGAGTTGAAACAAGCCGCCGAGCTGATCCCCAACCAAACGATGCTTATCAACACCATTCCGCTGTTGGAAGCCAAAGACAGCTCGGAAATCGAGAACATCGTCACCACCACCGACCAGCTGTTCCAACACGTGGATGGTGATGGGCAAGCGGATCACGCCACCAAAGAAGCCTTGCGTTACCGAACCGCACTGCACCATGGCTATCGGTCACTCCAATCCAGGCCACTGTGCACGGCCACTGCGGTCGAGGTGTGTCGCACCCTCAAAGGTGCAGACATGGACATCCGGCGAACATCCGGCACCCAACTGGCCAACGACCGGACGGGAGAGGTGATCTACACACCGCCGGAAGGGGAAGACCGGTTGCGGACCCTGCTGGCCAACTGGGAACGGTTTCTGCACAACGAAACCGAACTGGACCCATTGATACGAATGGCCGTTGGGCATTACCAATTTGAAGCCATTCACCCCTTCACGGATGGCAACGGGCGCACAGGCCGTGTCATCAACATCCTGTTTCTGATCCAGCAAGAGCTGCTGAACCTGCCCATCCTCTATTTGAGTCGGCACATCATCGCGAACAAAGCCGACTATTACCGCCTTTTGCTGGAAGTCACGCGCGACCAGGCTTGGGAGCCGTGGGTCTTGTTCATGCTCAAGGCGGTGGAAGAAACATCGCGATGGACCACCGGAAAGATCGCGGCCATCCGGCAGTTGGCCGAGCACACCACCGAACACGTACGGCTGAGCTTGCCCAAAATCTACAGCCGCGAGCTGGTGGATGTGATCTTTGAGCAGCCCTACTGCCGAATTGGCAACCTCGTGGACAAGCAGATCGGGCAACGGCAAGCTGCATCGCGGTATTTGAAAGAGCTCGTGGCCTTGGGCGTGCTGCGCGAGATGAGCTATGGGAAAGAAAAGCTCTTCATTCACCCCAAACTGATGCAATTGCTCAGTCGGGACAGCAACGAGTTTCAGTTTTATGAAACTTTCTGAACCCGGCGTACCGCCTGATGGCTTTCATCCGGTTCGAAAAGCAGATCTTGTACATCAAGGCAGTAATGACCCACCGGGAATACGACAAAGGAGCATGGAAATCATGAATGCAGCCATCAACGTGAAGCACCTGCTCCTAATTTGGGAGCAGTTCCGTGCCGCAACCGACATCACTCCCATCCGGGATGAAGCGCATTACGCGCGCATGACCGAGATGCTCGAAGCCCTGCTGGATGAAACCCAAGGCGAAGAAAAGCATCCCGCGATGGGCTTGGTCGACATCGTGGGCGATCTGATCGAGGACTATGAATCCAAGCAACACCCTCTACCCGACGTCACGGGTGTGCAAGCTCTGAAATTCCTGATGGAACAACACGGACTGAAGCAAAGCGAGCTGACCGAGATCGGCAGTCAGGGTGTCGTGTCCGAAATCCTGACGGGTAAGCGCGAACTCAACATTCGCCAAGTGCGAGCGCTCAGCGAACGGTTTGGCGTTTCCGCCGCGACCTTTGTGTGAAGGGCGTGGAACTCGGGCACCGCGACACGCCATGAAGGCGAAACGAAAACTTTGGAGGCTATGAGAGACACCCACATGCCAGCCAAAAGGTGAACGCCATGAAGGACGAATACGATTTTTCTAATGCACAGTGTGGCAAGTTTTACAAGCCTGATTTGCGCCTGATTCCGCCTGTGCGCCTTGACCCGCAGGTGTTGGACTTCCTTGTCAATGCAGTCGTGTTGGTGGCCGTGCAATGGGTGTGAGCAGCGCTAACAAAGTGGCCTATATGAAATTTAAGGGCTTAGCCGCATCTGCTGAACGGCCCTTATTTCATAGTCGTCAATCAGCTTTTTGAAGTGCTTGTAAATTTCTGCCATCTTCACATTCAGCTGGATGCTGGCAAAACCTTCATCATTTTTGTCCAGAGGGATCACGCCGGTGACCACGCTCTTGAAGTGCTCGGGGTCTTTGTTTCGGATGGGTTGATAACGATCGATGCATGCAAAGATGTCGTCAAGGGTATAGCCGTGGTCTCTGGTGAGGACCATCAAATCGTAGAGGTCACGAGACTTCACGCGGTCATAGACAACGATGCTTTTCATGGAAAGCAGCCCATCGATGCCCAGCACATCAAAGCCTCCCTCTGAAACCTTCACCTTGGGCGCTGACTTCAGGTGCGCAATCTGCGCTTTGGGCCGATCGCTCTCGTTGCGTGAATGAAACGTGACCTTGGCGCCGTCAATCAGGTAGTCCTGAATGTAGTGATCCAGGTTTTCTGAGGTGTTGATTTTGAAGCCCAGCTTTTGTTCAGGTGTGATCAGGCTTTCAATCGTGCAGCCACCTTCAGCCAGCTCATCCAACAGTCCATCAAGGGCTTTGAAGGGCAATTTCTGGCCAAAGATATTGAAGTCCAGGTCTTCGCTGACCCGGTGTCCGATTTGCAATGCCAGTGCAGTGCCACCGACCAGCGTAAAGCCCGCCAGTCTGGGGTCGTTTTGGAGGCGAGCGAAATTCTTCTGAGTCGCCTCTGGCATGAATTCCAGTTTGAGCTTATGCATTCGCTTGCTCCTGTGCTGTTCGCAAGCCTTTGCTGATGTTGCCCAGCATTCGGGTCACACTGGCGCGGGTCTCGGGTTCATATGCGCGCCGCTTGAACACGCGTTGGACCTTGGGGACGCCGTAGTAAAAGCACAACCTAGCCACATCTTCGAACTTGTGCTTTTCAAGTACCTTGCCGATCAACACATCGTCTTTGATGTTGGGGTTTGACCAGTCATAAGCGCCCGATAAACCGATCTTGACGGACTTGCGTGGCGCGTTGGCTTGTGAAATGACAGTGCGCAGCCACGCCGGGACCAGCGCTGCGTAGTTATCCATTTCCCCTTCTGCCCAGTCACCCGTGGCACGCTGGATGTCAAGTGTTGTGAGGTCTTTGATGCCCCGGGTCCACAGTTCCAGCAAGACCCTGCCCTTGGGGCTGGCAGCAAGCTGGACTTTCCTTTGACTCATGCGGCGAAATTGCACGGTGTGCCCAGCGGCTTTGACCGTGCGCGTCAGGCCAGAAGTGGGCACCACCAGCAGATCATCTGCTCCTCCGGCTGGCGCAAGCCCTACTTGCTCCCCCGTCTTTTGAGCCAATGCATGGGCAATGGTTTGTGCGTCCACAACTTGGCCTGCTGTGACATACAGACCTCTGGCGACCCGTTCGATGATCCCTGCGCTCATCATCCGAAAGAGCGCTTGGTCCACGGCTGCGCGAGTCCCTACCGACAAAAAGTCTGCACTTGAGAAGACCGCCCCCAGAGGTTTGTCTGCCATGGCTTGCTTGATCATTTCAGATGTGCGCATGTCAGAAATTATTAACGTTTTTCAGCCAATGTCAATATTTTATCGCTGGCCATCGACCAACTGGCTAGGTCTGCTGACTCTGAAAATGGGCTCCCGTCAAGAGCACTTTGCCTTGTCTGCCAGCTTGTGCCGAGTGCGCGATGGCTTCTAGAACGTCGCTCAATTCATAAACTTTTTCTACATTCATGCGCAGCACGTTTTGCGCGGCCAACGCCATCAAGGCGGGGTAGACGGTCTTGGCCTTTTGGCGGTTGTCGGGGTTGCTGAACCAGTTGGCCAGCCAGAAGCCTTGAACATGGACATTCCGAAAAATCAGGTCGTGCGCAGAAATGCTGCACGGATCACCGCTCAGCAGGCCATAAAGAACCAAGCGGCCTTGCGGACTCAAGCTGGCGGCCAATGCCCGAGAGGCTTTTCCACCAATCGCGTCCAGGCCCAGCACGACAGGTTCACCCTGGGTTATTTGGCGCACGCTTTCCTGAAGTACATCAGGGTCTTGGCCGTCATCCACCAGCCAGTGACCGCCTTCTTCAGCAGCCACCGCCTCTGGCCTGCGCACGACATTGATCAACGGGATGCCCAAGTGCAACGCCAACTGCCGAGTGCATTGACCCACAGCCGAATTGGCGGCATTTTGAATGACCCATTGACCGGGCTGGAGGGTGACTTGGTGCTGCAGGAGCACCCAAGCCGTTGCCGGGTTGGCAGCCAGCATGGCTTGTTGCAGCACAGGGGCATGGGATGGCACCGGGACCAGTGAGCGCCTTTGAACCACTAGTTCGTCGGACCAGACACCGAATACGCCGATGGGCAGCACCCGTTCGCCGGCTTGCAAGTCCGCGACTTCGTTGCCCGTTTCGAGCACCACAGCAACCCCCTCATGGCCGGGCACGTAGGGCAGCTCGGGTTGATGGCCATACTGCCCATCCATTTGCAGCAGGTCAGCCGGGAGAATATTCATGGCCAGCATGCCAATGCGCACTTGCGTTGGCGCAAGGGGCGCGCGCTCATTCTCGCGAATGCGAATGCGCTCTGCCAACGGTCTGCCCGGCGATGTGCTGATGACCTCAATGGCATGGGGCAGGGGTGTTTCAGGGGATGGTTGGCGCATGGCTTGTGCGTTTTCTATCGGGCTTGAGAGTCGATGGGGCAGCGTCAAGTGGCTGTCGAGGCGGCTTCAGGGCTTGAGGGGCGCTGGTGGCTCTGCAATCGTGCGCTTGCGACTGACCACATCGTCCATCAGGGGTTGTGCCATGGGGTCGACCATGCAGTCGCAAAAAAGGGTGCGTTCTGCAGCCAGCCCGTCTGCATGACTCCAACGCGGGGCGTTCCTGACCAGTTTTTTGATGTTGGCACAGGCTCTGAACGGGACGGCCTCTATCTGGCTTGCAAGTCGCAGGGCTTCGGCCATCACGTCGTCGGTGCACGCGGAGACCAATCCCGCCGAAAGCAGCTCTTGGGGGCTGAACACCTTGGCGGTCAGCAGATTGAAAAGTGCGGGGCCAGTCCCAATCAGCGAGGCCATGGCTTGTGTGCCGCCTGCGCCAGGCAGCAGCCCCAAGTTCAGTTCGGGCAGTCCCAGTTGGTAATCGCCATTTTGTGCCAGTCGAATGTCACACCCTAGGGCCAGTTCAAAGCCACCGCCCATGGCGGTCCCGTTGAGGGCTGCAATGAAAATCAGGGGGCTGTTTTCGATGCGCTCGATGCAGTGGTGAATGACGCTTTTCGGGACAGGGCGCGCCACAGAAAACGATTTGCCGCGTTCAATCATGGCTTGGGAGCGTTTTTGAAGGATGGCCACGTCGTAATGCCGAACGAACATGCCGGGCTCTGCCCCTGTGATCACCACCACGCGTCCATCTTTCCAGGCCTCCAGCGTGTCCAGCGCTTGGGTCAGTTCGGACTCCATCGCCTCGTCCATGAAACCGTGAGGCGGGTTGAATAGACGCACGATGGCAGTGGTGCCTTGTTGGGTCAAGGACAGGCGTGAGCCTGTCCAGTCTGCTTGAGGGGTTTGCATGCAGGGGCTCCAGTCGAAATCAACAGGGATTCAAAAGTCTTGGCAATGGTGCTGATTGAGCTAAAAAATGTTTGTGACTGCTGCCAACCAACCACTTGTTTGGTCAATTTCATTCTGCTAAGCTTACCAGCATGAATGAGTTAATCAATACCGCAGTGGTGACCGGTGGCGCATCGGGTCTTGGCCAAGCGTTGGTGAGCAAGTTGAGCGCCAACGGTGTGAAGGTGACTGTTTTGGATCGGCATGACGGCCCCCGCCATGCATCCGTCCGGTATGTGATGTGTGATGTCACTTCGGAAGCTGAAGTGAAGAAGGCCTTGAGCGAGTCGGCCGAACAATTTGGGGCCGCTCGGTTGATCGTGAACTGCGCGGGTGTCGGCAAAAACGCCCGATTGCTTGGACGCAAGGGCGTTCACACCCTGGAGCTCTTTCGCGAAGTCATGGAGGTGAATGTGCTGGGCACATTCAATGTGCTGCGCCTGGCGGCCGAACAGTTGATCGACCTGCCTTTGACGGAAAACGGCCAAAGGGGCGTGATCATCAACATTTCCTCAATCGCCGCATTTGATGGGCAGATCGGGCAGGCGGCATATTCCGCTTCGAAGGCGGCGGTCGCTGGCATGACCTTGCCACTGGCCAGAGAGCTGGGAAAGCACGCCATACGCGTGGTCACCATTTGCCCCGGCGTTTTCATGACGCCCATGGTGGAGGCCCATGTCTCGCAGGATGTGCTCGATGGCTTGTTGCAAAACGCAGCGTGGCCCCAGCGCCCGGGCAAGCCAGAAGAGTTTGCAGACTTTGTCATGGCTGTTGCGGCCAACCCCATGGTCAATGGGGAAACCATTCGACTCGATGGCGGTCTCCGGATGCCCCCGCTATGAATCCAGCAGCGGCAGGCTTGACCGAATTGGCCGTGGTGAATTGGTCCATTCAGGGGGCCAACGTTCTGGTCGCTGAACTCAGGGGCTTGGATGGCGCTGAGCTTCCCAACTGGGAAGCCGGGGCGCACATCGACATCCAGGCGACCGATCGCATGGGGCATGAGGTGGTCAGGCAGTATTCCTTGTGCAGCCGCCACGGCGAGAAGCATTGGCGCATTGCGGTGTTGGGTGATGCCCATGGCAGTGGTGCATCGCTGAATCTTCAAAACGACATCAAGGCCGGACAAACGCTGCAAGCGCGTGGTCCACGCAACCTGTTTGCTTTGCCATCAGATGACCACCCGGTGGTGTTGGTTGCAGGCGGGATTGGTATCACCCCCATCTTGGCCATGGCCGAGACGCTCAGTGCGCAAAAAAGAAAATTTCGTCTTCACTACCATGCCCGAAGCCATGAGCGGGCAGCTTTCGTTGAGGAGCTCAAGTCCTCAAGCTACGCCAGCAACGTGACTTTTTCATTTGATGATGAGAACTCCTCAGGCATTGCACAAATTTTCTCTGATGCAGATGCGCATGCATGGCTTTATACCTGTGGCCCGGCAGGCTTCATGAATGCGGTGATGGGTGCTGCCAAAGCGGCAGGTGTGCAAGACACCAAAATGAGAAAAGAACTTTTTGGCGGATCGACAGAGCCAATTTCAGGAGGATCTGTAACTATGGATCAGGCATTCACCATCAAAATTCAATCAACGGGTGCCATGGTGGAGGTGCCCGTGGGCCAGACGGCAGTTCAGGCACTTGCAGCGGCGGGCATTGAGGTGCTGGTTTCTTGTGAACAGGGCCATTGCGGATCTTGTTTGACGCCGGTTTTGGAGGGCACGCCAGACCACCGTGATCAATTCATGTTGCCCGAAGAGCATGAAAAAAATGACGCTTTCACGCCCTGTTGCTCTCGTTCCTTAACCCGTTGTTTGGTGCTGGACCTATGACTGAACCCCTTGTCTATGATCCGTCCAACGAGGCGATCAGAACCAATCCCTTTCCTTTCTACGAGGCCTTGCAGGAAAGGGATCCGGTGCACTGGAGCCCGGCGATCAAGAGCTGGATCATCACGCGTTACGACGATGTCCGGCAGGTGGCCATGTCGTCCAACATGTCGTCGGATCGCTTGCGGCCTTTTTACGAGGCCTTGAAAGACGAGCGGCGCGACATTCTGTCTGGGGTGATGCGTTACCTCAATGAGTGGCTGGTGTTCAAGGCGCCGCCAGAACACACACGGCTTCGAAAGATGATGAATGTGGTGTTCTCGCTGCAGCTGATCCAGTCGCGAGAAGTCGCTATCCAAAAGACGGTGGCGCAATTGATGGAAAACATGGACCCATCGCGTGAGGTGGATTTCATGGAGAAAGTTGCCGTGCTGCTGCCCGCTTACGTCATTTTGGACATGATGGGTTTGCCGCGTGAAGACTTTGCTGAAATCAAGCAATGGTCTGACGATTTGCGTTTGTTCATTGGCACATCGCGCACAGAAGAAGACAAGTACAGAAAAGCCAGAGATGGTGCCGATCGCATGTCTTCTTATTTCCGTGACGTGATTGCACAAAGGCGCGCCTCTCCCGGCGACGATGTCATCACGGCCATGGTGAACGCCAAGGATGCGAATGGTGCGTTGAGCGAGGATGAGTTAGTGGCCATGTGCATGCTCGTGTTGTTTGGGGGGCATGAAACAACGACCAGCTTGCTGGGCAGTGCCGTGGTGGCACTGATTGAGCACCCGGAACAAAAGCAAAAACTGCATGATGAGCCCGCGCTGATTGATGCTGCCGTTGAAGAGTTTCTGCGCTACGACGGGCCCAGCAACAGCATTGCGCGCGTGGCTGCGGTAGATCATGAGTTGCATGGCAAAAAATTGGTGGCCGGTGACCGTGTGTTTGCAATGATCAATGCCGCCAACAGAGACCCGCGTCGATTTGATCGGCCGCATGAGTTGATTCTGGACCGCAGCCCCAATCGGCATTTGACCTTTGGGCAAGGCCTGCATTTTTGTCTTGGTGCGCCTTTGGCCAGGCTCGAGGCCAAGGTGTGCATCGGATCACTGGTGGCCCAATACCCTGCCATGCGTTTTGGCCAAGGCGAAGTGAAGTGGTTGGATGCCTTGGTGATGCGTGGCCCCACGCAGTTGCCCTTGGTGCTCAGTTAAACCGGTTTGATCTTTGGAGGTTCCTCATGAGCGATGTGTATGTGATTGGTGTTTCGTGCACGCCCTTTGGCAAGCAGGCCGACAAAACATTCAAGGACCTCACCCGAGACGCCTTCATGGGGCTGCTTTCTGATACGGGGGCCGATGTCGCCCAGCAAATTGAGCAAGCGTGGTTTGGCAATTGCGGCATGGGCACCTTTGGGCAACGCAATATCCGGGGTCAGGTGTGTTTTACCCCCTTGGTGCGCGAAGGCATCTTTCCGGAAAGGGTGCCACTCATCAACGTTGAAGGCGGCTGTGCGACGGCCTCCATGGCGTTTCATGGCGCGTACAAAGACATCCTTTCTGGCGAGTGTGATTTGTCGCTGGCCATGGGTGTGGAAAAAACATTTTTCCCGGGCGATCCTGAGCGCACCATGGAAATTTTTCAAGGGGGGATTGACCAGCTTGATCCGCACGAGTGGCAGGCGTATTACCTGAAGGCCGGCGAGCAATCGGGCAAACCGTTTGTGACCAACAGCGGCGGCGGAACCTTGTTCATGGACACCTATGCCATGCAGGCGGCCTATCACATGAAAACCTTCGGCACGACGCGTGAGCAGATCGCCTATGCGTCTTCCAAAAACCACGCCATGGGGGCTTTGAATCCGAATGCGCAGTACCGGTTCACCATCACGCCAGAGGAGGTGCTCCATGATCGGGAGATCAGTTGGCCCCTGACCCGCGCCATGTGTTCACCCGTGGGTGATGGGGCTGCGGCTGCGTTGCTTTGCTCGGAGCGTTTTTTGCGTGAATTGCCCCAGCGTGTTCAGGAGCGGGCCATTGCGGTCAATGCCAGCGTGTTGACCGGTGGCAAGTACCGCGACTTGGCCGAACCGGGCCTGTCGCACGTAGCCGCCAAACGGGCTTATGCAAAGGCAGGCCTGACGCCGTCAGACATCGACATTGCCGAGGTGCACGATGCGACATCGTTTTGTGAGATTTACCAGGCTGAAATGCTGGGATTTTGTGAAATAGGCCAGGGCGGCGCCTACGTGGCCAGCGGGGCTACTTCTTTGGGGGGCGACCTGCCGATCAATTTGTCAGGCGGGCTGGTGTCCAAAGGGCACCCGGTCGGTGCCACTGGGCTGTCCATGATTTATGAGCTGGTGACCCAATTGCGCGGCGAGGCCGGCAGCAGGCAATCTGAAGGCGCAAACATTGCACTGGCAGAAAATGGGGGAGGGGTGATTGGCTTCGATGAAGCCGCTTGTTCCATCACCATTCTCCAACGCCAAAATGGATGTCCGCGCGGCGGATGATGACCGCTTTGTTCAAGGATGGCGGGTCTCGGCGCTTTTCCTGAACAGAGAAAAAAGATGCTTGGCCACGGTGGCCGGAGCGTCACCACCTGGTTGGTACCACATGAGTGCGCCATTGAGAGCACCCAGAAGGCCCAAACGGAAGTAGCGCCTTTTGATGCCCGATGGCAAGTCAACGGCATCGGTCAGTTCGGAAAACACTTTTTCGTACTTGTCACGCTGCGCCACCAGGGCAGTGCGCATGCTGTCTGAGTAATTGGCGGACCAATCGGCCAGAACGGTGGCAGCGGGGCTTTCTCGCATGAGCAAGGCCTCAAGGTGCGCGATGCACGCCGCTTCCAGCCTTTGCCAAGGGTCGGTCAGGGGTTCGATGGCTTTTTCGACGTCGTTGACGAAACGATCCACCCCAGAGGCATAGACCGTGATGAAGAGTTCTTCCTTGGAGCCAAAGTGGTGGTAAATCGATCCATGCAAAATGCCAAATGCGGCCGATATATCCCGCATCGACGTGTTGGCATACCCCCGTTCACCGAACAGATGCGCTGCTTTCTCAATCAGCTCCGCCCTTCTGTCGCCAATAGCCCCCTCAGCCGTGTCTTTGGTCTTTGAGGGGGTGACACTGGCACTTTTCGGGGGCTTTATCGCTTTGGGGCTGGGTGTGGTGGTGGGTTTCATCTCGGTGTGCGCATGTGTTGTCAGGATGTTAAACGCTAAATTTTTAGTCCCTTGAGGCTGGGTGTGACTTCAGGTTTTGGCATTCACCCAGTAGGGCTCACGCAAGATCCGCTTCAAGACCTTTCCCAAAGCATTGCGCGGGAAGTCCGGGCGCGTTTCGATGTTGGAGAGTCTTTGGTGTTTGGCCAAGCGCTCGTTGCACCAAGACAGCATGGATGCTGAATCAAACACAACACCGGGCCTGAGGATGACCAAAGCCAATGGCGTTTCTCCCCAGCGCTCATGCGGTATGCCAATGACTGTGGCGTCCAGGACGTCGGCGTGTTGGCCCAAAATTTCTTCCAAATCTGCAGGAAAAACATTGAAGCCGCCGGAAATGATCATGTCCTTTTTACGGTCCACCAGTGTGAGGTAGCCGGCTTCATCTTGGCGTCCTATGTCGCCCGAGCGAATGAAGGTGCGCCTTCTTTCGTCCTGCCAAATCAGCGCGGCTGTTTCGGCAGATTTGCCGTGGTAGCCAGACATCATGCCTGGCCCGTAACCTGCGATTTCACCAATTTCTCCGGGGCCAAGCACCAGCCCTGATTCGTCCAGAATGCGCACTTCAAAGCCCAGGACGGGGATGCCCACGGTGTCAAATTTGTCGGCAGGCGCACCCGGTTTGAGCATCGTCGCAAAGCCTTCGCTGAAGCCATACAGTTCGATGAGTTTGTCACCCATGCGTTCGATGACTTGGCGTTTGGTTTCACGCCTGAGTGGCGAGCCTGCACACAGGATCACTTGCAGGGTGCTCAGGTCGTGCTGGCCCAGATCGGTCTGCAGCAGTGCAATGAACTGCGCAGGCACCATGAAGGTGTGGGTGATTTTTTCTTCCTCCACCAACTTTGAAAATGCCGTCGGCTCGAAAGCGGGCATCACCACGCAGGTGCCACCACTGAACAGAGCGGGCAGCATCATGAGCCATGTGCCATTGGAATAAAGTGAAGTGGTGGTCAGTGCACGGCTGCGGTCACTGAAGCGCATTTCTATGGCATTGGAAATGGCCCAATGCACTCTGGCCCGGTGGCTTTGCAGGATGCCTTTGGGAAGGCCGGTTGTGCCCGAGCTGTAGATGATGTTGAAGGCATCCTCAGAGCGGCAGACCACATTCGGGGTGTCCGTGGGCTGGGCATCGGTCAAGGCGCGGTAATCCATCCAACCCTCGGCCTGACCGTGCACAACGTAGCGCTGGCTGGCTTGAAGATGCAAAAGGTCATCTTGAAATGGCAGCAGACGTTCGATGAAGTCAGGGGTGGCAAAAGCTTGTTTGGCACCGCAATCGTTGATCAAGGAGGCCAGTTGCTGACCTGTCAGCAAACCCGAAAGCGGGACCACACAGCAGCCTGCTTTGACAACACCGAACATGACCTCGAGTATTTCTACCGAGTTGCCCATCATGACCACCACCCGGTCACCTCTCGAAGCGCCGGATGCCAAAAGGGCGTTGGCCACGCGGTTCATGTTGTCGTTGAAATCGCCCCAAGTGCGCCTGACTGAGCCGCACACCACCGCTTCTTGGTGTTTGCGAAACTTACCGTGGCTGCTGAAGATGTCAGGTATCGTGATCTCGGCATGGTCAAGGGATAACAAGGTTTTCTCCTTCGGTGAATTCATGGTAATTTGATTTGTCTTGGCAGATGGCTTGTCAGGTTGAAACACTTCATCCGTGGTTCACAGAACTTCTCTTGGAAACTTTATGTCGGTCAGCATGGAAACCAAAGCGCTTTCTTCTTTCAAGGTTCCGGTGGTTGCCGCGCCCATGTTTTTGGTCAGCGGTATCGAACTGGTGGTGGCAGCGGCCAACGCAGGCATTGTGGGATCTTTTCCAACGCTCAACGCCCGAACGCCCGCTTTGCTGGATGCCTGGCTGGCAGAAATCAAGGACCGAACACGCGGCGCGACTGGGCTTTGTGCGGCCAACCTGATCCTGCATCCCTCCAATGGAAGGCGGTATGACGATTTGGACATCGTGATCAACCACCGTGTTCCTTGGGTCATCACTTCTGTTGGGTCGCCCGTCAATGTGGTCGAGCGCGTTCATGCCTACGGCGGTCAGGTGTTGGCGGATGTGGCCACTGTCCGGCATGCCAGAAAAGCCATAGCGGCGGGCGTGGACATGCTGGTTCTTTTGACGGCAGGCGCAGGCGGCAATACAGGTTGGATCAACCCCTTTGCCTTCATCGAGGAGGTACGAGGCTTTTGGTCGGGCCCCTTGGCCGTTGCGGGTTGTTTGAGCACCGGGCGTCAAGTCAGAGCCATTCAAGTGGCGGGGGCTGACATGGCCTACATTGGAACGCCCTTCATCGCCACCCCCGAAAGCATGGCGTCGCCAGCGTACAAAGAGGCTTTGGCCAGTGCCGGTGCCGATGACATTGTGAAGACCGATGCGGTGACGGGCATCCCTGCCAACTTTTTGAAATCGTCCCTGCTGGCGCAAGGCATCATGCAAGCCGATGGCAGTTTGCTGCCCAAGGGGTCGAGCGATTTGGCCAGTTGGAAAACCGCGTGGAGTGCTGGCCAGGGTGTGGCCTCTGTGGGCGCGGTGGAGACAGTGGCCCGAAGGGTTGAAACATTGCACCAAGAGTGGCTTCAGGCCACTGAAGGTGTCGCCCGATAAACCACGGGTGCCATCTGTTCGGCGGCTCATATCGCCCTGTCTTTGCCCTGCCAGTAGCGCATTCGAAGTTCCCGTTTGAGCACTTTGCCCGTTGCGCTTCTGGGGAGGCTGTCTGTGAATTCCAGTGACTTGGGTGTACTGACCGATCCGATTTGCGCTTTCACCAAGTTCTGCAGTTCGACAGCGTTGACCACGCAGTTGGGCTTGAGTTCCAGCACGGCGTGTACCGATTCACCCCATTTGTCGTCTGGAATGCCAAAGACACAGGCCTCCTGTACAGCTGCATGCGTCATCAAAGCCTGTTCTACACCGGCAGAATAGATGTTGAAGCCGCCAGAGATGATCACGTCTTTTTTACGGTCCAAGAGAGTGATGCGGCCGTCTTGATCCATGGCACCCACGTCACCTGTGTGGTACCAGCCGAAACGGTGCACCAGAGCCGTTGCGGGTTCATCGTCCAGATAGGCGGCACGGCTGACCCAGTCGCGCAAGACGATTTCACCGGGCTCGCCTGTCTCGCACCATTGGCCATCTTCGCGCATGACCCGCGCTTGTCGGCTGATGGAGGGGGAGCCAATCGATCGCAAGACGTTCGCAGGTGCAGGTGTTGCGCCTTGCATGTGCTCGGTGGGTGACAAAGCGGTGATGGGACCGATGGCTTCTGCTTGACCATACATGTTCACCATGACGGGACCAAAAACCGACAGGGCCTGTTTCAGGGGTCCTTCGGCCATGGGCGCTGCGGCATAAACGAAATGTTCCAGCGTTGCGTAATCAAATGCGTTGATTTTTTCAGAGGCCAGCAGCATGTAAATCACGGTGGGTGGCAGAAAGAGGATTTGAATCTTTTCTTTCTGAATGGTCTGCAGGATTTCCAGCGGGTCCGCCTTGTCCAGTAACACATGCGTGGACCCGGTCATGGTGAGTGCGAAGATGAAGCTGCCCGCAAAATGGGTCATGGGCGCCACCACCAAATGCCGTTTGGCTTCGTGCGCGCGCATGGCAAACAGCATGTCGACGCTGGTCACGTAATTAGACAGGTGCGTGTGCAGAACACCTTTGGAGCTGCCTGTGGTTCCGCTGGTGGAATACAGCGTCCAAGGAGCCAAAGGATCGTTGGGCAGTTCTTTGGCCACCGAGCCAGCAGGCGCCATCCAATCCATGAGCGAAGGTAGGTCGCCATCTTGTTGGTCAAGACAACACCACTGAGACAGTGTTGGCAGTTCTGCTTTCACGTGCGCGGCAAGCGTGGCGACATGGCTGTGGTGCACCATGGCCGTGGGTTGGTGTTGCCGCAAAATGCTTGCATTCAAGACGGGGCTGTTTCTGACGTTGACAGGCACCAAGACCATGCCTGCGCGCCAGAGCCCGTACATGAAAATCAAGCCACGCCAATCGTTGGGGGACAAAAAGGCGACACGGGTGCCCGGCGCAATGCCCATGTGCTGGATTTTTGCAGCGATTCGATGGGACATCGCTACCGCCTCTTGGTAGCTCACGCAAATGCCGCCCTGCTGGACGAAGATGGCGTTAGGCGTTCTCAATCCCGCTTTGTCCAGCGCGTCTGTCGCCCTCATATTCTTCTCCTGATGTTCAGTCCATCAATTCGGGCAAGATGGTGGCGATGGCAGGGAAACCCATCAGCAATGCCAGCAATACCGCCTCCATGACGAGGAAGGGCATGACACCTGCAAACAATTGACGCGAATTGACGAGCCCCTTGCCCGATGACAAAACCGCAAACAAATTCAGACCCACGGGTGGCGTGATGGCGGCAATTTCAATGAGCTTGATGATGAGCACGCCAAACCAGATGCCATTGATGCCCAGGGACGTGGAAATGGGATAAAGAAAGGGCAGCGTGATGATCATCAATGACACGCTGTCTACGAAGCAGCCCAGGATCAAATACAGAATAACCACCAAGGCTATGAACACGAAGGCGCTCATCTCCAGGGTGACCACCAATGCTTTGAGGTCGCCGATGAAGCCGCTGATCAGCAGGAATCGACTGAACAAGAGACCGGCCATGACGATCAAGAAAAGTACAGCGGAGATGCGTGCACTTTCAATCAGACTTTCCCACAGCGCACCCTTGGGCAAACGCTTGGTCGACAGGGCAATCAGAAGAACACCGGTGGCGCCAACGGCACCTGCAGCTGAAGGCGGAAACGTGCCTGTGTAAATGCCGCCAACCACCAAACCAATCAGCAAAAAAACAGCCCAAGCTTTTGAAATGCCCTGCAGCTTTTGCTTCAAACTGAATCTTTCGCTGATCATCGGGGCCCATTCGGGTCTGTAGATCAGCATGATCCGAATGCCCACGATGTAGCCCACTGCGGTCATGACACCCGGCAAGATGCCAGCGATCAGCAGCTTGCCAATGGGTTCGCCCGTCAGCACGGCGAACAGCACCATGGCAATGGAGGGCGGAATCAGCCCTGCCAGAGTGCCAGCAGCAGCGACACAGCCAGCAGATACGCCTGGGTTGTAGCCATAGCGGATCATTTCTGGCAAAGCCATGCGCGTGAAGATGCTTGCCGCAACAGTTGTCGAGCCCGATATGGCTGCAAACATGGCTTGAGCCATCACAGTCGCCATCATCAGGCTGCCACGAATTCCACTGGTCAACTGAAAAGCAGCTTTGTACAGATCAGTGATGATCCCAGCTCGTGATGCCAATGTGCCCATCAAAACGAACAAGGGAACAACGACAAAGTTGTAGTCACTTGCAAATGCGTAGGGGAGGGACTGGATGGTGGACAACAGAAAAGTCGATCCAACAGCATAAAAGATGCCTGTGATGGCTACGGTACCCACTGCGTAAGCGACAGGGACACCCAAACCCAACAGGCAAAGCATGGCGACAAAACCGATCAGTCCCGTAGTCACTTGCTTTCCTTCAATGATGGGGACGTGAAAATTTGCTGAGCCAGTTGACCGATCAAGGTCAGAACGCAAAGACTTGCGCCAATGGGGCATGCCAACTTCCAGGGCCAAATTGGAAAACCAGAAGTGTCTGCCGAGACCTCAAAAATCATCACACTTTTGATGGCTTGATGCCAGAGTCCGTAGGTGATCAAACCAATGAACAAAAGGCCGCAAAGGGTGCCAAGAAGCGTGGTTGCTTTTTTGGTTTTATCCCCCATAAAAGATTCAAACAAATCCACTCGAATATGTTCATTGCCCCTTTGGACAGGACTGCAAGCCAAAAAAATGCTGCTGGCCAACAGCGTCCCGGACAATTCAACTTTGTACGACAAATAAAAGCCCAACACGTTGCCCATCACGATGTCTATCGCGCCAACGACCATCATGATGAAAACGGCACCAGCGCAGACCGCCAGTGCCGCTTTCTCTGTCCAATGAATCAATGCATTCATTTGACAGTCATATCAATTGCGCGAGTTTGCAAAGCTTTGAGCCGCTTTCCTTTGCAGTGGAATCAATTCTTTGATCTTCTCGCCCATGCCGTCTTTGGTGGACTTGTCGACCCAGATTTGGATCATGTCAGGCGAACGCGAGATGAAATTTTGCAGATCTTTCATCTGAACGATGCTGCCACCTGTGGCTTTGAATTTGTCCATCGCATCGGCTTCGACTTTGGGCAGAGCCGCCAGGTCTTTTTGCATGGCTTCTTGAGCCACTTGCGTGAACAAGGTCTGCACCGAGCGTGGCCATGCGTTGTAAGCCTTGGCGGGCACGTACATCTGGAAGGTTGTGAAGGAGCCCGTATTCAAGTCTGAAAGATATGGTGCCACTTTTTGCAAGTCTGAAAAAGGCGTCCATTCGATGGGGCCGAAGTTGCAATCGAGCGTTCCACGCTGCAGACCTTCCCGGATTTCGGTGGCTTGAACCCGCGTTGGCACCATGCCATAAGCCTCCATCCAAATGGGCACATAGGCGCCGCCAACCGCTCTGACTTTCAATCCTTTGAGGTCGGCGGAGGTGTTGACCGCCTTGTTGCAAAGCAGTTTGTAAGGGGAGGGAACTGTCCACTTGATGACTTTGAGGTTTTGAGCCTGGAGTTCATCGGTCACAGTTTTGGTCGCGTAGCTGGCACGTGCCAATTCGGAGCCTGTCTTCGCATCAGCGGATACCCTGTTGAGAAGACCGGCTGAAACAGAAGTTAATGGCAACTCAGAAGCATGAACTGCTTGAGCGAACACGCCGATGTCCACAGCGCCATTGCCCACCAAGTTTTTAATTTCTGTGAGGCCACCCAGCTGACCAGACCAGAAAATCTGAATTTTGATCTTTCCGCCAGATCGCTTTTCAATTTCTTCAGCAAACCACTTGTCCCATTCGGCACCCGGAAAGGTTTGTGCCAGAGGGTGTGCCATCTTCAATGACAAGGATGGGTAATCTTGGGCTTGCGAAGGTAGTGCAAGGGCAAGCGCAGCGCAGGTAACCAGAAAATGTTTCTTCATCGTTGACTCCTAGTCGTTTTTCAAAGTTGCCACATGGCGGAAATTGATGTGTGCCCCCTTCATGCTATCGATTGGAGTCCTGCAAAACAATCGTTTGGTTGTTGACTTTTTTAGGGGTTTACCCGCTCCCTCTTGTTTTCGAAACGCTTTGCCACCCAGTCATCCCTCTCAAGGCCACGCCATCAGCCCCCGCAACCCCACCCCATAACTTTCAAAACCCTGCTCAGCCCAGCGCAAGCTGCTGTCAATGTTGTCGTGCTGGTGGCCATGCACCGTCATGCGCACGCCCATGCGGCGAGCCAGTTCGTCCAGCTCATGGAATCCGTGTTCGTGGTAGCCGGGCGCTTCGTGGGTGATGAGGATGTCGGCTTGCAGTGCTGACAGTTGTTCGATGTCGTCGGGGTAGATGCTGGACCAGTGTTTCAGGGGCACGCTGCCTTGCCAGCGGTCTTGGCACAGGGTGATGCGGGCCTGTTCTTCGCGGTTGCGAAACTTGGGGGCTTGGGTGTTTTTGGGGTACCAAACGGCGCCACGAAACACGCCGCCCAGCCCGCTAATTCGCGTGCCGCAGGGCAGGGTGACCACACGGCCGTGCAGGTTGCGCTCGGCCAGTTCGCTGTGCCAGACGTTGGCAAAGTTGTCCGCGTGGTCGGTGTCGTGGTTGCCGTGGATGTACCAGACGCGTTCGCGGATGGCCGCCAGCTCGATGTGCAGCGGGCGTGCCGGCTCCAGGTCGCCCAGCAAGATGACGGCGCGGGCGTCGTTTTGCAGCGCCGCATCGATGATGTGCTGCCATTGGCCGTGCGGATCGCCGCAAAAGAGGATGGGGCCGTTCATGTGTGCAGCGCTTGGGGGTGGTCAGTGCTGAGCTGTCCAGGGGTTGATCACGGTGAGGCCTGCCGCTTCAAACGGGTTGGTGTCGCGCGTGGCCACCATGAAGCCATGGCGCTTGGCGGTGGCGGCGATGTAGCCGTCAGCCTTCGATATGGCTTTGCCTTGGGCGCGGGCTGCCGAAAGGATGTCCGAATAGGTTTGCGATGCGGCGACGTCAAAAGGCAGGATTCGGTCTGCAAACAAAGGCAGGATGCGTTGTTCCAAACCGTGGTGCAGGGTTTCTTTGCGTTTGCCCGCGGGCAGGGCCGCGATGCCAAAGCGCAATTCGGCCAGGCTGATGGCGGACAGGTAAAGGGTGGCTATGGATTGCGCATCAATCCACGCCAAAACGCCGGCGTCTGCTGACAGTTTCAGTGGCTCAGAGATGACGTGGGTGTCGAGCAAGATCATTCAAACCTCATGGGCTCAGCGGGTGTTTTGTCGCGCTCAAGATCCAAGTCAAAGCCGCCAGCTTGTTGGCCAATTTCGGCCAGCAGCGATCCCAGTTGGATTCGCCCCGCCGGGCGTGCGGCTTGTTCCAGAATGGCGCGCACTTCGGCCTCTGTGCTGCGCCCTGCCAATGAGGCGCGCAGTCGCAGGGCTCTGTGGGTTTCTTCGGGCAAGTTGCGGATGGTGATGGATGACACGGCCGAGTCTCCTTGAATCGGCCTGAATGATATCACTTTATTTATTTTGATATCAATTTTTGACTTCCTGACTGGCAACACCCGCATGGTCTGATAGTTTCACAGTCGGTGTTCATTAGGTAACACCCCGGCTATACTGAAGGCAACAGGAGCCATCACATGCCCACCTTTTCAGTCAAATTGGATGAACAGGCCCGTGCCAAGGTGCTGCTGGCCGCAAGTCAGCGCGGGGTCACGCCGCACGCGTTCATGGTGCAGGCCATCGAGTCGGCGGTCACCCGCTCAAACGAAGATGGCGCCTGGGTGGCCAAGGCCTTGCAGGTCAGGCAAAACTTGCTGCAAACCGGTATGGGTGTGGATGGGCAGGCCATGGCGGCATACCTCAAGGACAAGGTGCGCGGCATCGACAGCCAACGCCCGCCCGTGCAGGGCCTGGAGCAATTGCTGGCCCCGCGTTCATGACGCGTCTGGTGCACTCGCCCGAGGCCGCTCAGGACCTCGAAGAGCTGGTGGATTTCTTGCTTCTCAACCGGCCTGAATACGCGGTTGAAACCGTGGACTTGGTGCTGGACGCTTTGTCAGTGTTGGAGCGTCACCCGCTCATGGGCCGGCCTGTGGCCCATGGCATGCGCGAGTTGGTGATTTCACGGGGGCGTTCGGGCTATTTAGCGCTGTACGTCCATGACGCGACCGCCGATGTCGTGTTCGTGCTGGCCTTGCGGCATCAGCGAGAGCAGGACTACCACTGACCTGCTGATCCGATTGACTTGGCTGCCCTCACATCGCCGGATAGTCGATGTACCCCTCAGGCCCTGGTGCATAAAAGGTGCTGGAGCTGGCTTTGGCCAATGGGGCGTTGGCTTTGAGGCGTTGCACCAGGTCGGGGTTGGAGATGTAGGCGCGGCCAAAAGCCACAGCGTCGGCGCGGCCAGAATCAATGGCGTCGATGGCCATCTCGCGGGTGTAGCCGTTGTTGGCGATGTAGGCGCCTTTGAAGGCCTGGCGTGCCCACGCAAAGTCAAAGCCGGTCAGGTCACGCGGGCCACCGGTGGCACCTTCTACAAAGTGGATGAAGGCGATGCCGCGTTGGCTGAGCGCTTCGACCAGCGGGCCGAACACCGCTTGGGGGTTGCTCTCGGCCGAGTCGTTGGCAGGCGAGACGGGCGAGAGACGGATGCCTGTGCGGCCTGCGCCGATTTCGGCGGCCACAGCGTCCACCACTTCCAGCGCAAAGCGGATGCGGTTTTGGGGCGATCCACCGTAGGCGTCGGTGCGCAGGTTGGTGCTGTCGCGCAAGAACTGGTCGATCAGGTAGCCGTTGGCGCCGTGGATTTCCACGCCGTCAAAACCGGCGCGCATGGCGTTGGCCGCGCCTTGGCGGTATTGCTGCACGACTTCTTTGATTTCTTCTTCGCTCAGGGCGTGTGGCACGGGGGCGGGCACTTTGCCGTTGCGGCCATAGGCCATCACTTTGGCGGCCACGGCTGAGGGGGCGATGGGCTCAGCGCCGCCCGTCAGGTCGGGGTGGCTGATGCGCCCCACGTGCCAGATTTGCGCCACGATCTTGCCGCCCGCCGCGTGCACGGCTTGGGTGATGGGCTTCCAGCCTTCGACCTGCGCATCCGAGTAAATGCCGGGTGTGGCCATGTAGCCTTTGCCTCCGGGTGAGACCTGTGTGCCTTCGCTGATGATCAGGCCCGCGTTGCTGCGCTGGCGGTAGTACGCGATGTTCATGGCGCTGCCGGGAATGTCGCCTGCGGGCTCGTCGGCGCGGCAGCGGGTCAAAGGGGCCATGACCACGCGGTTGGCCATGTCGATGTCGCCGATGCGGGTGGGTTGGAAGAGTTGGGCAAGGGTGTCGGTCATGGGGGGGTGGGAACATGCAGAGGGTGAATACGAAGACGTTGATTATGGGTGCACCCAGGGCATCTGTAGGTCGGGCCTTCACGGTCCGACGATGCGCCTTGTGAATCACCGCCAATTGAAATGTCGGACCTAAAGGCCCGACCTGCGGGAGATCACTCGCACTCTTGTGGCGACGGCATACCTGAACCACTGGGGATAATGGCGCACCCCCCTCTTGACAACGGACATCACCGTGAGCGCCATCGCCATCATCGACTTTGAAACCACGGGCATTTCGCCGGGCATGGGCGACCGTGCCACCGAGGTGGCGGTGGTGATGCTGGAGGGCGGGCAGGTGGTGGACCGCTTTCAGAGCCTGATGAACGCCGGGGTGCGGGTGAACCCTTTCATCACGCAGCTCACCGGCATCACCAACGAGATGGTGCAGGCCGCGCCGCCGGCCGAGCAGGTGATGCGCGAGGCGGCGCGCTTTGTGGCGGGCCGGCCCATGGTGGCGCACAACGCGGCCTTTGACAAAAAGTTCTGGCAGGCCGAGCTGGCGCGCTGCGGCCAAGACGGTGCGCACCCCTTTGCCTGCACCTTGCTGCTGTCGCGCCGCCTGTACCCGCAAGCACCGAACCACAAGCTGGGCACACTGGCCGCGCTGCACCATTTGCCTTCGTCAGGCCGCGCCCACCGGGCCATGGCCGATGCCGAGATGACCGCGCATTTGCTGGCGCAGATGCAGCACGATCTGAAAACCCGCTACGGTTGCAGCCAAACCGACCACGCACTGCTCATGGGCCTGCAGCGCACCAGCCGGCACATGGTGGGGCCGTATTTGAAAGCGCGGGCGGGGGGCTGAATAAAAGCGCAAACCAAGTCGCAAAAATGATCAGCTCATGTCTGTCAGGATCGCGCCAAGCCCTTGGGGTTTGAGTTTGCGCTGTGTCACGCAGGTAACTGCATCCGTGCTGGTGGGCATGAGTCCTAGGGTTTTCCCTTGTGGGCATGTGGGTATCGGGTGACATACTGATTTGAGCAGCAAGAACATGGTGGCTGCCACGAAATCATTCACCTCATTCAGGAGACTTTCAAGATGTTAAAGACGAACAAACGCGCAATGCTCAAGGCACTTGGTGCTGCAGCCATGGTGGCAGGTATGTCTGCAGGTCCTGTCTGGGCGCAGGCCCCGATCGTCCTGAAAATGGCGCACGTTTACAACCCTGGCAACATCTGGTTCAATGCCGCCGAGTCTTATGCTAAGGCGGTGGAAACCAAGTCGGGTGGCAAGGTGAAAATTCAGATCGCGGCCAGTGGCTCGACCGGCGATTGGCCTGCCTCGATCGAGGGCCTGAAGATCGGCACCAACGACATCGTGCTCCAGTCCATCGGTACGCTCGACCGTTACAACGTGCTGCCAGGCCTTGAGGCTTATCCTTATCTGGTGCGCGATGTCGACCACTTCAAGAAGGTTTACTACGGCCCTGTGGGTGCCGAGTTCATGGAAGAAGTGGCCAAAAAGAGTTCATTCCGCATCATTGGTGCGGGCTACCGTGGCGCACGCTGGCTCAGCTCCAACAAGCCTGTGGCATCGGTGGCCGACATCAAGGGCTTGAAGCTGCGCGTGCCCCCGCTCAAGATGTACCGCATGACCTGGGAGTTGCTGGGTGCCAGCCCGGTGCCCATGGGTATGGCCGAGATGTTCACTTCTATGCAGCAGGGCGTGGTTGACGGGCAGGAAAACCCGCTGGAGATCATCGACACGATGAAGTACTACGAAGTTCAGAAGTACGCCATCGACACGCGCCATGTGATTGGCGCCATGACCTGGATTTATTCGGACGCACGTTTCAAGCGTCTGCCTGCTGACGTGCAGAAACTCCTGAAAGACGAAGGCGAGCGTGTGATGCTGGAGGCGACCGACACCATGGTGTCGACAGAAGGCGCCTTACGCAAGAAGCTCGAAGGCCACGGCATGAAGTTCAACGCCATTGACACCGTCGCCATGAAAGCCCGCGTGGCCGACATTGGCAAGGAATTCCCTGACTTGGCACCTTGGGCCATCAAGTTCGCGAACGTCAAGTGAGCGAGCGAGCCTTTGAAACTGGGGCGCCTAAGGGCTTGTCCCGGTTGGCCATTGCCTGGGCCGTGCGCATCGAAAAAACCCTTAACATCTTGTTGGGACTGATGTTGCTGGCCTTGGCCTTGTCTTTGTTTTACCAAGTGTTTGGCCGGTATGTCATCGGTAAAGCGCCTGGGTGGACCGAAGAGGTTGCCCGCATGCTTGTGGCCTGGATGGCCATGCTTGGGGCTGCCGCCTGTCTGCGCGATGGTGGGCACATTGCTGTGGGGGCATTGGTCAACGCCGTGCCCCCATCTGTGCGCAGTTGGCTGCTGGCTGTTCGGGATTTGTGCATCATGACCACAGCCGCCGTGCTGGGTTGGTCGGGGGCACGTTTCGCCGACATGAACGCGACGCAGGACTCCCCTGCACTGGAAATTTCCATGGCCATCCCTTATTCGGCGATGGGCATTGGCGCGGTGTTGCTGGCGCTGATGCTCACCTTGGCCCGCATGGGGGGGGAGACACCGCCGGTCGACTCGCTGTCCCCAACCGATTGAGAATCCCATGACGATGCTTGGTGTGCTGTTGCTGTCCCTGACGGTGCTGTTGCTTTTGGCGGTGCCGGTTGCGTTTGCACTGGTGCTGTCGGCCACGATTGCGGTGGTGTTTGTCGGTGACATTGATCTGATGATCGTTCCCCAGCAAATTTACCAAGGGCTGGACAGCTTTTTGCTGCTGGCGATTCCGTTGTTTTTGCTGGCTGGGGAGCTCATGTCGCAGGGCGGCATGACCGACCGTTTGCTCGGGTTTTGCAATGCCGTGTTTGGTCGTTTTCGTGGTGGGCTGGCCATGACCAACGTGGCTTCGGCCACATTGATGTCGGGCATTTCTGGCTCTGCCATTGCCGACACCTCGGCGCTCGGCAAGGTGCTGATCCCGGCCATGATCAAGGCGGGTTATGGACGGGGGTTTTCTGCCGCGCTGACGGCGGCGGCCAACGTGGTGGGGCCGATCATTCCGCCTTCCATCACATTTTTGATGATCAGCGTGTTGACCAATTTGTCACCGCTCAAGCTCTTTATGGCAGCGGTGATTCCGGGCGTGCTGTACGCCAGCGCGATCATGGTGGTGGCGGTGGTGATCAGCAGGCGCCGCGGCTACCCGGCGGCGCAGGAGGTGAACTTGGCGGGCATTTGGCGCGAGTTCAAGCTGGCTTTTTGGGCATTGGCGATGCCAGTGTTTTTGATCGTGGGCATTCGCACAGGCATTTTCAACGTGACCGAGTCGTCTGCTGTGGCGGTGGTGTATGCGTTGATGGTGGGTCTTTTCATTCACCGCGAACTGAATTGGCGCAAGATTTGGCAGGCACTGGTGAGCTCGGCACGCGGCACGGCGGTGATCATGATCATTTTGGGCGGGGCGCAGGTGGTGTCGTGGTTCTTGGCGTATGAGCAAGCACCCCAGCGCATTGCCGAGTGGATGCTCGGCTCCATCGGCAGCCCCATCGTGTTCCTGTTGCTGGTCAATGTGCTGCTGCTCTTGGTGGGCACCTTCATGGAAAACGGTCCATCTTTGGTGCTGCTGTGCCCGGTGCTGTACCCGGTGGCGGCCAAGTTCGGTATCGATCCTTACCATTTCTCAATGATCGTCGGCATCAATTTGCTGATCGGTTTGATCACGCCGCCGGTGGCCATCAGCCTGTCGATTGGCGCACTCATTGCGGGGGCGCGGTCGGACGAGGTCAACCGGGAAGTGTTGCCATTTCTGGCCGCCGCCATCGGTGTCGTGCTTTTGATCACCTTTGTGCCATCGATCTCTTTGTGGTTGCCCTCCGTGATTGGTGGGCGCTGACAAAGGCCCGCTGGCTGTCTTTTTCCCAGGAGTTGAGACATGACTCGTCGTTTTGATGGCCGTGTGGCTGTGGTGTGTGGTGCCGGTTCGGTCGGACCCGGTTGGGGCAATGGCAAAGCGGCGGCGGTGCAATATGCGCGTGACGGAGCGACGATTGCGGCCATCGACATCGAGTTGGACGCTGCTCAGGCCACGGTGGACCTGATCGTCGCCGAAGGCGGTACGGCCGTGGCCTGGCGCTGCGATGTGACCCAGCGCGATGAAGTGAACGCGGTCATGAATGAGATCGTGGCGCATTTCGGGCGCATTGACGTGCTGCACAACAACGTGGGTTTGCCTGCCATGGGCACCATGGAAACGCTGAATGAGGGGGAGTGGGACCATGCGATGGATGTCAACCTCAAGAGTGTCTTCCTGACCTGCCAGGCGGTCTTGCCCGTCATGGTGCGGCAAGGCAAAGGCGCGATTGTCAACATTTCATCACTCGCCGCGATCCGTTACACCGGCTACCCCTATCCGGCGTATTACGCCAGCAAAGCTGCGGTGAACCACCTGACCGCGTCCATGGCACTCGAATACGCACGCAAGGGCATCCGGGTCAACGCCATCATGCCCGGCATGATGGACACGCCCCACATTTACAAAGCCATTGCAGGCCAATACGCTTCGCATGAAGAGATGGTGGAAAAGCGCAATGCGATGTGCCCCACCGGCCGCATGGGCACGGGCTGGGACATTGCCAAGGCCGCCGCCTTTTTGGCGTCTGACGAAGCCCAGTACATCACTGGCCAATGCCTGGCGGTAGACGGCGGGTTTTCGATCCGGGCCTGAGCCGCGAGCGCGTTCAACCCAAACCCAGCGGCAGCGCCGTTTTGTAGCGCACTTGTTTGAGCGCAAAGCTGGACCGGATTTTTTCGACGCCGGGAATGGGCGAGAGTTGCTCCAAGATGAAGCGCTCCAGCGCCGCCATGTCGCGCACGGCCACGCGCAACAGGTAGTCACTGTCGCCGGTCATCAAATAGCACTCCATCACTTCGTCGTGCCGCGCGATGTGCGCCTCAAAGTCGGCCAAGGTTTCCTTGCTTTGGGTCTTGAGGCTGATGGAGATGAACACCGTCAGGCCCAGCCCCAGCGCCGCCGCGCTGGCCAAGGCCACGTAGCGGTGGATCACGCCATGGCTCTCCAAAGCCTTGACACGCGCCAAGCAGGGCGAGGGTGACAGGCCAATGCGCTTGGCCAGGGTCACGTTGGACAGTGCGCCGTCGCGCTGCAGCTCGTCCAGTATCTTCAAATCCATGCTGTCCAGAATCATGTGCTGAATTCCTTTTAATTTCGGCATATTGTGCTTTAAATAAAGGTCTGATGGGTGCAAATACGCAGCACATGCGCCGACGGCCTCTGTAAAGTGAAGTGCATGAACGCACCTTTTGAACCCCTCTTGCACGCGCTGTCACACCCCCACGATGTGGACCCGGAAGAAACCGCCGAGTGGCGTGAGGCTTTGCTGGCGCTGATCGGCACCCAAGGCCCAGCGCGGGCCCGGCAGATTCTGGATGAGCTGGCCATCGTGGCGCGCCAGCAGCGCACCGGCTGGCAGCCCGAGCTGAACACGCCTTACATGAACACCATCGCGGTCGACGAGCAGCCGGTGTTTCCGGGCGATTTGGCCACCGAAGAGCGGCTGGTGGCCATCATGCGCTGGAACGCGTTGGCCATGGTGGTGCGTGCCAACCAGGCCTATGGTGAGCTGGGCGGGCACATCGCCAGTTACGCCAGCGTGGCCGATTTGTTTGAGACCGGCTTTCACCACTTCTTTCATGCCCGCACCGAACAGCACCAAGGCGACCTGGTGTTTTTTCAGCCGCACAGCGCGCCCGGTGTGTACGCCCGCGCCTTTCTGGAAGGGCGCCTGACGGAGGCCGACTTGCTGCATTACCGCCAAGAAATCACCGCGCCCGAGAGCGGCGCACGCGGTTTGTCGAGCTACCCGCACCCTTGGCTGATGCCCGATTTTTGGCAGTTCCCCACTGGTTCGATGGGCTTGGGGCCGATCAGCTCGATTTACCATGCGCGCTTCATGCGTTACCTGACGCACCGCCAGTTGCAAGACTGCAGCGCCCGCAAGGTGTGGGGCGTGTTTGGCGATGGCGAGATGGACGAGCCCGAGAGCATGAGCGCGCTCACGCTGGCCGCCCGCGAAAAACTCGACAACCTGGTGTGGGTGGTCAACTGCAATTTGCAGCGACTCGATGGCCCGGTGCGCGGCAACGGCCGCATCATCGACGAGCTGGAAAAGCTGTTTGCCGGCGCGGGCTGGAACGTGATCAAGTTGGTGTGGGGCAGCGATTGGGACGGCCTGCTGGCGCGCGACACCACGGGTGCTTTGCTGCGCGCCTTTGCCAACACCGTGGACGGCCAGATGCAGACCTTTGCGGCCAAGGACGGGCGCTACAACCGCGACAACTTCTTTGGCCAAAACGAAGAGCTGGCGCGGCTGGCGCAGGGCATGACCGACGAGCAGATCGACCGGCTCAAGCGCGGCGGGCACGACATCGTCAAAATCCACGCCGCCTATGCCGCTGCGGCGGCGCACCGCGGCCAACCCACGGTGATCCTGGCGCACACCAAAAAAGGCTTTGGCATGGGCAGCGCAGGCCAGGGCAAGATGACCACGCACAGCCAAAAGAAGTTCGATGGGCAAGACCTGATCGACTACCGCAACCGCTTTGATTTGCCGCTGAGCGATGAGCAGGCCAAGGGCTTGGCGTTTTACAAGCCCGCCGACGACAGCGCCGAGATGCGTTACCTGCGCGAGCACCGCGCCCAATTGGGTGGCAGCTTGCCCAAACGCGAGACCGCGTGTGAGCGCTTGCCCGTGCCCGCTTTGAGCACCTACGGACAGTTTGCGTTGCAGGCCGACGGCAAAGAGATGAGCACCACCATGGCCTTTGTGCGCATGCTGGGCGGCTTGCTCAAAGACAGCCAGCTTGGCCCGCGCATCGTGCCCATCGTGGCCGATGAGGCGCGCACCTTTGGCATGGCCAACCTGTTCAAGCAGGTGGGCATTTACAGCAGCGTGGGCCAGCGTTATGCGCCCGAAGACATTGGCTCGGTGCTGAGCTACCGCGAAGCCACCGACGGCCAAATTCTGGAAGAAGGCATCAGCGAAGCGGGCGCGATCGCCAGCTGGACGGCGGCCGCCACCAGCTACAGCGTGCACGGCTTGGCCATGCTGCCCTTCTACATTTATTACTCGATGTTCGGTTTCCAGCGTGTGGGCGACGCCATTTGGGCTGCGGCCGACCAACGGGCGCGGGGCTTTTTGCTGGGTGCCACCTCGGGGCGCACCACCTTGGGTGGCGAGGGCCTGCAGCACCAAGACGGCAGCAGCCATTTGGTGGCGGCCACCATCCCCAACTGCAAGGCTTATGACCCCGCCTTTGCGGGCGAGCTGGCGGTGATTCTGGACGAGGGCATGCGCGAGATGGTCGAACAGCAGGCCGATGTGTTTTATTACGTCACCCTGATGAACGAGAACTACGCCCAGCCCGACTTGCCGCCAGGGGTCGAGGGCGATGTGCTGCGCGGGGGGTATCGCTTTGGGGTGTACGGCCCGAGCGATGCCGCACAGCGCGTGACCTTGCTCGGCTCTGGCGCGATCCTGACCGAAGTCATCAAGGCCGCTGAGCAATTGGCTGCGCAAGGCGTGGGCGTGGAGGTGCTGAGCATCACCAGCTGGAGCGAGCTGGCGCGCGACGGCATGGCGCAAGACGCTGCGCCAGGGGTGCGCGCTGGCCATTTATCCCATTTGCTGAGCGCCACCCACGGCCCGGTGATCGCCGCCACCGATTACGTGCGTGCCGTGCCCGAGAGCGTGCGCGCTTTTGTGCCTGACGGCCGCCGCTACACCACGCTGGGCACAGACGGCTTTGGCCGCAGCGACACGCGGGCCGCCCTGCGCCGCTTTTTTGCGGTGGACGCTGGCAGCATCGCGCAAGCGGCGCGGCAAGCCCTGGTCAACTGAAAAGCCAACGCCTGCCACGTCGCTGTCAGCCTTGCAGCCAAATGTCGCGCCTTTTGATCCGACATTGCGGAGCCTTTTTTCTTCGTCATGGCGAGCGAAGCGTGGCCATCCATCTGCTGGGGTGGTCCCAGCGCTGCTGACCTTTCGACCGAACGAAGATGGATGGCCACGTCGCAAGCTCCTCGCCATGACGGATGGGGTGACGCGATGGCTGCGCCTGGTTGTGTCGCCCATTTGCCCAGAGGGGGCCACTCGCGCACACATAATGCGCCAACGTTTCAACCCCTCGGAGTGCCCCCATGCTCGACCCGCAAGCCCAAGCCCTGATGACTTTGTTGAGCGAAAAGGGCATTCCCCCGGTTTACACGCAAACGCCGGTGGAGGCGCGGGCCTCTTACCTGGCAAGGCGTTCCATCACCCAGTCCGAGGCCCCCGAGGTGGGGCGTGTGCAAGACCTGCATTTCAGCCATTCGGGCGTGGACGTTGCGGTGCGGGTGTACCACCCGAGTGAGGCCAAGCAGGCCCTGCCCGCCTTGGTTTACTTGCACGGTGGGGGCTGGACGGTGGGTGATCTGGATACGCACGATGTGCTGTGCCGCAGCCTGTGCCAGCAAGCCGGTGGCGTGGTGGTGGCGGTGGATTACCGCATGGGACCGGAGCACAAATTCCCAGCAGCCTACGACGATGCGGTGGCGGCCTGGCAATGGGTGGCCTCGCAAACGGCCACTTTGGGCATTGACCCTGCACGCATCGCCATCGGTGGCGACAGCGCAGGGGGCAACTTGGCTGCTGCGGCTTGCCTGGGCTTGCGCGACTTGGGCCTGAAGCCAGTCATGCAATTGCTGATTTACCCCAGCACGCTGATGGCCCCCGACACGGCTTCGTACCAAGCCAACGGCCAAGGCTACATGCTCACGCGTGAGTCCATGGCCTGGTATTCGGGCAACTACCTGCGCGGCCCGCAAGACGCCCAAGACTGGCGCGCTTCACCGCAGCTGGCCCCCAGCCACGCCCACTTGCCGCCAGCGTTCGTGTTGACGGCGGGCTTTGATCCTTTGCGCGACGAGGGCCTGATGTACGCCGATGCCCTGAGCCAGGCGGGCGTGTCATCGCAATACATCTGCTTTGAGCGGCAGATCCACGGTTTCATCACCATGGGGCGGGTGCTGCAAGAGGCCAACACGGCGGTGGCCTTGTGCGCCCACGCGCTGCGCACGGCTTGGAAGTAGGGCTGATCAGCCTTGCACCACGGCCAGATAGGCCTGGCGTGTTTCGGGGCTGACGGCGTCCAGCGCTTGCTCGTAGCGGGTTTGGTGCTGGGTCAGCATGCGGGCCGAGGCGATGGTCTTGGAGCGGCAAAACCAGTGGCAGCTGTGCTGCATCAAAAACATTTCGCCCATCATGCGAAACGAGCGCTCTTTGGTGGACAGGCCTTGAAGGTTGTTCACCGCCCGCTCAATGCCTTGGGCGTGCACTTCCAGCATGCGGCGCATGTCAAACGTGGCTTTGGGCGAGAGCTGGTCGATGTAGGGCAGCGCCACTTTGAAGCCACGCGCCACGGGGGCGGGCAGCTTGGCAAACTCGCGCGCCAGGTTTTGGAACTCGTTGGCCATCTGTTGCTCCGCCTGTTCTTGCAGTTGCATGATTTGCTGCTGCCGCGCCAAGTCAGACTCGCCCAGCGCCCGCATGTAGGCGCCCGTGAGTTGGGCCATGTTTTTTTCGATCTGAAAAGGGCGCAATTGCTCGGCCAGCAAGGCAGTGCGTTTGCGCTGGCCCTGGAGGTTGAGCCAGTGGATGCCCATGGCCAAAATGAAGAACAGGCTGATGAATTCCATACATGCAAGGTGAGGGGGCCAGATTGGCCGAACCATCAAGTGTAGTGAGCCCGGCGCAGAGGCCACTCAACAACCTTGCCTCGCCCATGGCAGCCCCTTGGGCCCGACGCATCAACGAACCTGCACACCACAGCCCCCGATTTGGAGAGCGGACTCTAAAGTGCGGGTTTTCCCTTGCCACAGCGCACCCATGCTGTTCCAATTGCTGCAGTGCAACAAAACTTCTCAAAGGAAAAAATCATGAACTTCAACGCTGAACAATTCACCGCCACCCAACAAGCCAACCTGAACGCAGCCGCTGGCCTGTCGCAATCGGCTTTCGCCAGCTTCGAGCGCCTGGTCGAGCTGAACATGGCCGCTGGCAAAGCCGCTGTGGGCGAGTCTTTCGCCAACATGCAAGCCCTGATGGCCGCCAAGTCGCCTCAAGACCTGATGGCTGTGCAAGCCGCTCTGGTGCAGCCTGCCTTCGAAAAGTCGGTCTCTTACGGTCGTCACATCGCTGACATCGCCAACAGCACCGGTGCCCAGTTCACCAAGGCCGTCGAAAGCAAAATGGCCGAGTCCGAGCAAGCCGTCAAAAGCCTGGTCGAAAACAGCCTGAAGAACGCCCCCGCCGGTTCTGACGCCGCTGTGGCCGTGCTCAAGACGGCTTTCGAAGCCAGCCAAACCGCTGCCGAGACTCTGAAAAAAGTGGCCAAGCAAGCCGCTGACAGCGCCGAAACCAGCATGAAGGCTGTCACGGCCCAAGCCGAAGCTTCGGTCAAGTCCGCCATGAGCAAGTCCAAAGCCAAGGCTTGAGCTTTGGCTTCATGGGCCAGCCCTTAACTCAGGGGCTGTTACCTACAATGAGGGTGTCTTAGGACACCCTTTTTTGTTTTGGATTGCCCTTATGTCACCAACTCTCACGCCAGCTTCTGTTCCCGTTTTGCACACCGAAGGCGGTGTGGCCACCATCACCCTGAACCGCCCGGCCCAGCGCAACCGACTGGAAAATGCCGACCTCGCGGCTTTGATGGCGCACTTTGACGCTGTGAACCTCGACTCCGAGGTGCGCGTGATGGTGCTGACGGCCAACACGGCGGGGCAGCCCCGGCCGGTTTTTTGCGCGGGCTTTGACATCGGCGGCTTTGACGAGTCCGGGCATGGTGCGCCCCTGTTTGAAGAAATCCCCGATGCCCTGGCCGCCATGCGTCCGGTCACCCTTTGCGCGCTGAACGGCAGCGTGTACGGCGGCGCGACCGATGTGGTGTTGGCTTGCGACCTGCGCATCGGCTTGCAAGGCATCGAGTGGCGCATGCCAGCCACCGCGTTGGGTTTGCACTATTACCCCAGTGGCTTGCAGCGTTATGTCAGCCGTTTTGGCTTGGCCGCCACCAAAAGGGCTTTTTTGACGGCCCGGCCTTTTACCGACCGGCAACTCGATGCCCTGGGCCTGTTCGAGGCCCTGGTCAGCGCTGACGACTGGGCAGCCACCCAGCAGGCCTTGGTGCGCGACCTTTTGGCGTTGGCCCCCCTGGCCTTGCAAGACACCAAGCAATCGATTCGCGAAATTGAGGCTGGGTTGGGGGACGTGACCCGCATGCGAGAGCGCGCACAGCGCGCCAGCCAAAGTGCCGACTTTGCCGAAGGCCGGGCGGCCTTTGCGCAGCGCCGCACGCCGGTCTTTACCGGCCGCTGAGCCGCTGTTGAGCCAAAACCTCGCATGGATGACCTCCCGCCGCGCTATCAAGTTGGGCGCTTTGCTGCCGATACGTCCTTTATGGACCAGGCTTGCTGAAGTTTGAAATGTGTGCGCTAAGTCATCTTGTAGGTCGGTGGCTTTAGCCCCGACATGGATGGCTTCGGTGCAGGCTGCATGTCGGGGCTGAAGCCGCCGACCTACAACAGCTTTGAGCATTGAAAACTTCAGAGAGCCTCATCAATCAAAGGTTTTTGTGGACGGGTGCGCGATGAGAACAAGTGTTGGTTGGGTTGGTTTGCTGTGGCTGTGTGCTGCGCCTTGGGCATGGGCGGGCCAGTACGTGCTGCTGGCCGGACAGACCCAGACCGTGCCGGTGGCGGCCAGGGTGGTCAATGGCGAGACCCGCTGCAATTTGCGCATCAGCGTGCCCGGTCAGGCCGATGTGGAACGTGTGGTGCAAGCCCCGTTCTTTGACACGGCCATGGCCATCACACCGCTGAATGAGGAGTCCGTCACGGTGCGTTGGCAAGGCCAGTCCCGTCGCATCAATGACCAGGTGGTCAATGGCTGCCCCACACAAGGCGAAACCCGCTTCAAGGTGGTCAGCAGCAATGCCTTGACCCGGGCCGTGTGGGCTGGCATGCAGGCGCAATTGGCGCCGGCCAAGGCCGAGTGCGTGCGTACCGCGTTCGAGCTGGACCGGGTGCGGCCCGAGTGGTTTGACTTCAATGACCCGCAGCCCAGCGGTGAGGACGCCAGAATTGAGCGGGCTTTTGCCCAATGCGAGGCGTTTTTGGCGCGGCCCAAAGCCTGGGGCACGCAAAGCCCGCAAAGCCATGCCTGCACCGTGGCGGGCATCAAAACCCGGTGTGAAGGCTTCTTCACGGCCAGCGTGAACGGCAAGGTGCAGACGATTTCGCGCGAAGCCGCCATTCAAATGCAATTGCAAAATTTGCCCTGGAGCTCTGGGGTGCGTGAGATCGCATCGGTCAGGACCTCGCGCATCCAGCAGGAAAAAGACCGCGTGGCCCGCGAGGCCGCTGAAGATGCAGCCAATCGGCAGGCCATCGAAGACGCCCGGCTGAAGGCCGAGCAACAAGCCCAAGAGGCCAAGGCGGCCGAGCAGCGTGCGCTGCAAGACAAGATCGCCGCCTTGAAGGTGCAAATTGCCGAAGAAAAAGCACTGGCCGCGCAAGAGAAAAATTGGGTCTTCAAGCAGATCGACAAGATCAGGGGCGTGCCTGCGCCCGATGCCAAGCCGCAAGCAACGCCCCAACCCGCCAGTTCGGCTGCGCCTGTGGCGCCGGGTTCCGTGCCACCTGCTGGGGCGCCAGCAGCGCAACCCGCACCCGCAGCACCCGTGGCTCCCGTGGCAGTGGCGCCAGCTGCGGCACCAGCCCAGACGAGCCCAACGGCAACACCGCCACCGCCGGCTTTGGCACCCGCAGCGCCGGCCGCTCCGGCTGCCAACCCGGCAGCCAGGTCCTTGCCACCCCTGCCGCCGACCTGAAGTGGCGAGGAGGCAAGGTTGGTAACGCAAGCGACCGGCGAGGGTGCGCATTGCCCCTAAGATGATCGGGTGATTCACCCCTACAAAAGCGCAGCGGCATGAAACCGCGCAAGCCTTGGTCCCCATCCCGCCAGTGGTCGCTTGCGCAGCACCGCAGCAGGCGGGCCTTTGACGCCTTGCCAGCGGCCGTTCGGGGCATGGTCTGGATGGTGCTGGGTGGGTTGCTGTTTTCTTTCCTCAACACCATCGCCCGTGAGCTGACGCTGCAACTGGACGTTTACCAATCGCAGTTTTTGCGTTACTTGTTTGGCCTGTTGTTCATCTTGCCTTGGGTTTGGCGCGGTGGCTGGCGGTCTTACATGCCAGTGAACATGGTGGGCCAGTTCTGGCGCGGTGGGGTGCACACGCTGGGGCTGGTGTTGTGGTTCACGGCCTTGCCCAAGATTCCGCTGGCCGACATTACCGCGATTGGCTTTACCGGTCCGATTTTCATCATGCTCGGCGCGGCCTGGTTTTTGGGCGAGCCGATGCGCCGGGACCGCTGGATCGCCGCCATCATTGGTTTTGCGGGTGTGCTGGTGGTGGTCTTGCCCAAGATGTCGGGTGAGGGGGGCTGGTTCAACCTGATCATGTTGGCCTCGTCGCCGGTGTTTGCGGCGTCCTTCCTGATCACCAAAGCCTTGACCCGCTACGAAAAAGCGGGCGTGATTGTGCTGTGGCAAGCCCTGACGGTCACGATTTTGAGCTTGCCGATGGCGCTGCCCAACTGGCAAGCGCCCACCCTGATGCAGTGGATCGGCTTTGCCGCCACGGGCGTGTTGGGCACGCTGGCCCACTATTGCCTGACGCGGGCCTTTGCGCTGGCCGACATTTCGGCCACCCAGTCGTTGCGCTTTCTCGACCTGGTCTGGGCCTCGATTCTGGGCTGGCTGGTGTTTGGCGATGTGCCCAGCCAGTGGACTTGGGCTGGGGCCCTGGTCATCTTGGGTGCCACCGTCTGGATTGCCCGCAGAGAAGGCCGGAGAAAAACCGCTGAGCCCAATTGACGGGGTATATTGCCCCGCTCAACAGGGAGAACTGTGTGATCGACATCGAGCCATTGCGCTTTGCCTGGACCCGGGGAGGGCCAGACACACTGCTGCTGGGCCGCCTGCTGGTGGACCGTGGACAAACTGTTTTTTTGCACGGACCCAGCGGCTGCGGCAAAAGCACTTTGCTCGGCCTGCTGGCGGGGGTGTTGTCGCCTCGCCAAGGGCGCGTGTCTTTGCTGGGGCAAGACTGGGCCGCTTTGAAGGCCGGCCAGCGCGACGCCTTTCGGGCCGACCATGTGGGCGTGATGTTTCAGCAGTTCAATTTGCTGCCCTACCTGAGTGTGCTGGACAACGTGACCCTGCCTTGCCGTTTCTCCAAGCTGCGCCGCGAGCGCTGCCAAGCTGCCGGTGGCCCCGAGACCGCGGCCCAAAGCTGGTTGCAGCGCATGGGTTTGCCCGAGGCCCTGTGGCGCCGCCGGGCCGACACCTTGTCGGTGGGCCAGCAGCAGCGCGTGGCCGCTGCCCGCGCACTGATGGGTCAGCCCGAATTGATTTTGGCCGACGAGCCCACCTCGGCACTCGACGCGGCTTTGCGCCAGGGCTTCATGGACTTGTTGCTGCAGGCCGCACGCGACGCGGGCAGCGCCTTGGTGTGCGTGAGCCACGACGAACAGCAGGCCGCACGCTTTGATGTGCAGTGGTCCTTGCCCGCCTTGCAACAAGCGGGGGTGAAGGCATGAACAAGCTGCTGACCATCGCCCGGCAAAGTGCCTGGAACCGGCGCAGCACCCTGGTTTGGGTGGTGGTGTCGCTGTCGTTGGCCACCGCCTTGCTGTGGACTTTGGAGCGTTTGCGCCACGACATCCGCCACAGTTTTTCGCAATCGGTCAGCGGTGTCGATTTGATCGTGGGCGCGCGCAGCAGCCCGTTGCAGCTGATGCTGTTTTCGGTGTTCCACATTGGCAGCGTGCCGCAAAGCATGCGCATGGAGAGTGTGCTCAAGCTCGCGCAGCACCGCTCGGTGTCTTGGGTCGTGCCTTTGAGTCTGGGCGACTCGCACCGGGGCTTTCCAGTGCTCGGCACCACGCCCGCTTATTTTCAGCACTTTGCCTATGGCGACAAACAGCCGCTGGTCTTGCAGCAAGGCGCGGCGTTTGCCGACACGCTCGATGGTTTGTACGAGGCGGTGATCGGGGCCGAAGTGGCGCGCAAGATGGGCTATGGCTTGGGCCAAAGTATCACGCTGGGCCACGGCATGCACGACCATGACCATGACCACAAAGGCGAGCCAGCCGACGGAAATACTGACGAACATGCCGACAAGCCCTTCAAGGTGGTCGGCATTCTGGCCCCCACGGGCACCCCGGTGGACCGTTCGGTGCAAGTGAGCCTCAAGGCCCTGGAAGCCATCCACCTCGACTGGGTCGCGGGCACGCCCATGCCGGGCGGGCAGATCCCGGCCGACCAGGCGCGCAAATTCAACCTGGAGCCCGAAGAAGTCACGGCCGCCCTGGTGGGTCTGAAAAGCCGTGCGGCCGTCTTCAATGTTCAGCGCTTCGTGAATTTCTACGAAGAAGAAGCCCTGATCGGCGTCATGCCCGGCGTGGCCTTGGGGGAGTTGTGGTCGGTGCTGGGCCTGGGTGAAAACGCCTTGCTGGCAGTCTCGGCCCTGGTGGCCTTGGTGAGTGTGGTCTCGCTCGTGGCGGTGGTGCTGGCGGGCCTGAACGAGCGCCGCCGCGAACTGGCGGTGCTGCGCGCCGTGGGCGCCGCGCCGCGCCATGTGCTGGGTCTGCTCACGCTCGAAGGGCTGTGGGTCACCTGCGCCGGGGTCGCGTTGGGTGTGCTGTTGGCCCACTCGGGCATGGCCTTGGCCACACCCTGGCTGCAGCAGTCGCTGGGCATTCGCTTGCAAATGGAGGCGCCTTTGCCTTCGCAGCTGGCGCTGGCGGGCGCGGTCTTGCTGGCCGGATTGCTGGCCAGCCTCGGGCCCGCTTGGCGGGCCTACCGATTGTCCCTGGCCGACGGCTTGTCGCCACGCGTGTGAGGTGGGGTTGCTGCACAATGCGCTGCAATGACAACGGGAATGAGAGCGCAGGGATGAGACAAGTTGCAAGGTGTTGGACGGTGGGCGTGCTGCTGCCTGCGTTGTGGGTCTGGAGTGCGCAGGCGCAAAGTGTGCGAGAGACCGTGCGCGACACCGTGCCTCTGGTCCAGCCCGCCTTGTCGGCCGACGCCTCTCCGCCCGGTGCCAACGTGCCGGGAGCCACGCGCACCATCGGCTGGGAGCAGCTGATTCCGGCAGGCTGGGACCCGTACAAAGACCTCAAGGCGCTCAACCTTGACGCATTGAAAGACAACGACCCCAAGGCCGAGGAGGCGCTGAAAAAAATGCGCCAAATGTGGGACAACGCGCCCATCAACCCCCTGATTCTTGGTCAGGGCGTGCGCCTGCCGGGCTATGTGGTGCCGCTGGAAGACCTGGCCGCTGGCATCAAGGAGTTTTTGCTGGTGCCTTACTTCGGCGCTTGCGTGCATTCGCCCCCGCCCCCGGCCAACCAAATCGTGCATGTGCTCTTGGACAAACCTGTTAAGAACCTGCGCCTCATGGACGTGGTCTGGGTGTCCGGCCCCTTGAGTGCCACCAAGACCGACTCGCACATGGGCGTGGCCAGTTACCGCATCGACGCCAAGGCCGTGACGCCTTACCAGGACAAAAAGCGCTGATCACGCCGGATTGGACACCCCCGAAGCCACATGCCCCGAAGGCACATGCCGAGCCGCCGATTCGATGTGGCCGGTTTGGTCGTCAAAGAAAAAGTCGGGTTCGAATTCGCGCAGAAATTCGCCTTTGGGCAAGCCACCCAAAAACATGGCTTCATCGACTTCAATGTTCCAGTCCATCAGGGTTCGGATGGCGCGCTCGTGCGCCGGGGCGCTGCGGGCCGTGACCAGTGCGGTGCGGATGCGCATGGCCGGTGTGCCTGCTTGCTGTAATTGTTGCAGCGCTTGCAGCAGGGGCTTGAAAGGCCCGGCCAGCAGGGGTTGACCTGCTCTGTCGCTTTCGTGTTTCTGAAATGCCGACAGGCCTTGTGCTTGAAACACGCGCTCGGCTTCGTCGGAAAACAGCACGGCATCGCCGTCAAAAGCAATGCGCACCTCGTGCGGGTGCGCCTCGGACGCCAGCGCCGAGTGCGGGTAGACCTGCGCGGCAGGCACACCGGCATCGAGCGCGGCGCGCACATCGGACAAATGGGTGGACAAAAACAGGTTGGCGTTGAGCGGCCGCAGGTAGCGCCACGGCGGCTGCCCGCGTGTGAAGCTGCCGCGCTGGATGGGCAGGCCGTAGTGCTGCGCCGAGCGGAACACCCGCATGCCCGAGACCGGGTCGTTGCGCGAGAGGATCACCACCTCCACGCGCTGCGCATCGGCATTGTTGAAGTCCAACAGCTTGCGCACCAAAGAAAAGGCCACGCCGGGTTTGGCCGGCGCTTCCAGGCGCTCAAGCTGCAGCTTCATGTACGCCCGGTCGTCGCCTTGCTCGAACACCTTGTTTTCTTCTTCGAAGTCGAACAAGGCGCGAGACGAAATCGCGACGACGAGTTGACCTTCCAATGTGGCGGGCATGGTTCACTCCTTCAAAACTTCAAAAAAAGCGGTTCATCAGCGCTCACTTGATAAACTGGTTCAGCTGCATGATGGGCATCAGCACCGCCAGCACGATCAGCATGACCATGCCCCCCATGGCGACGATCAGCAAGGGCTCCAGCACGGTGGCCAAGGCCAGGGCGCGGCGCTGCACCTCCCCCGACATTTGTTGTGCCGCACGTTGCAGCATCACCGGCAGTTGACCGGTTTGTTCGCCCAGCCTTGCAAACATGGACAGCAGGCCCGGAAAGCGGGCGTTTTGCGCCAGCGCCGTGCCCAGCGGCGCGCCTTCGCGCACGCGCACCAGGGCTTCGAGGGCGTCGGCCCGCAGGGCCTGGTTGGACAGCGTGTCGGCCGCGGCCTGCAGGGCTTTGAGGATGGGCACGCCCGCGGCCGTGAGCATGGCCAGCGTGGAGGCAAAGCGGGCGCTGTTGTAGCCCCGCGCCAGCCGGCCGATCAGGGGCAGGCGCAGCCAGGCGGCGTCAAAGCGCAGGCGCAGCGCCGCTTGGCGCATGGCCAGCCGAAAAGCCAGCAAGCCGCCCGCCAACAGCAACAGCAGAAACCAGCCCCAGTTGCGCACAAAGTCGCTGATGGCCAGCATGGCCACGGTCAAGCCCGGCAATTGCCGTTTAGTGCCCGCAAAGACCCCGGCCACTTGCGGCACCACCGAGGTGACCAAAAAAATCACAATCGCCAGCGCCACCAGGCTGACGATGGCCGGGTACAGCGAGGCCGACAGGAGCTTGGCGCGCAGCACTTGCTGGTCTTCCAAGTCGTTCGCCAGCTGGTTGAGCACATCTGACAAGTGGCCGCTTTGCTCGCCTGCGGCGATCACGGCGCGGTCGATGGCTGGAAACTCTTGCGGAAACTGCGCCAGCGCCCGGCCCAGGGTGCTGCCCGAGTTGATGTCGGCGCGGATGGCGGCCAGCAGGTGGCGCTGCTTCTCGTCTTCGACCTCTTCGCTCAAAGCGGCCAAGGCGCGTTCGACCGGCAAGCCGCTGCCCACCAGACCGGCGAGCTGACGCGTCCACACGGCGCGTTCGCTGGTGCTGAAGGCGCGGCCTGCGCCAATGGGGCGCTGCCACCAGGGCAGGGCGCTGGCCGTTTCGCTGGCCGAGCCCGAGGCGATGGCCTCCACCAGCAGGGGCACGAGCTGCTGCGTGCGCAACTGGGTGCGGGCGGTTTTCAGGCTGTCGGCTTCGAGCGTGCCTTTGCGCAGGACACCATCGGCTTGCAGGGCTTCAAAACGGTAGGCGGGCATGTGTCAGGTTTCAGCGGCTGAAGTAAAGGACGCCGATCTGGCCATTCCAGCTCAAGGTGCTGGGGCTGACGGCATGGACTTGGCCCAGATGGCGCGAGCTGCCCACTGTGCCAAACCAGGCCCATTGTGGGCTGAGGGCATAACGGTAACTCAGGCCCAGACCCACCGAGCCCAAGCCAGAGTGCCAGCCTCCGGGTGGCGGGGGCAACAGGCGCAGCTGGGTGGCCCAGTGGTCGGCTGTGGCCCATTCGACGCCGCCGCTCAGGCTGATCGCGCTGCGCTCGCTCAGCGGCAGGCCATACGATGCCCCCACCGACAAGGTGGTGCCGTCGCCACGGTCCATCAGGTCTTGCGTCAGGTCGGTGCCCACCGACCAGCGTTTATTGAGTTGGTAGTTCGCGCTCACGCGGGCGCGCAAAGTGTTCTTGCCCGAAGAAAAACCGTCAAAGCTGCTGTTGTCTTGCAGGTTCTGGATGCGCAAAGACAGCGCCACTTTCAGGCGTTCATCGTCGCGCAGCTGGTAGGCCAAATTCGACTCTTTGCGGTAACCGCTGAAGGCCAGCCATTCGTCACCTGTGGCATGGCCCAGCCGCCACCGCCCATAGCGAAAACCGAGGACCGGGCGCAGCGCCAGCTCAGTGTGGCCATCGGACAATTCCCGGGTTTTGAGTTTCAGGCCCAGGGTGTAGCGCGAGCGTTGGCCAGTGTTTTGCGGGACGGCTGTTTCTGCCTCCGAAGCCTCAGGCGCAGTCATCGCAGCCTCAGACTTGGATGGGACCGTGGTCGCCATGGCCGCGGTTGACATGCCCACACCACACAAGGCGATCACCAGCCAAGTGTCTGTCGCTGACCAGGGTGGGTTGGGACAACGGGGGGCGCATGGGCTCATCGGGCTTCAGTCCCGCGTGACGCGCAGCAGCTCTTCGGCGCTGGTGATGCCGGCATCCACCAGGCGCTGGCCATCGTGGCGCATCAGCACCATGCCTTGGGTCAGAGCGGTGGCGCGCAGCTCGGCTTCGGCGGCGCGGTGGTGGATTTGGGCGCGGACCTCGTCGGTGGCGACCAGCAGCTCAAAAATGCCGGTGCGCCCGGCGTAGCCGGTTTGGCCACAGGCCGCGCAACCCGCACCGTGGCAGGCGGTGCAGCGCTTGCGCACCAGGCGCTGGGCCAGCACGCCCAACAGCGATGAGCTGAGCAAGAACGGCTCCACGCCCATGTCGATCAGGCGGTTCACCGCACTGGCCGCGTCGTTGGTGTGCAGCGTGGCCAGCACCAGGTGGCCGGTGAGTGAGGCCTGAATGGCGATCTGCGCGGTCTCAAAGTCGCGGATCTCGCCGATCATGATCACGTCGGGGTCTTGCCGCAGGATGGCACGCAGGGCCTTGGCAAACGTCAGGTCGATCTTCGCATTCACCTGGGTCTGGCCCACGCCGGGCAGCTCGTATTCGATGGGGTCTTCCACCGTCATGATGTTGTGGCGCGTGGCGTCCAGCCGCTGCAGCGCGGCATACAAACTGGTGGTTTTGCCCGAGCCGGTGGGCCCCGTCACCAGCAAAATGCCGTGCGGTTGACTGATGAGTTGGTCCAGCTGTTGCAGCACTTGGCCCTGCATGCCCACGGCCTCCAGGGTCAGGCACGCTTCGCTTTTGTCGAGCAAGCGCAGCACGGCGCGTTCGCCATGCGCACTGGGCAGGGTGGACACGCGCACGTCGACTGCGCGTGCGCCCAGTCGCAAGCTGATGCGGCCGTCTTGTGGGAGTCGTTTTTCTGCGATGTCGAGTTCGGCCATGATTTTCAGGCGCGAAATCAGTGCGGCATGCAGCGCCCGGTTGGGTTGTACAACTTCACGCAGGGTGCCGTCTATGCGGAAACGCACACTCGAGTGGCGTTCGTAGGGCTCGATGTGGATGTCGCTGGCCCCGTCGCGTGTGGCCTGGGTGAGCAAGGCGTTGAGCATGCGGATGATGGGCGCGTCGTCGCTGGCTTCGAGCAGGTCTTCCACCGCGGGCAGGTCTTGCATCATGCGCGAGAGGTCGGCTTCGGATTCGACCTCGCTGACCACCGCAGCGGCGGTGGACGCGCCGTGCGCCTGGCCACCCGAATAGGCCTGGTGGATGCGTTGGCTCAGGTCGGCGGCCTCCACGATTTGCATCTGGAGGCTGGGTCCTGCAAATTTGCGCGCTACCTCGGACAAGGCCGAACGGTCACTGGCGTCACACCAACTAAGGGTCAGGCGGTCGCCATCGCCCTCCAGCAACAGTTTGCTGGTGCGGGCAAAGGCGTAGGGCAGGGGGTGGCGCATGGCGGGTTCAGGGCTGGCGGGTGGATGTCGCTGGCTTCGCTTCAGCGGGGGCAATGGGTGTCACGGTGGGCGACCTGTCCACAGGTGGCAAGACCGCCGAGCCTGCCACAGGCAGCGGCCCGGTGGGCAGCGGCTGGAAACCCTGTTGCTGCAAGCGCATTTGCTCGTAGCGGCCCATCGACAGGGCGTCGGCCGCTGCGCCATCGCGCACCACCACCGGGCGCAGGAACACCATCAGGTTGGTCTTTTTGCGGCTGCGGACTTCCGACTTGAACAAATTGCCAAACAAAGGAATATCTCCCAGGCCCGGCACTTTTTCTTGGCTGGTGCTGGTGTCGTCTTGCAGCAAGCCGCCCAGCACCACGATGGCGCCGTCGTCCACCAGCACGTTGGTCTCAATCGAGCGCTTGTTGGTGATAAGGCCATCTTTGGAGCCAATGGATTTGGCGTCGACGTTGCTCACTTCTTGGTAGACCTGCATCTTGATCGTGCCGTTTTCGCTGATCTGTGGCCTCACCCGCAGAGTCAGGCCAACATCTTTGCGCTCAATGGTGGTGAAGGGGTTGGTGGTGCCCACTGCTGCTCCTGCGAAGGAGCCGGTCACAAAGGGCACGTTTTGGCCAATCACGATCTTGGCTTCTTCGTTGTCCAGCGTGAGCAAGTTGGGCGTGGACAGCACGTTGGCATCGCCGTTTGTCTGCAAAAACCGCGCCAAAGCACCGAGGGCCAAGGCACCGTTGCGTTGTGCGCCCACGGCAAGGTTCAAGCCTGTCGATGCCGTGTAATTGCCCGAAGCGGCCCCTGCAGCCAGGGTCAGCAAGTTGGTGCCGCCCACTGCAAAGTTGGTGCCCAACAAGCCCACAAGGCTTCCGTTGGTGCCGGTGCCGCTCATCCACTGCACGCCAAACTCGGCGGCTTTGTCGGCGCTGACCTCGGCGATCAGGCTCTCCACAAACACTTGGGCGCGGCGTTGGTCGAGCATGTCGATCACGCTGCGCAGCTGGCGGTATTGCGGCTCGGGTGCGCTGATGATAAGCGCGTTGGTGGCCGGGTCGGCCTGGATCTGGCCACCGGTGGACGGCTGGGCTGAGGGGCTGATGTTGCTGCTTGCGGGATTTGTTGCAGGCGCTGCTGGATTGCCCGGTGATGCGCCTGCCGCGACCGCACCGCTGCGCCCTTCGCCCGCGATGGCGGCGCGCAAGGTGGTCGCCAGCTTGGTGGCGTCGGCGTTCTTCAGGTAGACCACATGGATGTTGCCGCTGGCCGCACCCGCGCCGGTGGCACTGGGCTGGTCGAGTTGGTCGACCAAACTGCGCACCAGCGCCAGCCTGGCCGGGTTGGCCGCCCGCACGATGAGCGAGTTGGTGCGCACCTCGGGGATCACGGTGGTCTTAAAGGAACTGTCCGTCTGGCCTTGCGCGGCTGGTGCAGCGGCTGCGCCCGATTCGATCAGGCGCTGCACCATCGGGGCCAGGTCGCCCGCAATGGCGTGGCGCAGGCGCAGCACCTCGACACCCGTGGCGTTGGACACATCGAGCGCCGCGATGATGCGGCCCAGGCGCTGCAGGTTGTCGCTGTAGTCGGTGATGACCAGCGCGTTGGTGCCGGGGTTGACGTTGATGGTGTTGTTGGGGCTGATCAGGGGGCGCAGCACCGGCACCAGGTTGTTCACGTTTTCGTGGTTGAGTTTGAAGATTTGTGTGACGATTTGCCCGGTCCCGGCGGGCACGGCCCCGGCCGACACGGCGCTGCTTTGCAGCTTGGCTTCGGCCTCGGGCACCACGGTGTAGAGCCCGGCCGACTCCACCAACGCAAAGCCCTGGGTGCGCAGCTGCGCAGCAAACAAGCGCAGGGCCTGTGCCGGGGGCACGGGCACGGTGCTGGACAGCGACATCGTGCCCTTGACTCGCGGGTCGACCACCACGTTGGCACCCGACAAGGTGGCCAGGGTGCGGGCCACGGCCTCGATCTCGGCGTTCACAAAATTGAGCGTGACGGGTTCGCGGCGTGAGGACTTGAGGGCCGGTGGGTTCGTCATTGGATTGGCCGCGGGTTTGTCCGCGTTCTGGGCATGCACCTGTGGCATGAGCCAGCCCATGGCCGCCAGGCAGGCCAAGGCCAAAGCGCTGCGTGGCCAGCGGGCACGGTTCAAGGGGCGCATGTGAGCAAAGTCGTTCATGGTGTTCAGGTCTTGAAACAGGGGGTGCAGCTGGGTTGCAACAGGGGTTGAAGGTGGGGGCTGATCATGCGGGCTGAGGCTGAACCGGGTTCATCCCAAAGACAGCAAACTGCGCGCGCCTTGGCGGCGGCCCAGGATGTTGAGCAAATTATCGAATGCCGCCTCATGCCCTTCGGCTGCGCTGGCCTCTCCGGTAAAGCGCAGGCGCTGGCCCACCCATTGGCCCTGGCCCGACAGCAGCAAAGGGCCCTGCAGGGTGCTCAGCGCCAAGCCCGGTGTGGGCGTGCCTTGCGGGGTGCCGGTCAGGGTGAGGCGGTAGCTGCCCATGGGTTTGACGGGGCTCAGGCGCGAAGACATCTCGTGCAGGCCCAGCGCCACCAGGCCCTGCATTTGCAGGCGGCCTTGTGCCCAGTGCAGTTGCAGCGCTTCGGTGCGCAGCTGCAATTGACCTTCGGCCTGCAGCGTGTTCCAGGGCGCACCCAGACCGCTGAGCAAGGCGGCTGGCCAGCTCGACTGGTGGTCGCTGGTTTGCAGGTGCAGGGTGTTCCAGCCCAAAGCGGCTTGCAAGCTGGCGGCCTGCGTCATGCAGCAGTCGGCCCGCCAGCCCAGGCGCAGGCCTGTCCAGGTGGGTGACAGGCTCCAGTGCAGCCGGCCGGGCAGGGCCTGCGGCTGGCGGCTGCCCGCGCCGCCGCTGAGCAGCAGCTGGGCCGAGCCTTGCCACACCGTGCCGCGGGGGTTGAGCCATTGCACCTGGCCTTGACTGGCCTGGGCCACGCCCCAAGCCAGCCAGCGGGCAGGCGCCCACACCAGCAGCGCCAGGCCCAGGCCCAAGAGTGCGCCGAGCCAGGCCAAAGACCAGGGCGCACGCACCGGACTGACCGGACTTGCGCTGGCTCGACGAAGGGTTTTCATGGCGTTCATGGATTGGACGGCAAACGCAGCACCAGGCTGCCGCGCCAGGTGGCATCCAAGCTGTCCGGGCCGGGGGGGCTGGCGTGCTGCAGCTGGGCTTGAGTGGGCAAAGCCTGGGCGTTGTCACGCGTTTGGCTCAGCCAGCGGGCCAGTGCGGCGGCCGGGGCGGCTTGCAGGCTCAGGGTGGCGGTTTCACCCTGCAGGCTGATGCGCGCGTTGGGGCCGAGTTCCGCCAGGCTTTTCTCCAGCCACTTGGCGGCATCGGCGCGGGAGATGGCCACAGGCTTTTGCAGGCTCTGGGCTTGCGCTTGCAGCTGGCGCATGCGCTGGCTTTGGGCGTCGAGCAGGGCCTGGCGGGCCGGGGCCTCTTGCCAGGTGCGCAGTGCCGGGGCCAGAGCCAGCATCCACAGCGCGGCCAGGCCGAGCACCCAGACGCCAATGCCGATCAGCCGCTGTTCACGCGGTTTGCGCCGGGACCAGACGCCTTGCCAGCCACTGCGCAATTGCGCGGTCAGGGTTGGCAGGTTCATGGCTTGGCCTCCACTTGGGCGCTCATCAACCAGCCGTCGCCTTGGGCGCGCCAGGCGTAACCGAGTGCGCTCAGGCTTTGCTGCAAGGCTTGCTGTTGGGCCGCATCGGGCTGAAAGTCTTGCAGGCGCATCTGGCCCGTTTGGTAAGACCATTGGCGCGGCGCGGCCAGCCCTGGCGGCAGGGCTTGGCCCAGCGCGGCCAGCATGGCTTCGAGGTCGCCTGCGCCGAGCTGGCCCGAGCCTTGGCGCAGCCGCTCGACTTGTTGGGTCATTTGCAGCGGCGCATCGACCACCAAGCTGGTTTGCGGGAAGGTCTCGCGCAGCACCTGGCCCCAGCTGCTTTGCTGGGCTTGCCAGTCGGCGCGGGTTTTCCAGGCCCAGGCATTCAGGCCGACCAATTGCGCGGCCAGCAAGAGCCACAAGCCCCAGCGGGCCGGCCGCCAGGCGGGGCTGTGCCACAGGCTGCTGACGGTGCGTTGCCAGTTTTTCAGTTGGCGGCTGCGGGCGTTGGCACGCAGCTCAAATTGGGCCAGGTCCCAATCACCTTGCACCGCGGTCAGCCAGTGCTGGGCCGGGGGCATGAGGCGCACGCCAGCGCCCAGCAGCTCTGTGGCCAAGGCCACGGCACCGGGTTCGGCCAGTAGCGTGGCCGTGGCCCGCTCGGGCTTGGACAGCCCCAGTCGTTCATGGGCCGCCAATCCGGCTGGGCGCAGGGCTGGCCAGGGCTGGCCCCAGACGCCGCGTTCGGGGTGGCTGACCCACAGCCAGCCGGTGTCGGCATCGCCCAGGGCGGTGAGCTGCACCGGGTTGCCTGGCGTGCCTGGGGAGAGTTCGGGCACGATGCGGTGCACGGGCAAACCTGCTTGTTCGAGGGCTTGCAGGTGGTCGCTCAGCCAGACTCGGTCGCACGCAGCCACCCAAGGGCGCGGGGTGCTGGTCCAATCGGTTTGCAAGGCCAGGTGCACGTGCTCAGGGTCGTCCAGCAGGCGGTCTTCCAGCAGGCCTTGCAAGGCCGCTTTGACCCGCTGGGCCTGTTTGTGCAGGCCGGCAGGCAACTCGACGCGGTGCCACGACAGCGCAGCGGCGGGCACCAGGGCCACGGTTTCGGATTGGCGATCGGCGGCAGGCAACAAAGCGGCCGCCGCCCACTGCAGCGTGAGCGGGCGTGAGCCGGGCTCGGCCTCGACCCGGGCATGGGGGTAGGCGAGGGTGGGGCTGGGTGGGCCCGACGGCAGTTGGATGATCAGGGTGCGCATGTGCAGATCATTGTAGAGGGGCATCAAGTCGCAATTGGGGGCTGCGCACGCGCCAGAGCATGCGCACCTGGCTGCCATCGCGCCGCACCAGCGCGGTCTCTTGTTGCACCACGTTGTCGATGCGCATGCGCCCTTGCACCTCAAAGTAACGGCTTTGCACGCTGTGTTGTTTGTCGTTCAGCAGGCGGCCGCTTGGCCCCAGGGCTTCTTTCGCGGCGTTCAGGCTGGCCCAGTGGCCCCGCTGGCGCTGGGCCACGGCTTGCCGTGCCGAGGCCAGGTCCAGCCCGGGCACCACGGCCGAGAGCACCTCGGCCGAGGCGGTGTTCAGGTTCACGGGGGTGGCCTCGGGCAGCAAGGTGATGTGCGCCTGCAAGGCGGCCAGCGTGCCGGGGCTCAGACCCAGCCAAACCAATTGAGCCGTTTGCTGGGGCATCAAGGCGGCGGGTCCTTCTTTGCCGGTGCCTGAGTTGGTGCCTGAGCTGTTTGGGGCTTGGCTGGCCCGGCTGGCCTGCAAGCTGGCGGGCAACTGCTGCGCCAGGCTTTGCAGCTCGGCCAATGGCAGGCCCAGGCGCTCGAACAAGGCGGCAAAGCGGGCCAGCGCCGGGGGTGAGATTTGCCCGTCTTCAACCAAGTTCACCACGTTCATGCGCGATTGGGCGTCGGTGATCTGGCCCGACAAAAAAACCTCGGTATCGCCCTCGCGCCACTGCTGGTCTTGCGACAGGAAGGTCGACAGTTTGGATTCTTGCACCGGCAAGGCCCAGGGCTCGCCCAGGTGGTCGGCTGCGGCGCTTTGCGCCGAAATCGCGTCTTCGCGCAAGATCAGCCGTGTCCAGTCCAGTGCGCCCGTCATCATCCAGGCGGTCTGGCTGCGACCGCGCTCGGCGATCTCAATCTCGACCTGTCGCCACTGTTGCCACAGTGCGGCGCTGGCCAGCGTGGCCACCAAGGCCACCGTGAGCATGGCCGTCAGCAAGGCTGCGCCGCGCTGGCGCTTCAGGGGGCGATTCAGGTGGCGCATCTTGGGGCGTAAGAAGGGGCGCATCATGGAGGCGCTCCTGACAAGGTCGGCCGCACCCAGTCCAAGGTCAGCGGGCCCGATCCGGCGGGACCGGGGGGCAGGCTCAGCACCAGACGCACACCATCCGGGGTGGGGGGGGTGGCGCTGGTTGTTGTGCCGGGGGTGGCGTTGGGGCTGTCAGGCGTGCCTGCGGTCACGGCAGCGCTCGACAAGGGGTTGGCCCAGCTGCCGCCCCGGTGCACGAACAGCTGCCAGCCCGACAAGGGGTGAATCTGGATCTGGCCGGCGCGGGTGCTGTCGTTGGCTGTTTGGCCCCACTGCGCTGCCAGCGCCCAGGCGCTTTGCCAGTCCTGGCGCTGACTCAAGGGCGGTGATTGCCACCGCTGCCAGTCACCCCCGCCGGGTCGGCCCGGGTCGCTGCGCCAAGTCCAGGCCACCACGCGGACACTGGCGGGCGCGGGGGGGGGCTGGCGGTTGGTTGCGCTTGTGGGGGGACTTGGGCTGCTGCTGGGCAGGGGGGCGTCGGCGGTGCGCCGTGTCAGGCGCAGCACCTGGCCGTTCCAGTCCCAGCTGGGGGTGCCGGGCAGCTCGGCCAATTGGTCCAGGTCGGTTTGCCACTGGGCCAGGCCCGCTTGCAGGCCGCGGATCTCGTCGGAGCGGCTTTGCAAACTGCTTTGGCTGCGCAGCATGCCGTCCAGCCCGCGCCAGGCCATCAGGCTCATCAAGGCCATCACGCTGATGGCCACCAGCACTTCGATCAGGGTGAAGCCGCGCTCGGCTTGTTGGGTTGTCGCCATCAGTTGCGCCCCATCACGGTGGACACCTGCAGCACATAAACGCCTTGGTCCAACACCCGCGCATCGACGCGCCTGAAATTGGGGTTGGGCGTGGGCCGCACCGACACCTCGACCTGCAGCAAGCGCCCGGCTTGGGTGCATTCGACGCTGGTGTTGCCCGTGTCGGGCAGTTGTCTGCGCAAGCGCAGCACGATCAATTCGTTGTCGGCGCAGATTTGGCTCAGCATGCTCACGGTCTGGCGTTCGGCATTGCGGCTGAGCGAGCCCGTGGCCTGCAGCCCGGCCATCAGCGCTATGGCGGTGATGCCCAGGGCGACCAGCACCTCGATCAGGGTGAAGCCGCGCTGGTTCATGGCGGCGTCTGTTCTCGCGTGTTTTGCACTTTGAAGGGCCGCAGGCCATCGGTCACAACCCACAGGGTCTGGCCGGGAGACTGTGGTGCCGACTGTGCGGTCGACAAGGCCACAGCTTGTGGCGCGATCAGGGGCTCCGGCCCCAGGGTGATGGCGCTGCCTGGCGCAGCGCGGGTGGTGTCAGCCAGCCAGTTTTGCGGCAGGCCAGGCGGTGGCAAGCCTTCAAAAACAAAACTTTGCACGGGGTTGGCTGAGTTGTCTTGGGTGCGCCAGACCACCGGCAACCCGTTGGCGCGGGCCTGGGCACGGCCGGTTTCGAGCAGCACGGCCAGGCGTTCGGCGTCGCGCTGAAGGGCGCTTTGGGCGCTGTCTCGCAGCGACAGGCTCACGCCCGCTGTGGCCACGGCGATCAGGGCCACCACCACCAGCAGTTCCAGCAGCGTGAAGCCCAGGGACAGGGCGAAAGGGCGTTTACTGCCAGCTGCCGAGGTCGGCATTGTTGCCCTCACCGCCGGCCTGACCGTCAGCGCCAAAGGACAGCACATCCACCTCGCCCTTGATGCCGGGGTTCAGAAATTGGTAAGGGCGGCCCCAAGGGTCTTTGGGCAGTTTGTCCAGATAAGGCTTCCAGTTGCCAGGCACAGGCTCGGTGGTGGGTTTGAGGATCAGGGCGTTCAGGCCCTGCTCGGTGCTGGGAAAGCGCTGGTTGTCCAGCTTGTAGAGCTTGAGGGCTTGCATCAGGTTGCCCACATCGGTGCGGGCAGCGGTGATGCGGGCGTCATCCGCGCGGCCCAGCACATTGGGCACGATCAACGCGGCCAACACGCCAATGATGGCCAGCACCACCATCAGCTCGATCAGGGTGAAGCCGCGTTGACGGGCCGGCGCAGGGCGAGCCGCAGCCGCGACAGCGCAAGGGTGGGGGAGTGGGGCGTGGTCTTGCATGGCTTCGATCATAATCCGGCCATGTTACAAATCTCCCCTGCCTCACAAAGTGCCAATCTTTGGCCGGGTGTTTCGGCCGCTTTGGTTGGCTGTGCGGCCGCCGCCAGCGTGGTGTTTTGGGTGTTGAACTTCCCTGCCGGCAGTGCGGTGCAGGGCGTGCCCTTGGTCCAAAGCTCAGTCCAAGCCGTGACCAGTTCATTTTCGTCCCATTTGGCCCGGGCCTGGGGGGTGCAAGCGGCCTTGCCCGAGGTCAGCATCGCCCAATCCGCGCGCTTTGAGCTTTGGGGTGTGGTGGCCGGTGCCTCTGGCCAGGGCAGCGCCCTGATCGCGGTGGATGGTCAACCGCCTCGGCCTTTTCGGGTAGGGCAAACCGTGGCGGATGGCGTGGTTTTGCAAAGCCTGGGCCCAAAGCAGGCGCAGTTGGGTGCCAGCGCGCAAGGCGCGGCCCTTTTTTCGCTCCGATTGCCTGGCGCAGACAAAGCGCCTTAAAGCGCCCTGAAACCCCTGTCGCGCAGCGTTGTCAGGCGCGCAAAAACAAACGGTACACCGGATTGTCGGTCTCTTCGGCATACGGATACCCCAGCGTTTTGAGGAACTTCTCAAACGCCTTGTCGTCCTTGGGGGGCACTTGCAGGCCCACCAAAATGCGGCCGTAGTCGGCGCCTTGGTTGCGGTAATGAAACAGGCTGATGTTCCAGCCCGGGCGCATCAGGCTCAAAAACTTGAGCAGTGCGCCGGGGCGTTCGGGGAACTCAAAGCGCAGCAAGCGTTCGTCTTGTGACAGGGCCGAGTGCCCACCCACCATGTGGCGGATGTGCTCTTTGGCCAGTTCGTCGTGGGTCAGGTCGATGGCCTTGAACTGGTGTTTGTTGAACTTGGTGGTGATCTTGCTGCTCTCACCCTTGCCCTGCGTGCTCAGGCCCAGAAAGACATGGGCCTTGTCCGAATCGCTCATGCGGTAGTTGAACTCGGTCACGTTGCGCGGGCCGCCGGGCAGGCTGCCGATCAGCTCCAAAAAGCGTTTGAAGCTGCCGCGCTCTTCCGGGATGGTCACAGCAAACAGAGCTTCTTTTTCTTCGCCCACGTCGGCCCGCTCGGCCACAAAGCGCAGGCGGTCGAAGTTCATGTTGGCGCCGCACAAGATGGCCGCAAAGGTCTGTCCCTTGCATTTGTGCGCTGCCACATACTGTTTGATGGCCGCCACCGCCAGCGCGCCTGCGGGCTCCACGATCGAGCGGGTGTCCACAAACACGTCCTTGATGGCCGCGCACACCGCGTCGGTGTCCACCGTCATGTAGGCGTCCACCAAGTTGCTGGCCACGCGGAAAGTTTCTTCGCCGACCAACTTGACCGCAGTGCCATCCGAGAACAGCCCCACATCTGCCAAAGTCACGCGCTGTTTGGCGGTCACCGACTGGATCATGGCATCCGAGTCGTTCATCTGAACGCCAATCACCTTGACGCCTGGGCGCACCGCCTTGATGTAGTTGGCCACGCCAGATATCAGACCGCCGCCCCCGATGGCCACAAACACCGCATCCAGCGGCCCTTGGTGCTGGCGCAGCATTTCCATGGCGATCGTGCCCTGGCCCGCGATCACGTCCGGGTCGTCAAAGGGGTGCACAAACGTGAGGCCCTGCTTTTTTTGCAGCGTCAGGGCGTGTTTGTAGGCGTCTGAATAGCTCTCGCCAAACAACACCACCTCGCCCCCAAAGCCTTTGACCGCGTCGATTTTGACCTGCGGCGTGGTGGTGGGCATGACGATCACCGCACGGGTGCCCAGGCGGCTGGCGCTCAGCGCCACGCCTTGCGCGTGGTTGCCCGCCGAGGCGCAGATCACACCCTTTTTGAGCTGCTCCGGGCTCAGGTGCGCCATCTTGTTGTAGGCCCCGCGCAGCTTGAAGCTGTGCACCGGTTGCTGGTCTTCGCGCTTCAACAGCACCTGGTTGCCCAAGCGCTTCGACAGGTTTTTGGCCGTTTCCAAGGCGGACTCGGTCGCCACGTCATACACCTTGGCGTTGAGGATCTTGATCAGGTAATCGGCGGGTTGGAGGTGTGGGGTGGTCATGTCCGGTGCGATGGCAGACGTGCCGCATCGCCTAAAAAGTGTGGGCTTGATGATAACGGCCGATAACGGCCAAAAAAAATGCCCCAAGCCTTGCGGCTGGGGGCAAATCCACCTTTTCAGAGGGTGGAGGAGACAAGGGGTGCATGCAAAAAAGCACGCTTGTTCGCAATTGTACGGGTGTTTTTGTTGCGTTGCAGCAAGTTGAGTGTCTCGGAGTGCAAAAACTTGTAAAGTTGACCACCTCCAAGACCACTCAAAATCCTTGCGTTCAGCACGGATGACACACAAGGAAACAAAAATGGAATGCACAGTCACTTGGACCGGCGTTGCCGGCACCCGCTCGGGCATGGGTTTTGTGGCCGAAACCGGCTCAGGCCACATCGTGAACATGGACGGCGCGCCTGACGCGGCCAAGCCCGAAAACGGCGGCCAAAACCTCGCCCCGCGCCCCATGGAAATGCTGTTGGCCGGCACGGGCGGTTGTACCGCTTATGACGTGGTGTTGATCTTGAAGCGCGGCCGCCATGACGTGCGCGGCTGCAGCGTCAAGATCAGCAGCGAACGCGCTGAGGTCGACCCCAAAGTCTTCACTAAGATCAACATGCACTTCACCGTCACCGCCAAAGGCGTTGCCGCCAGCGCCGTGGAGCGGGCCATTGCCATGAGCCACGACAAATACTGCTCGGCCAGCATCATGCTGGGCAAAACGGCTGAGATCACGACCAGTTTTGAGGTGGTGGAAGTGAACGGTTGACCATTGAGCAGGCTGGGTAAATGCCCTGCTGAGACCCTGAGTACCCGTGGGCGGGTATCAGGCGGCTCAAACCCGGTGGGCCACCGTGGTCATCACCTTGGCGGCGGCTTGCATCAAGGCCTTGATTGGGGCGGGCAGTTCCACCGCGCCGGCTTTCATGGCCATCTGGGCGTGGGCGACCTCGTCAGCCTTCATGGCCGACACGATGGCGCGAGACGCCAAATCTGCCGCCGGCAGCAAATCCATGTGGCTTTGCAGGTGGGCTTCCACCTGGCGCTCGGTTTCCACCACAAAGCCCAGACTCACCCGGTCGCCGCCCAGCTTACCCGCCGCAAAACCGATGACAAACGCACCGGCATACCAAAGCGGATTCAACAAAGAAGGCCGGTCGTTCAACTCGTCGAGGCGCTGCTTCGTCCAGGCCAAGTGGTCGGTCTCTTCGCGGCTGGCCTCGGCCAGTTGAGCGCGCAGTGCAGGGCTCTGGCATGCCAGGGCCTGGCCGGTGTACAGCGCCTGGGCACAGACCTCACCCACATGGTTGATGCGCATCAGCGCACCCGCTTGGCGCTGCTCGGCCTCGTTGAGCTCAAGCGCAGCCACAGAGACCGCCGGATTGGGGCGACTGGCGCGCGGCTCGGCGCAAAGGGTGCGCAGGGCGCTGTCCACGGCCAAAATCAAGGCATTGCTCATGGTCCAAGTGTAAACAATCGATTCGTTCGGGCTGAAAAACGCCAACGGGCCCGTGCTGGGATCTGGGTTACTGAATTTGTAACTGTTAGCAATCGTGTTTTGAAATGGGTCCAAAGTCATTGTCGCCATTGATAAAAATGCGGTTTTTAGAGTCGAACGAGGGTAAATACGGGGGGTTGTTGCATGCTTGCAACGAAAAGAACTTTTCTTGGACGAATGTCTTGGCGAACACACAGTCGTCTGGTGGAATACAGACAACTTCCTGATTTGGAGGTTGGCTCAGGGTTTCGACGGGTGAATATCACCCATCTGATTCGGGCCCTTGTTTAACCTTGGAGAAACTTGCAATGAAAAAATCTCTGATTGCTCTGGCTGTTTTGGCAGCTTCCGGCACCTCTTTCGCTCAATCCACCGTGACTTTGTCTGGTAACGTCAAAGCTGGCGTGGCACAGACCAAATACTCCGGCGGAGCCGCTGCTGCAAACAATGGTACAGCCACTGGTTTGGCCGACGGTTCTTCGCGCTTCATTTTGAGCGGCAGCGAAGACCTGGGTGGCGGCTTGAAAGCCAACTTCCAAGTGGACACACGTTACCGTATGGACGACAACGGTGCAGCGCCTACATCCAGCCCATTGGCTGGCGGCAACACCTTTGTGGGCGTGTCTGGCGGTTTCGGTAACGTCCAAATGGGCAAGCTGGACACCCACTACTGCATGGGCGGCGACACCCACGGCTCACGTGCCACTGCATTGCAAGCGGCCAGCTGCGCACTGTTGGGCTTTGTGAACGGTTCTGGCAGCGGCCAAGCCATTGCCAACGCCAGCCGTTCCACCAACGTGGTTCGCTACACAGCCCCTGCTATGAGCGGTTTGACTTTGCAAGGCACTTACAGCTTCGCACAATCTGGCTCTGAAGGTGCAGTCGGTACAACAAGCGGCGGCAATGCATCGCACTTCCAAGGTGTTTACGCTGCAGGTCCTCTGACTGTCGGCGCCAGCATGTGGCAAGCCAAGGGCGAAGACCAAACGACGACTGCTGCTCGTACCGGTCAAAAAGCAACCACCTTCATGGCCAACTACAACTTGGGCGTGGCCACCATTGGCCTGACCTATGACACATCGGCTACGCGTGCAGCAGCAGCCAGTGCAGCCTTCATCGACACCGAGCGTACTGTGACTTCCATCCCTGTCACCGTGCCCATGGGTGCTGGTACAGTTTTGTTCACATACAGCAAAGCTGGCGAAACAAAAATTGGCGGCGTCACACAGGCCAACACCGGCGCTACATTGATGTCCGTCGGTTATGACTACGCTTTCTCCAAGCGCACCACCTTGGGTGTGAGCTATGCCAAGCTGGACAACAAAACCGCTGCTGGCTACGCACTGTACACCCAGACAGCCCTGAACGGTACACCTGCCAATGCTGTTGGCACTGATGCTGCTCAGTTTTACTTGGGTCTGCGCCACGCCTTCTAATTCCCAGCTGGCGCAAGCCAGTTGAGTTTTAAAAGACACAAAACCCACCGTGGCAACACGGTGGGTTTTTTTATGACTGCTCGGTGGCGCTGTCTATCCAAAAAACACACCCCTGCAAGGGATAGCACGGGTACGGCAACGCTGAAGAGCTGATAGATTGGAGGATTGTTAGGATTTTCAGGATTTTCAACATGTTGTACCCCCCTGTCTCTTTTCGTTCGTGGTGCGCCTCACTGGGCTTGGGCCTGTCCACCGCGGGCTTGCTGTTATTGACGGGATGCGCCAGTGCGCCCAAAGAGGCGCCACCTGCCCAACTGGCCTGTCCTGAGGGGGTTCCTGCGGGCACCCAGTGTTGGCGAGGGCAGGATTCTGCGGGCGCGCATTATTTGCTGGCCAAGCCTGCCCAGTGGAGCGGTGTGCTGGTGGTGCACGCGCATGGCGGTCCCGCCTTGGGCGAGCCAAAGGCCTCCAGGGCAGACGAAGACATCAAGCGTTGGGCGATCACTTTGACCGAAGGCCACGCGTGGGCCGGGTCGGTGTTCAGGCAGGGTGGATTTGCCGTCACCACGGCGGCCGAAGACACAGAACGTGTTCGGCGCATCTTTGTGGACCATGTGGCCAAGCCGCAGAGGACTTTGTTGCACGGACAATCCTGGGGGGCGATGGTGGCCACGCGTGCGGCCGAGATGTACCCCCAATCCTGGGAAGGCATTTTGCTGACCAGCGGTGTGGTGGCCGGGCCCACCACTTACGACTTCCGTTTGGACTTGCGCGCCATTTACCAGCACCTGTGCCAAAACCACCCGCGCCCCAATGAGCCTCGGTACCCACTGTCGCTGGGGTTGCCGGCCGACAGCAAACTGACGTCAGCGGAGTTGGCCACGCGGGTCAACGATTGTTTGGGTGTGCGAAAACCAGCAGCCCAACGCAGTGCTGAACAAATCCAAAAAATCAAAACCATCGTCGATGTCTTGAAAATCCCGGAAAACTCGATTGCAGGTCACCTGAATTGGGGCACGTTCACGCTGCGCGATGTGGTCACCAAAAGTGGCGGTGCCAGCCCCTTTGGCAATGACACAGTCCAGTACCGCGGCTCCGCCAACGACGCCGCCCTGAATGCGGCCGTGCTGCGCTTCAAAGCCGACCCGCAAGCCAGCGCCAAGTTTGATGCCGATGTCAATCACCGTGGCCGGTTCAAGGTGCCTGTGTTATCGGCACACGGCATCCGGGATTCGACGGTGTTTGTGGAGGGCAGCGACACCCTGCGCCTGCGCATGGAAGCCTCTGGTAACGGTGCGCGGCTGGTGCAAACCTTTGTGGACTCTGCTGAGCACAGTTATTTGGGCGATGTCATTTACCCGCCGCTGTTTGAGGCCTTGCTGGCTTGGGTCAACCTCGGCACCAAGCCAACACCTGTGGGCATCTCTGCACGTTGCGCGGCCTTGCGGCCTGCACAAGCTGCTGAGTGCCGGTTTCAGACGGCCTACACCCCACAGCCTTTGGCCACCCGCATCGCTCCGCGCTGAACGCGGACGGTACGTGCAGCGGCTGGCGCATGCCGCTGCAAGCCCAATCACTGCTGCGCAATCCCGGCTTTTTGAATCACTTCCGTCCAGCGCTGGATGTCTGTATCGAGCAACTGAGCCAGTTGGGTGGGGGTGCTGGATTGGGCTTGCACGTTGAAACCCGCCAGGCGTTGCACCATGGCAGGATCGGCCAGGATTTTGGCCACTTCGGTGCTCAGACGATCGACCACGGCTTTGGGGGTTTTACCAGGCGCGGCCAGTGCGTTCCAAGACGACACATTGAAGTTGCTCAGGCCTGGCAACTCGCGCACCACCGGCACTTGGGGCTGGTCTTTGGGGCGGTTGGCGCCCATCACACCCAGCAGCCGCACAGCCTTGGCGTTGATCTGGGGTTTGAGCGGTCCCAGGATCTCCACCACCGCATCGATCTGGCCGCCGCGCAGGGCGTTGATCACCGCAGGCGTGCCGTTGTAAGGGATGATTTGCGCGATCAGGTTGGCCTGGGTGCGCAGCAGCTCGGCGGCCAGGTGTTGGGTACTGCCGATGTTGATGGTGCCGAAGTTGAGCTGGCCCGGGTGGGCGCGGCCAAAGCCGATCAGCTCGGCCAGGCTTTTGTGCGGTGAGGACTCTGGCACCACGATGGCGATGTCAAACAAGCCCAGCAAAGACACGGGCGCGAAGTCGGTGCGGGGGTTGAAGGGCAAGGACTTGAATAGGCCCGCACTCACGGCCGTGCCATTGGACATCAGCAGCAGGGTGTGGCCGTCGGGCTCGGCCTTGGCCACCAGCTCGGCTGCCACGATGCCGCCTGCGCCGGGCCGGTTGTCAATGACGACGGGTTGGCCCAGATTCACAGACAGCTGCTGCGCCACGGCACGCGCCGTCAGATCGGCCACGCCACCCGCACCAAAAGGCACGACGATGCGCAGGGCTTTGAAGGGAAAAGCGGCTTGAGCCCAGGCAATGTTCAAATACCCTGCGGGCAAAAGGGCAGCGAGCATCACGAGGCGGCGGCTTAGCATGGGCACACTCCAAAAAAAGTTTGAGACAGGATGATAAAACCAAGCACCCCAAGGCTTCGTTTGGCGCTGTACGCCAGTCTGTGCAGCAGTCTGTTGTTGCCCGGCTGCGCCTTCTGGAAGGCCGAAGCACCGCAAGACAAGCCGCCACAGGTTCTGCGGCAGTTGCCCCTGCAGTTCAGTGCGCAGGACAAGTCGCAGTGGCAGGTCATGCGCTTGCCGGGCAAGCTGCTCACGGCTTACCGGGTGGCCCCGCAAGGCACGCGCGATGCCTTGCTGGCCGAAGCGGATTCCTCGGCCAGCATGTTGAGACAGGCGTTGCACATCCCCCCAGAGCAATTGGGAAAATTGCAGTTTGACTGGCGAGTCGATCAGCTCATAACGGGCGCGGACATGCGCCAGCGTGAGACCGAAGACTCCCCGGTGCGCCTGATCCTGGTGTTTGAGGGCGACCGCCAGCATTTTTTGGCGCAAAACAACCTGCTCAGCGAGTTGACCCTCAGCCTGACCGGCGAGCCTCTGCCCTACGCGACGCTGATGTACGTGTGGTGCAACGACTGTCCAGCCGGGTCGGTGATCGTGAACCCGAGAACCGACCGCATCCGCAAGCTGGCGGTGGAGTCGGGTGCGGGGCGAGTGGGGCAGTGGTTGAGTTACCGCCGCGACATCCGGGCCGACTTTGAGAAAGCCTTTGGCGAGCCGCCCGGGGCCTTGCTGGGGCTGGCCATCATGACCGACACCGACAACACCCGCAGCACCACACGCGCCTGGTATGGCGCGATACGGCTGCAGTGAGTGCCCCAGTCCGGTGCGCGACAGCACATTTGGGGGAATTCCCTGCCCTGTCGGCGGGCTCGAATGTTGCATACTCGTGTTCTAACTAACTTTTTGTCACCGAGGTGTTTTGATGAACAAGATGACCCCCGCCGCTGTGCTGTCCAGCTCCCTGACCGCTTCTTTGGTCTTGGCCGGTGTGATGACCGCTGGTTTGGTGCAAGCCAAGCCTTTCAAATGGACCAGCGCCAGCGACATTCCCACACTCGACATCCACTCGCAAAACAACGCTTTGGGCAATGGCGTGCACGCCGCCATCTTTGACTCGCTGGTTTACTACAACAGCAAGACCTTCAAAATCGAACCCCGCTTGGCCACCTCTTGGCGCGAGGTGTCGCCCACACAGTACCGCTTCAACCTGCGCAAGGGCGTCAAGTTCAGCGACGGCTCGGCCCTGACGGCCGACGACGTGGTGTTCTCACTGGACCGCGCCCGCGCCAAAACCTCCAACTTCAACGTCTACACCCAGGGTATGAGCAAAGTGGTGAAAGTCGACACCAACACGGTCGACGTTTTCCTCAGTGGCCCCAACCCAGTTTTGCTCAACCAGATGACCGAGTTGCGGCTCATGAGCAAAGCCTGGGCCGAAAAGAACAAATCGATCGAACCCAAGGACATCAAGACCAAAGAAGAAAACTTTGCCCACCGCAACGCCATGGGCAGTGGCCCTTACATGGTCAAGGAATGGCAGCCTGACCAAAAGTTGACGCTGGTGAAAAACCCCAATTGGTGGGGCTGGTCGGACGCCGCCACCAACGTGACTGAAATCATCTACACCCCCATTAAGAACGAAGCCACACGCGCTGCCGCCTTGCTGTCGGGCGAAATCGACTTTGTGCTCGACCCCAGCCCGCAAGACCTGGGCCGCATGCGCAACAACGCCAACCTGAAGGTGATCGACGGCATTGAAAACCGCACCATTTTCTTAGGGATGGACCAGCACCGTGACGAATTGCCAGGCTCCAGCGTGAAGGGCAAGAATCCGCTCAAGGACGTGAAAGTGCGCAAGGCGCTGTACCAAGCGATTGACATGGACACCATCCACCGCGTGACCATGCGCGGCCTGTCACAAAACACGGGTGCCCTGGTGGCGCCGCAGGTCAACGGCTGGACCCAAGCCGTGAACACCCGTTTCCCGTATTCGCTGGATGCCTCTAAAAAGCTGCTGACCGAAGCCGGTTACCCACAAGGCTTTGAGGTGGACTTTGCCTGCCCCAACAACCGCTACATCAACGACGAAGAAATTTGCCAGGCCATCACGGCCATGTGGGCCAAGGTGGGCATCAAAGCCAAGCTGCGCACGCAGCCCCTCGTGACTTACTTCCCGATGATCCAGCGCTACGAAGCCAGCATCTACATGCTGGGCTGGGGCGTGCCGACCTTTGACGCGCTCTACAGCCTGCAGTCGCTCACGCGCAGCGTGGGCACCGGTGGTGACGGCAATTACAACGTGGGCCGCTACACCAACACCCGCATGGACTACATCGTGGACCGCGTGAAAACCGAAACCGATTTGCCCGTGCGCAACCGTTTGTTGACCGAAGGCCTCCAATTGTCCAACGACACGGTCTCTCACATCCCGCTGCACAACCAGGTGATCCCTTGGGCGATGAAGAAAAGCGTTGATGTGGTGCACCGCCCTGACAACCGCCTTGACTGGACACTGATCAAGGTCAACTGATGCTCGCATTCATTTTGCAGCGGTTGATCCAGGCCGTGATCGTCATGGTCACGGTCGCGTTCATCGCGTTTTTGTTGTTCCAGTATGTGGGAGATCCGGTGGTGTTTTTGCTGGGGCAAGACGCCACCAAAGAACAGATTGACTTGCTGCGATCGGACTTGGGTTTGGACCAGCCTTTCTTTGTGCAGTTTGGCCACTTTTTGGTCAACGCGGTGCAGGGCGAGTTTGGCCTCAGCCTGCGGCAAGGCGCCAAGGTCTCGCGCCTGATCGCCGAGCGCTTGCCTGCCACGCTGGAGCTGGCTTTGGTGGCCGCCACCATGGCGCTGGTGATCGGCATCCCCATGGGGGTGTATGCAGCCCTGCGCCGGGGCACTTGGGCCAGCCAGTTCATCATGACGGTGTCCTTGCTGGGTGTGTCGCTGCCCACTTTTTTGATCGGCATTTTGTTGATTCTGGTGTTTGCCGTGATCTTGGGCTGGTTCCCCAGCTTTGGCCGGGGTGAGGTGATCCAGATGGGTTGGTGGTCGAGCGGCTTGATGACGGCCAAGGGCTGGCACCACATCGTGTTGCCTGCCGTGACGCTGGCAATTTTTCAGCTCACGCTCATCATGCGCCTGGTGCGCGCCGAGATGCTGGAGGTGCTGCGCACCGACTACATCAAGTTTGCCCGTGCCCGTGGCCTGTCCAACCGTGCCATCCACTTTGGCCATGCCCTCAAAAACACGCTGGTGCCGGTGATGACCATCACCGGTTTGCAGTTGGGCGGCCTGATTGCCTTTGCCATCATCACCGAGACGGTGTTCCAGTGGCCCGGCATGGGCTTGCTGTTCATCCAGGCGGTGACCTTTGCCGACATCCCGGTCATGGCCGCTTATCTGTGCCTGATCGCGCTGATCTTTGTGGTCATCAACCTGATCGTGGACTTGCTGTATTTTGTGGTGGACCCGCGCCTGCGCGTGGGCAAGCCCGGGGGCCATTGAGCGTGGGCGCTTCTTTGCAATCGGTGTTGGGGCGGGGTGCTGCTTTTTCGCGCATCGCGCAGTTCCACCCCGAGCTCACGGCGTTTCGGCGCGACCTGCACGCCCACCCCGAGTTGGGATTTGAAGAGGTCTACACCGCACGCCGCGTGGCCGAAATGCTGCAGGTGTGTGGCGTGGACAGCATCCACACCGGCATCGGCAAAACCGGCGTGGTGGCCTTGGTGTACGGCCAAGGTCGCTCGGCGGCCAACCCCGGCCGCATGATCGGCCTGCGCGCCGACATGGACGCACTGCCCCTGACCGAGCACAACGAATGCACCTGGAAGTCGGGCACGCCCGGCCTCATGCATGGCTGTGGCCACGACGGCCACACCGCCATGCTGATGGGCGCAGCCCGCTACCTGGCCGAAACCCGGCGCTTTGACGGCACGGCCGTGCTGATTTTTCAGCCGGGAGAAGAGGGCTATGCGGGAGCGCGCGCCATGATGCAAGACGGCCTGTTTGAGCGCTTTCCGTGCGAGCAGGTCTATGCCCAACACAACTCGCCCGAGACGCCCTTGGGCGTGATCGGCATCACCCCCGGCCCCATGCAGGCGGCGGTGGACCGCATCGAGATCCGCATCATCGGCAAAGGCGGCCATGGCGCCCGCCCGCACCAGGGCGTTGACCCGGTGCTGGTGGCCGGGCACATCATCACGGCCGCGCAAAGCGTGGTCTCACGCAACCTGTCGGCTTTTGATCAGGCGGTCATCAGCATCTGCTCGATGCAAGCGGGCCACCCTGGCGCCATGAGCGTGATTCCGGGCGAAGCCACTTTGGTGGGCACCGTGCGCACCTACAGCGAGCGCGTGCAAGACCAGATCGAAGACCGTTTGCGCGCCTTGTGCAACGGTGTGGCGCAAGGCTTTGGGGCCTCGGCCGAATTGACCTACGAGCGCGTCTACCCCGCCACTGTCAACACCGTGCCCGAAGCGCAGTTTGCCTGCGATGTCGCGGCCACTCTGGTAGGCGAAGACAAGGTCTGGCGCGACATGCTGCCCAGCATGGGCGGCGAAGATTTTTCCTTCATGCTGCAGGCCAAACCCGGCGCTTACATCCGCATCGGCCAAGGCCTGCCGCACGGTCCGGGGCCGCACCCACTGCACAACAGCCGTTACGATTTCAACGACGAGATCTTGCCACTGGGCGCGGCTTTGCACGCCAGTTTGGTGGAGCAGGCGCTGCCTGTGGGCTCACCCGTTTGACCTTGCACAACACTTCTCTCTCTCTCAACCCCTGGAGTCTTTTATGCGTACTTCCAAACTCTCCCGTTCCTTGATGGCTGCCGCTTTGGTGTCGGCCCTGTCGCTGGGCGTTGCCAATGCCGCCACCGTGCGCATTGCCAACCAGGGCGACGCCTTGTCGATGGATCCCCACTCGCTCAACGAATCGCTGCAACTGAGCGTGACCAACAACGTTTACGAGTCGCTGGTCGGCGTGAGCAAAGACCTGAAGTTTGAACCCGGACTGGCCACCTCGTGGAAGCAGACCTCGCCCAACGTGTGGCGTTTTGAACTGCGCAAGAACGTGCGCTTTCATGACGACACGCCTTTTACGGCCGATGACGTGGTGTTCTCGCTGAACCGCGCCGCAGGCGAAGGCTCGGACATGCGCAGCAACACCAACGACATCAAGGAAGTGCGCAAGGTGGACAGCCACACCATCGAAATCGAAACCAAGGCCCCTTTCCCGATCTTGCCCAACGTGCTGTCCACCGTCTTCATGATGAGCAAAAAGTGGTGCGAGGACAACCAAGCCACACGCCCGGTGGACCGCCGCAAGGGCATCGAGAATGCCGCGTCTTTCCGCGCCAATGGCACAGGCCCTTACCGCCTGCGTGAGCGCCAGCCCAATATCCGCACCACCTTTGTGCGCAACGGCAGCTACTGGGGCAATATCGAAGGCAACGTGGACGAAGTCATTTTCTCGGTGATTGCCAACGACCCGACCCGCGTGGCGGCTTTGCTGTCCGGTGAAATCGACATCATGGAACCCGTGCCGGTACAAGACGTGCCCCGCATCAACTCTGGTGCCAACACCCGCGCCTTGGTGGCGCCTGAGTTGCGCACCATCTTTTTGGGCATGGACCAAAAGCGTGACGAATTGCTGTACTCCAGTGTGAAGGGCAAGAACCCCTTCAAGGACAAGCGCGTGCGCCAGGCCTTCTACCAAGCCATCGACATCGAAGGCATCAAGCGCACCGTGATGCGTGGCGCCTCCAACCCCAGCGCCTTGATGGTCGGCCCTGGCATCAACGGCTTCAACCCCGATCTGAACAAGCGCTTGCCCTTTGACCCTGAAGCGTCCAAAAAGCTGCTGGCCGAAGCGGGTTACCCCACAGGTTTCTCGGTGGACATGAACTGCCCCAATGACCGTTATGTGAACGATGGCCAGATCTGCGAAGCCGTGGCCGCCAACTTGGCACGGGTGAACATCAAGATCAACCTCAAGGCCGAGACCAAGGGCACCTATTTCCCGAAAATTCTGCGCCGTGATACCAGTTTCTATTTGCTGGGTTGGACCCCCAGCACCTATGACGCCCACAACGCGCTCAATGCCTTGATGCGCTGCGTGGACGACAAAGGTACAGGCCAGTTCAACCTGGGCGCTTATTGCAACCCCAAGGTGGACGAGCTGACCGTGAAAATTCAAAGCGAAACCGACCAAGCCAAGCGCAACGCCATGATCAAAGAGGTCTTTGAGTTGCACAACGCCGACATCGGCCACTTGCCACTGCACCAGCAGGCCTTGGCCTGGGGCACCAGCAAAAAGGTCACACTGGTGCAGCGCGGTGACAACTCCATGCCGTTCAAATCCATCAGCATCAAGTAATCCATGAACGCATTGAAACGTTGGCTGAACAGCGACGTCGGTTACAGCTTCCGCCAATCGCCCATGGCGATGGTGGCGGCTGCCATCGCCTTCATTTGTCTTTTTTGTTCGGTCTTTGCCGGGTGGGTGTCGCCTACCAACCCGTTTGATCTGGCCACGCTGGAGTTGAGCGACGCCCGCTTGCCGCCTGCCTGGATGGAGGGCGGCACTTCCAAGTTTTTGCTGGGCACCGACGACCAGGGGCGAGACATTTTGTCGGCCCTGATCTATGGTTCCCGCATTTCTTTGATCGTCGGCCTGGCTTCGGTGATTTTGTCGGTGGTGGTCGGCGTGGGCCTGGGCTTGTTGGCGGGTTTCAAGGGCGGCTGGCTCGACGCTTTGCTCATGCGCCTGTGCGATGTGATGCTGTCCTTCCCGGCCATTTTGGTGGCGCTTTTGATCGCGGGCGTGGGGCGTGCCCTGTTTCCCAATGCGCACGAGTCGCTGGCCTTTGGTGTGCTGATCATCTCGATCTCGCTGACGGGCTGGGTGCAGTACGCCCGCACCGTGCGCGGCACCACTTTGGTGGAGCGCAACAAAGAATACGTGCAGGCCGCCCGCGTGACGGGTGTGGCGCCGTTGCGCATCATGTTCAAGCATGTGCTGCCCAACGTGATGGGTCCGGTCATGGTGTTGGCCACCATTCAGGTGGCCACGGCCATCATCACCGAAGCCACGCTGTCATTTTTGGGTGTGGGCGCACCGCCCACCTCGCCTTCGCTGGGCACGCTGATTCGCGTGGGCAACGACTATTTGTTCTCGGGCGAGTGGTGGATCACGATTTTCCCGGGCCTGATGCTGGTGGTGATCGCCTTGTCGGTGAACTTGCTGGGTGACTGGTTGCGCGACGCGCTGAATCCGAGATTGCGATGAGTCTTTTACAAGTTAAAAACCTGGTGGTGGAATTCCCCAGCCGCCACGGCACGCTGCGTGCGCTGGACGATATTTCTTTCGACATCGCCCCTGGTGAAATTCTGGGTGTGGTGGGCGAGTCGGGCGCGGGCAAATCGCTCACGGGTGCGGCCATCATTGGCCTGCTGGAGCCGCCAGGCCGCGTGGCGGGAGGGCAGATCCTGCTGGAAGGCCAGCGCATCGACCACCTGAACAACGACGAGATGCGCCACATCCGGGGCCGCAAGATCGGCGCGATTTTTCAGGACCCGCTGACCTCGCTCAACCCGCTGTATTCCATCGGCAGGCAGCTGACTGAAACCATCTTGGCCCACCTGCCGGTGACGCCCCAAGAGGCACGCCAGCGCGCCATTCAGCTGCTCAAGGACACCGGCATTTCGGCCGCCGAAGAGCGAATTGAGCACTACCCGCACCAGTTCTCGGGCGGCATGCGCCAACGCGTGGTGATTGCTTTGGCGCTGGCCGCTGAGCCGCAACTGATTGTGGCCGACGAGCCGACCACCGCGCTCGACGTGTCGATCCAGGCGCAGATCATCAGCTTGCTCAAAAATGTCTGCAAAGACCGGGGCGCGGCCGTGATGCTGATCACCCACGACATGGGCGTGATCGCCGAAACCTGTGACCGTGTGGCGGTGTTGTACGCCGGGCGCGTGGCCGAAATCGGGCCGGTGCACCAGGTCATCAACCACCCGGCCCACCCCTACACCGCAGGCCTGATGGCCTCGATCCCCGACATGGACAGTGACCGCGAACGCCTCAACCAAATTGACGGTGCCATGCCGCGCCTGAACGCCATCCCGCAGGGCTGCGCCTTCAATCCCCGCTGCCCCAAAGCCTTTGACCGCTGCCGCCAGGACCGGCCCGATTTGGTTCAGGCGGGCGCCAACATGGCCGCTTGCTGGCTGCACGACGGGAGCGCCGCATGAGCGACACCATGAGCAACGCCAAACCCCAACCCCTGGTCGTGGCGCACGACCTGGCCAAAACTTTCGACGTGTCAGCCCCCTGGCTTAACCGCGTGATCGAGGGCAAACCGCGCCAACTGCTGAATGCTGTGGACGGCGTGAGTTTTGAGATTGAACGCGGCAAAACCCTGGCCCTGGTGGGCGAGTCCGGTTGCGGCAAAAGCACCGTGGCCCGCTTGCTGGTGGGCTTGTACGAGCCCACACGCGGCGGCCTGACCTTTGATGGGCAAGACGCGCACGCCGCTTTCAAGTCGGCCGACGCGCAAAAGATGCGCCAGCGCATCCAGATGATTTTTCAAGACCCCTATGCCAGCCTGAACCCGCGCTGGACGGTGGACGACATCATTGGCGAACCGCTCAAAGAGCATGGTTTGATCCGCGACGCTGAAGAGCTCAAAGCCCGCGTGGCCGAGTTGCTCAAGTCAGTGGGCTTGTCGCCGCTCGACATGGTCAAGTACCCGCACCAGTTCTCGGGTGGGCAACGCCAGCGCATCTCAATCGCCCGTGCATTGGCCACCGCGCCTGAGTTTTTGGTGTGCGACGAGCCGACTTCGGCGCTCGACGTGAGCGTGCAAGCGCAGGTGCTCAACATCATGAAAGACCTGCAGCGCGAGCGCGGTTTGACGTATTTGTTCATCAGCCACAACCTGGCCGTGGTGCGCCATGTGAGCGACCGGGTGGGCGTGATGTATTTGGGCCGACTGGTGGAACTGGCCGACAAACACACCTTGTTTGGCAACCCCCAGCACCCCTACACCAAGATGCTGCTGGACGCGATTCCCAAAATGCACGACACCGGCCGCGCCCGCACCCCGGTGCAAGGCGAAGTGCCCAACCCGCTGAACCCCCCAAGTGGCTGCACCTTCCACCCCCGCTGCCCGCAGGCCACCGACATCTGCCGTGCTGAGCGCCCCGCTTTGCGTGACTTCAAAGGCATCAAGATCGCTTGTCACGCGGTGGTGTGACTTCAAGCCTTTGTCTGTTGATGAGATTTCGCTTGTTTTGAGTGGCCAATGGACTGCAGTGGCGAAGTAAAAACTGTCTATCAACTGACGAAAGACTTCCCTGGCCATGAAGAGCGGAGACCGGTTTGAGTCCATGCAATCATTCGGGATGCGACAGCAGGGCCAATAAAAATCAGTGGTTTTAAAAGGAAGGAATGCTCGTCATCTCTTTTTGAATAGACTGATAAGCATTGGCCATGACGCGATAGTCAATGGAGCACAGGAAGAAATCAACGCCTAAATCAATCCACATTCCTGCTGTTTTGGGATCAATCAGATAGACACCAATTTTGAGGCCAGGGATTTTTTTCCCAGCTGAAACAATTTTCTTGACCGCAGCGATGACCTCGGGATGATTGCCTTGACCATGAAATCCCATGGATGTGGCCAAATCGCCCGGACCGCCTGGAACGATGGCATCAAGTTTGCAGTTTGCTAAAACAGACTCAATGTTGTTAACCACTGAAGCATCTTCAATGAGCCCAATGGCCATTGCTTGTTCGTTGGACGTGGTTGCATAGTTTTCGAATGAAGTTAAGCCATACGAAACGCTTCGAACACCCGTACAAGTTCCGCGCGTGCCACTGGGAGCGTATCGAAATGCTTTCAATACTTCTTGCGTGCGGGTCATGTCCAAACCGAAATGTGGCAGCACAATTCCGTGTACGCCTTGATCAAGCAATCTTCCCATCTGCTGTGGTTGTGCGTGTCCCACGCGAGCCCAACATGAAATACCCGTTGCGTTTGCAGCACGAACATGTGCTGCAACATCGCCTATTTCCAGGGGTGCATGTTCCATGTCTATGACGACCAAATCAAAGCCCGCGTGGCGAATAATTTCTGTATGGCAGGGGTCAGACGAAAAAACAAATGTTCCGATGCCACGTTCGCCGTTCTTCAACTTTTCCCAAAGCGGATTGGGCGTCTGTGTTGTTTTGGTCATGGCTGAGAGGTCATTTGAATGAAATCGGACAGTTGAGTTGATGGGCTTGCTAACACTTGCTCTCCAATCCATTGATTCCAATAAGACTCGGATCCATAGGCCATGCGGGCATGGTGAAGTCTACGGGTATAAATTTGCAAGTCATATTCGTATGTAATGCCAATGGCACCATGAACAGCATGCGCTGTTGCTGCTATCAGCTGTGCCGATTCACTCGTTCTTGATTTTGCAATCGCGCTCAGCATGCGTGAAGGCGGCCCAGTCTCAATATCAAATGCCGCTTGCACGGCGATGCTTGCTGCAGCGACATGTTCAGCCATCACGCTGAGCTGATGTTGAATGGCTTGAAATTTGCCAATTGATTTTCCAAATTGAACTCGATCGTTGGCGTATTGAAGCGTCATATCAAAAACTTTTTTGATGGATGCAGCCAATTCGACGGCTTTTAATGATGCCGACAATGACATGAGATCTGTAGGCGAATTTTTGATATCAAAAAATTGACCCGCATGGCTTTCCCAATTCAAAGTTGCCAATAAACTTCCATGAATTCCACTGTCATAAATATTGATTGCATCAGCGCAATTTAAAATTTTGTAGCCGAGTCGATCCTGAATAACAAAGAATTGGCTAACTCTACCCATGGGGATGTTGGCGCAAATCAACAACTCATCCTTGACCGTGTGATGAGGTGCGAAAGCAATCAATCCATTTGGAATGCTCGCATGGTTTTTCCATAACCAACGCGCGGCAATCGTCTGGGCAATCGGAAGTGGAACTGCATATTGACCCAGTAAAAGTAGTATTGGAAATAAATCTCGAGTGCTGATGCCAGCACCTCCATCAGATTCATCGGTCAATAATTCAAAAAAACCAGCATCAGAAATTTTTTCAAAAAGAGAATGACCAGAATCATTGGATTCAATTCGGCGTACATCGGATGTCTTGCAATGGTGAGCCAGTATCGGTTCAAGTGCTTCTACAAAAATATTCGTCATCTGAGACCCAATCCACGGGCAATCATGCCACGCAATATTTCACGAGTGCCGCCGCGCAAGGAATAAGTTGGAGCCATTTGACTCACATAAGCCAATGCGCGGAGCAAGTTGGGATCAATGATCTCATTTGGATCTGACCCCATTTCATCTTCTAACAATGCCGGAATATGTTGTTCGAACTCGGTGGCAATGTCTTTGACAAGGGCCGCTTCAATCACTGGACTTTTGTCTTCCACCAATTGGTGAGTGACGGCAATCGACATATTTCGCAAAGTGCTGAGGTGCACAGTGAATCTCCCTACCATGGCAATGCGCTGCGGAGTGGCCCGTCCTTGTTTGAGCCATTTGATCCACTCATCAAGCAAAACAATGCTGGAATAAACACGTTCTGGGCCGCTTCGCTCAAATGCCAATTCTGCAATCACTTGATCCCAGCCCTGACCTTCAACACCAATCAAAGCATCTTCATTCAACATCACATTTTCAAAAAATATTTCAGAAAAATGCTGGTCACCCGTTAGGTCGACAATGGGTTTTCGAGTCACACCTGGTAAGGAGAGGTCAATAATAAATTGCGACAGACCAGCATGACGATCAGCGCTTGTGCCGGATGTGCGAACCAATGCAATTGCAAAGTGGCACTGGTGTCCGTTAGTGGTCCAGATTTTTTGACCGTTGAGACGCCATCCTTGATCGGTTTTGACAGCACGAGTGGCCACGGATGAAAGATCAGAACCCGAATTGGGTTCACTCATACCGATGCAGAAAAATGCTTTGGCTTGGCAAATCAAAGGTAAATAGAAAGACTTTTGTTTTTCTGTTCCGTATTTAAAAATGAGTGGCCCACTTTGTCGATCGGCAATCCAATGTGCTGCGACTGGCGAGCCCGCGCAAAGCAATTCTTCAACCAAAACAAACCGTGAAAATGCATCCAGCTCAGCGCCGCCATAAGTCTTAGGAAGAGTGAGGCCCACCCATCCTCTCTCGGCCAATCGTTGGCTGAATTCAGGATCGAAGCCAAACCATGACCTTGCCCTTCGGTCGGCAGAGAGTGTTGGCATCGCTTCATTTAAAAATTGCTTGACTTCAATTCGCAATGCATCGGAGCTTTGGGGCAACCGTGCCAATTGAAAATTATCTAAGAGATTATTCATGATTTGAATTGAGATTATTTGATAGTATCTAATGTATGGCTAAAATTCCAAGAAATTCAAATTATTTCGTTGCCAGCGTTGATGATTGAGTATTGATAATAAAATTCCAAGGCGATGGAAATTTTGGTTTTCTTGAATATCATGCAACAGTCCCTATCAGAATAAAAAAATCAACGGGATAAGTCAGCTAAAAAATTTATTCTAATGACAGGGATTTTTTTAAATCACTCAATTGCAGGTTATGCAAGTCAAGAATAACGTCTCTTGTTTTGGAATAAGAGGAAGGTGTTCGTCCTCCACTCATCCATAAATCACGAGCCCATTCATCAATACTTGACCAGTTAATGGCCAGCTGAGCGCCTCCATTTTTCAACTCATCTCGAATGATTTCGCCATTTTTCAAGTGAATGGAAATGCGACAACTGAGCGTACCTAAATCTGAAGCAGAAATAACATGGGTCTGCGCCATTATGGGTACCAGTTTTGCATAATGGCTGCTAAAGAATGCATCAAAGTTAAACCGCCCTTCTGCAAGAACGGAACTTAAACAATACCGCGCACTCATCAACTTGTCAGAGAAAGAATGAAATACGGGTCCTTCTTTGAGAGTGCCTGGATAATTCATCTCAAACGCATTCATTTCCAGTAAAATTTTATCAATTTCTTGGTCCTTGACTTGCAACGCCAGTTGTTCAGACAATCTGACCACCGGTTGGCAAATGCCACTGACTGGGTATCGCTTGAGTACGGTTTCTACAATGGCAGCATTGGGTTCAAAATCATTTTTGATGGATTCAAATGATGGCCTGAGACCCATCAGTGCCGAATAAAATCCATAAGGTCCATCTAAAGCACTTTTGCCCGATAAAACTTTGGCCTGCGTTAAATCAGAACACAACAGGGCTTGACTCGCTGCATTGGCGACATGGAATTGATATTCATCACTGCCATCAGGCCAACACTGTGTCGTACCAAAACTGGTTTGCGTTGCCAACCCCAGCGTATTCGCAATGGCCAATGGATCGTTGCCTTTCAATCGTTCCACACCCACGGCGGCGCCCATACAGGCATACAAACTCGTTGAGCGCAAACCTCTTGGGGTTGTCACAGGTGAAAATTGGCGCGACAGACCAGCAGAAGTGGCGTATGAGGCTGCAAGCGCGTCCAAAAATGCTTCACCGCTAGAGGCCAATCGTTCTGCTTGCGCAAAAATTGCAGGAATGACAATGGTCGCGATGTGTAAATTGCCAATCGGATGAAAATCGTCCTGTGTTCGCGCATGCATCAATGCAGCGTTGTAAAAAGCGGCCTCTCGGGCACTCGATGTTTCTCCACCATCGAGCAAAAGATGTCCTTTTTGTAATGGCGGTTTTGGCAGTCGCATGGCACTTGAGCCAGCAACAGCGACTGACAAATTGGCCAACAAACACAATAACAATTTGTCTTTGGCTTCTTGGTTTAAATTTTTCCAAGACACATGGGTTACAAAACTTCCGAGTTCGTCGCGCATAATCTACCTTATTGTCCAATTTGCTCTAAAGCCATGCTGGGTTTCAATGCTATTTTTTGTATTTTCCCTGCTGCATTTTTTGGCAACTCAACGACGATATAAATACGCTTTGGTTTTTTAAATCCCAGTTCTTGACGACCGAAATCCATTAGATTTTTGGCATGGCCTAGATGGGCCTTGTTCATCACCACATACGCGACGACCGCCTGACCCCACTCAAGATCAGCTTCGCCAATCACGGCGGCTTGCTCAACGCCTGGGAATTGATAAAGGATATCTTCTACTTCTCTGGGGGCTATGTTGTAGCCGCCACTGATGATCATCTCATCTTTTCTACCCAGCAAATAGACAAATCCATGCTCATCAATTCGACCCATGTCTTTGGTCTTGAGCCACCCATTTTGGATCGTTTCTTGAGTCAAATCATCGCGCTTCCAATACCCCGACATCATGTGAGGTCCTTTCAAAGCCAACTCACCGATACCACCCTTTTCTACATCCTTCATGTGATCATCGACGATCCGCATTTCAACAGGTGCCCAAGGGCGCCCTGCTGAAAGCAGGCGTTGCGGAAAAGGTGGATTGGCTATGTGTTCTTCGCTTGGAAGAATGGTCAAAGTGACTGGACATTCACTTTGGCCATAAATTTGAACCAACTTGTTGGGACCAAAAATTTCAATCGCTGACTTGAGCGGTTCGTTGGGCATTGGGCTTGCGCCGTATATCATGTACCGCAGATGGGGTAATTTTATTTTCTTGGCATCTGGCAACAATAAAATTCTTTGAAGCATCGTGGGAATTAATTTAATCACTTCCACTTGATATTTGATTGCCAAATCAATCAATTGAACAGGATCAAAATGACGCATGATGATGCAGCATCCTCCCTTCATGTATTGTGGCAACACAAAAAATCCTGCGCCATGGCTCAAGGGTTGCATCAATAATATTTTTTCATTTGCTGCAATAGGGCCCAACTCCATCAATAAATTAAATGAAGTTTGAAGAATGGATCGATGCGAGAGCATCACGCCCTTAGGTTTTCCCGTTGTACCTGATGTGTAAAAAAAACAATAAATATCTTCGCCATCAACAATAATGCCAGGGGCGTGTGATTCAGCTGAATTTAGAAAGCTTTCATAATTATGGCTGCCTTCTAAATCGGTAGGGCTCGTTTCTTTTGCACGAATTTTGATTTGTACGAGTGGCGTCTCTTGAGTAGACTCTATGATGGCTTGATCAAATGAAGCACCATAGATGATGCATTTGGCATCGCTGTCTTGAAAAATATAAGCAGCCTCTCGTGGGGTTAATTTTGGATTGAGAGATACTCGAACGAGCCCAGCCTTGGCAAGGGCAAAATCAATTTCTATACATCGAATCGAATTCTCAATCCAAGTGGCCACCCGATCGCCTTGATGAAGGCCATTTGCTAAAAGTGCATTTGCCAAGCGATTGCTTTGCTCATCCAATTGAGCATAAGTCATCGTTTCATCATCACATCTGGCAGCTATATTATCTTTATAGAGTAAAGCTGACTTGTACAGCTGATCGGCAACATTCATTCTATTATTCCAATCCAACTGCGTAGATAAATCCAACCCGGCCATCGGCTCGATGATGAAGTTTGAATGTCAAGGGCATGCCAACACGGAGTTGTGTGCCTGGTTTGACATCCAATGGCGCAAAGGTATGCGGGCCCTCAGCAGTTTCAATTTGTCCAATGAAATACGGCGCTTCAAACCCCTCGGTGGAATGTAGAACCTCAGAAGATTGCCCCAGTGTTGCTTTTTGTCCTATACAAACAGTCTCTAATTCGCGATAGCCGCATTTGGGGCAAGCAGCCACTTCTAACAACACAATTTGTTGACATTCAGGGCAATGTGAGCCTTTGAGCCCTGGCGCGCCGGGAGCTTCGCCTTCGACAAAGAACAGGGAAGGATTGGTTTTTTCCATGATCGATCTTTATGTGGTTTTTTCTAAGATGTGAATGCTGCTAACAGCCGGATCTTGATCAATCCATCCACCTGAGTTGTGAGCCATGGCTATGCGTGCACCTTGTACTTGTCGAGCGCCTGCATCACCTCTCAACTGCAAAGTCAATTCAATTAATTGCGCTACGCCTGTTGCACCTACAGGGTGTCCACGAGAATTTAAGCCACCGCTGGTGTTGACGGGTAATCTTCCACCAATGGCACTGGCTTTTTCTGCAACAAATTTGCCAACATCACCGTGCGCGCACAAACCCAATTCTCTGTAATGCATCAATTCTGCTGGTGAAACTGCATCATGTACCTCGACCAAATCCAAGTCTTGAGGACCCACAGAGGCTTGGTCATAAGCTTTGTTGGCCGCCACTGTGGGGCCAGGCGTGCTGTCAGGTGTGAGTCGCCAAGGTGATGAAGCCATGGCGCTCGCACGCACGCGAACGCCACCGCGTGATGGTTTGCGTGAGAGCACCAATGCGGCAGCGCCATCAGAAATGGCACTGCACATGAGCAACCGAATGGGGTCTGCAATCATGCGCGATGTTTGAACTTGTTCGATGGTCAATGGTTTGCGGTATTGGGCTATCGGATTGCTCAAAGCATGGTCGTGATTTTTAACGGTGACCCAAGCGAAATCATCTTCGCCCAAAGTCTCTTCTGCCATCATTTCACGCACGCGAATGGCATCTAACGCAGAAAATTGCAATCCAATATTGCTCATCACTTCGGTATCGGCAGAATTGGCAAGTGCTGCCAATGTGCGGCTTGTATCGCCGACAAACATTTTTTCGGCACCCACGACCAACACGGTGTCGTAGTTGCCACTGGCGATAGCCATGCAAGCCATGTGAACCGCAGTGGAACCACTGGCGCATGCGTTTTCAACATTCATGATGGGCACACCGCCCAAACCAATGCCCCTTAACCAAGTTTCGCCACGAATGGACTCTTGTCCATTGAGTAAACCTGCATAGGCATTGGCGCAAAAGGCAGCTTGTATATCTTTGACCTGAATTTGTGCATCGTCCAAAGCCGAAAGGGCAGCTGTGGCTGCCAAGGTCTTGAGCGTTTTTTCTGGAAACCGCCCAAAGGGGTGATAGCCCACGCCATTGATAAAAACATCATGACCTTTCATTTTGACTCCTGGTAGGTGCGATGGTTGGCTACGCCAGCTTGAATAAAATCAATGATTGCTTTGAGACTTGAGCCAGGTGTAAAAATACCAGTAACGCCCATGCCATTGAGTTCCAAGCGCGATGGTTCAGGAACAATGCCACCCACGACCAGCACAACATCTTCTAATTGTTGAGCCTTCAAGGCTTCAACGACACGGCGTGTCAAAGGCACCACAGCGCCCGACAAAATGGAGAGGCCTAAAACGTCCGCATCTTCTTCCAAAACAATGCGTGCAATTTCTTCAGGTGTTCTGCGAAGACCAGCATAGATCACTTCCATGCCTGCATCTCGTAAGGCCTGCGCAATGACTTTCACGCCACGATCATGACCATCCAGTCCTACTTTTGTCAGGACCACTCGAATTGGCCGCTGACCAACTGCTGCTTGTTTGTTCGTCATTAAAACCTCACCGATTCAGGAACATAAACACCAAAAACTTCGCGCCACACGTCTGCGATTTCACCTATGGTTGCATAGGCTTTTACACACTCCAATGTGGCAGGCATGATGTTGCGCTTTGCCAGGCAATCTTCCTTTAAGCGTTGCAATCCTTTGGCAACTGCATCAGCATCTCTGCTTGCGCGCACTTGTTTAAGTTTTGCAATTTGCCTTTCGGCCGCGCCAGGATCAACTTTGAAAGTCGGTACAGGTTGCCCTTCTTCTGATTGAAAACGATTGACACCCACAACCACTTGTTCGCCACTTTCCACGGCGCACTGCTCTCGGTATGCACCTTGGGCCAATGCGCGTTGGAAGAAGCCATCTTTTACAGCGACCAATGACCCCCCCATCTTGTCAACCTGAGCAATGATGGCGTCAATCCGTTTTTCGTATTCAATCGTGAGGTTTTCTAAATAATAAGAACCACCCAAAGGGTCGACTGTGTCTGGAATTCCTGTTTCAAATGCAATGATTTGATTGGCCCTGATGGATGTGCGTGCTGCTTCTTGCGTGGGTATACCCAGCGCTTCGTCAAAAGAGGCGGTTCGAGTTTGCTCACAACCACCTAAGATTTGTGCGAGTGCTTGTAAAGTAATGCGCGCAATGTTGTTCAGTGGTTGTTGCGCTGTCAATGGTCGGCCAGATGTTGCCGCATGCAATCGAAAGTGTTGTGCCTTGGCCGTAGTGCCTCCAAAACGCTCACGTACCAATCTGGCCCAGACTTTTCGAACTGCACGGTATTTGGCAACTTCTTCAAAGAAATCCATTTCGGTGCAAAAATGCAATTCGATCACATGGCCAAAGTCATCGATCTTCATGCCGCGCGCCAAACAGCTCTCTACATATGTAATGCCATTGCAAATGGTGAAGGCTGCTTCTTGCACGCACGTTGCACCAGCTTGCTTCATGTGAGAGCCGGAAATGGAAATAGGCAACCATTCTGGTGCAGCGGTTCGACAATACTCGATCATGTCAGTGGTTAATTTCACTGCCGATTCAATAGGTAAAAATTGTGTGCCGCGGGCTATGTACTCTTTGATCGGATCATTTTGCAATTGAACAATACAGTCAGCAGTAGGTGTACCTCGCTTTTCATAGAGTGCCAACAACCATGCACAAACAATAGGACCAATGCAATTAGCGGTTGAAAAAATATGTCCAACCTGATCAAGCGGTATGCCATCAAACACTCGCTCTACATCGTCCAATGAGGTTAAAGCAACACCAATTTGACCCACTTCATCCCTGGCCATCAAATGGTCCGAGTCATACCCAACTTGAGTTGGCAAATCGAGTGCAATTGAAATGCCGCCTGTACTGCCCTGCGACATCAAATAGCGATAGCGCTCATTGGCTTCTTCAGCAGAACCAAATCCAGCATACATCTCCATTTTCCAAAGGTGTTGGCGATAGCCCCCTGGTGTGAAGCCGCGCGTATAAGGCGCTTGACCTGGATAGCCTACGTCACGCTGATAGTCCCAACCCGATTTTTGCAAATGCTCAGGGGTATACAGCGTATCAACGGGAATACCGCTTGAACTTTCAAACGATTTCTTTCGAGAGTTTTGTAGATCTTGGGAGTGCTCTGATAGCCAATGATCGTATGTCTGCGGGAGCGATTTAGAGGAAGTCGACATGTTCAGAGCCTTAATCCGGAGTTATTCCAGCTTGTTTAATGATTCTTTCCATGCGGCTGTAATCATTTCGATGGACAGCACCAAATTCATCGCTACCAATCTGACGGGGAATAAAGCCAGTTTCACGAATTTTTTCTTGTGCATCGGCTCTACCCATTATTTTCACAATTTCATTACTCAGTCTCGTCACAATTTCTTTGGGCGTTTTGGCGGGCACAAAGAAACCAGCCCATGTGGCGTGCTCCATGGGTAAACCGGCTTCTGCCATCGTGGGCACTTCAGGAGCCAGACCATGTCGATTAACGCTGGTTACCGCTAATGGTCGAAGTTTGCCCGATTTGATCAAAGGAAGGCTTGGTCCTAATGGTTCGCATACCAATTGGATCCGATCTGCTGCCAAATCAATCAGGGATTGAGGGGTTCCTTTGTAAGGAACTTTGACAATTTGTATGCCAGCGGCTGCATTGAACATTTCACCGCACAACAAGGCAGCGCTAGAGCCAAATCCATAGCTGAGTTTGCCTGGATTTGCTTTTGCAGCACCGATCAAATCTTTCAAAGAATTGTAGTTAGAACTGGCAGGAACCAGCATCGCAAATTCTATTGTTCCTAATATTGAGACAGGTAGAAAATCTTTTAAAGGATCAACGGTAGGATTCTTGTACATGAAATTATTGGCGGCCATGGTGGTGGTTGAACCAACCAATATCGTATAACCATCAGGAGCAGCCTTAGATGCAAAGTCTACGCCCACAACACCGTTGGCTCCCAATTTATTTTCAATAATGACTTGTTGTCCCAAAGCTTCAGATAAATAATTAGCGACAACGCGAGAAGCGATGTCAGTGCCGCCACCAGGTGCCAAAGGAACAACCATTCGAATGGGTTTATTGGGCCAAGCTTGAGCCCACGAATTTGTTGCGCCCAAAATAGCACAGGCCATCGCACTAACCAACATCAAGCGCTTTGTAATTTTTTTCATGTCAACTCCTTATTTCGTTACTTGAAACTTCGAATCTTTTACTGTTTTTGCCCATCGAGCAGTGTCAGCTGCAATTCGTTTTGTAAATTGTTCTTGCGATTCAATGATGGGGTCGTAAGACATGTCCGCCAATCGTGCACGCACTTCAGGTGAACCGGTAATCTTGTTCACTTCCGAGTGCAACAAGTCAACAATGGCTTTGGGTGTACCGGGTGGCGCAAACATGGCAACCCAAGTTTCAACCACATAATCCTTGAACCCTGCTTCTTGCAGTGTAGGCAAGTCTGGGAAAACACTCGATCGTTTAGCAGCGGTTACGGCCAAAGGACGAATTCTTCCATTTTTGATGTGTTGAACAGCTAAAAACGGATCGAAAATGACTTCAATCTCGTTGCCTAAAAATGCGGTTACTTGTGGTGCCGTTCCTTTGTATGGAATAGCCGTCATGTTGACACCTCCGATGAATTTAAACATTTCACCGGCCAAATGTGTAAATGTTGAACCTGCAGCATAGTTGAGTTTGTCGGGATTGGCCTTAGCATAGGCAATTAACTCTTGTACATTTTTAATGGGTAAATTAGGCTGAACGCCTAAGACACAACTCAAATTAGCCATCACAACCACTGGTATCAAATCTTTGATGGGATCAAATGGTAATTTGTACAAAGCAGGATTCATCACAATGGGGCTAGATGGAACCATGCCCAAGATATACCCATCAGGTGCAGATTTGGCAATCTGATCGGTACCCAAAATGCCATCGGCACCTTGCTTGTTTTCAACCACAAACGATTGGCCCAAACTTTTGGTCAATCGCTCAGCCACCAAACGCGCCAAAATATCAGTTCCAGATCCTGCTGAAAATGGAACAATGATGCGAACCGGTCGATTGGGGTAATTGGCCTGCGCAAAACTCAATAGGCTGGTAAAGCTTAAAAGCAGACCCAGAAAAATAGATCCCCAAACACGTACAAGCTTTTGGGATTGCTGATTGAAGTTCATGGTGCAATTTCCTTTTGAGATGATTGACGTAACAGTTGAGAAAACTCCGAATGTGTCGCTTGCGACGGGAAAAAAGCATCAGCCAATTCACGGGCTGTTCCCAGTGGATCGTGCCTGTCACTTATTAACTCTTTTTCCATTCTTATTTTTACTGCTGGTGCTTGGATTTGATGCGCAAGACGTTCCAATACCAATTGCTTTATGTAATCGTTCATGCGTTTCATCACATGGACATGGTTGCGTTTTTCGTAACCTCCATCCAATTGCATAAAGGCAAAATGTGCTTGCAATTGTTCACATGCTTGAACAATCCCTTTGCCCTCAATAGCGATTGTTGAAACCACGGGTGGATGCCAGTGGGCTTGCAGATTTGTGAATTGGTTCAAGCCCTCATGCATGTGTGCATTTTTTTCAGAAAGTAACAAGGCTTGCTGTAGCATCAGTACAGCATCATCAGCCCCAGGCTTGTCGGCTTTGTTCACGATCAGCACGTCAGCTATTTCCATGACACCTGCTTTTTGAGCTTGAATATCGTCTCCTAAGCCTGGGGCATGAATCAGCACAATGGTGTGGGCAACATTCAAAATAGCCAACTCTGACTGCCCCGCCCCAACGGTTTCAATCAACACAATATCAAAGCCTGCTGTACTGACCACGCGCGTGAGGTCTGAAACGCAAGTAGCAAGTCCACCTTGACCGCCACGCGAAGCTACACTGCGGAAAAATATATTCGGGTGCTGTTGTCCGCCATTGTCTCGAATGCGGTCTCCCAATAAAGCACCACCACTGATCGGACTTGAGGGATCGACTGCCAGCACTGCAACACGATGGCCTTGATTGGCAAAGTATTTGGCCATGTGGGGTACGAGCGAACTTTTTCCAGCACCACCGACACCGGTGATGCCGATCACCCAAGGCGCTTTGGCGAGGGCATATACTTTTTCTAAAAGCTCACTCGATTGTGGCGTTTGTGATTCAACCCACGATATAGCTCTGGACAAAGCACGAATTTTCCCGCTTTGCATATCAGCAATTAAACGATGAACTTCAGTGGTTACCAAGCGGCCTCCAACAATTGCATCACTTCTGATTCGGTGGCTAATCGGGGGTTGAAATACAACCCCCGATCGGACATGGCATTTTTGGCCAGTTGTGGAATCAAGGATCGATCCAATCCTGCTTCTTTGAGTCCTTGAGGTATACCCAATGTCAATTGCAATTTTTCAACGGCAGTGATCGCTTGAAGCGCTGCTTCTTTTGTTGAAAGTTGGTGTGTGTCCACACCCATTGCCGTTGCAACCTTGGCCAAATAGTCTGTGGCCGCATCCAAATTAAATCGCATGGCATGTGGCAAGAAAACAGAATTAGCCACGCCGTGTGATAAACCGCCCAATGCACCCAGGCCATGACAAATGCCGTGGTGAATGCCTACACGCGCATTGCTAATGACCATACCACTCAAGTAAGCACCAATGAGTCCCAAGTTCCGTGCATCTTTGTCTTGCGGTGAAGTTTGAATTCGAGGCAAGGCTTCTTTTAAATAGGCAATTCCTTGAACAGCAAGCGCCTCAGAAATAGGATTTCTAACTTTCGAATACATGCCCTCAATGCAATGAGCCAATGCATTCATCCCTGTTGTTGTGAAAATTTCAGCAGGTACATCAGTGCACGATTCTCCGTCCAGCAAAATGAAGCGTGGAACTACCAATGGATCCCAAAAAACCAACTTGTGTCCATGAGGATCGCGGATGCCCAAACCAGGCGTTACCTCTGCAGCAGAAAGACTCAGTGGAATAGCAATGATTGGAAGTTTGGGGTGAATTAAATGCTGTTGCACATATCGATCGGGAGGATAAAAAACATTGGCATGGTCTTTTAACTTTCCCCCTTCCGCCAGCAAAATAGCCGCCGCTTTAGCGCTGTCTGAACAACTTCCGCCGCCTACTGAAACGAATCCATCGATCTTGTGAAGTTGAGCCAACTTCACAATTTCTTCGATGATGTCAACTCCCGAGTGTTGAGTTACTTTTGTATATTGGCATGCAATTTTTTTGCCTAGCACTTTAACTACCGTGCGAGCAGCAATTCCTTGTGAAGCACGTTGACTTGAGATCAACATCACACGATCGCTGCCCATGGTTTGTATGCAGGCATCAATTTTAGAGAGACATCCAATATCCGAAATAACCATCGACCTTGAAGTCTGAAATTGAAAAGCTTGTGGTATGGCCATTACATTACTTTCAAGAGGCTGAGCGTAAGTCGCGACGAAGATGTCGGTCTATGGCATCACGCATTAATTGCAAATATTCTTGTTGCCTCGAACGAATCTCTTTGGCCCATCCGCCAATACCGAGCGCTAATGGAAGGCCACTCAACTCGAGTGGCAGTGGCATTCCAATGAGTCCGGCACCTGGTGTCACGCCACGCAATACAACGGCATAACCCTTGATGCGGATGGCTGCCAATTCGCGTTGCAATGCCGCGTTGCTGATTCGCCCCTCAGTGGCAAAAGGACCATCGTTGTGGCGCATGACCAGAAGATTGATTTTTTCTTGTGGCATGGACGAAAGTAAAACTCTGCCGAGTCCTGAGGCCAATAAAGGACGCATCGTTCCTGGTCCTACATGCATTCGCATGGTTGTAGTCGCTGGCACGACATGAACGTATTGCGCTTGGTCTCGCGTGGGTGCGGCCAAAATAATTGTCTCTCCGGTTTCATTACCGAGATCCGACATCATGCGCATGATCTCGGCACCAGGTGTCAACAGTGGCTCAAGCCAAGCGCCTAAGGCAGTGACACGCGGCGTTGGAAAATAAGTGCGTTGATCAGGCCCATGTCGTAAATAACCCATCTCTAACAGGTTGGCCAAGAGCATAGATGTACTGGAAAGGGGATAACCCAACTCACGCGCAATTTCGCCGACCGATGCCTCGCGTTGAAGTCGATCAAACAACTCCAACACCCCAAGCACCCGGATAGCTGATTTGACTGCTCGTGCCATCACCTTAGATTTCCATAAAAAACCATCAGGCTGAAAAGCTTCGATGGTGTGAAATAAGTGTATGTTTTCCAAGTCTCAACTGCACATTCAGCGTAGCAGCATTTGCATATGTGATAGGGAGCAATCCCTTTGAGGGATTACCCTTAAGCCGCCATGAAGATTTTGAAACTGGCCCATAGACAGATGGACAAGCGCTTCAAATGGCAAGGAATTCGGCCCGAACAAGTTTCACCACTGGACCGTTTGAGCTTCATTGGCCACCGTGGCATGGGTGCGCTCACCTACGAGCCTGACACACAGGGTGATGTCCTGCCCGACACGGTGGATTTGGTGGCGCTGGCCAACGAAACTGCTCTGGTCTTGCAGGGCGCAGAGACCGAAACTTTGCAACGCTTGGCCTGGTTGGGTGGCTCTCCGCAGGGCGCCCGGCCCAAAGTACTTGTGTTTTACGATCCGGCTACGGCTCGCATCAGCACAACACCCATGACCGCCGGGGCAGGCTGGATGGTCAAGTTTCAGGCCATGGGCGAGCACAAAGAAGTCTGTGCCATAGAGGCGTTTTATGCACAACTGGCCAGAGCTTGCGGTTTGGATATGCCCGACACGCATGTGTTTGATTTGAGTGCCAAACAGGCTGCACTGGGCATTGAGCGCTTCGATCTGGCGCAAGGTCAACGCGTCCCGATTCATTCGTTGGCTGGTTTCTTGCACGCCGACTTCAGAATTCCCTCGGCAGTGGATTACACGACTTTTTTAAGGGCCACACGCATGATCACGCGCGATGAGCGCGAGGTACAAAAAGCGTTTGAGCGCGCTGTCTTCAATGTGCTGTTCCACAACCGGGATGACCACCCGAAAAATTTGGCTTTCCGCATGGACGCGCAACGCCAGTGGAAGCTGGCGCCTTGTTTTGACCTGACGTACAGCCAGGGTCCCGGTGGTGAGCACCAGATGGATGTTTGTGGTGAGGGTTTGAACATCCAGCGCAGCCATGTGATGCAATTGGCGCAGACCGGCGGGCTCGATCAGCGTTGGGCCGCTCAGCGGCTCGATGGCATGCTGGGCGTGATGGACCAGTGGGCTGATTTGATCAGTGGTTTCGACATTCGCCGGTCCACCGCTCAAACCCTCCTTCAGGAGGTACAAAAGCAACGGTCACGCTTGTCTTGACAGCCCCGAATGTGGATGTGCTGCAAAGTCGCAGAACGTCCAAACACTGAACCGTAAATGAACCTCATCAAAAAAACCCCTGCAAGTTGCCCTGCAAGGGTTGGCATTTTGGGCCGTAGGTCACCCAAGCAGTGCAAGACTCAACCGGGCCGAATCTGTGCCTTGATTACAACCTCTTTCCAGCGTGCCTGTTCACGGGCCACAAAGGCGGCGTATTCGCTGGAGGGGCCGCCACCAGGGATGGCGCTTTCGGCGGCGTTTTGGGCCATGACTTCAGGCGACTTCACGGCTTTGGCGCACTCTTGTTGCAGCTTCAAGAGAATTTCTGGCGGTGTGCCTGCGCGGGCATGGATGCCATACCACTGCACGGTTTCAAAGTCCTTGAAGCCCAACTCCTGCACCGTGGGTACGTCTGGCAAAACCGGGATGCGTTCGGTGGTGCCCACAGCAATGCAGCGCAGGACGCCGCTTTTGATGTGTGGCAAGAGCGCTGGTGTACCTGCGGACATCAGTTGAATACGCCCCGCAAGTACGTCGTTCAAGGCGGGGCCTGTGCCGCGGTAGGGGATGTGGGTGATGAACATCCCGGTGGCCAGCTTGAGCGCTTCCATGGCCAAGTGGCCCGCGCTGGCGTTGCCTGCAGAAGCGTAGTTAAGCTGACCCGGACGGGACTTGACGTAGGCAATCAAGGATTTCATGTCGGTGGCCGGCACGTCTTTGTGCACCACAAACAGGCTGGGCACGCGTGACAGCAGGGTCACGGGCACAAAGTCCTTGTTCACGTCGTAACCGCTGTCGGGGTAGATGAGGGGGTTGACCGCCATCAGGCCAATGTGGCTCATGATGATGGTATAGCCGTCGGCCGGGGCGCGGTGGAGCTCTTGCATGGCCGGCACACCGCCGCCGCCGCCTTTGTTGTCGATGACAAAGGAGGCGCCCAATTGTTTGGTCAGCTGGGCCGCAATGCCGCGGGCCACGATGCTGGAGGTCCCGCCAGATGCGAAGGGGATGATCCAGCGAATGGGCTTGCTGGGCCAGGCGGATTGGGCATGGCCCGAGACGCCAGTAGCCGCCAGGCCAGCCGCGCCCATCCATTTGAGGTAATCACGGCGGGGAATGAGAGGGGATTGGGGATCTTGCATGTCTCTGGACTCGTGGTGTAAAAATTGAACCCGTATCTAACCAAAAAATAAGAAGTCGTTGAAGCGGGTTATTACGTATCAAGGTTTCGCGCGGCGGCGAAACAGTCGCCAAAGTGTCGGAGCTACCAGCAGCAACACCGAGATCGCCATCAAGCTGCCCGACAGAGGGCGGGTGAAAAAGGTCGACCATTCGCCTTGGCTGATGGTCAGGGCCTGGCGCATGGATTGTTCGGCCATGGGGGCCAGGATCAGGCCCACGATGAGGGGCGCGGCCGGGAAGTCAAAGCGCCGCATCAGATACCCCAGCAGGCCAAAGACAAACAGCAGGCCGACGTTGAACACCGAATTGCCTGCGCCATAAACGCCAGCGGTGGAGATGACGATGATGCCCGCGTACAGCCAGGGCGGCGGGATCTTGAGCAGTTTGACCCACAGACTGACCAGCGGCAGGTTGAGCACCAGCAAGATCACGTTGCCGATGTAGAGGCTGGCGATCAGGGTCCAGACCAGGCCGCCTTGTTGGCTGAAGAGTTGCGGGCCGGTTTGAATGCCGTAGCCCTCAAAGGCCGAAAGCATGATGGCCGCGGTGGCCGACGTGGGGATGCCCAGGGTCAGCAGTGGCATCAGCACGCCCGCAGCGGCCGCGTTGTTGGCGGCTTCTGGACCCGCCACACCTTCGATCGCGCCGTGGCCAAATTCTTCGGGGTGTTTGGAGAGTTTTTTCTCGGTGTAGTACGACAACAGCGTGGGCAGCTCGGCCCCGCCCGCTGGCATGGCGCCGATGGGAAAACCATAAAAAGCGCCACGCAGCCAGGCTTTCCACGAGCGGGCCCAGTCCTTTTTGCTCATCCACAGGCTGCCCGAGAGTTTCATGACTTCGCCGCCTTTGGACTCGCGCCCTTGCCAGGCCAGGTAAAGCGCTTCGCCCACCGCAAACAGGCCTACCGCGGCCACGGTGACTTCGATGCCATCGAGCAGTTCGGGGCGGCCAAAGGTGAAGCGGGGTTGGCCCGTTTGCAGGTCGATGCCGACCATGCCCAGCAGCAAGCCCAGGCTGAGGGCCACCAGGCCGCGCAGCATGGAGTTGCCCAGCACGGCTGATACCGCCACCAGCGACAGCACCATGAGGCTGAAGTATTCGGCGGGGCCAAAGGCCAGCGCCGCGTCGACCACCAAGGGGGCAAAAAAGGTGAGCGCCAGGGTGCCGATGGTACCGGCCACAAAACTGCCAATGGCCGCTGTCGCCAGGGCCTGTCCGGCGCGGCCGTTTCTGGCCATTTTGTTGCCTTCGAGCGCGGTGACCACGGCCGCTGATTCGCCGGGGGTGTTGAGCAAGATGGAGGTGGTGGAGCCGCCATAGGCCGCGCCGTAATAAATGCCCGCGAACATGACGAACATGCTGGTGGCGGGCACATGGTAGGTCAGGGGCAGCAGCAAAGCGATGGTCAGCGCCGGGCCAATGCCTGGCAGCACGCCCACCAGCGTGCCGATAAAGCAGCCCACAAAGCCCCACAACAAGGTGGTGGGTTGCAAGGCAATGGCAAAGCCGCCCATCAGGGCGTCAAAAGCTTCCATGGGGTTTCCGTTGGGGTTAAGCGATGAGCGTTCGGGGTTGAGCGTTCAGGATTCAGGCTTGGGCCTTCCTGAAGAGGGCGTGTTTCAAAACAACCAGGGCAAAGCCGAGCCCAGCCCTACGCCCAGAAGGCGGGCAAAGACAAACCAGAACACGCTGGCGATCAGGCCGCAAATGAGCAGCGACTTGCCGTTGAAGGGCGCGTCAAACGCACGCGCAATGCACATGCCGCACAGCGTACCCGGCAGCACAAAACCCAGTGGAATGACCAGCGTGATGAAGGCCACCCCACCGCCCAGCAAGCTGAGCATCCGGGTGGTCGCGCCGGGCAGGGCTTCTTGCCCTGCGTCCTGGCTCAGGTCCACTTGGCGACCGCGCCAGGCGCTCCAGCCGTAGAGCAGCGCCACCAGTGTGAGCGCTGCCACGATGGCGGCTGGGGCCAGCACCGGGCCCACGGTCATCTGCATCAGGGATGGCGGAATGACCGTGACCTGCCAGGCCGCCACGCCGCACACGGCCAACAGCAAAAGAGCCAGGCGCACAGGCGTCATGCCAGGCCCAGTTCTTTCATCAGCACTTCCTTGTCGGCAATGTCTTTGGCCAGATCGCGCTCAAATGGGCGCTCGGTCATGAAGGCGTTGGTCCACTTGCGGGTTTCGAGCTCTTGCTTCCAAGCGGCCGATTGGCTCAGCCGGGTGACAAAGTCAACCAAGTTGTTGCGCTGCGCGTCGCTGATGCCAGGGGCTGCAAACACACCGCGCCAGTTGGATTCGGACACGTTGATGCCCAGTTCGCTCAAAGTTGGGACGTTGACGCCGGGAATGCGGCTTTTGCCCGAGACGGCCAGAGGGATCATCTTGCCGGCTTTGATTTGCTCTTCAAACTCGGAGTAGCCGGAAATGCCCGCCACCACCTGGTTGCCCAAAATGGCCGCATTGGCGGGGCCACCACCCGCAAAGGCCACGTAAGCGGCTTCACGCGGGTTTTTGCCCAGCGCTTTGATCAACATGCCCAAAATCAAGTGGTCTGTGCCGCCAGCGCTGCCACCGGCCACCGAGACGGCTTTGGGGTTGGCTTTGATGGCCGCTTCGAGTTCTTTCCAGGTTTTGATCTTGCCCGCTGCAGGCACCACGATGACGCCAGCCTCTTCGGTCAGGCGCGCAATGGGGGTGACGTTTTTGATGGTCACCGGGCTCTTGTTGGCGATGCCCGCGCCGATCATGACCGAGCCGCCCACCATCAGGATGTTGCCCTGACCTTTGCGCTGGTTCACGAAGCGGGGCAAGCCCACCATGCCACCGGCGCCGCCGACGTTTTCAAACTGCATGTTGCCCACCAGGCCAGCGGCCTTGGCCGCGCGTTCGATCGAGCGGGCGGTGCCATCCCAGCCGCCGCCGGGGGCAGCGGGCACGAACATGTTGAGCGTGTCAAACAGGGGTTTGCCTTGTGCCCAAGTGGGCAGGGCCATGGAAGCACCAGCGGCAGCGCCGAGGGCCAGGAAGTCGCGTTTGGAAATGGACATGCAGGTCTCCTGTGTGAAAATCAAAAAGCCACTGCCGGGCACGTGCCTTGGGCAGATGGCACGATTTTGGTGCCGAGCCAAGCGTCAAGCTGTCAAGCACCTGTCAAATCCATTCAGTGAATACCCTCAAGCATCCGATGACCCCGCGAATTTTGTTGGTGGAGGACACGCCCGACATTGCCCTGTGGCTGGGCACCGCCTTGCGCCAGGGCGGCATGGCGGTGGACTTTGCCACCGATGGCCATGCGGCCGAGCGCTGCCTTCAGCCGGGGCACGGCTTTGATGCGGTGCTGCTCGATTTGCAGCTGCCGGGGCCAGACGGCCTGAGCGTGTTGCAAGCCTTGCGTGCGCGGGGCGATGCGGTGCCGGTGCTGATTTTGACGGCGCGTGCCAGCGTGCCGGACCGGGTGCTGGGCCTGAACATGGGCGCCGACGACTACTTGCCCAAGCCCTTTGATTTGAGCGAGCTCGAAGCGCGCTTGCAGGTCTTGCTGCGCCGCCATGGCCGCGCCAAAACCACGGCCCTGCGCTGGGGGCCGCTGGAGATGCAGCCCGAAAACGGCACCGCACAACTGCACGGCCAGGTGCTGGCTTTGACACAACGCGAAGCCGCTGCGCTGCGCGTGTTGCTGTCTTCGCCGCAGCGCACCGTGAGCAAAGAGCAACTGCACAGCGAGGTGTTTGCCGAGGAGGCCGCCGGCCTGGACGCGGTGGAGGTGCTGATTTACCGCCTGCGCAAAAAACTTGAATCTTCTGCGGCATCCCACGGGAGGCCAGCCGAAGTGGTGATCACCACCTTTCGCGGCATGGGCTACATGCTGACTTCGCCTTCGGGCAGCGCATGACAGACACGCCAGCGCATCCGGTCCGCGCCGTGGCGTCGCTGCGCAGGCGCTTGCTCAGCTGGATTTTGCTGCCGCTGGCCGCATTGATCGGCGTCAACGCCTGGGTGGGCTATGGCAACGCGGTGCAGGCGGCCAACGAGGCCTATGACAGATCCCTGTACCTGGCTGCGCGCACCTTGGCTGAAGAGCTGGCTTGGCGCGATGGTCTCCTGCAGCTGGACGTGATGAAGGCCGCAGGTTACTTGTTTGAAAACCACACCGGCTCGCGTTTGTTTTACAAAGTCTCCACCCCTGGCGGCCGTTGGCTGGCGGGGGTAGAGGCTTTGCCCGATGCGCCTGTGCGCACGCAGTCGGCCGTGAAGTACTTTGCTTTGGTGCAGTTTGACGATGGGGTGTACCTGAACCAGCCCGTGCGCCTGGCGCAGCTCACGCACGTCATGGAGGACGCGGGCCTGAGCGAGCCGCTGATCAAGATCACCGTGGCCGAAACCATGGAGGCGCGTCAGCAATTGATTCAACACATTTTGTGGGACACCCTGGGCAGCCAGGGCTTGTTGCTGTTGGCGGCTGCAATTTTGGTGGTCTGGGGTGTACAGCGCGGCATCAGGCCGCTGGAGGCGTTTCGCCAACAATTGGTGAACAAGGCCGACGACGACTTTTCTCCCATTCAGCCGCCGGACTTGCCACGCGAGTTGCGGCCCCTGATCGAGACCCTCAACAGCTACCTGGACCGCCTGGGGCGTTTGATCGACATCCGCAAGCGCTTTTTGGACAACGCCGCGCACCAGTTGCGCACGCCCCTCACGGCCCTCAAAACGCAGCTGGCGCTGGCCCAGCGCAATGCCGAGCCCGAGCAGGCGCAGGCCTTGCTGTCTGCGGCCAGGCAAACCACCGACGACGCTGTGCGCCTGACCGAACAGCTGCTGGCCATGACGCGGGTCGAGCATGCCCGCGAAATGCACAGCCCACAGACGGTGGACCTGGTGGCGCTGGCGCGGCGCGTGACGCAAGAGCATTTGATGCGTGCCCATCAGCTGGGCGATGACCTTGGGCTAGAGGCCCAGGTGGTGCGTTGTGAGGTGCAAGGCGTTGACCTGTTGCTGCACGAGGCCTTGAGCAACCTGATCGACAACGCCATTCACCACGGTCCTGCGGGCACACACATCACGGTGCGGGTCGGGGACCGTTGGCTTGAAGTGGAGGACGATGGCCCGGGCATCGCGCCTGAGCACCAGGCCCATGTGTTCGAGCGCTTTTACCGCGCCGCGCCCTCGGGTGTTGCGGGCAGTGGTTTGGGCCTGGCCATTGTGAAAGAAATCGCGAGCCAGCATGGGGCGCAAGTCAGTGCGCGCAGTCCTCTTGCCGATGGGCGCGGCACAGCCATTCGCCTGAGTTGGTCTGCAGCCTGAGTCGGTCAATCTGCGCAGATTGACTTTTGATGGATTCGGCGCGATGAACCCTTGCAGACCCGCCCCTTCAGGTGTAACGCTTGCTGCTCAGGTTTTTCTTCATGTCGCGCAGCGCAGGTTGCAGCGCTTCACCAATCCGCAGGGCCACTGTGGTGGCCAAGATGTCGATGATCAGCAGGTGCAGCAACCGCGAGACCATGGGGCTGTATTTGTCGTAGCCCTCGGGGTGATCGGCCGTGAGGTGGATGTGCCCGGCGCTGGCCAGGGGTGAGCCGCTGGCGGTGATGACGATGGTGGTGGCGCCTTGTTTTTTGGCGATGTCGCAGGCATCCATCAGGTCGCGGGTGCGGCCCGAGTTGGAGATGATCACCGCACAGTCGCCCGGTTTGAGCATGGAGGCGCTCATGACTTGCATGTGGCCGTCGCTGTAGGCGATGGCGTTGACGCCCAGACGGAAGAATTTGTGCTGTGCGTCTTGCGCCACGATGCCCGAATTGCCCACGCCATAAAACTCAATGCGGCGGTTGGTCTTTTGCGTGCCGGCCAGGGCTTGGGCGGCGTGATCCAGTGCAAAGGAACTGGCGTCGTTGCGGTACTTCAAAAACGCGGCCACGGTGTTGTCGATGACTTTGACCGCAATGTCGCTGGTCTTGTCGTCGGCGTCCACACTGCGGTGGATGAAGGGCACGCCTTCGCTGACACTGCCGGCCAGTTTGAGTTTGAAGTCGGACAGGCCGTCGTAGCCCACGCTGCGGCAAAAGCGCACCACGGTGGGTTTGCTCACATGGGCGCGCTCGGCCAGCTCGGTCACAGGCAGTTTGGCAAAGGCACGCGGGTCGGCCAGCACCAGTTTGCCCACGCGTTGCTCGGCTGGGGCCAGCGAGGGCAGGGAGGCTTTGATTCGGTCGAGCATGGTGGAATTCCTTTTAGCTTTCTTCAGACCAGCAAAAGCCGTCGCGGGCGATCATGGCGCTGGCGGCGCTGGGGCCCCAGGTGCCGGCGGCATAGGGGCGCGGGCCGGTGGGGTCGTTTTTCCAGTGTTGGAGGATGGGCTCGACCCAGCGCCAAGCTTCTTCTTGTTCGTCGCTGCGCACAAACAGGTTCAGGCGGCCGTCCAGCACATCCAGCAGCAAGCGCTCGTAAGCGCCCACGCGTTCGCTGCCAAAGCGTTTGTCAAAGTCCAGGTCCAGGTGCACCGGGCTGAGCGTTGCACCGCCGCTGCCTTGGCCGCGTTTGCTTTGGCCTTGGGCAAACAGGTGCAACTCCAGCCCGTCTTTGGGTTGCAGGTGGATCACCAATTTGTTCACCTGGCCCACCGGGCTTTTGAAAATTTCGTGCGGGGTGGGGCGGAAATTGATGTTGATGTGCGCCTCGCGCGAGGCCATGCGCTTGCCGGTGCGGATGTAAAACGGCACGCCCGCCCAGCGCCAGTTGGCGATTTCGGTGCGCAGAGCCACAAAGGTTTCGGTGCTGCTTTGCGGGTCTACACCCGGCTCATCGGGGTAGCCGGGCACCGCTTTGCCTTCGGTGTTGCCCGTGCTGTACTGGCCGCGAATGACGTGCTGGCCCAGGGTCTCGGGTGTCCAGCGCTTCAAGGCGCGCAACACTTTGAGTTTCTCGTCGCGGATGGCGTCGGCGTGTGCGTTGATGGGTGGCTCCATGGCGATGGCACACAGCAGCTGGAGTGCGTGGTTTTGCACCATGTCACGCAAGGCGCCGGTGGTCTCATAAAAGCCGCCGCGTTTTTCTACGCCCAGTTCTTCGGACATGGTGATCTGGATGTTGGCGATGTGCTCGCGCCGCCACAGGGGCTCAAACAAGGCGTTGCCAAAGCGCATGGCAAACAGGTTTTGTACCGCGGGCTTGCCCAGGTAGTGGTCGATGCGAAAGATTTGTTGCTCTTTGAAAGCGCGGCCCACCGCCTCGTTGATCAATCGGTTGGAGGCCAGGTCGTGGCCCAGCGGTTTCTCCAGCACGATGCGGGTTTGGGGCGTGTTCAGACCGTTGGCAGCGAGTTGTTCGCACACAGTGGTGAACAGGCTGGGTGCGGTGGACAAATACATCACCACATGGTCGGTGTCGCGCTCGGCCAGACGACTGGCCAATGCGGCGTAGGCTTCGGGCTGGGACAAGTCCATGCGCACGTAGCACAGCAGGCTGGCAAAACGGGCAAATTCTTCAGGGTTGGGCCGTTTGTCGCCTTCGACTTGCTCAAAGCGTGACTGGATTCGTTGCCGGTATTGCTCGTCGCTCAGGTCGTCGCGGCCCACGCCGATGATGCGACCGCCTTCGGGTAAGGTGTCGTGTCGAAAAGCCTGGAGCAGCGCCGGCATGAGTTTGCGCCAGACCAGATCGCCCGTGCCGCCGAAGAAAACCAGATCAAAAGCCATGTTGTTCTTGAGTTACATAAAAAATTGATTTGTAATGTAACTTTGTTTCATCAATAATTCAAGTCTGTTTTAAAAATCCCCCATGAACCAACTCGACGCCCTCAAACAATTCACCACCGTGGTGGCCGATACCGGCGACTTCAAGCAGTTGGCGCAGTTCCAGCCACAAGATGCGACGACCAACCCATCGCTGATCTTGAAGGCCGTGCAAAAGCCCGAATACGCGCCCCTGCTGGCCGAGGCCGTGGCCGCTCACCGGGGCCAGCCACTGGACGTGGTGATGGACCACCTGCTGGTGCGTTTTGGCTGTGAAATTCTGAAGACCATTCCCGGCCGCGTGTCGACCGAAGTCGATGCCCGTTTGAGTTTTGACACCACCGCCACCTTGACGCGGGCGCGCCGCATCATGGCGCTGTACGAGGCGAAAGGCATCCCCCGCGAGCGCGTGCTGATCAAGATCGCCTCGACCTGGGAAGGCATTCAGGCGGCGGCCGAACTGGAGCGCGAAGGCATTCGATGCAACCTGACGCTGCTGTTTGCGTTTTGCCAGGCGGTGGCCTGTGGTCAAGCCAAGGTGCAACTGATCTCGCCCTTTGTGGGCCGCATTTACGACTGGACCAAAAAGTCCGCAGGTGCCGCCTGGGACGAAGCGGCGATGTCAGGCGCGAACGACCCCGGCGTGCAGTCGGTGCGGGCCATCTTCAACCATTACAAAAAGCACGGCATCACCACCGAAGTCATGGGCGCGTCGTTTCGCAATGTCGGTCAGATCGTGGCCTTGGCCGGGTGTGATTTGTTGACCATCAGCCCCGAGCTGCTGGCACAGCTGGCCGCGACCGATCTGCCGCTGAGCCAGGCGCTCAACGCGGCAGCGGCGCAGGGCATGGACTTGCCTGCTGTGCAGTATGACGAAGCCATTTTTCGCTTGGCGCTCAATGAAGACGCCATGGCCACCGAGAAGCTGGCCGAAGGCATTCGCGCCTTTTGCGCCGATGCCGTGAAACTTGAAGAATTGATGAAGAAAGCTTGAAACACGATTCTGCCTTGTAGGTCGTGCCTTCAGGTCCGACGGGACGTGGGTGCGCCGTGGCCGTGGGGCATGTCGTTTCGCTAAAAAGATGTCGGACCCTAAAGGCCCGACCTGCCCATCCGTAAACTCTGTCGGCGCTTGTTTTGCAGGTGCTTCAATCTCAGAAAGACCCTGATGCGCTGTAACCTGACACCTGCCTGGCAAACCTTGCAACGCCATGCGAAGAGCTTTGCAGGTTTTGATTTGCGCAGCGCTTTTGCGCTGGATGCCGAGCGGGCACCGGCCCTGAGCCAGACTGCCCCGCATGTGTTTGCCGACCTGTCCAAAAACCATGTGGATGCCGCGACCGAAGCCCTGCTGCAAGCATTGGCCCGTCAAACCGGCCTGGCCGCGCACCGCGACGCCATGTTCCGGGGTGAGCCCATCAACCACACCGAGGGCCGCGCCGTGATGCACTGGCTGCTGCGCCAGCCCGAAGGCACGCTGCCCGGTGCGCTGGCCGTACCCTTGCAGCAAGTTCACGACACCTTGAGGGCCATGCTGGCGTATGCCGAAAGCATCCGCGCCGATGCGCAGCTCACCGACGTGGTGAACATCGGCATTGGTGGCTCAGACCTGGGGCCGCAGATGGCGGTGCTGGCGCTGCAACACTTGGCGATACCGGGCAAGCGCTTTCACTTTGTGTCAAATGTGGACGGGCACGAATTGGCTGCCGTGCTCAAGTGCCTGAAGGCCGAGAACACGCTGTTCCTGATCGCCTCCAAAACCTTCACCACCCTCGAGACCATGACCAACGCCCGCTCGGCGCTGGCTTGGTTCCGGACGCAAGGCGGCACCGATGTGGCCCGCCACTTTGCGGCGCTGACCACCAACGTGGCCGCAGCAGCCGAATGTGGCATCCGCACCACTTTTGGATTTTGGGACTGGGTGGGCGGGCGCTATTCGTTGTGGTCGGCCATTGGCTTGCCCTTGGCCATCGCCATCGGTGCCCAGGGTTTCAGGGATCTGCTGGCCGGGGCGCATGCGATGGACCAGCATTTTCAATCAGCGCCCTTTGAGGCCAACTTGCCGGTGCGCTTGGGTTTGCTGGACGTCTGGTACCGCAACTTTTTGCATTACACCAGCCGAAGCATTGCGCCCTACCACAGCGCCTTGCGCCGCCTGCCTGCTTACCTGCAGCAGCTGGAGATGGAGAGCAACGGCAAGCGGGTGGACCGCCATGGCCAAGCCCTGCCTTATGGCACCTCGCCTGTGCTCTGGGGCGAGCCGGGCACCAACGGGCAGCACGCCTATTTCCAGATGTTGCACCAAGGCACCGATGTGGTGCCGGTGGAATTCATCGCTGTGAAAAAGCCCACGCACAACTTGGCCGACCACCACGAACTGCTGCTGGCCAATGCGATCGCGCAGGCCCAGGCGTTGATGCTGGGCCAAGACGACGAAGGCGGTCACCAACACTTTCCCGGCAACCGACCCAGCACCTTCTTGCTGCTCGACGAACTCACGCCCACCAGCTTGGGCGCACTGATCGCGCTGCAAGAACACCGTGTGTTCGTGAGCGGTTCGGTCTGGGGCATCAACAGCTTTGACCAATGGGGCGTGGAGCTGGGCAAAGTGCTGGCTAAAGACATCCATGCCCGCATGGCCTCAGGCGATCTGGTGGGCCTGGATGCTTCGAGCGCCGCCTTGTTGCAGCGCGTGCGCTTGGGCTGATTTTCAGCCCGCTTGATCACCCCTGGCTTGACCCGGGGTCCGTCTTCTGGTTCGTGTGCGGCCAAAGGCGAACCCCGGTGGTCAGGCATGAAGATGCGCAGTGGGCCCGGCCTTGACAGCAGGCCATGCGTTTGAAGTTTTAACATTTTGATACGTTTAAATTACATTTTTATTTAGTTTATTTGTATTCATATTTTATGATTCAACCATGGACAACGCCATGGATCTTTACGCTGAACTCGGCGTCACATCACAAGCCGAACCCGAAGTCATTCGGGCGGCTTTTCGCTCGTTGGCCCAGCGTTACCATCCCGACCGCCAAGCCGGCGCATCCGCCTTGTGGGCGGCCAAGATGGCCCGGATCAACCAGGCCTACAGGGTTTTGAGCCAGCCTGAGCGGCGTCGTGCTTACGATGCCAGCCGGTATACAGCGCGCCCCCGTTTTGCGGCGCCTCTGATTCACATCACCACGACGCAGGCGTCAGTGCGCAACGCGCTACCGTTTTTGACCACCTACGACGCACGTGGCCGCTTGCACGCTTTTGTCTGAAAGCGAGACATGAACGGTCTGGGGTTCGTTAACCCCCGAGTCTTGCGGAGCTGGGCTTATGATTCCAGAATGGGCCACTTGTCCCCACAGCGCACGGGCCCGAGGTCACCACCGACATGGCCGTGGGCCAGAGCGGTAGCTGGATTTCTTCCCTGGTGTAGGGCCACGGGCACCTCTGAAGCCCCAAACGTGGCGTCTGCACCCACCTACACACATCAAGAAAAACCATGAGCACTGCATTGAACACCTTCATCCTGAGCCTTGGCCTGTTGTCCCTGCCACTCGCGCAGGCCCATGCGCCCGCTGCCCACCAAAACCACCTCGCCAAGTCTGCATCCCCGGCTGAACAAAAAGACTGGGGCATTGCAGGCGATCTTAAAAAAGCCAAACGCACCATCGAGATCCGCATGACCGACGACATGCGCTTTGCCCCCATGGCCATTCAGGTCAAGCTGGGCGAGACCGTGCGCCTGGTGGCCGTGAACGCGGGCAAGGTGCTGCACGAGATCGTGATCGGCACGCCGCAAGAGCTCAAAGCCCATGCCGAGATGATGAAAAAACACCCCGGTATGGAACACGACGAGCCCTACATGGCGCATGTGGACCCCGGCCAAAAAGGCACCATCGTCTGGACCTTCAACCGCGCAGGCAACTTTGAATTTGCCTGCCTGATCCCCGGCCATTTTGAAGCAGGCATGATCGGCCACATCGTCGTCAAGTAAAGGAGACACGCCATGAAAAATGCCCAATCCACCACCTTGCCTCGGCGGCATTGGCTGGCAGCGGCTGCCGTGTTGGCCCTCACCGGTTTTGAGCGCACCGCGCTGGCGCAGGCCACCAACGTGCAGGTCTGGAAAGACCCCAACTGCGGCTGCTGCCACTTGTGGGTGGAACACCTGCAGGCCAGCGGTTTCAAGGTCGAGGTGCGCGACGTGGGCAACACCGCCGCCCGCAAGCGCCTGGGCATGCCCGAGCAGCTCGGCTCTTGCCACACCGCCAGCGTGGGCGGCTACGTGATCGAGGGCCATGTGCCCGCTGCCGACATTCACCGCCTGCTCAAGGAGCGGCCAGCGGCTTTGGGTTTGTCGGTGCCGGGCATGCCGATTGGCAGTCCCGGCATGGACGGCCCCGAGTACAAGGGCCGCAAAGACGCCTACGACGTGCTGTTGGTAAAAAAAGATGGCAGCACGAAAAGCTTTCAACACTACCCGGGGCTGCGCCGCATGGCGCAGCGTGACGGCCTGCAACGCGTAAGCGATGACGCTGCCGCTTTGCCTTGGGCCACAGCCGAGGTGCGGCGCATCGACAAGGCTGCGGGCAAGGTGGCGCTCAAGCACGGCGAGATCAAGAATCTGGACATGCCGCCCATGAGCATGGTGTTTCAGGTCAAGGACCCGAGACAAGTTGGCGCCTTGCAAGTTGGCCAAAAAGTGCGCTTTCAAGCGGTACAGGATAAAGGCGCTTATTGGGTGGTGAAGATCGAGGCTGCGGCCCTGTGAGCTCTTTAGGCGAGAGCGATCGGCACCGCGTGTTTGTAGCGCTCCCTTCCAGCGCAGGCCTAGAACTGCCGCCATGAAAAAAGCCCCGCAAGGCGCGAACCTTGCGGGGCTTATGTTTGGCTGGGTGAGGGCGCAAACCCTCAGTCCAGGCAGACAGGGCAATTACATGCCCATGCCGCCCATACCACCCATGCCGCCCATGTCAGGCATGCCGCCGCCAGCGCCGGACTCGTCTTTAGGGGCTTCAGAGATCATGCATTCGGTGGTCAACATCAAAGAGGCCACAGACGCTGCGTTTTGCAAAGCAGTGCGTGTCACTTTGGTGGGGTCCAAGATGCCCATTTCGATCATGTCACCGTAGGTGTCATTGGCAGCGTTGAAGCCGTAGTTGCCCGAACCGGCCAACACAGCGTTCACCACCACTGAGGGCTCGCCGCCGGCGTTGTACACGATCTCGCGCAAAGGCGCTTCGATGGCTTTCAACACCAGCTTGATACCGGCTTCTTGGTCAGCGTTGTCGCCTTTGATGGTGCCAGCAGCCTGACGTGCACGCAGCAAAGCCACGCCACCACCAGCCACAATGCCTTCTTCCACTGCAGCGCGGGTGGCGTGCAGGGCGTCTTCAACGCGGGCTTTCTTTTCTTTCATTTCGACTTCGGTGGCAGCGCCCACCTTGATCACGGCCACACCGCCAGCCAACTTGGCCACGCGCTCTTGCAGCTTTTCGCGGTCGTAGTCAGAAGTGGCTTCTTCGATTTGCACACGCACTTGCTTGACGCGGGCTTCGATGTCGATCGCAGCGCCTGCACCGTCGATGATGATGGTGTTTTCTTTGCCCACTTCGATGCGCTTGGCTTGGCCCAAATCGGCCAAAGTCACTTTTTCGAGGGTCAGGCCCACTTCTTCAGCGATCACTTTGCCGCCGGTCAGAATAGCGATGTCTTCCAACATGGCTTTGCGGCGGTCACCAAAGCCAGGGGCTTTGACGGCGACCACTTTCAAGATGCCACGGATGGTGTTGACCACCAAAGTCGCCAAGGCTTCGCCTTCAACTTCTTCGGCAATGATCAACAAAGGACGGCCCGCTTTGGCAACGGCTTCCAATGTAGGCAGCAGATCGCGGATGTTGCTGATCTTCTTGTCAAACAACAACACGAAGGGGTTGTCCAGCAAAGCGGCTTGCTTTTCGGGGTTGTTGATGAAGTAAGGCGACAGGTAGCCGCGGTCAAACTGCATGCCTTCAACGATGTCGAGCTCGTTGTCCAAAGACTTGCCGTCTTCCACCGTGATCACGCCTTCTTTGCCCACTTTGTCCATGGCTTTAGCGATGATTTCGCCGATGCTGTGGTCGCTGTTGGCAGAGATCGAACCGACTTGGGCGATTTCTTTGGTGGTGGTGGTGGCCTTGGTGGCTTTCTTCAGCTCTTCGATCAAAGCAGTTACAGCCTTGTCGATGCCGCGCTTCAGATCCATCGGGTTCATGCCGGCGGCCACGTACTTCATGCCTTCGTGCACGATGGCTTGGGCCAACACGGTGGCGGTCGTGGTGCCGTCGCCTGCATTGTCAGAAGTCTTGGAAGCGACTTCCTTGACCATCTGCGCGCCCATGTTTTGCAGTTTGTCTTTGAGTTCGATTTCCTTGGCCACGGACACACCGTCTTTGGTCACGGTGGGGGCGCCGAACGAGCGCTCCAGAACCACGTTGCGGCCTTTAGGACCCAAAGTCACTTTGACCGCGTTGGCCAAAATGTTCACGCCTTCAACCATGCGTGCGCGGGCTTCGCCGCCGAAAATTACGTCTTTTGCTGCCATTTTTCTAACTCCAAAATTGATTTAATCGGTTGAGGACAGAGCGAACGGGCGCTTCGCGCGTCGTTCGCGCTGTCCCGCAAGTTATTCCACTACCGCAAACAGGTCTTCTTCTTTCATGACCAACAGCTCGTCGCCGTCGACCTTGACGGTCTGGCCGCTGTACTTGCCGAACAACACGCGGTCGCCGACTTTCACGCTCAGGGCTTTGATGTCGCCTTTGTCGTTGGCTTTGCCAGGGCCGATGGCCAAGACTTCACCTTGATCGGGCTTTTCTGCAGCGGAATCGGGGATCACGATGCCCGAGGCTGTTTTGGTTTCGCTTTCGATACGCTTGACGATCACGCGATCGCCCAAAGGACGCAGTTTCATGGAATCTCCTGGATTTGAAACAAGGGTTAAAAAAACAAAAACACCTGAAAAAGGGTGTTGATGAAATCTGAGGAGGGGCGTTGTTAGCACTCAACTCCTTCGAGTGCTAATGATAAGGGCTTTTTCGCACATTTCAAGTCCAGGGCCTTTTTTACTGGCGAAGCGGGCAGGGTGTGTCGGTGTCTTTTGAGCGGTCCAAGAGAGCGCCGCAAACCATGTCGGTGCTGATGTCGCCCTTAAATAGCTTGATTTTTTGAGCCAAGTCGATGAGAAAGACCCCCATTGACGGGTGAATGCCCATCAAGACCAATGGGTGGGTGATGACCTTGACATGCGCCCAATGGGCCATTGTTTCGAAGGCGGGCGGCACATGTTGGCTGTCGTGCCAGCCGCAGCGTCTCCGGTTCAAGGCAAAATCACCCCCCTATGCTTTTTTGGTTCCGTATCTTTTCCCGTTGGCCTCTGTGGTTACTGCATCTGCTGGGCAGCATGGGGGGGTGGCTGGCCTGGTTCTATTCGGGAAGCTACAGAAGCCGTTTTCTGGACAATGCCCGCCAAGCGGGCTTGGACTGGGGCACGGTGTGGCGGGCTGTGGGGCAGGCTGGGCGCATGTCTGCCGAGTTGCCTCGTTTGTGGTTGGGCCAAACCCCGCCACTGTTCTGGGACGATGACCGCGCCGCTTTAGACGCCTATGCCAGCGGACAAGGGGTGCTTTTTTTGACCCCGCACATGGGCTGTTTTGAAATCACAGCGCAGGCACTGGCGCTGCGCTTTTCTGAACTGCAAGGCCCTTTGACGGTGCTTTACCGTCCTGCGCGCCATGCCGGATTGGGAGAAGTGATGACCTTGGCCCGCCAAAGACCCGGTCTGGAGGCGGTGCCCACCACCTTGGCGGGGGTGCGCCAAATGATCAAGGCCTTGCGCTCAGGCCGCGCCGTGGGTTTGTTGCCTGATCAGGTGCCGCCCGAGGGCATGGGCCAGTGGGCCCCGTTTTTTGGCCAACCGGCTTACACCATGACTTTGGCGGCGCGTTTGGCCTTGCAAACCAGCGCCCGTGTGGTGCTCATCTGGGGCGAGCGCTTGTCTTGGGGGCGCGGTTACCGCTTGCACACCCAGGCGCTGAGCCACGAACTGTCGGTTGACCTGGACACCGCCGTGGTGCAGATCAACCAGGCCATGGAGTCGCTGATCCTGCAGTGCCCATCGCAATACGTCTGGGGATATGCCCGCTACAAAACCCCCAGGCAGACCTGAGCAGCCCTCACAAATCATGCTGAATTTGTTGATCTTTGTTATGCGTTTGTTGGCGCGCATGCCGTTGCCGTGGTTGCGTGCGGTGGGTCATGGTTTGGGTTGGTTGCTGTGGCACCTGGCCCGTCAGCGCCGCCGCGTTGTGGCCATTAATTTGCAAAAGTGCATGCCCGAGTTGTCCGAGCCGGAGCGTGAGGCGCTGGCTTACCGCCATTTTGTGGTGTTTGGCCAGTCGGTGCTGGACCGTTCTTGGCTTTGGCATGCGCCTGAGGCACTGGTGCGGCAACGCCTGCGCTGGGTAGGGGATCTGCAAGCCTTGAAACAGCCGGGGCCATTGGTGGTGTTTGCCCCGCATTTTGTGGGGCTGGATGCCGGTGGCCTGGCAGTCTCCCTGGATGTCCCCGGGCCGATCGCGTTCATTTTTGTCGGGCAGTCCAATCCGGCGGTCGATGCCTTGGTGCGCCAAGGGCGCGAGCGCTCGGGCAATGTGCGGCCGTACTTTCGGCATGAAGGCATGCGGCAAATTTTGACGCGCCTCAAAAAAGGCGAACCCTTGCACTTGTCACCTGACATGGATTTTGGCCGCAGCGAATCTATTTTTGTGCCCTTCATGGGGGTCGAACAAGCCGCCACTGTGCCTTCGCTGTCGCGTTTGTCCAAGGTGGTGGGTGCGCGCGTGGTGCCGGTGGTCACGCGCATGACGCCGCAGGGGTATGACATATCAGTGCATGCGCCGCTGACCGATTTCCCGAGCGCCGACCTGGTGCAAGACACCGCCCGCATGAACGCCTTGTTGGCCGACTGGGTGCGCACCATGCCCGAGCAGTATTACTGGGTGCACAAGCGCTTCAAGACTCGGCCCGAAGCTGAGCCGGGCTTTTATTGAAGCAAGGGCGCAAGGAAACCGGTGATTTCACGGATCACCTGCTCGGGTTTTTCATGCACCACCCAGTGGGTGGCTTGGGCGATGGGCACCAGTTTCAGATCGGGCACATGCTGCGCCAGGCCTTCGGTCAGGCAGGGCAACAAGGCCACATCGTCTTGTGCCCACAGCACCAGCGTGGGCACACCGATGTGCAGGGCTTCTGGCGGGATCTGAACCGCCGATGCGCCCGGGTCTTGCGCCGTAGCGGGGCGCAGGGGTGAGGCCCGGTAATAGTTCAGCCCACCTTGCAGGCCATGTCGCCAGGTCTGCCGGTAGCGTTCTTTGATTTCAGGGGTGAGCCAGCGGGCGGCTGCGTGGGTGAGGTCACCCGGTGGCTGCGTGAGCGAGGTCAGTGAACGGTCGTTTCCGTCCAGAAAACCCAGCAAGCGTTCAAAATCGTTGGCCGCCAGTTGCGCTGCCGCATCGGGCTGCACCAGAAAGTTCATGTACGCGCTGGCCGCTTGTTGCGCTGCGTGACTTTGCAGGGCTTTGAGAAAAGGACCGGGATGCGGCGAGTTGACGATGACCATTTGGCGCAGAAGGTCGGGGTGCTGGTTGGCCAGGCTCCAGGCCACCGCGCCGCCCCAATCATGGGCCACCAAAGCGGCCAATGGGGCCAGGCCCGATTCCAGGCCGATCAGGGCCACAATGTCTTGCACCAGGTGCTTGGCCCGGTAGGCCTTGACATCTTCTGGGGCGCTGGAGCGTTCATAGCCGCGCAGGTTGGGGGCCACGCAGCGGTAGCCGCCGTTTTCGGGTTTGGAAAAGTGGACCAGCAAAGGGTCCCAAACCCAGGCGGCTTCCGGAAAGCCATGCAGGAAAATCAGCACGGGACGGCCCCGTTTGCCGCAGGCGCGGCAGCTCAGGGTGATGCCGTGGGGCAGGTCCTGCTGCCAGGTCTCAATGTCGGTCGGGGATGTTGACACGGGGGCACTCCTTGCGTGGCGGCGATCCAGTTGCTGTCAACTGCTTGGACTCACTCGTCCAGGGCTTCGGGTTCTGCTTCGGGTTCTGCTTCGGGTGGTTCGGAGTGCGCCGGAGCCGGGGCGGCGTCTTCGGCCGAGTGGGTCCAGTCCCACAGCAGTTGGGCCACTTCGTCCACGCCTTGTTTTTTCAGGGCTGAAAAAAGTTTGACTTCACCGCCACCGGCCTGCAGACGCGCAATCGACAAGGCTTTGGCTTGTTCGGCGCGGGTGAGCTTGTCGGCTTTGGTCAAGATGATCAGGAACTTCAGGCCTTCTTCAACACGCGGACGGATCACTTCCAGCAGGATGTCGTCGAGTTCGGTCAGGCCGTGGCGCGGGTCGCACATCATGACGATGCCCTTGAGGTTTTCGCGGCTGACCAAATAGTTGGCCATGACTTGCTGCCAACGCAACTTGTCCATCTTGGCCACAGCGGCATAACCGTAACCGGGCAAATCGGCCAGCACGGTGTCGGTGATGCCTTGTTTGCCTAAAGCGAACAGGTTGATGTGCTGGGTTCGGCCGGGTTTTTTGGAGGCAAAGGCGAGCTGCTTTTTTTGCGTCAGGGTGTTGATGCAGGTGGACTTGCCCGCGTTGGAGCGGCCCACAAAGGCGATTTCGGGCGCGTCCATCGCGGGCAGGTGGTGCAGTTGCGCGGCGGTGGTCAAAAAACGGGCGGTGTGCATCCAGCCCATGGGCGTGACAACTGCGGGGTTGTTGCGCGCCGCCGAAACCACGGCCGGACTGGCTTTGGCGGCTTTGGGGGGGCTTGCAGGAACGCGAACATGGGGGCGGGAGCTCATAAATCAGGGATACCTTGGGCCGTCAGGAAACTGACGCAGACCTCATTGTAGAATCCTTGGGTTTTGCGCCAACTCTTGGATTACGCCATGAAGTCGATTTTCTCTCTCTTGACCACCGCCCTGTCAGCCGCTTTGGTGGCCGGTTCTGCCTTGGCTGCCGGCCCTGCGCCGCAATCCGCCAAACCCGACCTGGCCAAAGGCGAAGCCATTTTCAGCCAAGCTTGTGTGGCTTGCCATGCGGCAGATGGCAACTCCAGCACGCCAGCCAACCCGAAGTTGGCCCAGCAACACCCTGAGTATTTGCTCAAGCAACTGCAAGAGTACAAATCGGGCAAACGTGCCAACGCCGTCATGAGCGGCATGGTCGCTGCCCTCAGCCCTGAAGACATGCGCAACATCGCTTTCTGGTTGGCTTCCAAGCAAGCCAAACCTGGGTTTGCCAACGCCAAAGAAACCGTGGCTTGGGGTGAGCGCATTTACCGTGGTGGCATCCCTGACCGCCAAATCGCCGCTTGCGCGAGCTGCCATTCGCCCAATGGCGCGGGCATGCCTTCGCAGTACCCCCGGCTGTCGGGTCAGCACGCTGACTACACCGCGGGCCAATTGGTGATGTTCCGTGAAGGCGTGCGCAAGAACAACCTGCAAATGACGCAGGTCGCCGCCAAGATGAACGACCGCGAAATCAAGGCGGTGTCGGACTACATCGCGGGTCTGCGCTGATTGTTGGGCCGGGTGATGACCTGGGCACGTGTCCGTTTTGCCCTGTGAACTTCAGGGGGTTTAAGGTCAAGGGCACTGCCCTAGCACATAATTAAGAATCGGCTGATATGACAAGCACCAAGGCCGGTTTTCCGGCCTTGAACGTTTCTGGCGGGCCCTGTCCCGCCATTTCTATGCTGGCTTCTTTTTTGAACACCCCATGACGACTGTTGCATCCCACCCTGAATCCGAGCGCAGCTCGCCCCGAGGGCAGGCCGTGATCGAATTGCTGTCGTCGATGCGGTTTGCCATTTCCTTGCTGACGATCATTTGCATCGCCTCGGTGATCGGCACGGTGCTCAAGCAAAACGAGCCAACCAACAACTACATCAACCAGTTCGGGCCGTTTTGGGCCGAGTTGTTTGCCACCCTCAATCTCAACAGTGTTTACAGCGCCTGGTGGTTCTTGTTGATTTTGGCTTTCCTGGTGCTCAGCACCAGCCTGTGCATTGCCCGCAACGCGCCCAAGATTCTGGTGGACCTGAAGAACTACAAGGAAAACATCCGCGAGCAAAGCCTCAAGGCTTTTCATCACAAGGCCGAAGGCCATTTGAACGAGACGCCCGAGGCTGCGGCCAAGCGCCTTGGGGCCCTGCTGGCCACGGGCGGCTGGAAGGTCAAGCTGCAAGAGCGGGACACCCCGGCGGGCAAGGGCTGGATGCTGGCGGCCAAGGCGGGTGCGGCCAACAAAATGGGCTACATCGCGGCGCATTCGGCCATCGTGCTGGTGTGTGTGGGGGGCTTGCTCGATGGCGACTTGGCTGTTCGCGCCCAGATGTGGTTTGGCGGCAAGGAAATCTACAACGGCGGCGGCCTGATCGCCGATGTGCCCGCGCAGCACCGCCTGTCCGAGCGCAACCCGGCGTTTCGCGCCAATTTGTTGGTGGCCGAAGACACCGCGTCGGGCACCGCCATCCTGAACCAGTCCAACGGCATCTTGCTGCAGGAGCTGCCCTTTGTCATTGAGCTGAAAAAATTCATCGTCGAGTACTACTCGACGGGCATGCCCAAGCTTTTTGCCAGCGACATCATCATCCACGACAAGGCCACGGGCGAGAAAAAGGAAGCGCGTGTTGAGGTGAACCACCCGGCCAGCTTCAAGGGCATCAACATTTACCAGTCCAGCTTTGACGACGGCGGCTCCAGCGTCAAGCTGCAGGCCGTGCCCATGGGGGTGGCCACCCAGTCTTTTGAGGTGGAAGGCACCATTGGCGGCAGCACCGACCTGACCAATGGCAACGAAAAATTGAGCTTGGAGTTCACCGGGTTGCGCGTCATCAATGTCGAGAACATGTCGGAAGGTGAAGGCCCCACAGGCACAGCGGTGGATGTGCGCAAGGTGGATTTGCGCAGCGCCATCGATGAGCGTTTGGGGGCGGGTAACAAAACCACCCAGACCAAAGACCTGCGCAATGTGGGCCCCAGCGTCAGCTACAAACTGCGTGATGCGGCGGGCCAAGCCCGTGAATACAACAACTACATGTTGCCGGTGGATGCAGGTGACGGCGTGCCGGTGTTCTTGCTGGGCATGCGCGAGGCGCCCAGTGAGCCTTACCGCTACCTGCGCCCCCCGGCCGATGAAAACGGCGAGTTGACCGGTTTCATCCGATTGCGTGCTGCCCTTGAAACGCCCGAGCTGCGTGCGCGTGCGGTGCAGCGTTATGCCCGCCAAGCGGTGGACCCCCAACGACCCGAATTGACCCAGCAACTGGCCTATTCGGCTGAGCGTGCTTTGGGCTTGTTTGCAGGCAAAGAAGAAGTCAAGGGCCAAAAAGTAGCGGGCCTGCAGGCCTTGGCAGATTTTCTGGAGGCCAATGTGCCCGAGGCCGAACGCGCCCGCGCAGGCGAGATGTTTGTGCGCATTTTGAACGGCACCTTGCTCGAGTTGGATGCCGTGGCGCGCGAGCAAGCCGCAGCCCAACCTTTGCCTGCCGACAAAGTGCAGGGCTTCATGTCGCAAGCTGTGCTGGCCCTGTCTGACGCGCCGTTTTACTCCGCGCCCATGACGTTTTTGCTGAAAGACTTCAAGCAGGTGCAAGCCAGCGTGTTCCAGGTGGCCAGAGCGCCGGGCCAGTCCATCGTGTACTTGGGCTGTGCCTTTTTGATCATGGGTATTTTTGCCATGCTGTATGTTCGGGACCGTCGCCTGTGGGTTTGGCTGTCGCCCCAGGGCGCGGGTGCCCAAGCGAGCTTGGCCTTGTCGTCCAACCGCAAGACCATGGACGTAGACCGTGAATTTGAACAACTGACCGCCCGTTTGCTGGGCCGCTCCGAGAAAACACCATGACGACTGTGACTTTGAACCCCGGCTATTTTTCCAGCCGCTCGGCCCTGGATTGGGGCTTTGCTCTGTTGGCGTTGTTGGGTACGGTGTTCGCCTTCACCCGCTACCAGCACGCCATGGATGTGTACGAGCAAGGCATTTTGATCGGCACTTTGCCAGCGGTGATCTGGCTGGCCTGGTTCTGGCGGCCGCTGCGCACCCTGGTGCTGGTGGTGACGGGTTTGTCGCTGTTGGCCATTTACCTCTACCAAGGCGATTTGGCCCGGTCCGAGCAGGTGTTTTTGCTCAAGTATTTCCTGTCCAGCCAGTCGGCCATCTTGTGGATGAGCCTGCTGTTTTTCATCAGCACCATGTTTTATTGGGCGGGCATGTTCATTCGCGGGCAAGGCGATGCCATGGAGTCTTTGGGCTCGCGCATGGCTTGGGTGGCGGTGGGCTTGGCGCTGATCGGCACCCTGGTGCGCTGGTACGAAAGCCACCAGTTGGGCCCGGACATTGGCCACATCCCGGTCAGCAACTTGTATGAAGTTTTCATCATGTTTTGCTGGATGACGGCGGCGTTCTATTTGTACTATGAGGCGCAGTACAAGACCCGCGCTTTGGGTGCGTTTGTCATGTTGGTGGTGAGTGCAGCGGTGGGCTTTTTGCTCTGGTACACGCTGGTGCGTGAGGCGCATGCCATTCAGCCCTTGGTGCCTGCCCTCAAGAGCTGGTGGATGAAGATCCATGTGCCGGCCAACTTCATTGGTTATGGCACCTTTGCCCTGGCCGCGATGGTGGCTTTTGCCTACCTGATCAAGCAAACCGCTGGCGAGACACGTTGGTACAAACTGGCCCCCTTGTGGTTGTTGGGCATCGTGTTGTGTTTTGAGCCGGTGGTGTTCCGCCAATCCGCCAACGACCAGACCAGCAGCTACTGGATGGTTTATTTTGGGGTGTCCGCCTTCATCGTGGCAGGCATTTTGTTGGGCCGCCGACGCATCGCCGAGCGCCTGCCATCTTTTGAAATCCTCGACGATGTGATGTACAAATCGATCGCCGTGGGCTTTGCCTTCTTCACCATCGCCACCGTGCTGGGCGCTTTGTGGGCGGCAGAGGCCTGGGGCGGTTACTGGAGCTGGGACCCGAAAGAAACCTGGGCCCTGATTGTCTGGCTCAACTACGCCGCCTGGCTGCACATGCGCCTGATGAAGGGCCTGCGCGGCACCGTGGCCGCTTGGTGGGCTTTGGCGGGCCTGGGCATCACGACTTTTGCCTTCCTCGGGGTTAACATGTTTCTGAGCGGCTTGCACAGCTACGGCACGCTGTGACTTCAGGGGCGATGTTGCTCAAGTCAGAAATGGCCTGGGGCCCTCCGACTCACAGCTGGTCGTAAAGCGTCAGTCCGTGGGTTACGGCATTGAGCAGGACCTCGGTTCTGAAGGGCTTCCATAAAAAGGTGACCGCGTTCGATTGCTGCGCGGCCAGTGTTTCATGGGGCAGGCTCTCGCCGCTCATGAAAATCACCGGAACGCGGTTGCCTGCTTGGACCATTTGGGCTTGGAGTTCCACGCCCGTCATTTTGGGCATGCGCACATCGAGCAACATCACACGCCGCTCGGTCACCGGCTCGGCTGCCAGGTAAGCATGGGCGCCGTCGTGGGTGCGGACTTTGAAGCCACGGGCCTCCAACACCAGCTGCAGCATGCGCCGGATGTCTGGATCGTCATCGACCACTTCGATCAGGGCTGGGTTGGACATGGGGCTTCAAAAAACAAGGTGGTACTTGATTTTAACGACCGCTCAAAGGCCTTGGCGTGTGGCCAGAGCCTGGAACTGGCCGCAGTTTGGCGACGTCCAATGCCGAGGCCTGTCGGTCGACAGTGGGGCATGGCTTGTCTCTTGTTGCGGGACTTTTGGCCCCTTTGTGCAAAAGTGATTGGGACCGTTCACAATGAACACGAGGTAATTCACCATCAGGTCCATCACATGATCATCCGCTCTTCTTCATCGGGTTTTTTGCACCCTGTGCCCAGCGACATCACCCCCCAGGCGGCTTACCAATCCCGCCGCGACCTCATGCGACAGCTCGCCGCGGGCTCGGCGGGCGTGGCTTTGGCGGGCTGGGGGCTGCGCGACGCCCAAGCTCAAATGGCCCGGCCCGGCCAGCTGCCGCCCCTGGCGTCGGTGCCCACCAAGATGGCGGGTGCCGTGGTCATGGACAAGCTCACCCCCTACAAAGATGCCGCCACGTACAACAACTTTTATGAGTTCGGCACCGACAAGTCCGACCCGGCCAAGCGGGCCCACACACTCATGACCGATCCCTGGAGCGTGGAGATCGAGGGCTTGGTGAAGAAGCCCGCCCGCGTGAACTTGGAAGACCTGCTGAAGTGGGGCGCCATGGAAGAGCGCATTTACCGCTTGCGCTGCGTGGAAGGGTGGTCGATGGTGATCCCCTGGATCGGTTACTCGCTGGCCGATCTGATCCGGCGCGTGGAGCCCCTGCCGGGTGCCAAGTTTGTGGAGTTCGTCACCCAGGCTGACCCCAAGACCATGCCGGGTTTGCGCTCGAGTGTGCTCGATTGGCCTTATCTCGAAGGCTTGCGCATGGACGAGGCCATGCACCCCCTGACTTTGCTGGCCTTTGGCATGTATGGCGAGGTGATGCCCAAGCAAAACGGTGCACCCCTGCGTCTGGTGGTGCCCTGGAAGTACGGCTTTAAGAGCAGCAAGAGCCTGGTCAAGATCCGCTTCACGGACAAGCAGCCGGTCATCTCCTGGGAGAAATCTGCGCCTCAGGAGTATGGTTTTTATTCCAACGTGAACCCGAATGTGGACCACCCACGCTGGAGCCAGGCCACCGAGCGGCGCATCGGCGAAGACGGTTTGCTGGCCAAGAAGCGCAAGACGCTCATGTTCAATGGCTACGAGACACAGGTCGGTCAGCTTTATGCTGGCATGGACCTGAAAAAGTTCTTCTGATGCCGCTGCGGGTCAAAGTCTTGAGGGCATGAGGGCGGCGCTGCGTCATCCCGCCGCTTGGTGGGCCCTTTTGGTGCTGGGCTGCCTGCCCTTGGCCTGGTTGCTGGCGCAAACCCTGCAGGACCAGCTCGGCCCCAACCCCGCCGAAGCCCTGATCCGCGCCACGGGCGACTGGACGCTGCGCAGCCTGTGCCTGGTGCTGGCAGTCACCCCTTTGCGCGTTCTGCTGGGCTGGCCCGAACTGCTGCGTTTTCGGCGTCTGCTGGGATTGCTGGTGTTTGGCTACGCCAGCCTGCATCTGATGTGCTACGCCTGGTTCGACATGGGTTTTGACCTGGCCGACACGCTGCAAGACATCTTCAAGCGCCCCTTCATTTGGTTGGGTTTCAGTGCTTTTGTGATTTTGCTGGCACTGGCCGCCACCTCGTTCAACCGCGCTGTGCGTTGGCTGGGCGGCAAGCGCTGGCAAATGCTGCACCGGGGTGTTTATGCGGTGGCCGTGCTGGCCGTGCTGCACTTTTGGTGGATGCGCGCGGGCAAGCAGGACTTTGACGAGGTGCTGGTGTATGGCGGCATCTTGGCGGGTTTGCTGGGCTGGCGCTTGCTGCGGTCAGTGCGACGACCCTAAGTGCCCGCTCACACGCTGTGCATCGTCTTGAGGGTTCAGTCGCTTTCTAGACGAGCTGCTCCAACGCAAAGGTGTCAAACGCCGATTCGCGTTGGCGAATCAGGTGGGCCTTTGTGCCGTCCACCAGAATTTCTGCTGCGCGGCCTCGGGTGTTGTAGTTGCTGGCCATGCTCATGCAGTAAGCACCTGCCGACAACACGGCGAGCACGTCACCCGCTGCTACCTGCATCTGGCGGTCGTGGCCGATCCAGTCGCCGCTTTCGCAGACCGGACCGACCACGTCGTACACCACGCCATCGCCCGGGCGGGGTGTCACGGGCACGATCTGGTGGAAAGCCTGGTACATGGCCGGGCGGGGCAGGTCGTTCATGGCGGCGTCGACGATGCAGAAATTCTTTTGCTCTCCGGGCTTGAGGTACAGCACTTCGGTCAGGCACACGCCCGCGTTGCCCACAAGTGAGCGACCCGGTTCGATCATGAGTTGGCGCTGGCCGTAACCTCGGGCATCAAGTTTGGTCAGCAGCTGTGCCCACAGCGCATCGGCTTCGGGCGGGGTGTCGCCGTTGTAGTTGATGCCCAGACCGCCGCCAAAGTCGATGTGGTGGATCGGAATGCCCGCTGACTCGACCTCGGCCACCAGGTCCAGCACCCGGTCCATGGCGTCCAGATAGGGTGTGCTGTCGGTGATTTGTGAGCCGATGTGGCAGTCGATGCCCACCACCTTCAGGCCCGGCAGGCTGGCCGCATGGCGGTAGGCGCGCAGGGCTTCTTCATGGGCGATGCCGAATTTGTTGCCTTTGAGGCCGGTCGAGATGTAGGGGTGGGTTTTGGGGTCCACATTAGGGTTGACGCGCAGGCTGACCGGGGCTTGTTTGCCCAGACCCATGGCCACCTCGCTCAACACATCGAGTTCGGCCTCACTTTCCACGTTGAAGCAGCCAATGCCCACTTGCAAGGCTTGTTTCATTTCAGCGCGGGTTTTGCCCACGCCCGAAAAAATCACCTTGGCCGGGTCGCCGCCTGCGGCCAGCACGCGGGCCAGTTCGCCGCCCGAGACGATGTCAAAGCCACAACCGGCCTCGGCAAACACCTGCAAGATGGCCAGGCTGGAATTGGCCTTCATGGCGTAGCAAATTTGCGCCTGGCGGCCGGCAAAGCCGCGCTGGTAGGCGGCCAGGGCCGCGAGCATGGCGGCCTTGGAATAGACGAACAAGGGCGTGCCGTGTTCGCGGGCCAGTTGAGACAGCGCCGCGCCCTCCACATGCAGCTGGTCGCCCGCATAGGCGATGTGAGGTTGTCCTGGGAGCGCGGTGTTAGAGGTCATGGGTTAAGGATGCTCGGGGAAAAAAAAGGGATGTCAAGTAGGCAGGTGTCAACGGGGCTTGAGCTTGGGTCTGTGCTCGTTATCGAGGCGTTGCAGCAGGAATCGGTTGCGGTGTGGTGGCTTGGCCAGCGGGCGCAGGCGCGCTTGGCGAGGCCTTGGGGGGCGAGTGCAGCGGGTTCAGTGTTTGGGGCAAGGTGGCGCGCCCGGCCGAAGCCGGCGTGCTGGGCAGGACCAGCGGGCCCCGTTGACCGCAAGCGCTCAATACGGCCGCACCGCCAACAAGGGCATGCAGCATGACTAGAATCTTCATCACCTTCAACATGCTGCGATTGTAATGACCGACCTTGAATTTCTGGACCAAGCTGAACGCCTGCTGACGGGCGTAGAGATCAGCTGTGATCGTCTGAACGACGACACCGATGCCGACGTGGACAACCAACGGGTGGGCGGCATGGTCACTTTGACGTTCCCCAACCGCAGCCAGATCGTGATCAACCTGCAAAAGCCCCTGCATGAAGTGTGGCTGGCGGCCCGCTGCGGCGGTTTTCATTACAAATTTGACGGCGCGCACTGGCAAGACACCAAGGGCCAGGGTGAGTTTTGGCAGAGCCTGTCGCGATATGCCTCGGAACAATCAGGACAAAGCTTGACGTTCAGTCCATGAGCATTTGGGCCATTGGCTTCGTGTGTCAAGCCTTCAAGGGCTTCAATTTCTGAACAGGTCGAGTATTCGCTTGCGCTCTTCTTGCGGTTGCATGGCGTCTGCTTGGCCACTGGTGTCGCTGTTGCCGCCCAGTGACGCAATGCCGTTGTTGCCTGAAAATTCCGAATAAAACCATTCGCCCCCGATTTGGACCAAACCCTCTGCAGGCGTGGGCTCGGTGATGGGCAGGGCCCGCAAGGCGGTTTCCATGTACTTGATCCAGACAGGCAAGCTCAGACCGCCCCCGGTTTCTCGGTCGCCGAGTTTGCGGGGTGTGTCGTAACCGATCCAGACCACGGCGGCGATTTGGCTGTGGTAGCCCGCAAACCAGGCGTCCATGGCATCGTTGGTGGTGCCGGTTTTGCCGTAAATGTCCGGCCGTTTGAGTGTCGCTTGTGCGCGGGCGGCCGTGCCGGAGCGGGTCACTTCCTGCAACAGGTTGTTCATGACAAAAGCGTTGCGCTGGGGAATCGCACGTTTTGACGTGTCATCGATTTCAGGGGCAGGGCTGTCGACCAACAAACGGTCCTTGTAGTCGGTGATGCGGTTGATCAAATGGGGGCTGACCCGGTAGCCCCCGTTGGCAAAAACCGAATAGCCCGTGGCCATTTGCATGACCGTGACCGAGCCTGCGCCCAAGGCCATGGTCAGGTAGGGTGGGTGTTTGTCCGCGTCAAAGCCAAAGCGGGTGACCCACTCTTGTGCCGGGCGGGTGCCCACCGATTGCAGCACGCGAATGGAGACCATGTTTTTGGACTTGGCCAAGCCGGTGCGCAAGCTCATGGGGCCATCAAACTTGCCATCGTAGTTTTTGGGCTCCCAGGGCTGGCCACCGGTCACACCCCCATCAAAAAACAAGGGCGCATCGTTGATCATGGTCGCAGGCGAGATGCCTTTTTCCAGCGCGGCGGAATAAATGAAGGGTTTGAAACTGGAGCCTGGCTGCCGCCAGGCCTGGGTGACGTGGTTGAACTTGTTCTTGGCAAAGTCAAAGCCGCCGACCAGGGCTCGGATGGCGCCAGTTTGCGGCGTCAAAGCCACAAAAGCGCCTTCGACTTCCGGCAATTGGGTCAGCTCCCACTGGCCCTTAGGCAGTTGAACAATGCGGACTACAGCTCCTTTGCGTATGCGTTTGGCCTCTGGGGCTTTGTCTGACAGGCCCGATTGGACTGGATTGAGGCCATCACCTGTGATGGTGATTTGTTCGCTGTTTTGTCGGACCACCACGACTTTTTTAGGGGATGCCTCCAGCACGACCGCTGACACCACATCGCCGTTGTCCGGGTGGTCTTCCAGGGTATCGTCAATCAGGTCTTCGGCCAGTTTGGGGTTGTTGGGCAGGTTGATGAATTTTTCAGGTCCACGGTAAACTTGGCGGCGCTCGTAGTCCATCAGGCCCTGGCGCAACGCCTGGTAGGCCGCCATTTGGTCCTGCGACTGAATGGTGGTGTAAACGTTCAGCCCACGGGTGTAGGTGTCCTGCCCGTATTGGGCGAAGACCATTTGCCTGACCGTTTCTGCGACAAACTCGGCGTGTAGGGTTTTTTTGTTGCCCGATGATTTCAAGGCCAAAGGCTCGGCTTTGGCTTGCGCAGCCTGTTGCGCGGTGATGTAGCCGTTTTCTTCCATGCGCTCGATGATGTAGAGCTGGCGTGAACGGGCACGTTTGGGGTTGGCGATGGGGTTGAAAGTCGAGGGCGCTTTGGGCAATCCGGCCAGCATGGCCGCTTCGGCAATGGAGATGTTTTTGAGCGATTTGCCGAAGTAAGTTTCTGCCGCCGAGGCAAAACCATAGGCTCGGTTGCCCAGGAAGATCTGGTTCATGTAGATCTCCAGAATCTGGTCCTTGGTCAACAGGTGTTCCAGTTTGTAGGTCAGCAAAATTTCGTAGATCTTGCGGGTGTAGGTTTTTTCGGAAGACAAGTAGACGTTGCGCGCCACCTGCATGGTGATGGTGGAAGCGCCTTGGCTTTTCAAACGCCCGATGTTGGCGATGCCCGCACGCAAAATGCCCAGGTAGTCCACGCCGCCATGGTCGTAAAAGCGGTTGTCCTCAATGGACAGCACCGCGTACTTCATGATTTTTGGGATGTCTTGGATGGGCGTGAGGTTGCGGCGCTCTTCGCCAAATTCACCCATCAACTGACCATCGGCGGTGAACACGCGCAGGGGCAGTTTGGGCTTGTAGTTGGCCAGGTCCGAGATGTCAGGCAAGTTGGGGAAGGCCGTTACCATGGCCACGCCCACCACCATCAGCAAACAAAACAAGCCTGCTGCAAGCAATCCCATGGCCCACAAGCTCAACTTGACCAGCCAGCCCCAAGCGCTGGAAGCGGGGGGCTTGGTTTTGGGGGCTCTTTGGCGGGTGTCCGGTGCAGTGTCTTGATGGGGCATAGGGCTTGGGGTGGGTGCGGCCAGCGGATGACCAGGCGCATTGCATTATAAAAATCCTGCGCGCCAGCACAGTGTCAAATTTTGAAATATGAATACTTTAAATATAAAAATAGATTGTTCTTCCAGCAAAATCATGTTACAAAACTTGGCAACACAAGCCATCTTTGGCTTGGACAAGGAGGATCATGCCATCTTGGTCTCGGTTTTGGCAGCAACTGGCCCGTCTTCGGGTGCGGCGGGCCTGGGGCTTGGCCTCGGATGGCCAGGATTGGGCCTTGATGGGCTTGTCATTTCACAAAGTGGTGGGTGTTCGCGTGCAAGCGATGGAAAAAATCATTCCCACGGGCTCGGATCACGCTGCTTTTGGATTCACTGAAGGATTGAGGCGGGTGGGCGTGCGGGCGCGCCAGCAGGTTTCTGTGGCCTTGGCGGAAGACAAGGTGATGGCGGGGGTCCTGGAGTTGCCTGCACAGTTGCCCCGCGATGACTGGGCTAGCGAGGTGCAGCTGGAAGTGGCACAGGTGCTGGGTTTGGCGCCAGATGAGGTCAATTTTGATTTTGAAGCCGACCCGGTGAGCCAGGGCTTGCTGACCCGCGTGAATTGGGTGGGTTGCGATCAGGTGCACATTTTGGCGCTCAAGGACGCGGTGCGCAGGGCCGGTTGGCAGCTCGACAGCGTCGAGCCCGCTTGGTGCGCAGCCCATCGGGCGGTGAGCCATCTCAAGGGGGGTCTGGACAGTTTGCTCACGCAAGCCCCGCAAGACTGGCAATTCGATTTAACTTTGGATCAGGAACTGGGTCAACGGCAAGGCTTGGGCAGGGCGCCTGTGGAATGGGATGTTTTGTTGAAGCAGGCCCTGCAATCGAACGCCGGGCCCCGCCTGGTGGCCTCGGGTCTGGCGCTCAAAGCCTGGCTGTGACGATGGCCTTCAACCTTTTGCAGTACCCTGCTTTGGCGAGGCAGCGTCGAAGACTTCACCGCAGGTGGACCTCCTTGGCCGGTTTGGTGGTGGGGGGCCTGGCGGCCTTATTGGGAATGGCGGGGGTACAGGAACAACGGCTGCATCTGGCGCAAGAAGTTGCCCTGCTGCAGTCCCGCTTGAAGCAGGTGCAAACCCAGTTGGCGACAGACAAGGCTCGGCAAGCGCAGCACACCACATGGCAGCAGCAAGCCGCACATGTTCAAGCGCTGAAGGTGGAGTTACAGGCCTGGGAGGACTTGCATCAGGCCTTGCTGCAGGAGGCCGGCCCGGACTCGGTGCAGTTGTTGCGCTTTCAGCTCGATTCACAAAGCCTGGAGTTGCACGGCCAGGCGATCAATTTGCAGAGAATGGCGCAGGCCCAAGCGCGCTTGTCTGTCCCACTGGTTGACCCTGCACGGGACCCAGCCTGGACGCTGGTCAGCCTGCTGAATTCGGCGGGTGCTGACAACGCAGCCCCACCGGCGACGCAGGAGTTTGTCTGGCAGGCCCATTGGCCGCAGTTGGGGACAGGCCGCGTTGCCGCAGCGCCTGGCATCAATCGGCGAGAGGCCGAGCCCGGCAGGGCGCAACCATGAGTCGACCCCGAGCATTGACCTGGCGTGCCTTGGCCCCTGCTTGGCGGCTGGGTTGGCCCAGCCTTTGGCGCGACCGGTGGCGCTGGTTGGCACGCCGCTGGGCATTTGCACTGGCCGGATTTGGGCTGGGTTTGCTGGGGGTAGGCAACGGGCAACTCCAAGCCTTGGACGCTTTGTGGGAAAGTCAGGCTCAGCTACAAGACCTGCGGGCGCAACTTCTGGCGCAGCAAAAGCAGGCTAGCCATGGGCCTGGAGCCCACACCGACTTGACGGCTCCAGCGGGCCCGCCACCGGTCATGGCTTGGTGGCCTGTCCAAGGCACGCAGTCCGCAGTTTGGCCACAACTCGAGCGCTTGTTCGCGCAACACGGCGTGCGTTTGTTGTCTTTGCGACCTGAGCCAGCCAGCCCCATGGGCGCTTGGCCCAGCCAGGCCGTGGCGTTGCGGTTGCAGGCCCGATTTGACGATTGGGTGGCCGTTTGGGCAGCCATGAACGCGCGCGGCCCAATCTGGGCCATTGAGCGGTTGCGCATCACTCCCCAGGGGGGCGGGGTGGCCATCGAAGCCGTGATGCGCCTGTGGCTTTCTCCGGCAACGAGTATGCCGGGTGGGGGCTCAGCGATGGCGCCTGGGGCCTTGTTTCCCGGTCCTGCCCCTGTCGGATGGCGAGCCAGGGCAGGTGGCCCTGTCTTTGTGACAACGCCTGTGCCCATCGTGGCCTCTTCTGTGGCGGCCCCGAACTTACAGGACGAGGGCCCGCTGTTCAGGCTCACCGGGGCTGGCGTGCCCTCCCTGACCTCACCGCAAGAGAACCGCACTTCGGTTGTGCAAACAGCGCTGCTTTCGCCTGACCCTGCCGATTGGCCCTTTGAGCAAGTGCGTCTGGCGGGCATTTGGCGGCATGCGCATGAAGCGCAGCTGATTTTGATGGCTGGACCACATTGGGTGCCTGCCCGAGTGGGCCAGCGCATCGGTACGCAAGGTCATGTGGTGCAAAGCATTCATGCCCGGGAGGTGCATTTGCGCGCTGGGCAAGGTCCGATGCAGGTGATTGGTTTGGAAAAGGCAACGCCATGAGATCCAGTGCACTTCCTTTGAGCGCTTGCAAAAGCCCGATGTGGCTTGCCGCACAGTGTTGTTTGTGTTTTTGCATGGCGCCTGGTGTGGCAGCGCAAACCCCGCAGCAGGCCAGTCCGAAGATTGGAATTGAAGCTCCCGCTTTGAAGAGTGCCCTCGCATCGGGCGCCGCCGATGATCTTCGGCCCATCAGCCTGAATTTTCAGAATGTTGAGATCACCACCTTGCTGCAGGTCTTTGCCGAGTTCACCGGCTTGAATTTGGTGGCCACCGACAGTGTGAAGGGCCAGGTGACGGTTCGGCTGACCGATGTGCCTTGGCCGCAAGCCCTGCAAATTGTGTTGCAGTCCAAGGGACTGGCTTCTCGTCAGGATGGGCGTGTGCTGTGGGTGGCGCCGCAGGGGGAATGGTCCCAGCGCGAAAAAATGCAACTGGAAGCCCAAGCCGCGCTGGAGTCTGTGAGCCCGCTGCAGACGATGAGCATGCGTTTGCAATATGCCCGGGCCACGGATGTCGCTCAGCGCTTGCAAGGGGCCGGATCGGGAGGTGGCCGCTGGCTCAGCAGCCGGGGCAGTGTTCTGGCAGAGCCGCGCACCAACCAATTGTTCATTTCCGACTTGCCGCAGCGACTGACAGAGGTGCAAAAACTGTTGCTGCAGCTGGACATTCCCGTGCGACAGGTGCTGATCGAAGCTCGCATTGTCGAGGCCGACGACCAGTTCGGACAATCGCTGGGCGTGCGATTGGGGGCTGGCTTGGCGGTGCCCTTGCGTGTGAACCAGCGGGCAAACACCCTGGCTTTGGGGGCGGGCAATGCTGAGACGGGCGCGGGGGTGGTGACCGGCAACCAGGTCAAGCTGCCTGCGGGCTTGGCTGGGCAGACATTGAATGCGCCAGCCAGTTTTGCAGTGTCCTTGTTCAACGCGGCGGCCGATCGGTTCATCAACGTGGAAATCTCCGCGCTGGAAGCCGATGGCCGGGGCAAGGTGGTCTCGCGCCCGCGGGTGGTCACAGCCGACCAAACCAAGGCCTTGATCGAGCAAGGCACCGAATTGCCGTACCAGACCGCATCGGCCAGTGGCGCGACCTCGATCACCTTCCGCAAGGCCAACCTGAAGCTGGAGGTCACGCCACAAATCACCCCAGACGGCTCGGTGGTGCTGGAGGTGGACGTCAACCGCGACAGCGTGGGCCAGCTCACCCCGGCCGGTTTTGCCATCAACACCAAGCACGTCAAGACCCAGGTGCGCGTTGAGGACGGTGGCACCGTGGTGTTGGGTGGCATTTTTGAGGAGACCGACCGCAACAACGAAGCCAAGGTGCCGGGCCTGGGGGATGTGCCGGGCTTGGGCTGGTTGTTCAAGAACCGCGACAAGTCCCTGCGCAAAAGCGAGTTGCTGATTTTTTTGACGCCCCGCGTCATGGCCGATGGTCCGGCGACTGAGCAGCCTTGATGTTCGCGACGGTCTTCGCGCTGTTCCCTTGACTTGTGACATGAGCGTGTGATTGGGAGCAGCGCCCAAACCGCGTCGAATACACTTGCAGGCCGCGATCCCCAGGCCCCGAGCTTGGGGGCTGACGCTGATTTTTTCTGCAAGAGAATTCCTTTGATCATCATCTTTGTGGGCCTTCCCGGCTCGGGCAAAACCACCATTGGCCGCCAGTTGGCGCGCCGTCTTGGTCAGCCGTTTGTCGATTCCGACCATGAGATCGAGCACCGTCTGGGCTGCTCGATCCGGGAGTTTTTTGCTCGCGAGGGGGAGGACAGTTTTCGGAATCTGGAGCAGCAGGTGATTGACGAGTTGACCCAAACGCAGCAAGGCGTGATCGCCACGGGGGGCGGTGCCGTTCTGCGCGAAGCCAATCGACGGCACATGCATGAACGTGGCCAGGTGATCTACTTGCGCTCCACACCGGAAGATGTATTTCGGCGCGTGCGCCATGACACCGCCCGCCCTTTGCTTCAAGTGGACGATCCGCTCAGCCGTTTGCGCACCTTGTTTGAATCGCGTGACCCACTGTACCGAGACGCGGCGCACTTTGTCATCGAAACTGGCCGCCCTTCGGTGGCCATGCTGGTCAATATGATTTGCATGCAGCTTGAGTTGGCGGGACATTTGCCGCTGAGAGATCAGGCTGGGCCGTAGCGTTGAGCGAGAGGCGAGAGGCATGTCGGGTCTAGTGTTCGCCGCGCAACGCCAAAAGCCAAACGCTCAACGCTCAACGCTCAACGCTCAACGCTCAACGCTCAACGCTCAACGCTCAACGCTCAACGCTCAACGCTCAACGCTCAACGCTCAACGCTCAACGCTCAACGCTCAACGCCCCCTGATTTACCCTGATTTGGGCGGGTGCATGCGTGTGTGGCGGAAAATTGGTGCAAAATAGAACGATCGTTCTTTTTTGGTGCACCATGACCGACACCCCAATCCCGCGCGAAACCGAGCTTTCACCCGCTGCCGAAAATGGCCGCCGTGTGCTGATCAAAGGCCAGCAAACCAAGGCTGCCATCATTGATGCTGCCTTGGGATTGGCTGCACAAATCGGTCTGGAAGGCCTGTCGATTGGGGCGGTGGCCGAAGTCACGGGCATGAGCAAATCGGGCGTATTTGCTCACTTCGGCTCGCGCGAAGAGCTGCAGATCTCTGTCATCCGTCAATACCACGACCGATTCGAGTCTGAGGTGTTTTACGCCGCCATGCAAAAACCGCGCGGCGTATCGAGATTGCAGGCCTTGTTTGACAACTGGATGGTGCAGACCTCGGCTGAGATTGATTCGGGCTGCATTTACATCAGCGGGGCGGTCGAATTTGACGACCGCACCGGCCCGGTGCGCGACGCGCTGGCCTCTTCGGTGGCCACTTGGCAAACCGCTTTGCGCCGGGCTGTGGAGCTCGCCCAGGTCGAAGGCCAGCTCAGCCGCGCATCCGATGCGCACCAGATCGCTTTTGAAATCCATGGTCTGATCCTAGCGCTGCATTACGAGGCCCGCTTTTTGCGCAACCCCAGTGCGACTGACCGCGCACGCCAAGGCTTTCAGCACATCCTGACCCGCTACGCCGGCACCGGTACACCTGCCCTGCCTGCGCCTGCCAGCGTGGCCAAGTCACACAAGCTCGCTGCCGTGCCCAAGGCGCGACGCAAGCCTGCGAACGACTGATTTTTCCCAATTCCCCAAGCATTGCCCACCGGTTCAAGGAGTTTCCCATGCCCGTTTACACCCCCCCACTTCGCGACATGCAGTTTGTCTTGCACGAGTTGCTCAACGTGAGCGCCGAACTCAAAGCCTTGCCCAAACACGCCGAGACCGATGCCGACATCATCAACGCGGTGCTGGAAGAAGGGGGCAAGTTTGCCGCCGAGGTGGTCTTTCCCCTGAATATTTCAGGTGACACTCAAGGCTGCCAACTCAACCGCGACACACACGAAGTCAAAGCGCCCGATGGCTTCAAAGAAGCCTATGCGCAATATGTGGCCGGTGGCTGGCCCTCGCTGAGCTGCGACCCAGCGTTTGGCGGGCAAGGCTTGCCGTTTGTGGTCAACCAGTGTTTTTATGAGATGCTCAATTCGTCCAACCAAGCTTGGACCATGTACCCCGGCTTGAGTCACGGTGCTTATGAGTGCTTGCACGCGCACGGCACGCCTGAGCAAAAAGCCCTGTACCTGCCCAAGATGACCAGCGGCGAGTGGACCGGCACCATGTGCCTGACCGAGCCGCATTGCGGCACCGACTTGGGGCTCTTGCGCACCAAGGCCGAGCCTCAGGCCGACGGCAGTTACAAGCTCAGTGGCCAAAAGATTTTCATCAGCGCAGGTGAGCACGATCTGGCCCCCAACATCGTGCACTTGGTGTTGGCCCGTTTGCCCGATGCGCCTGTCGGCAGCAAAGGCATCAGCCTCTTCATCGTACCCAAATTCAACGTGGCGGCCGACGGCAGTATGGGCGAGCGCAACGGCATTTACTGCGGTGGCCTGGAGCACAAGATGGGCATCCACGGCAACGCCACTTGCCAAATGGTGTTGGACGAAGCCGTGGGCACCCTGGTGGGCCCGCCCAACAAAGGCCTGGCCGCCATGTTCGTCATGATGAACGCGGCCCGCCTGGGCGTGGGCAACCAGTCGCTGGGCCTGACCGAAGTGGCCTACCAAAATGCTTTGGTCTATGCCAAAGACCGCGTTCAAATGCGCTCGCTCACGGGCGTCAAGGCACCCGGTAAACCGGCCGACCCGATCATCGTGCACCCGGATGTGCGCCGCATGCTGATGACCGCGAAGGCCTACGCCGAGGGCGGCCGCGCCCTCGCTTGCTACTGCGCCTTGCTGCTCGACAAAGAGCTCCATCACCCCGACGAGGCCGTGCGGGCCGAGGCTGCCGAAGTCGTGGCCTTGCTCACGCCCATCGTCAAAGCCTTCACCACCGACAACGCCTGGGAGGCGACATCGGCCTGCCAGCAAGTTTTTGGCGGCCACGGCTACATCAAGGAGTGGGGCATGGAGCAGTTCGTGCGCGACTCCCGCATCAACATGATTTATGAAGGCACCAACACCATCCAATCGCTGGATTTGCTGGGCCGCAAGGTGCTGGGCAACCAGGGTGCCACCCTCAAGAAGTTCGGCAAACTGGTCGAGCAACTGGTCAAGGCCGAAATGGCCAATGAAGCCATGGGTGAGTTCATCAAGCCCTTGGCCGATTTGGGCCAAAAGCTCACGCAGCTGACCGGTGAAGTCGGCATGAAAGCCATGAGCAACGCCGACGAAGTGGGTGCTGCGGCGGTGGACTACCTGCGCGTGGTGGGGCACTTGGTGCTCGGTTACTTTTGGGCCCGTTCGGCGCAAATTGCGCTGGTCAAACTGGCTGAGGCGGAAGAAGAGGCGCAACGCCCCGATCCGTTCTACCAAGCCAAGCTGCAAACCGCGCGTTTTTACTTCACCCGCCTGATGCCCGAAACCTCCAGCTTGATGCGCCGCATCAGGGCCGGCAGCGATGTGCTGATGGACACCGACGCCGCATTGGCTTGACCTCACCCCTGCAACCGAATCAGGAGGACTCCCCCATGATCAAAACCATTTTGACCCTGAGCGCTGGCCTGCTGAGTCTGGCTGCCCACGCCCAAATGAGCCCGGTGGGCCTGTGGCGCAGCATCGACGATGAGAGTAAGCAGCCCAAAGCAGAGATCCGCATCACCCAAACGGCCAGTGCGGGTCTCTCCGGCGTGGTGGAGCGCGCACTGCAAAACAACCCCAACACCGACCCGAATTGCAATTTGTGCACTGACGACCGCAAAGACAAGCCCAAAATCGGCATGGAAATCATCCGAGGCGGTCAACAAGGTGACGGCAAAGCGGTGTGGGAGGGTGGGAAAATTCTTGATCCCGAGAACGGCAAAAACTACAGCCTGCGGCTGACCCCCATCGACGGCGGCAAAAAGCTGGAAGTTCGCGGCTACATCGGTGCCCCCATGTTGGGGCGTACCCAAACTTGGATTCGGGTGCAGTAAGCCCTCTCGCCCCGTACGACACACCACAAGGAACACCATGTCTGACATCCTGACACACATTGACGCGGGGGTGATGACCATCACTTTCAACCGCCTGGACAAGAAAAACTCCATCAACTCGACCATGTACGCGGCCATGGCCGATGCGGTGGCGCAGGCCGGGGCTGACCCCAGCGTGCGTGTGGTGGTGTTTCAGGGGCACGAAAGCATCTTCAGTGCAGGCAATGACATTGGTGACTTTCTGAGCCAGCCGCCCAGCACGCAAGAGTCGCCCGTGTTCCGTTTCTTGCGTGGCATCGCCACCTTCGAAAAGCCGCTGCTCGCCGCCGTGGCAGGGCCTGCGGTGGGCATCGGCACCACCATGCTGTTCCATTGCGACCTGGTCTACGCCGGCGACAACGCGGCGTTCTCCATGCCTTTTGTCAACCTGGGCTTGTGCCCCGAGGCTGCTTCGAGCTTGTTGGCCCCCAAAATGTTTGGTTACCACCGCGCCGCAGAGGCCTTGCTCATGGGCGAGCCCTTTTTTGCCGAAGCCGCGCAAGAAGTTGGCCTGGTCAACCGCGTTGTGCCACCCACCGAAGTCAACGGCTATGCCCAAGCACAGGCCCGCAAATTGGCCGCGAAACCCTTGTCATCACTCATCGCCACCAAGCGCTTGATGAAAGGCGACCAGCAGGCCGTGCTGCAAAAAATGGACGAAGAAGGCCAAAGCTTTGGCCGCATGCTGCGCGAACCCGCCGCCAAGGAAGCCTTTGGTGCTTTCATGGAAAAGCGCAAGCCCGATTTTTCCAAGCTTTGAAGCTTGCCCCGTAGGAGCGGTCCTATGACCGCGATCAGTTCCATCGCGGTCATAGACCGCTCCTGCAGCGGGTGGCAGGGCCTTTTTGTGGTCCCAGACGGCGATAGGGAACCTGCCCAGACGCCGATCACCCCGGCTGCGCGGCCATCGATAAAATCACTTGATGCCCCATTGCCCAAACACCCCCGTCGTTCTGGAACCCGAGTACATCGAAGGCTTTCGCCAGATCTACGAAGAAAAAATCGTTTTCAACCAAACTCTGGGCCTGAAACTGGTCAAGGTGTCACCCGAAGGGGTGGAGGCCCGCATCGACATGCGGCCTGAGCTGGTCGGGCACTTCGCCTACAACCGAATCCACGGCGGCGTCATCAGCGCGGTGCTGGACGCCATTGGCAGCGCAGCCGTGATGGCGGCGCAGGCTGCCAAACACATGGACGAGCCGCCCGCCGAGCGCCTGGAGCGCTTTGCCAAGCTGGGCACCATCGACTTGCGGGTGGACTATCTGCGCCCCGGCATCGGTGCGCACTTCACCATCACGGCCCATGCCCTGCGCGTGGGTTCGCGTGTAGGCTCGTCCCGCATGGAGTTTTGCGGACCCGATGGGACCTTGATGTCCACCGGTGCTGCGGCTTACATTGTGTCCTGAGTGCCGCAGCGATTCACTCGGCCGGCACGGGCCTGGGCTTGCCTTGGTCGTCCACCGCCACATAGGTCAGGTTCGCTTCGGTGACCTTGATGTACTGGCCTTGCAATTGAAATCGTTCGGCAAAGACCTCCACCTTGACGGTGACCGAGGTGCGACCCACCCGGACGATGCGTGAGAAAAAGGACAGGATGTCGCCCACTTTGACGGCTTGTTTGAAGATGAACTCGTTCACCGCCACGGTGACCATGCGTCCTCGCACACGCCGGGCGGGCAACACAGCACCGGCCAAGTCGACCTGCGCCATGACCCAGCCGCCAAAAATGTCGCCGCTGGCATTGCAGTCGGCGGGCATGGGGATGACCTTGAGGACCAGCTCTTGGTCAGTGGGCAAAGACACAGTGTTGGGGCGTTGGGTTTCAGACATGGGCACAATCGGTGGTTATCGTTGAATTGGATTGTCCTTTATGCGCCACCACGGCGAAACCGCTGCCCCTGCTTCTCCCCATGCCTCGGGCGCCAAGCCCGGCGCTGCGACTCAAACGCCGCCTGGCAACGACTGGAAAACCCTCTCTCGCCTCTTGCCCTACCTGTGGCAATACAAATGGCGCGTGGTGATTGCCCTGAGCCTCATGGTGTGTGCCAAGCTGGCCAACGTCAGTGTGCCCCTGCTGCTCAAGGAGTTGGTCGATGCCATGAACCTCAAGCCCGGCGACGCGCAAGCGGTGTTGGTCGTGCCGGTGGCGCTGCTGGTGGCTTATGGCGCTTTGCGTTTGCTGACCTCGGCCTTCACCGAGTTGCGCGAATTGGTGTTTGCCAAAGCCACCCAAGGCGCTTCGCGCAGCATCGCCCTGGAAACCTTCGAGCACTTGCACGCTTTAAGTCTGCGCTTTCATTTGGCGCGACAGACCGGGGGCATGACGCGCGACATTGAGCGCGGCGTGCGCGGCATCGAGTCGCTGATTTCGTATTCGCTCTACAGCGTCATCCCTACGCTGATCGAGGTGGGTCTGGTGCTGACCATTTTGGCCGTCAAGTTCGACGCTTGGTTTGCAGGCATCACGTTGACAGCCTTGGTGTTTTATATTTTCTTCACCGTGCGCGTGACCGAATGGCGCACCCAATTCCGCAAGCAGGCCAACGAGTTCGATTCGGCTGCCCACACGCGGGCGGTTGACTCGCTCTTGAACTACGAAACCGTCAAATACTTTGGCAATGAGCGATTCGAGGCGGGCCGCTATGACGAAAGCCTGGAGCGCCTGCGCTTGTCGCGCCTGAAGGCCCAAACCTCTTTGTCCTTGCTCAACACCGGGCAGCAACTCATCATTGCAGCGGCTTTGGTGGCCATGCTGTGGCGCGCCACCGAAGGCGTGGTGGCCGGGCGCATGACCTTGGGCGATTTGGTCATGATCAACGCCTTCATGATTCAGCTTTACATCCCGCTCAACTTTTTGGGTGTGCTGTACCGCGAGATCAAGCAGAGCTTGACCGATCTGGAAAAGATGTTTGTGCTGATGGACCGTGAGCGCGAAGTGGCCGATGCACCCGGTGCGCCTGCGCTGGCTTGGCAAGGCGCGCCCGATGTGGTGTTTGACCGCGTGTCGTTTGCTTACGAGAGCGACCGCCCCATCCTGAAAGACATCAGCTTCACGATTCCTGCTGGCAAAACCGTGGCGGTGGTCGGACCTTCGGGCTCGGGCAAGTCCACGCTGGCGCGCCTGATGTTCCGTTTTTATGATGTGCAGCAAGGCTTCATCCGCATTGCAGGGCAAGACATTCGGCAGGTCACCCAAAACAGCGTGCGCCAAGCCTTGGGTATCGTGCCGCAAGACACGGTGCTGTTCAACGACAGCGTGGCCTACAACATTGCTTATGGCCGCCCCGGTGCCAGCCAGGATGAGATTGAGGGTGCGGCACGTTCGGCCCGCATCCACGATTTCATCGCTTCCACGCCCAAGGGCTACCAAACTTCTGTGGGTGAACGCGGGCTGAAATTGTCAGGCGGCGAAAAGCAGCGCGTGGCGATTGCGCGCACCTTGCTCAAGGACCCGCCAATTCTGGTGTTCGACGAAGCCACCTCGGCACTCGATTCGGCCAACGAACGCGCCATCCAGGCTGAGCTGGCCAATGTGGCGCAAAACAAAACCACGCTGGTGATTGCACACCGCCTGTCCACGGTGGTGGATGCGCACGAAATTTTGGTGATGGAGGCTGGGCAAATCATTGAGCGCGGCAACCATGCCGAGCTGCTGGCCCAGCAAGGTCGCTACGCCAGCATGTGGGCGATGCAGCAGTCGAGCGAGTGAACCCAGGTTGTCCTGTAGGTCGGGCCTTCAGGTCCGATAAGCATCGTTTTGCGCAGCGACCATGGCGGACTTGATGTGCGGGTTTTAGCGCGAGTTTCAGCGCTCGTCGAAACTGATCACCACGCGCTTGCTGGTGGGTCTCGCTTGGCAGGACAGGATGAAACCTTGTTCAACTTCGGGCTTTTCAAGCGTGAAGTTCTTTTCCATCTCGGTGGTGCCTTCCATGACTTTGCAGCGGCAGGTGCAGCACACGCCGGCTTTGCAGGAGTAGGGCAGGTCCAGACCCAGCGACAAAGCGATGTCCAGAATCTTTTCGTTGCGGTTCATGGGCATGTTGTAGGGCTTGCCGTCCAGCACCACCGTGAGTTGCACTTCGCCTTTGGCGCGCTCAGCGGGTTGGCCCAGCACCGCTTGAGCGCGGGCTGCGGGCGACAGCGCATCGAGTGTGGGCGAGCTGAAGCGTTCTGTGTGAATGCGGTCGGCTTTCACGCCTGCGCTCAGCAGCGCTTGCTCGGTGGTTTCGATCATGGCTTCTGGTCCGCACACGAACACCTCGTCCATGCTGGCCACGGGCAAGAAGGCGTCGATGATGGCCTGCACTTTGGCCGCATCGATGCGGCCTTCGAGCAGCGGCACTTCTTGCGCCTGGCGTGAGAGGACATGGATCAGCGTCAGGCGTGAGGGGTAGCGGTCTTTCAGGTCTTGCAGCGCTTCGTTGTACATCACGCTGTCCATGCGGCGGTTGCCATAAACCAAGGTGAATTTGCTGTCGGGCTGTTCTTCCAGCGTGCTCGACAAAATGGACAAGATGGGCGTGATGCCCGAGCCTGCGGCAAAGCCCACCCGGTGGATGGCGCGGGCGCGCTGCACCACAAAGCGGCCATCGGGTGGCATCACGCGCAAGGTATCGCCAGCTTGGAGTTGGCTGGCGGCCCAGTTGGAGAACAAGCCCCCTTGCACCGGGCGAATGCCCACTTCGAGCACACCATGCTGGTGCAGTTGGCTGCGTGCCGAGCTGATGGAGTAGCTGCGGCGCACGTCAGCGCCGCCGATGTCGGCACGCAAGGTCAGAAACTGGCCCGGCTGGAAGTCGAAGCTGCTGCGCAGATCGGTGGGGACGCTCAGCGTGATGGCCACGGCGCCTGCCGCTTCCGGGTTGATGCGTGCGATCGGGAGTTCATGGAATCGAGGTGCGGACATGGCTTGAGGCTCTGAAGCTGGGTGGCTTGCGGCCGCTCAGTAAGGTTTGAAGTAATCGAAGGGTTCCATGCAGGCCAGGCACCGGTAAAGGGCCTTGCAGGCGGTGGAGCCGAAATGGGAAGTTTCGGTGGTGTTGGCCGAGCCGCACTGCGGGCAATTCACCACTTCGGGCTTGGCCCCGCGGGCTGCAAAATGCACCACGTTGGCCGCCCCTGTGGCGCCGCTGGCGCAGGCATGTGGCGGGGCGATGCCATAAGCGCGCAGCTTGTCCTTGGCCGCTTCAGTCATCCAGTCGGTGGTCCAGGCCGGGGCCAGCTGCGTGACGACACGCCCTTGCAGGCCGTGCGCTTGCAGCAGGGCTTTCACGTCGTCCTCGATCTGGCCCATCGCCGGGCAGCCGCTGTAGGTGGGCGTGATGACCACTTCCAGTCCCGTGCCCCCCGCACGCACGTCGCGCAAGATGCCCAGCTCACGCAAAGTGACCACCGGAATTTCCGGGTCGGTCAGGCTGTCGAGCAGGGTCCAGGCGTGGGCCACATCGGCGGTGGTGGGCTGAGAAAAGAGGGGGGGCATGTTTGGGCTTACCAAGTCGCTTGCGGGTGAGCGCGCGCCAGGCTTTGCATTTCGGCTAACACGAAACCCAGGTGCTCGGAGTGGAGGCCTTGTTTGCCTGTGGGCACAAAGCCGCCATCGGCTGGGCGCTGCAGGGTGGCCTCTTGCAGGGCCTCGTTCACGATTTGGTTCCAGTCGTTTCGCAAAGCGGCCAGGTCGATGCCTGTGCCGTTGGCCAGTGCGGCGGCTTCATGCAGGCTGTTGGCCCAAAATTCCTGGGTGTAGGGCAGCAGCTGATCGAGGGCCGCTTGTGCTCTGGCGTGGGATTCGCCGGTGCCGTCGCCCAGACGCACCAGCCAGTCGCGCGAATGGCGCAGGTGGTAGCGCACTTCTTTGAGCGACTTGGCGGCAATCGCGGCCAACTGCGCATCTTTGGAGTTTTGCAGCTGGTCCCACACCAGCACCATCAGGCTGCTGTAGAGGAAATTGCGTGCCATGGTCATGGCGAAATCGCGGTCGCCCTGAGCTGTGGCCGACATCAACGGCGTGTGCGGCAATTCGCACATGGTGTAGTTGCGGAAATCGGGCACTTCGCGAAAATAAGCCAGCGTGTCTTCGGTGGCACCGCCGCCTTGCAGCGTGGCCGCGTGCTGGTAGAGCATGCGGGCCTGGCCGATCAAGTCGAGGCTGTTGTTGGACAGCGCGATGTCTTCTTCGAGGATGGGGCCGTGCCCACACCATTCGGCGTTGCGCTGACCGAGGATCAGGGCGTTGTCGGCCAAGTGCAGCAGGTAGTCGACTGGCGCGTTAGGCGTTGAGTGTTGGGTGTTGAGCGTGTTCATATTGGACGAGTCGCGTGCTTGACGCTCAACGCTGATCGCTGAACGCCGAACGTTTTCACATGTGGCCGACTTCGTCGGGGATTTGATAAAAGGTCGGGTGGCGGTACACCTTGTCGCTGGCCGGGTCGAAGAACTCAGGCTTGTCGTTGGGCTCGCTGGCCGAGATGTTGGCGGAGGGCACGACCCAGATGCTCACGCCCTCTTGGCGGCGGGTGTAGACATCGCGCGCCATTTGCAGGGCGTGCTCGGAGTCCGATGCGTGCAGGCTGCCGCAGTGCTTGTGCTCCAGGCCTTGCTTGGAGCGGACAAAAACTTCCCACAGGGGCCATTCTTTCAATGCGGCGGTGTTGGCAGTGGTGTTCATGCGGCTTCCTTTAATTGGCGTGCTTGTTGTTTCTTGGCATGGGCCAGAGCCGCTTCTCGCACCCAGGCGCCGTCATTCCAAGCCTTGACGCGGGCGCCCAGGCGTTCTTTGTTGCAAGGCCCGTTGCCATTCACCGTGGCCCAAAACTCGTCCCAGTCGATCTGGCCGTAGTCGTGTTGACCACGTGCCTCGTTCCATTTCAGGTCCGGGTCGGGCAGGGTCACGCCCAGCACCTTGGCTTGTGGCACGGTGGCGTCGACAAATTTTTGGCGCAGGTCGTCGTTGCTGATGCGCTTGATGCCCCAGCGCATGCCTTGCGCGCTGTTGGGGCTGTCGGCGTCAGGCGGGCCAAACATGGCCAGGCACTTCCACCACCAGCGGTTGACGGCGTCTTGCACCATGGCTTTTTGCTCGGCCGTGCCTTGCATCATCACCAACAGGGCTTCGTAGCCTTGGCGCTGGTGGAAACTTTCTTCTTTGCAAACGCGCACCATGGCCCGGGCGTAAGGGCCGTAAGAGCAGCGGCACAGGGGCACCTGGTTCATGATGGCCGCGCCATCGACCAGCCAGCCGACCACGCCCACATCGGCCCAGTTGAGGGTGGGGTAGTTGAAGATGGAGCTGTATTTGGCTTTGCCGCTGTGCAGGCCGTCCAGCATCTGGTCGCGGCTGGTGCCCAGGGTCTCGGCGGCGCTGTACAGGTACAGGCCATGGCCGGCTTCGTCTTGCACTTTCGCGATCAAAATTGTTTTGCGCTTCAGGCTCGGGGCGCGGCTGATCCAGTTGGCTTCAGGCAGCATGCCAACAATTTCGCTGTGGGCGTGCTGGCTGATTTGGCGCACCAAGGTTTTGCGGTAGGCCTCGGGCATCCATTCGCGGGGCTCAATGCGGCCGTCGGCGTCGATGCGGGCGTCAAAGGCTGCTTGCAGGGCGGTGTTTTGTGCGCTCAAGGCTGTGGGGACGGCTTTCAGACCGACCGACTTGGCGTCGTCGGAACCGTCCGGGACGCTGAATGATTGCGTGTACATGGGCTTCTCCTGCGCCAAACAGGATGGAATGATCGCGGCGCAGGTGCCAGTATACCCATTAACCGACCGTGCGGTCGGTTAACTTGCTGTGGTGGGTGTTTTGCGTTGTGGGTTGAGCGTTGAGCGGAAGAGACATCAGTGCTGAACAAGCTTACGTTGCTCAAAGCCCAACGCCAAACGCTCGTTTCAGAACACCCCTCAAGACGATTCAACCGCCCAGTTTTTGCCCGATCCGCGAGCCAGAGCCGGTCCCACCATGTCCAGAGCCTTGCGGATCTGGTCTTTCAGTGTGAAGGGCGGGTTGATGACGAACATGCCGCTGGCCACCAGGCCGCCTTCGTCGCCCGGACCTCGCCCAATCGCCAGTGTGGCGTTGAGCCAAGGCTTTTGGGACTGGTTGGCCAAGGTGCGCAAGCGTTTGGGTAAGTCGTGCGCTTCGGGGCGCGGGATGATCGGGTACCAGACCAGATACGTGCCGGTTGAAAAGCGCTTGAGGTATTCCTGAATGACGCTGGCGACCTTGCTGTAATCCGATTTGATTTCGTAGCTGGGGTCGATCAGCACCATGGCCCGTTTAGAGCCTGTGGCCGAAGGCGGGGGCGGCAGGATTTTTTTGAGCGCCTCAAAGCCGTCTTCGCGGCTGACGGTGATGGTGCGGCCGGCTTCGAGCTGTGCGATGTTGGCGATCAGCGCTTTGCTGTCGGTGGGGTGCAACTCAAAAAGCCGCAAGCGGTCGCGCGAGGCGTGGCGCATCAGTTTGTGCATCAAAAACGGCGAACCAGGGTAAATTTTGGCTTGCCCGTTGGGGTTAAAGCTGGCAATTTGTTCCAGGTAATCCTGCACGGGGTCAGGCAGGACTTCGAGCTTCTCGGCAGCAGCCAAAAGCTTGAACAAACCGTCTTCAGCCTCAGCCCCTTTTTGGGAGTAATCGCCGTCCAGGCGGTACAGGCCGGCCCCGGCATGGGTGTCAATCAGGGTGATGCCGGCCTCTTTTTGCATGAGGTGGCGCATGGTGGCGAGCAAGGTGATGTGTTTGAGCACATCGGCATGGTTGCCCGCGTGAAAAGCGTGTCGGTAACTGAACATGTCTTGATGGTAACCAATTACACGCGCAAGTCCTTGATTTTTCGTATAATAGAAGGCTTCGCAGCGATCCAGTGGTCCCGCGGCGAAGACGCCAACCGCCGCAAGGCCCAAGCAAATTCCCACCTAAGAGGCTCCCAAAAGAGGAGCACCGACCGTGGAAAAGGACCCGCCAAACCTTTCTTTCAAAGAGAAAACTCATGACAACAACTTTCAGCGCCAAACCCGCTGAGGTCGTGCACGAGTGGTTTGTGATTGACGCGACCAACAAGGTCCTCGGACGAGTAGCCAGCGAAGTTGCTCTCCGTTTGCGC